>Ga0182093_1089789_pt1 | contig 17073 bp, 13 predicted proteins | sample 041ome_21_FD_127776 | JGI IMG/M metagenome (GOLD analysis project Ga0182093, IMG submission 127776) | Metatranscriptome of coastal salt marsh microbial communities from the Groves Creek Marsh, Georgia, USA - 041411BS metaT (Metagenome... | ecosystem: Environmental > Aquatic > Marine > Intertidal...
AAAAGAGAGAAAAATAATAAAAAAATAAAGCGCACTCACAACACGAGCTTCACGAAGAATCCGACGAACCCAAACATGATGAAACCTGCGTAAAGAGAGAGAGTAAGGGAGAGAGAAGAAAAGAACAGTCAGCGCAACACCGAAGGAAGGAAAAGCCTCTTGCGTCGATGACGAGGACGACGACGACGACGAGTGGGAAAAAGAAGAAGAAGAAGAAGAAGAAATTCGAGAGCTCCGATCGGAGTTTTGTGGGGGGCGCCGTTTATATATAGAGAGAAAATAAATAAATAAACGCACCAAAAGCCGTCTTGCTCGCGATGAGCGTGAACTCTCGTCGGTCTGGTTTCGTGCATTTCTTCACTAATCGTACGGAGTCTTTCATGAACTCTTTCAGAGGGGCGATGGCGATGTCCGCGACTTCCATTTTTTCTTTTTGCGTCGTGTGTTCTTGTTTTTTTTCTCTGACGATTTTCCCGGAAAAGTCATCAGAAAAAGAGTCCACGTTTTAAAAAAATGACGACGACGACGCTATTCCTCGCGCCTTCCTCCTCGTACTCCCGCGCCGGGGGTTTTCTTCTTCTCGCGCGAATGATGTTTTTCGTCGCGCTGCTGGTTTTTGCGAGCGCGACGCCGCGCTCGGTCTCGGCCAAGGTGCACTTTTCGGAGACTTTTGACGGTACGCAGCCACGCACGAGAAATCGAAATCGAAACGAGTTTCGATTCTCTTCTTCTTTCTTCTTTCTTCTTTCTTCTCGCGCTCGCGATGCGTTGTCGCGTTTTTCGTCCATCTTTTTATTTCGCTGACTTTTTCTCTCTTTTCTCTTCCTATTTTCATTGAACGCGCGCGCACTCGCGCATTAAAGACGACGACGCGGCGTCTCGTTGGCACAAATCCACGTTTAAAGTGGACGAAAATATGGCTGGAGAGTTTGTCGTCGCGACGGCTATACACGAGGGGAAAAAAGCAGACGCGAGAGTGAACAAAGGGTTCAAGACGCAAACGAACGGACGGTTTTTCGCCTATTACTCGTCCGCGGACGAGGTGTTCGATAACGACGGGAAAGATCTCGTGGTGCAGTACTCGGTGAAGCACGAGCAAAACATCGACTGCGGGGGAGCGTACGTGAAGATTTTACCGGAATCCAGCGAGATGGGAAGTTTTGGCGGGTCGACGCCGTATAACATCATGTTTGGACCGGACATTTGCGGGAAAGGGATTAAAAAGGTACATTTCATCTTAGCCAAACACGACGAGCACGGGAACGAGAAGCAGTACCAGATGAAGACGACGGTGAAAGCGAAAACGGACGAGTTGACGCACGTGTACACTTTGGTGATTCATCCGAACGACGATTTTGAAATTTTAATCGATGGTAAATCGGAAATCAAAAAGAACATCGAGGACGAGTTCGATATTTTAGAACCGAGAGAAATTCCAGATCCGTCGGCGACTAAACCGGACGACTGGGACGATCGCAGAATGATTGTCGATGAAGACGCAGAAAAACCGGAAGGCTACGACGATATTCCGGAAAACATCGCCGATCCGGACCATCCGAAGCCGGACGATTGGGACGACGACATTGACGGTGACTGGGAACCACCGATGATTCCGAACCCGGAATATAAAGGTCCTTGGACGCAACCGATGATTGAAAATCCAAATTATTCGGGAGGACCGTGGGAAGCGCCGCTCATCGAAAATCCAAATTACGTCCCGAAATCTGAGCCGTTGGCGTTGATGCGCAACTTGAAGTACATCGGATTCGATTTATGGCAAGTCAAAGCCGGTTCGTTTTTCGATAACATCATTATCTCGGACTCGCTGGAAGAAGCGAAAGCGTTCGGTAAGAAATTTTTCGGCAAGAAATCACGCAAGAGGGAGAAGCGCATGCAGGAAGAATTTGAGGAAGCCGATCGAAAGAAGAAAGACGAAGAGGCGGACGAGTGGGCTAGAGAGACGAGGAAAAATGTAGAAGACCCGGATGCGCTCTTCCCGCCCGGAATGGAACCGCCGGGAGATTACGACCCCGACGACCCCGAACACGATGAACTCTAGCACTCTCGTAACGAGTAGAACTGTAGCCTTACGCCGTAGCGCAAAGAAGCTCATTCGTCGTCTCTTCGTTTTACGTCACGGAAGTGTTTCCGGAGAAACACAAACATCTTTGCTAATGAACTATTTAAACGCGACTGAATTTCATAAGTAACGCTCCCTAACTATCTTCTTCTAAGTATTTTCTCCTGTAGTACGCCTCCCAGCGATTCGGCGTTCGTTCGCTCGACAGCCTTCGCTTCCGCCCGCCGCGCGCGTCGTCGTCGTCGACGTGGTTGTTGTTGTTGCTGCTGCTGCTAGGTGATTTTCTCTTCTTCGTGCCTCCGGTGCTCTCTTTCCTACTCGTCGTCGTCGTCGTTTCCATCGTCCTCGTCCTCGCGACCCGTTCATTCCTCGCCGCGCGCTCTTCCCTCTCCCGTTTCATCCTCCTCAACTTTTCCATCTTCTCCGTTCTTTTCCTCTTCGCGTCGCGCAAAGTCTCCTCCGCTAATCTCTTGATGGCGCTTTTCGTCGTCGTCGTCGTCGTCGTCGTCGCTTCTTCTTCGTCTTTGTTGTTGCGGTTCTTTTTCGGCGTCGCTCTCGACGACGACGGCGTTTTGCTTTTCAGACGCACCTTCATCTCCTTCGTTCGACGTGTGAGCGTCTCGGACACGCGAAGGCGCGCGCGCGCTTTTGGAGCAGAGCGAAAACTTTTTTCCAATTTCGTTCGTTAGAGAAAAGCTCCAACGCTTCTCTTTCCCCGGGGATGAGAATATGCGATATCTTCCGATAAAATGAGCGTTGGCGTTGGCGATGGCGATGGCGGCGGCGGTAACGCCGTTCTTCGCGTCGGGAAGACGCACCGAAAGAGGCAGAAACTGTGCCGAACGACGACGACGACGCGGAACGGAGACGAAGAAGAAACAACGAATGGTGTCATTAGGGGAATGGCGCTTTTAAAGTCCAAGGAGGAAGTGTACTCGCGCGAAGATATTTCGTGCGGATTTCCCGGGTGTTTGGAATGCGAGAACTCGCGCACGGGGACGCCGTTGAACGCGTCGTGCGAATATTTACTCTTACCGGCGTCGGCGAGAGTGATCGACGCGTTCGGGGCGCAGTTTTGGGAAGGACTCGCTTTGCGGGACTGCATTCTGTGCAAAAGCGTGGAGACGCGAGCGAGGGAGATGTTCAGTTCGAATCCTAGGTTGATGCGAGCGATGCGCAGCGTGCACGAAGACGCGAGGAGAGATGGTTTTTTGTTCGATGACGTGCACAGTCGTAAGGTGAGAGAGATTACGAGGAGTAGAGGGTGTGGATTAGTCGAGGCGACGGCGGAGTTTTACGCGAAGAAGGTGAAGGCTTTGGGAGGAGAGACGCGGAAGCCGCGGATTGTTGTGCTCACGACAAAGAATACGAAGCGTAAAGCGATCTGCGATGACTTTGTGACCGAGATGTACGCGCTCGAGTACATTGCAAAATACTATCCCAAAGATGAAGCTTTAATGTTGAGAGTACAAGCGGCTCTCGAAGAGAAAGACAGGGAGAACGAAGAAGAGGAAGACGCCATCGAAGACGCCACGTTTTCTGAGTACATCACGCAAGTAGAGGTGGAAGAAGGCATTGCAAACGGCACCATAGTAGTAGGACAGATGTGTGTGGACAGCTCGAGGACGTCCGCAATCGTCAATAGCTCTATTCGCATCGACTCAAAAGTCAAAATGAATCGAGCTTTGCATCTCGACACGGTCGCGGTCGACGTTAACAGGAACGAAGTCGTTTATGTCGTGTCTCGAAAGCAAATGGAGTTCACGTGCGTACTCGATGAGCACGACGCAGACGATTCGCGGTTGGTGCAACGAAGTAGCGTTCTCGTCGTTCCGAGAGAATCGAGCAAACTGCCTCGATTTAAGATGTTCAAGAATGCCCCGGATACGCTAAAAGGAAAAGTATTCTCGGTTCGCTTTTCCTCGTGGTCGAGACAGAAAACGTTCCCAGACGCGCATTTCCTAAAAGTTATAGGTGATGTGGGGAGCTTTCAAGGAGAAGTTGATGCGGTGTTGACAAGTTGCATGATTCGCAAGGAGCCGTTCGGGGCTAAAGCGAACTCGGAGTTACCTCGGTCGGATTGGAGGATACCACAAAGTGAGCTCGATACTCGAAGAGACTTTAGAAAGGATCTGGCGACAGTGATTTTTTCAGTTGACCCGCCTGGATGCGTAGACGTTGACGATGCGATGAGCGTGAAGAAGCTGGATAGTGGTGCCTACCAGATTGGCGTGCATATCGCTGACGTGTCGTATTTCGTTCGAGAGAAATCTGCATTAGACGCTGAAGGAAAGGCGCGAGGCACGACCGTGTATCTACCCAACGAACGCATTGACATGCTCCCGGAAATTCTGTCCGCCAATCTTTGTTCCTTACTCGAGGGACAAGATAGATTGGCAGTATCGTGTATTTGGCGCGTAGATGAGAACTTGGACATACAAGAAAAGCCGTGGTTTGGTCGTTCAATTATTCGAAACCGAAAAGCGATCGATTACTATTCCGCGCAAGCTTTGCTCGACGAGGGTGACGTGGGATGCGCAAACAACATGCGTGATTTTTACGACGCTTTGCGCGTATTGACAAGCTTTGCGAATAAAAGACGACAAGTGAGAGAAATAAATGGCGCGTTAGAGTTAGCGAGCGCAGAATTAAGGTTCGAAACGCACGCCGACGCCGGCGACCGCGAAAAACTCGCGTCGGTCGAAAGAACCACGGTTGTAGAGAAACGAGATGTTTTCACCATGAAAACGGTTGCAGAACTCATGATTTCAGCAAATTGTGCCTGCGCGGAACGCATTTACACACATTTTCTCGAGGGATCGTTCGTGCGCCGGCACAAGATGCCCGCCGCGGATGCCTTCGACGACATCAAGAAATACTGCCGTGAGTTTTTAAATTTCGACTCGTTTAATAGTTCCAGCGGAGTTGCGCTAAACGAATCGCTTTCGAAGGCTATTCGTTTGTCGACAAGTTTCCGCGCTTCCGCCGAAGCTTTCTTCCGAGGCAATGCCGCACAAAAGATGCAAGAAGCTGAATATTGCGTGTGCGACGGAGCAACATCTTCGTCGCATTTCGGTTTGGCCGTCGATTTATACACCCACTTCACTTCGCCGATTCGACGATATGCGGACATTATCGCGCATCGGCAGTTATTGCGCGCCATCGATGATACTAAAGAGTCCAGCGACAGCGTCGATTTGTCGAAAAAATCAAATTTACACGATCTCGCCGAACATCTCAACGAACGCACGCGAATGTCAAAAGTCGTTCAAAGGAAAGTTTCGGAAGTCTACCTCGCCTTCTCAATGTTAAATGACGCAAAGACGAAAATTGCTATGGTTGAATGTTACGAGAAAGAGCGAGAAGTTTTGAAAGTATTTTTGCCGAGCTGGCATTTACGAGGCAACGTGTTTCTGCGAGACGAAGGTGACGTCGAAACGCTCGAGCCTTGCGGACTCGGCGGCGTTTCCATCAACAAAGGCGAGCGTGAGTTTCATCCTCTGCACAAAATTTATATCGAAGTCTCGGCGACGAGTTCTTATAAGAGTGGGATTCAATTGAAGTTTAAACTCTCCGAAGCTTCTAAACTAGCACCGGACGATGACACGGATTTGAAAGAAACTGACGAAAAACTTGACGTAGAAAATGCACCGGAACTTGCGCGGGCGTTTGAGAAGTCGGTCACAATTTCCAGCACCGAAAGGAAGAAAGCGTTGCTCGAACGTAACGCGCAACGCGAATACACGGCCAAAACGGATGACGATACGAGCGCGAACGCTTTCGTTCCGCCAAACTCTTTCAGAAAGAAAACTTTGGACCTTTATTCCATCAATTTGTTATCCCTCAAAGCCGCCTTGGAAATGAAATGTTCGAGAACACGAGTTACGGATGAGGAGTCGAAAACTCGATACGCTCGCCGTCGCGCAAGATTTGACAAAGTTCAACACGATTTAGCATAGCAACATAGATAGACATAGCATTAATATACACACAGAGACAGACAGTAACAGCGGCATGAATAACTGCGTAACGGGCACGTTTCTCACTCGCTTTTCAACCCGCTCGCTAAAATATCTTCCACCTCATTCTCTTTCCCTCTTCTCGTCAGACCGACGATACCTCGCGTTACGACGTGCGTTACCACGCCCAGCGGCCCGAAGAACAACGTCAACACTAAACTGTGTCTCGTGATGAAATCATTTTTCAGACCGTCAAAGTAGATGTACCGACCGGCGAGTAAGTCCATGGCGATGAAGTGAGCCCAACCCACGGCTACCGTCGTCTCGTACGAGAACCCTTTGGTTAACGACGATAAATCTTGCTTGGCGCCCGACGAAAAAGCCTCCAATATCTCCGGCTCTGAGAAGCTCTGGTACGCCAGGTACCCGTAAATCAAACCGCACGCGACGCTCGTCGCCGGCGACAGCATCACGGTCTTCGTGAACTTCGATTTCGGAAACCCAATCATCGCCGTCCAAAACGGGAAAACGGCCGCGTTCTCGAAATTGAAAACCTCCTCCGCGGTAGGGAGAGACTCGAATGCAATCGCGCGCACTCCTACCTTTCCCCCGCGATTTTGACGACGACGATGCCATCGTTGTTGCGGTGGTCGTTTTTCTCGCCGCCCGGACGACGTCGCGGAGCTCGAAAAGCACCCTCCAGAGATTAGCGAACGGGTCCTCGAGGAGGCGGTAGGGAAAGAACGCAGCATCGGCGCGCGTGAGTTTTTGGAGACTTTTCGTCTCGAATCTTTCGCTCTGAAAACACCACAAACCGCGCGCGCCGATGGGCAAACGCACCACCATCGCGTACTCCTCGGAAGACGTCGTCAACAAGCGTCGCAAAAAAGGCGACGACGGGGACGGCGACAACGATAATAATACTAAAAACACGACGTTGAAAACGTACTATTGCAAATGCTGTTCGAACCACGTGCTCATCACCGACTGCAACCTCCTCGCGCTCCCGAGACGACGAGTGGACGCATCGATCATTTTGGACGCGACGAAATACGTCTGCCGATTGCGCGCGAAGAAGGGGAACGTCGCGACGGTGATACGAAGGAAAAATGGCGACGACGAGATTTTGGAGAAGCAGACGCGATATTATTGCGGGGAAGTCCCGGTGTGTTACGAATGCAACGACGAGAAAGGGAAGGTGTACGTGTTGGACGGCGCGCTGAGGAGCTTCGAGAAAGGGAGTAAAAAAGATGCTCAGCTTCCGGTTCCACCGTGCATACGCACAGGGAAAGGTGGGAAAGTGATTTTCTCGGTGAGAGTGATCGAGGGGCAAGAGAAGCGCGCGGTGATTGACATCGGCGCCGAGAACGTTTCCGTCTCTCTCCCGACGCGGAAGACGGACGGCCAAAAAGGAGTGGAACGGGAGCTGCTGGAATTTTTAAGCGAGACGATAAAATGTCGATTGACCCAACTGTCCGTTTTAGTGAACGACGAAGAAGACGAAGGGAGACGGGCGACGATAGACATCGAGTGCGAGGCGGGCGCGAAGTTGTCTCCGGAAAAGGTGTTCAGAGCGCTGCTCGAAAACAGTCGCGAGGCGGCGCGGAGCGCGTGAATGTAGAAAATTTTATATGTAGCAGAGAGGCTGGGGGAGGAGTCAGAAATAGTTGGGGATATTCGTAGATTTGTAGTTGTATGCTCACGCGTTGTTGGGTTAAAAAGCTCGTTGAAGAGATGCACGTACGCGAAGGCATTTTTAACTCCTCCTTTCTTTTCTTTTCTTCTCTTCTTTCTGAAAATTCAAAATTACTCCCACACAACGAACCAAGAGAAGGAAACAAATATGCACACTCGCGAGGCGACGACGAAACGTCGTCCTCCTCCACGCGATAGATTCGAAAGGAACGGCGTCGTTTACACCGACGACACCGACGGAGTGCGAAGTGGGAGAGACCGCGCGATGATGTACGACCGGGCGTTGCGCGCTTCCAATGTCGTTGAAGACTCGAGGCGGAATCGCGAAAAAGAAGAAGAAGAAGAAGAACAAGAGCAACGAGAAGAGCAGCAACGACAGCGCTGGCAATCGTCGTCGTCGTCGAGAGCAGCGGTCGTGGAATCGTTGAGAGCATCGAAACTGGAGATTGAAATCGAGCGGCTCACGGCGCAACTGCGCGTGATGAAGAAAGATGTGCGCTTGGCAAAGGCGGATTGTGCGAGAGAGCAACAAACCGTCGCGCACGAGCGGAAGAGATGTCAGGAACTGGCGAGTGCGAGCAATCGAGCGATGAAAGAAAACGAAGAGTTGCGAATAGTTTTGGAGAAGACAGAAACGGAACGGGACGAGTTGAAGCGCGATTTCGTGGATTTAGGGAACCGGGCGACGGTCATCGCCAAGCAGAACGACTATGCGAAGCGAGAGTACGAGAGGTATAAGAAAGAGGCGGATGAGATGCGAGCGAAAGCGAAGGAGGAAGCGAAGGCGGCAAAAGAAGCAGAGAAAAAGTTGAAAACTGCCGAGAAGAGAATCGGCGAAAAATTTGAGGAAGAGAAGGTGCAAATTGAACGCCGGGCGATGAAATGGCGAGACGAGGTGCTTCGCAAAGCGAGCAAAGCAAAGGCGAGTTTAGAAAAGAGAGAGAAAAACGTGAAACGGAAAGAGGAGAGTCTAGAATCGATTGAACGGAAAGAAAAAGAGAAATACGAAGCGAAAGTGCAAAAGATGCGGTTAGAATTTGAGCAAAGAGCTGCGGAGATTGAACGTGAGGCGAACGAACGAGGCGCAGCGGCGGTTGCCCGATTCGGCGCCAGAGCCTCGGAAACGGAAGTTGCCGCCGTGGCGGAAGCGCAGTTTGCAAAGGATAGAATGGACGAGGCTTTAAAGGAGTGCGCCGTAGCTAAGGCGGAAAGAGAAAGTTACGAGAGAAAAAGTAAAGAAGCGGAGAGAGCGAGAAAGGATATCGCGGATGCTTTAGAGAAGGAGACGTTGCAAAGATTAAAGTACCAGGCAGAGTTGGAGGTGTTTAGAGTGCAAACGGAGCCTTTAAGGGTTGAAATTGAAAGCGAAAAAGAGATGAAAGACGATTTCAAGAAACGTCTCGAAATGAGTTTACAAAGGAACGTGGAGTTACAAGAAGACGTCGAAGCGCTTTCATCTTCCAAACGTGAACTGCTTGATGCCGAAAGGAGCCTGAAAGCTGAAAATGTGCGTCTGAATGCGTTAATAAAAGAAACGATAGAAAGCTACAAACAGAAAATAGAAACGTTAAAAGAGGAAGTGAGAGTGTCGAACGAAAAAGCCATGCACGCGTGCTTTAATGATGCGAAGAGCGCGGTTGAAACGTGTTACCAAGAATCGAACGAATTGAAACGTCGCGTGGAGGATTTGACTGAGAAACTCGCAAGCGTCCAAAACGCTTTACAAACTCGCGAAGAGGAACGCGATGTTGCCACGGAAAGTTTAGAACTGACCATGCGCGAGCTCGAAGCTAAAACGAGCGAAATCGAGCAATTAGAAGAAAGTTTGCAGAGCGCAAAAAATACGACGAATCAAATCAGCGCGAGCATGCAAAAGCTCGTCGACGATTACGACGAGATGCAGAACGATTTGGAAGCTGCGGCTTTGAGAATAAACGAACTGACGGTGGAGAATATTCATTTGAGCAGCACATCGCCGTCTGTGGATAAAGGTGTAAACACGACTGGAGATGGCGACCATTCGGCGCTCGCAAAGCGCATGGAAAAGGAGAAAGAAATCGCCATTTCCATCGAATCCGAGCGCGTCCGCGAAAAACTTCAGCAAATGTTCGAGTCGAGGACGAAGGCGTTAAACGAACAAAATCAAGCGCTTCTTGAAATTATGAACGTGATGAAATTAAAAATAGACGCGAGCGAGACGAATTTCAAAGAAGAGTTTGAAAAGCGCAAAGAAGCTGAAGCCGAAGTGCACACGAAATCCAAGGAGATTGAACGTTTGCAAAGCGAGTTATCCACCTCCTCGCGTAAGCTTCGAGTGTTGGAAGACGCACTAACCGTCGTGCCTTCTTCGTTTGCATCGAATCAGCAACCGTTCTTTGACGCGAAGGATGACGACGACGACGACGACGACGACGACGACGATGACTTCAACAATGGCGAAACTTTCTTCACCCCTTCCGTCCCGACCAGTGCGTCCGGAATCCGGGCGCTCGTCGGCTCGCCGAAACGCCTGTTAACGAAACGAATCGGATTCAACAAAACGAGCCCTTTGATGCGACCGAACCCCCCACCCACGCAGATTCCCGCCAAAGAAGGATCGAAACGTAATGTTACCAACGGAGAGAGAGGTTTGTGGTAGGAGAACGCGATTATTTATTATCATGTCTTCATGTGTATTATTAATAACTGTACTTTAAATAAAACTTCCGCACATCAAATACACTTACGCAACAATAAAAGATTCCCAACACGCATTTCAAACATGGAGCGTTAGCATCGCGAAGGGCGCGCATCATAGTTAGGAGCGAAAAACGCAAGAACGGTGTGTGCGTGCGCGTGCGTGCGTGCGTGTGTGCGTGTGTGTGTGTGTGTGTGTGTGTGCGCGCGCGTCTGTTTGCCATTATGCGCGCGACAGCGACGACGAGATGTTCTTGTTTTTGGAAACTGGCGCTCCTTCTCACGGTTCTTCTTTTAACCGAAACGCAAAGTAGCAGCGCGCATAAGGACGACAGGAGAAGACACGCGTCGACGACAACGTTACCATCTTCAGAACCACCACCAATACCGGCGATAAATTCGGACAACCGCGCGTTCAATTACAACAAAACCATCGCGCACAAGATGGAAAAAGTTTTAGACAGAGAGTTCGCGGACGACGACGAAGATGAAGAGAAGTATCACAAGGAGAAAGAGGAAGAGTTGCTAAAGTTGGAACGCGAGAGCGGTGGAGTGCGAGAAGGGATCGAAAGCGTGATGGTGAAAAGTAGGAAGAGTGAGCAGCGCAGGCATCAACAATCGAATGCGAGCGATGTCGTGGGTTCCAACTTCATCGAGGCGAACGCGACACAACGAGAGCGCCGGAAGCAGAAGATGAAAGCGCTAGTGTCACGCACGGAGGATATTTTACTGCGAATAGATGAAGCATTGAGTCGAGAGAGCGAAAAGAGAGCGGAAGAAGAAGAATCGGAGACGTTGGTAGATAGTGAAGGAAACGAGTACGTGTTAGAAAGAACGGAAAGGAGGAAGCAGACTTCGATGCGAACGGATTCAAATTTGACGAGAGATATTGTTTGCGTGTTTGTGTTAAGCGTGGTAGCGTCATTGGTATTTTCAATTGCTGTTACTGGTGGAAATAGAAACAGGAAGATGTTTCAGAGTGCACCTTCATCCGATTTCGTGGGTTTTTTTGTCTGTGGTGCGTTGGTAGGACCTTTTGGCTTTCGAATGGTGGATGAGCCGGTCCAGTTGGAGACATTGGGGGAATTTGGCGTGATCGCTCTGTGTTTTTCAGTCGGTCGATTGTGCGATGCGAGTGTGTTTGAGAAAATTGGTGCTAGTGGAAGGAATGGCAAAAGTGTTTTTTTCTCGTTCGCGCGCAGAAGTCGAAGTAGTTCCATCGTGATTGCAAATGTCGCGGTGAGTTCTTTCATCGGCGCGGTTTTAGGGGTTGCAACGCAGATTGGCGTCTTGAAAGGTGTGGTGATTGGTGCGATTTCTGTTTTCGACGGTTCCAATTCTGTCGTTGTGATGGGCAAATCCAGTGCTAATTTATCGGGAGGAAGTGCGAACTCACTCGATGATAACGGTGGAAGCACAACGAGCGTGGACAGTTTAGCTGGAGGAAGTTCCAGTCATCTCTCCTCACTGACCTCACCACAATCTTCGAAGAGAACAAACGACGAATTGAACGAGAGCAACATTATGCGATGGTGGACCGGAATTGCATTTGCAGTTGCGCGAAATTGGAACACGACACTTCCGTTTTCTCAATCGATGACGAATATTGTGTATGCTTTCATCATGTCGTCGTTCGTGACGTTTGTAGTCGCTTCGCGCTTTAGTGGTGGCGGTGACAAGGTTGTTCGTCCCAATGTTGCGACAAAGTGGAATACCAGCACTAAAGCACATGCGAGTGAACACTATCACAACGAAAAGAAACTGATTTCCATGTGTGCAACGTGCCTGTTCTTTGCTCGTCTGACTGAAATGTTCGATTTAGGCTACGAACTCGGCGCTTTTGCCTTTGGGATTGCGTGTCATCGCAATCGCAAAGGAGCAGATAGTTTGGCCGCGAATGCCGGAGACGACTCAGACAAGAAGCACGATAATTTTGCTAATAACGGCCAGAACGAAGATGACTTAGAATCACAGCAGAAGGGGAAGAAGAAACAAACTCACAAAAACACAGTAGTTGGTTCTGACCTGTTAAGAGCAGCGCATGCTTTAGCGTTTACGGCGATAGGCATGAACGTTCGCATAAATTATCTTCGCGAAAAATTGGTTCCATTGACGCTGTCCTCCGTCGCTTTCATCATACTCGTGCGAAAATTGAGAACATCGTTGCGCAAAGGCGAAACGAGCTTGGTGAAACATTCCGTCGCGTCGCCTTTCGCTTCGTACACGCTTGGCGAAACGACGAGCGAACGAAAAGACATCAAGAGTTACAGCGATGTGATCACGCTGCTCTTGTTAAAGCGGTCGCTTTTCGCGAACGGTATTTCTTTGAACGCATATCATTTTGCTTTTCACACGCAAGTTTTGTGCATATTCTGTATTTGGCCTCTCATGGACTACTTTATTTGGAGAAGGAGTCGCAAGCACATTCATCGCGTGAAATCGAAGAAGCGGGTTTTTAGTTAGAGCGCGCAAATAGCATCGAGACGTCCATCGCATCGCATTGGTCGTTTAACAATGTATTTAATATTATGACACATAGCTTATTCTAGGTAGATTTACACACACACACGCACACAACTATCAACTACGTCTCCATAGCCTCTGGCGAAGAATCTTTCTTCTTTTCTTCCGCTTTCATCTCATGTTCTCTCTTCTTTGGCACAAAAATTTCCCCCTCGCCTCCACCGTGCCTTTCTGGATTTGCGACCGGGTCCGCCGGGTAGTACTCGTAATGCAACTCTCCAACATCTGTCCCGCTCATTTTCGTCCATCCATCCGGTCCAACGTGGTAGACACTCACTGTGCCTCCAGAAAACGCGTCTCGAAACGTGGCGTGGTAAATCGCTCTCCTCCCCAACTCTGCCGCTTCTTTTATGCTCAGATCGTGTCTAAAACCTTGATCCAAAACACCGTACGCGAACAAAGACCCCGAACCAACTGAAAACCTCTTCCCTTTTAATCTCGTCCCATCCGAGTCGACATAAAACAAACCCGGCCCACTCGTATCCCATCCGGCGACCATCGTCCCCATCGACAAGCCGCGTCCGCGATACCCATACAAAGTATTAGCCAGCAACTTCGACGCACCAGTCACGGTAATCCTCTTCCCAGTTTCGAGTTCGTGCAACCGACACTGAATCCCTAAGTTTCTCTGCCAAAACTGACAATCCGCCGCGCCTCCCGCCATCGTCCCGAGTAAAAACGGGTTGATCTCGATGACTTTTTTCACCGTTTGTGAGCTGATGTAAGGCCCTTGCGACGCGCGAGAATCGACCGCGATGATGATCCCGTGTTCAAATATAAAGCCTAACGTCGTCGTCCCGTGCTGAGGCTTCACGTGTTCCACGACGTCTTTCTGAAAGCGAGAGAAATCTTCCACTCGAGGTAACGTGAAGTATTGATCGTGCGAGTTGATGCCGCAGAGGACGTCGTTTTCCAAACTGTTTTCGCAAAAGAGACGAGAGATGCACACGCAAAAGAAGCGCGTCAGTCTGAGAGAGAGAGAGAGAAAGAGAGACGCGGAGAAAGACGCGACAAAGAAAAGCGCAGAGAGCGCGATTTACGTTTTCAAACGCGCACCGCCGCGTCGCGCGCGACGAGAGAAAAAGAAAGAGAGAAGAGAGAGCGGAAGAAACGATTCGCTTTTTCCCTAAGATCGCGGGGCAGAGAGAAGAAGAGGAAAGAAACGCGCGAAAAAAGAAGAACTTTGAAAGCGGCGCACTCACGTCGACGTCAACTCGTCCGCCTCTTTGCGAACTGGACGGTCTAACACGCTAAAGTCTAAGTTTAAAGACGTCATGGCGTCGCGGTGTTCAAAAGTGGCGATTTCTCTTTTTTTTTTGTCCAACTGTGTGACTCTCGTCATCGTAACTAAAGACACTTCCTGGAATAGCTCCGTCGTCGACAACACGGACAAAACGGGACGCGACCGATAGCTTTTAAATGTTTTTCGAACGTTCTGAGGCAGTTTTTGTGAAACCGATGGGAACAGCAGAGATAGGCGACTTTTTTTCGCGCGTTGTCGTCGTCGTCGTCGTCGGTGGTGGTCGGAGCGGCGAAGCGAAGCGCGCAAATAGAACACTCGTCGTTTTCCAAGGAGAGCGATTTGGCGATGATAGCGTTCCAGTCGGTAGTAGTCGTATCGATCTCGTCGTCGTCGTCGGAAGAAGAAGAAGAAGAAAGAGAAGAGTCCGCGCGATCTTCTTCCGCGAGATGTCGTCTCGTTCTCCTCCTCTCCTCGGCGCTTCTCTCGACGCGCTTTCGCAACGCGCGAAGTTTACTCGCCATCCAACTCTTTCGAGCGATCGCATTCGTCGGTCCGAGTTTGTTTCGAACGACAAAACCTCTCCACGTTTTCTGTATCTTCAACGCCGCGTTTACAACCACTTCTTTTCGCGCATCGTGTATCCTAATCTTCCGATACCTCGGCGCTCGACAGCACGGACATCGACGACCATCGGACATCGACTCGAGGAAACTTTCAAAACTTCTCAAACACTGCTCGTGGAAACAGTGCGCGCACGACGTCAGCACTTGCGCGCGCTCCATCGCCTCCAGTCCAAACTCGTCTCGGCATATCGCGCACGTCGAACGCGCGCCGGTTCTCTCTCGCGCTTCTCTTCTGATCGCTTTCCACCACGAAGCGCCGCGAGGAAAACCCGGAGAAGAAGAAGAAGAGGAGGAGAGGAACGAAGCCGAGGAGAGGACGAACGCGAGCAAACCGTTGTTCTCCTCTTTGTCGTCGGCGAGCAGTTTCCTCCTCCCGCGCGTCGTTCTTGGAGCGCCCTCTTCGTCGTTTCGTCGCGGTCGTCGAAACGACATCATTATTCGCGCGTCCCCGGGTCACAGCGCGCGCGCGTCTCTCTCTCTCTCTCTCTCGTTTGACTTTTCGCGTATTTTACTCATAAACCCTAAACCCTAAATAAGAAGAATGTGCTTGAATTGGAACCGTGAAACAACTTCATCACATCGCAGAGAAGAAGAAGACGACGAGCAAAGCGCGCGCGCAGACGCACCAACACCACCAACACCACCAACACCAACAAAAAAACGTCCTTCGTCCGCCGCCATGCGCCCATCGCATTTAATGAAGCGAAGCTTAAACGATCCGATTTCTTTTTCTCTCTCTTCCTTCAACGCGATGATGAGACGCAACAATCCGCTGGCGATTGGCATCGCGCTGTTCGTCGTCTTCATCCTCGCGCGTTCCTTCGTCGTCGATTCGTTCTTTGACGACGACAAGCGTTCTTCTGCTTCGTCTTCTTCTTCGACGTCGCGGTACGGAGAGCACGATGCCGGCGTTTCCTCCGCCGCGAGAGAGTTGGAGAAGCAAACGCTGAAACACGAGCAGAAGGTGGAAGATGGCATCGAGTGGTTTCGAACGCATTCGGGAGGTGGGAATAGGTGCGCGCTGGACGCGAAAGGGGCGTGCGGGAAGCACGCGACGTGCGTGAAGAACGTGTGCGTGTGCGCGGTTTTGTACGGAGGGAAAAGTTGCGACGGGCACATCGATTTACCGGAAGTGTACGTTGATTCAGAGGAGCCGGATGAAAGGGAGAAGATGTTGCGGTTGTTGAGTCCGGCGCAAAAAGAGGAGAAAGAGAAGAGCGCGCAGCAAGCGAGAAAGGGAGGGAAGATTGATGATTTGAAGACGCAAGGAATCGCGTTTGAAGGCGCCGTGACTTTGAATAAAGAATCGTGCGGGAGCGCAGGGACGGCGAGAGTGTCTGCTTTGACGGTGAAATTGGCGTCGAAGAGAAGCGACGACGCAAACGCGGGCGGGTTGATTGGCGGGTTGTTCGGGAACAAAGAGGGGAAGAGTGGAGCTCCGGGGAAAGGGTTTGTAAACGTAGGGACAGTCGAACAAACGGTTTTGAACAGGTTAGCGGATACGGACGTGGTGACGCCAAAAGACGAGCCTTGGACGAGTTGCGCTGTGGTTGGGAAATCAGGCGTTTTGTTGTCTTACGAAAACGGACCGAATATCGATCAACATCAGGCGATTATTCGCGTCGACGATTTACCGACGCGTGGGTTCGAACAAAGCGTCGGATCGCGAACGACGGTTAGGATTTGTGGCGATGCCAAGTTGCCGTTCTGTCAAAAGTACGTTCGCGAAGGCGCGGAGGAGACATTGATCGCGAATATTACCAACGGGAATTCCCTGAGAGCTTTTGCGAGGATGCACAGAGTACACGATAACGGCGTCGGAGCAGTCACAAAGAAACGCTTGAAATTTGAAGCTTTCCACCCGGAGTTTATGGAGTTTGTGGCGGAGGCTATAGAAGGGATCTCGCCGATGACGACAGAAGCGCAGGCGATCATGTTTGCGCTTTTAAATTGCGCGAGCGTGGATATTTACGGCATTGGTTTAGGACCAAACGAAGGGTTTGCGACGAGATACGACGATGAATTAGGAAATAGAGGTGATGTAGAGGCGTTGGTGAGTAGTAACGGGGTGACGAGTGAGCTGGATCAAGTCAAAGGCTCATTTAATTTACTCAAGACGGTGTATAATTTTGGGTTGGCGCACGTCGCGGAGAGATGCGTAGTAGAGTGCCACCTGTCCGCGGATGCGTGCGTTTTGTGTCAAACAGAATTACTGCACGCCGTCGAAGATGATTTTTAGAATTACATTCATCGTTACTATCGCTGTTGTTTATG
>Ga0182093_1113588_pt1 | contig 17016 bp, 14 predicted proteins | sample 041ome_21_FD_127776 | JGI IMG/M metagenome (GOLD analysis project Ga0182093, IMG submission 127776) | Metatranscriptome of coastal salt marsh microbial communities from the Groves Creek Marsh, Georgia, USA - 041411BS metaT (Metagenome... | ecosystem: Environmental > Aquatic > Marine > Intertidal...
GGATTGCAACAGCCAGCGCGATGAATTCGCCCGCGATGCCCTGCCCAAGAAGATAGGCGGCTCAGGCTACCCGTATCGCCCAGTCCCTCGATCTGTGCCTGAGACTGCCTCGGCCTGACGAGTGTCTCACCAATCGCCATCACACCTTGAGCCGTAAGCTCGCCCGATCCGATTGCCGCGAACATGTCTTCAACCGAGGCACACTGGACTTTACGAGCCAGGCGCGCGTAATCCAATGAGGTCATGGCCAGTCGCTTAAACGCCTTCTCGAGCAGGTGGCGACCTGCGTCAATGTTTTCTTCGCGCGTTCGAGACTTGAACCAATTTATTATCTGAGTTCTTGCGCGGCTGGTGACAACACAGCCCGAATCCTCTCGAAGCCACTCGCGCTTGGGCGCCAGGGTATCGCCGGTGATGATCTGAACGCGATCGCCCGTCTGCAGGCGGGTATTCAAGGGGACCAAATTTCCATTTACCCGCGCACCGCGGCAGCGGTGCCCGATCTCGGTATGAACATGATAGGCCAGATCAATGGGCGTAGCGCCCCGGCTCAAATTGACAATATCGCCCTTAGGCGTGAATACAAATACGCGATCGTAATCAAGGTCGAAATGCAGAGATTCGCGAAGGCTATCTAGGTCGCCACTTTCATCCTGCCATTTGAGAGCCTGGCGCAGCCACTCAATCTTTTCATCATAAACCGAGGCAGATCGGTTACGATCAGTCTGCTTATAGCGCCAATGCGCACACACACCCAACTCGGCTTCATCGTGCATTTCGGGAGTCCGAACCTGCACCTCTAGCACTTTCCCCTCAGGACCGATCACGGCTGTATGCAGCGAACGGTAACCGTTGGCCTTGGGGTTTGCGATGTAATCGTCGAATTCATTTGGTATGGTACGCCAGAGCCCATGAATAATGCCGAGCGTTGTGTAACAGTCATGCACCGAGGGAACTAGAATTCGAATTGCGCGAATATCGTGAACCTGGGAAAAGCCAATACCCTTACGTTGCATCTTCCGCCAAATACTGAATATATGCTTTGCCCGACCGCTAATTTCACTATTGACGCCCTCCGACTTCAGCGCTCGCGTCACCGTCAAAGAAACGCGTTTAATGTAGCGATCTCGCTCAACGCGCTTGCCGTCAAGCAACTTTGCGATGCGTTTATAGATGTTAGGCTCAGTGTAGCGAAACGCGAGGTCTTCAAGCTCCCATTTCAATTGACCGATACCCAGGCGATGCGCCAGAGGCACGTACAAGCCAGATACTTCGCGTGAAATCTGTTCCCGCCGTATGGGATCACCTTTGACGAGACGTATGGCGCATGTCCGCTCAGCCAATTTGATAAGCGCCACTCGAACATCATCCACTATTGCCACCAACATCTGCCGTAAATTATCACTCGCGGACTGAGCCTGCCCAAGCACAGGAACCGACTCTAAATTCGCGACGTCACCCACATCCGCCATTTTTAAGACACCGACAACTAGGTCGCTTGTCTCGGCACCGAAATGGCGTCTTATATACTCGATGCTGAGTCTCTGCTCTCGTGTGGAGCGATACAACAGGCCCGCTATTAAGGTTGGCAAATCGGACTTAAGCTCCAGTAAAATTAGCCCAATATCCAGGCTATCTTCTATCACATCCGTATCCAGGGCCCAATCGAGCTCAATGGTCCGCGGGCGTTCCGCCGCGACCGACAGAGCATCAAGTGCTGCTTGCACGACGTCTTTAGCGGTCTCAGGAAAGGGGGCGCTCAGACGCGCATGCCAATCTACGCCCTGTGGCAGGGGCGACCCGCCGGTCTTCGAGGTATCCCTCACCCAAACCATAACAAGCTAGCTCGAAAATACGCCAGTGGACAAATAGCGGTCGCCTCGATCGCACACGATGGCCACGATTACGGCGTTTTCTATCGTTTGTGACAACCTCAGCGCACCGGCCATAACGCCGCCGGAACTCACACCACAGAAAATGCCTTCCTCTTTCGCCATGCGTCGCATGGTTTCCTCGGCTTCTGCCTGATCGATATCAAGAATCAGGTCCACTGTTTGAGGTTTGTAGATGGACGGCAAATACGCTTCTGGCCAACGACGAATACCGGGAATACTGGCGCCATCAGCTGGCTGCAAACCAACAATCTGGATATCGGGATTTTTCGATTTAAGGAACTGCGAACATCCCATAATCGTGCCGGTGGTTCCCATTGATGCGACAAAATGCGTTACGGTACCAGCTGTCTGCTGCCAAATTTCAGGGCCGGTGGTCTGAAAATGGGCAGCAGGATTATCTGGGTTAGCAAATTGATTAAGCACCATCCCCTGCCCCATCCTCTCAAGGTCGAGCGCCAAATCTCGCGCGCCCTCCATACCCTCTTCTTGGGACACCTCTATCAATTCAGCCCCATAAGCGGCCATGGCGAGTTTGCGCTCCTCACTCATGTGCGATGGCATAATCAACTTTAGCTTATAGCCTCGAATCGCTGCAGCCATGGCTAGGGCAATACCAGTGTTGCCGCTGGTCGCCTCGATCAGGGTGTCGCCCGGCTTGATTGCACCGCGCGCTTCCGCCGCAGCAATCATGTTCATCGCTGGCCGATCTTTTACTGAACCCGCGGGATTGTTGCCCTCAAGTTTAGCGAGAATCAGGTTTGAAGTATCACCTGGTAGTCTCTGTAGGCGAACTAAAGGGGTATTTCCTATGCACGCTTCGATCGTTGGGTACTGCGACACGGATAGTTCCTCTTCTTGGGTCTATGAAGTTCCAGGTCACGCATTATGGTAGATCGCAAACGCCAATGCGTAGGCGCGTTCGTCGGTAATAGTGACCGTCAGTTTCTTACCTTGTGTGTAACGGGCCGCGTCGCCGATCAGACGGCACTCGGGGCGACCTAGATCATCTGATACCACCTCGATAGTGCTCCATTGTACACTACCGCGCATTCCTGTACCGAGTGCTTTAGCCACCGCCTCCTTAACTGCAAAACGCTTCGCGAGATAAGCGACGCATCCATTTCGCTCTTCGTACTCTCTAAACTCAGCTTCCGTCAGAATGCGACGCTCGAACCGTGCCCCGTGCCGCTCTCTAACGCCATGGATGCGAGCGATCTCGACCAAATCAGTCCCTAGACCCAAAATCATTTTACTGTTCCCCCATTCGACTCTGTCGCCAGAGTGTGCGGCTACTAAAGGGCTTGTCTCCGACAAAGTTCCGCAGCAGCGAGCGACACAACTCTTTGGCTTCTCGAGAAGCCCATATGGAAGGAGAGTCGTCCGCAAATTGCCGAATCCATTGTCCATTTACCGCTATGTGATTGTCCCGATGAGTTAAGGCTACCCAACCTTGGTCTGGTCTCAGCGTGTAGAACTCATCGACCTTGACCTCTTCACCCGATTCTGAATCCACCAGCAGATCAAATGCACCACCCAATGCGTCGATCAGAATCCATTCGAAGCGGCACAGTCGCCAGGGCCACTCGTCAGCGTAACTAAAATGGGGAAGCAGCTCCGCATACGCGGCAAAAACCTCAGGGTAGGCATCCTCTATCGGCAATACCCGAAGAAGTAACTCATTGACATAGCTAGCCGCATAAAAGCCATCGCCGCTGAAATAATGCGCCAATGATACATCCTCTACCTGAGTGAGCGTTCTGAGATCACTACGCCCTTGAACCGCTACCAGTATGGGCCTAAAAAGCTGCAACCTCTGCGACAGAGTGCCGCCTCGACGTCTCCGGTTAGCGCCGCGCGCGACGCAACCGACACGCCCCAGCGATAGAGTAAAGAGTTCGACTATTTCGCTGGTCTCTCGATACGGACGTTTGTGCAAGACAAAAGCAGGATCGAGGTTAGCGATGCTCATTTAGGTCTCCGATTCGTTAAAACCGAGACTTCTGAGCGCTTGCAGGTCATCTGACCAATTTGATTTCACCTTCACCCACAGTTTGAGCACCACTTTGTGGTCAAACAAGCGTTCCATATCAATACGCGCTTCAGTCCCTATGGATTTGAGCCGGGAGCCACCATCACCAATCAATATTCGCTTTTGCCCCTGTCGCTCAACGAAAATGGTTGCGTGAATTTCAGTAAAACGCTCGGACACCTCGAAGCTATCAATAGCGACCGTCGCCGAATAGGGTAATTCGTCACCGAGCTGTCGTGTAATCTTCTCGCGAACAATCTCCGAAGCCAAAAATCGCGAACTTCGATTCGTGATTTGATCTTCAGGAAACAAGCCCTCTCCCTCAGGGCTTGAGGCGACTAAAGTAGCAATCAAGTGCTCAATGTCGGCTGGAGTGAAGGCTGAAATAGGAATAATTTCATCGACACCCTCTTTAGCCGCAAGTTTTTCCAAATGCGGCAAAAGCTGTGATTTGTCCTTGAGCAAGTCAATTTTGTTCACTAATAAAACGAGCTTCGCGCTGTGGCGCTTGACCTGCTGATAGACTCGTTCGTCATCGGTTGTCCAGTGCGTGCGATCTACCACCATGCAAATAATATCGGTATCCAGCATCGCTCTCGATGCCGCATTATTCATGTACTCATTAAGCGCCTTTTTGTGCTCTGAATGAATCCCAGGAGTATCAATGAACACCAACTGGGCCTGTCCCTCAGTATGAATCCCTAACAGGGTGTGCCTTGTGGTTTGTGGCTTGCGCGAGGTAATACTGATTTTCTGCCCCAATATGTGATTAAGCAGGGTCGACTTACCGACATTTGGGCGCCCCACAATGGCAATCAATCCCGATTTCGATACCTTGGTCATGTCATTCTGTCCAATATTTGGCCAGCGGCTGTTTGCTCCGCCTTACGCCTACTGCTGGCGCTGGCCGTCTCCCGTAATCCAAGCACCGGTACGCGACATTCAACCACAAACACTTTCTGATGATCCTCGCCCCGCGTAGTAAGTAGATGGTATTCCGGCAAAGCATATCCTTTGCCTTGCAGTTCTTCCTGCAGCGCGGTCTTGGCGTCTTTGTCAGCAGCAAAGCTCGCCTCATCGTTAATGAGCGCGTCAAACCAAGGCAAAACCGCCGTTTTAACTACGTGAAAGTCTGCGTCGAGCAGGATCGCTGCAGCGATAGCCTCTAACGCGTCAGCAAGGATGGATTTCCTTCTGTGTCCACCACTTTTGCGCTCACCGGCGCCCAGCTCTAAGTAGTCACCCAGATTCATCCGACGCGCGATCAAAGCGAGCGTATCGCCCTTCACTAAGTGCGCTCGTCGGCGACTCATTTCACCCTCAGGCGCATTCGGGTAGCGGTGAAAAATCGCCTCGGCAACAAGGTGATTCACAATCGAATCGCCCAGGAACTCCAGTCGCTCGTTGTTACGCGCGCCAACACTGCGATGACAGAGTGCGAGGTCAAGCAGGCTGGGATCGTTAAACCGATAGCCGATCGCGGTTTCCAGGGTCAGCCTCTTTTCAGCACTCAAACTCAATTTATTGCACCAACGCGGCTAAAACTCGGAATACTTACAACGGACTCCCAGTGCATCCAAATCGCGAAGGCCTTCCCTACAATATCTTGCTCCGGGACCTGCCCCCACACGCGGCTATCACTGCTGTTGTCTCGGTTGTCGCCCATCATAAAATAGTGCCCGGGACGCACTACCTCTCTGAAGTCAATGGTAGGACGATAAGGATCAACTTGGATATCTCGCACGTCACCGTTAGGCAAGCTTTCTCTCACCCGATGATATGGACGACCACGTTCTATGAGCACATCAACATGTTCCTGCTCTAGGGGCTCTCCGTTCACAAACAAGCGCTTGTTTTTGTACTCGATGACGTCACCGGGGATTCCAATAACCCGTTTGATGAAGTAGGTTTTATTCTTATGCGGCGGAAAAAATACCATCACATCGCCCCTCTTGGGCTCACCAATGTCGACCACCTTGGTGCGGGCAACGGGTAAACGCAAGCCATAGGTAAATTTGTTAACTAAGATATAGTCTCCCACTTCTAGGGTAGGCACCATAGAGCTCGAGGGAATCTGGAACGGCTCAACGATAAAAGAACGGAGCACAAAAATAGCAAAGAGCACCGGAAAAAACGACCCCGCGTACTCTACCAAGACGGGGTCAGGCACACTCTCAAATGGTACACCCTGTTCGATTTTGGCGCGCCTCTTGGGGGCAAACACCAAACGATCCACGCCCCATATCACACCACTTGAAACGACCAAGAGCAGAAGGATAAGCGGAAAATCAATCGACATAGTGATACCTTAATTATCAACTTGAAGAACCGCCAAGAAAGCGGCTTGAGGAACCTCAACACGTCCTACTTGCTTCATGCGTTTCTTACCGGCTTTTTGTTTTTCCAGCAGCTTGCGCTTGCGGGTGGCGTCACCACCGTAGCATTTAGCCGTAACGTTTTTACGCAATGCCTTTACTGTCTGGCGAGCAACAATCTTGCCCCCCACTGCAGCCTGAATCGCCACATCAAACATCTGTCTGGGAATCAGCTCTTTCATCTTTTCAGTCAAGCCGCGCCCGCGTGACATCACGTGGTCTCGGTGGACAATCACAGCGAGCGCATCCACTCGCTCGTTATTGATTAAGACATCTAGGCGCTGAAGCGCAGCAGATTCAAACCGCTCAAAACTGTAGTCAAGCGAGGCATACCCGCGTGAAACGGACTTCAGGCGATCGAAAAAGTCTAGCACCACCTCGGACATGGGCAGATCGAAGGTCAATGAGACCTGCGAGCCCAAAAAAAGCATATCGCGCTGAGTACCGCGCTTTTCTATACACAGGGTAATCACGCTTCCCAGATAGTCTTGCGGCACCAGAATATGAGCGCGCGCAATCGGCTCTCGTATTTCTTGCACCAAACCGGGGTCAGGCAAGGCGCTTGGGTTGTCCACGTTGATAACCGAGCCATCTTTTTTAAGCACCTCATAAACGACTGAGGGTGCGGTCGTGATTAAGTCGAGATCGTATTCTCGCTCCAGCCGCTCCTGAATGATCTCCATGTGCAGCATACCCAAGAAGCCGCAGCGAAATCCAAAACCAAGCGCATCTGAAGTCTCAGGCTCATAAACGAGAGAGGCGTCGTTCAAGGTCAACTTTGCCAGCGCATCGCGGAAATCTTCGTAATCATCAGTTGATACGGTAAAAATACCCGCGTAAACCTGTGGTTTAATGCGCTGGAACCCAGGTAGCGCTGGGGTATCCTGATAATTGGCGCTAATCAGCGTATCGCCCACGGGAGCACCGGTGATGTCTTTGATCCCGGCGATCATATAACCCACCTCACCCGCTCGAAGCGAAGCGGTTTCAGTGCGCTTTGGTGTAAAAATTCCAACACTGTCTACCAAATGTACTTTTTGATTGGAGCGGGTTACCACACGATCTTTCTTTTTTAGCTCACCTTGCACAACCCGAACGAGAGATACGACACCCAGGTAGTTATCAAACCATGAGTCTATGATCAGCGCTTGCAGCGGCGCATTCCTATCGCCCTCGGGTGGCGGAATCAAATGGATGATTTCTTCGAGCACTTCATCCATACCCATTCCTGTTTTCGCCGAACAGGGCACAGCATGAGTTGCATCTATTCCAATGATCTCTTCAATTTCCACTTTGACCTTGTCGGGATCGGCTTGAGGCAAGTCCATTTTGTTGAGAATGGGCAGCACTTCTAGGCCCTGCTCAATGGCTTTATAGCAGTTGGCAACCGACTGCGCCTCCACACCCTGCCCTGCATCCACTACGAGTAAGGCGCCTTCGCAAGCTGACAGCGAGCGCGACACTTCATAGCTGAAATCAACGTGCCCGGGGGTATCAATAAAGTTCAGTTGGTAGGTCTTTCCGTCGCGTGCCGTGTAGTCGAGCGTGACACTCTGCGACTTAATCGTTATGCCTCTCTCTCGCTCAATATCCATTGAATCAAGAACTTGCTCCGCCATCTCACGTTCGGAGAGACCACCGCAAATCTGAATAAGTCTGTCAGCAAGCGTCGACTTGCCGTGGTCAATATGGGCAATGATCGAAAAGTTTCGAATGTGTGTTAGATCGCTCAAACGGGTATCTCGTTAGTGGCACAATGAAAGCGCTAGCGCGCGGGAGGGGATTGTAGCGCAAGCGCCGTCCCCCCGCCATCGCTGGCTCAATCATTGGGCACTCTCAACCCGATAAAGAGCGGAGTCCCTCTACGCCACAGTCTAACCTGAATCGACTGCCCTTCTCGTAAAGACTGCTCCGCTTCGATAAAGTCTTGCGTGCTGCGCACCGCCTTGGATCCGAGCATGGTAATGATATCACCCTCGACTATTTCGCCATCCGCTGCGGAATCTGCCCTCACAGCGCGAACGACAACACCTGAAGCCAAGCCCAGTTCGGATAAGAGCTGATCAGCCGCCGGCTCCACAGTAAGCCCTAAACGAGCGCCGCCAGAGGCCGATTCAATCTGCTTCGCAAGATCGGCTCGAGGCGATAATGCTCCGACCTCCACACTTAAGGTCTTTTTGTCTCCGTCACGGATCAGACCGACTTTCACCTCACTGCCCGGCTTAACTAAACCCACAACATGAGGCAACTCACTGGAAGTCTCGATGTACTCTCCATCGAACTCGACAATGACATCACCCTCTCTTATGCCAGCTTCCTCGGCTGGACTGCCTTCTACAACCTGCGCGACCAAGGCGCCTGCGGGCCGATCCAAACCAAAGGCTTCGGCGAGATTTTTATCCACATTCTGAATGCTAACACCCAGCCAACCGCGCTGAACCGCACCGGAGTCGCGCAATTGTTCTACCACGTCACGCACGACACTAACCGGAATCGAAAAGGACAGTCCAATAGAACCACCAGAACGAGTGTAAATCTGGGAATTCACTCCCACCACTTCGCCCTCTAGATTGAACAGGGGGCCACCGCTGTTGCCTGGGTTAATCGCCACGTCGGTTTGAATAAAAGGAACGTAGTTATCGTTGGTTGCCGTGGGCAAAGATCGCCCCATCGCACTAACGATTCCCGCCGTAACTGAAAAATCCAAACCAAAGGGAGAACCAATGGCAAGAACCCACTCGCCGACTTTAAGCGAGTCGGGCTCGGCGAGCTTGAGCGTCGGCAGATCCTCAGCGTCGATCTTCAATAACGCCAGGTCGGATAGCTCATCGAGCCCAACAATTTCAGCGTCAAACTCACGGCGGTCAGTCATTCTCACCACCACGGAGGTGGCACCCTCAACGACGTGATTGTTCGTTACGACATAACCATCCTCGGTAAGAATAAACCCCGAACCGGTGCCGGACCGCGGCACGTCTCCGCGCGGGATTCCGCCCCTCGGGTCAAAGAACCGACGCAAATAATCGGGCACACCATCCGGTTCGGTCATATCACCCTGCGGCGCGGACTTAACCGGCTCGACTTCAACTAAAATTTTGACAACAGCGCCCGAATTACTTTCAACAATGCCCGTAAAATCCGGCAAGTTTACCTGAGCAGCGTTTGCCTGAGCAGACAAAGGCCCTAACAGACTCAATACGACTATGAAGCGCCGAACCAGCGTCATGTGTTCTCCTTATCAAAAATGATGACTTTTTGTTAACCCACTTACTAAACTAATGCCGATCGCACGTGAAACGCGGCCTAAGCGAATCGAGCTGCTTACGCCCGCGGACTCGAAATAGAGACCACCACAATCCCGCGGTGAGACTGAAGAAGCTGGTTACGATCTGCCCCGTCTCCGTAATCTGAAAAAACAATGAGGGCAATGTCGCTCCCACAAGCATTGCCAGAATGGGCAATAAATACACTGAGAAAGTTGTTGTCAGTAAGAGTGCGTCGGGCACCTCGATCTTAATATCCGAGCCGATTTCGACCTGAGACCGGAGAGTGTCCGGCAGCGTAACGGGTATAAGCCCAGCTTGCTTATTCGCTAGCAGACGCGTCCCGCAAGCACCTCGAACACCGCAGGAGTCGCACGCTTTATTCTGTGCCGCCCGTACCCAGGCGATCCCCTCAGCAAGTCGTTCTACTTTGACGGTCTCATTCAACCGTGGAACCCCAAACCAAACTTTCAACTACCATACGCGCCGAATTAACTGGCACCTCACCCACCACTGTCACCAGTCTTGGGCCCGAATCTAACATCATACCGCGCGTATAGGCGATTGTTGCACCCCGATTTACCAGCCCTTCTCCAACACGAATATCGGCTTGAGGGCGCTCCAAAAACAAGGTGAAGCTTGACAGACCATCAGTGTAGGTTTGCGCTTCGATGGCACCCGCAGTCGAACTCGCCCTTATGAATCCCGAGGGCACCCAAGAGGCCTGCCAATCGAGGATATCCTGCCTTACTTCACCCTCATCCGCGCCAACGCTATTAGCACTTACATCGCTTGTAGCCAGGGTCATAGAACGGAGTTCTACGTTCTCTAAAGCCGTGTTGCCATTGAAAGCTGTCGATCGCAGAACAATACCGGTCGCATCATCGACCACAAGTTGAAAGCCATGTCGGTATACATCTTTCGGCAAGGCCGTAACAACCGTTGCCTGTCGGCCACTGAGCTGCTGCGATATGGTTTCAAACTTGTACCATTGTGCAACACCACACTGGCTGCCGGTTTCAAACAAGAGCCTGTGACTCGGATCTCGGCAGGCAGCAGAATGAAGCGGCACGGGGACCCCTGCTCTGCTTGCGTCCGCCTCTCCGCGCGACACCAAGACTTGCTGTATACCTACCGCAGTTTGCACCACCGCGCGGGCTGCAAAGGCGGAGGGGTGTTCAGGATGCATAACTTGACGCAAGGTCTCCAGCGCAGCTTGATCCGCAACCGAGCAATCCTGTGCGAATACGGGTCCCGCTAACGATGCGACGATTCCAAATGCGCAAAACCCAGACTTAAATCTGATCACCACCGACCTCCGCGTATTTACGGCTGTTCTGAACGACTATCGGCGCGAGCCAAACTTCCCGTCATTAACGTAACGGGCGTATGGAGCGCGCCGCGTACGGCATGGACCCCAGAGTAGGCCTCTAAGCGCTGTCTTGCCAATTCTTGATACAAGCTTTCAACCGGCACTTCGCTGGGCGCTGAAACCGCTGCAGACTGGCCAAAACTTGCTGGCACCACTGAAACGCTGCCCTGCTCTAGAAAGGGTATAACTGGCATGGAACGCACGATTGGAACCGGCGAACCCGCGAGAGCGAGGGGCTGGGTTGTCCTTTGAGTCAACTGCTGCCCCACTAAAACCCCAATACACGCAACCGTTGCCGCCACAGCGAAGGGCTTGAGAGGCGCCATGACGCGGCGAAGTGATCGTCTCTGCTTTCGCCCCTGCAGACTATCCCTGACACGATTCGCAAAAGACAGTGAGGGCGAGCTCAAATGCGCGCCCTGGATGTGCAAGCGGGTTGAGTTAAAACGCAACCATTTCTCTCTCAGACTGGGGTTTTGATCCATCATCTTAAACAAACGCGCCACGCCGACCTCATCAAGCTCACCATCCATCAAACGCGACAGCAGTTCATCGCTACTGCCAGCGGCTTGATTCGTATTGTTTTGTCGTTCCACATTCACCTCGGACACGTGTTTCCCCTTTAAATCGGCTCGCCGTTCAACAAGGCTGCCACTTTCTGATCAACTGTTTCTCTACCGCGAAATATACGCGAGCGGACGGTCCCTATCGGACAATTCATAATGACAGCAATATCTTCATAACTCAGGCCGTCGAACTCACGTAAACACAGCGCTGTCTGGAGTTCATCCGGCAAATCTTGCACCGCTCGCTTAATAACAGCCTCAAGCTCTTGGGTCTCGAGCGCGGCCTGCGGGGATTCATCCTCGACTAAGCGTTGGTTTTCATCGTGCATCAAGGCCTCGTCAATATCCACGTCAAGAACGGGCGTTCGGCGCCCGCGGGCCACTAGATGGTTTTTCGCGGCGTTCGTCGCAATCCTAAACAACCAAGTGTAAAACGCACTGTCACCCCGAAAATTATTGATCGCGCTGTAGGCTTTTATAAACGCCTCCTGAGCCACATCTTCTGCCTCATCGGCATCTCGAACAAAGCGCATAACCACATGCATAACCCTGGACTGATATTTCAACACGAGCAGATCGAAAGCCCGCAAATCGCCCCGCTGTGTCCGTTCGACTAACAACCGATCTGAGTCGTCGTCTAATGCTGACCCGGTACCCACCCTTACTCCTCATGATGCACTGAGCCCTCTTACTTACCGCCGCAGGCAGTCGCGTTTTACGATGTACTGCTAGTAAGAGCGTCAAATTCTGCTAAAGTTCCGCCTATTGTGCCACGGAGATCAACTTTTTGCTTTCACCACTATCGCATCGCGTCTCGCCCTTCCACTCGACGAGCAAGAGCGACCTATGACAGCTCAACGATATCACTACGATGCGGTCGTCGTTGGTACGGGTGCAGCAGGCATGTCGCTGGCGCTCCATTTGCCGAAATCATTCAAGATTGCTCTTCTAACTAAAACCTCACTGAACCAAGGCAGCACCTACTGGGCTCAGGGGGGAGTGGCTGCGGTTATTGACGCAGACGACACAGTTGAGTCGCACGTAGCAGACACATTAGTTGCCGGCGCGGGACTATGCGATTTGGGTGCGGTCACGTTCACAGTCTCAAGAAGCAGCCAAGTCGTGGACTGGCTGGTCTCAATGGGCGTCACCTTTGACCGCCTAGACTCCAATTCTGGCGAGCCGAATGCGTTCCATTTAACTCGAGAAGGCGGCCACAGCCATCGACGCATCTTGCATGCCGCCGACGCTACTGGGAAAGCGATATCTCAAGCACTCAGCCAACGCGTCAGTGAAGCGGAGAATATCGATGTGCTCACACATCGTGTCGCGGTTGATGCGATTGTCCATGAGGGTATTTGCCGAGGCCTTTATGCGCTGAATACGAAGACCGGTTCGGTCGATGTATTTGAGGCAAACGCCGTTGTCCTGGCGACCGGTGGAGCCAGTAAAGCGTACCTCTACACAAGCAATCCTGACGGTAACAGTGGCGATGGTATCGCCATAGCTTGGCGCGCTGGTTGCCGCGTTGCCAATATGGAATTTAATCAATTCCACCCAACTTGCCTATATCACCCTAGGGCCAAATCTACGTTGATTACGGAAGCGATTCGTGGCGAGGGCGGCTACTTGCGCTTACCGAATGGTGAGCGCTTCATGCACCGTTTTGACGAGCGTCTTGAGTTAGCACCCAGAGACATCGTCGCCCGTGCAATAGATCACGAGATGAAGCGACTAGGCGCGGACCATCTGCTGCTGGACATCTCGCATAAACCAGCGGATTTCATATTGACGCATTTCCCCAATACCGCAAAACGATGCCTTGAATTCGGCATCGATATAACGAAAGAGGCAATCCCAATCGTTCCCGCAGCGCACTACACCTGCGGCGGGGTCGTGGTCGATCAACACGGGTGCACGGATATACCTGGGCTATTCGCGATCGGCGAAACATCGCATACTGGGCTACATGGCGCCAACCGAATGGCGAGTAATTCACTGCTAGAGTGCCTCGTTTACGGTCAATCAGCGGCGGAGTATATAGCCAGCGCGGAGCTTCATTTATCCGACGATTTTACCCCCGCAGCATGGGATGAGAGCCAAGTTATCGACTCCGACGAAGACGTCGTTATCTCACACAACTGGGATGAACTAAGGCGCTTCATGTGGGATTATGTGGGCATCGTACGAACTGACAAACGTCTTGAGCGGGCGCAACACCGCTGCGACCTACTGAGCGCAGAAATCAACGAATATTACGCTAATTACCGAGTCACAACGGATCTCCTGGAACTACGCAACCTTGTGGTAGTTTCCGATTTAATGATTCGCTGTGCGCGTTACCGAAAGGAGAGCCGGGGTTTACATTTCACACTGGATTATCCGGATACCTTGCCTGCGGCAAAAGACACGGTATTAATCCCTTCTCCTAGGGCATAGGCGGTTGCGCGTAATGATCCCCAGACGCGCAACCTGGGCAGAGTCACACACGCGCCGCACCTATGCGAGATGCCTGTACCAGCCGAGAGCTTGATGTGCCACAAGCGCAATGTGCGCCCTGAGATGACCCAGCCGTTCCGCAGGCGACAAATCGCGCAAATTCCCTCTGGCATCACGTGCGCTTTGGATGCTCTATCACCGTTCGGCGAGCTAGGGCTCTGAATTCGGCTGCATGGCCTCGCCGATCAAACACCCAATGCCAACGTCGATCCTGCGTCCTAACCCACAACAAACCAGGAAATACGCAATAGACCTCTGTTACGCTTCTCCCCGAATCCCAAAACGTCATCGTGGGGCGCCCGTCGCCAGACGGATATGCTCTACCATACGCGCCAACTCAGAGTCGTCTGGCTGAACCCGCTGCATGAGGTAGGCAAACAAATCCTGATCTTGACAGGTCATGAGGCGTTCGAAAGTCTCTCGATCCCGCTCGGATAGACCAGCGTAGTGCTCGTTTACGAACGGCTCTAACAGGAGATCCAACTCCAACATACCTCGCCTCGCCGCCCAGCGCATACGATTTACTTCAGCTATGTCTACCATGATTCATCCACCTTCCTCGTATTAGGCGTAGTATACTCGAACTCACACCGCACCGCGCGGCCAGGAGTGAGACAATGGCAAACTCTGCGATTAAAACGAGCACCCAAATGACACAAATGCATCATTATCAAGCAGTCAGTATCGTCGGCAGTGATGCGGTTAAAACCCTTCAAGGACAAATGACCTGCGACGTTCAAAAACTGGCAATTAGCGCAACTACACCCGGCTTGTTGTGCGACATTCGTGGACGCGTTCAAATCATCGGATGGGTCCACAAAGCCAGCCAAACAGAGCTGTGGCTGATCACGCATGTAAGCGCAATAGGCCATGTACAGGCTCGCCTGCGTCCTTACTTAGCTTTTTCCAAAAGCAAAGCGACTGTGCTCTCGCTCGAACACCTAGTGGCGACACGCCCTGGAAATGAGGATCCTACTGCCGGTTGCTTAGACCTCGGCTTCGCAAAGCTAGTCGACGCGCTAGCTGTGGATCCGAGAGAGCAACTCGACCTTGAGAGTCTGGCAACAGCGCAGCTTGAAGCCGGCATACCCGAGCTGGGCGATACAACCCGAGCACAGTATACGCCACAGGCCTTGAGTCTCGACCAAGCGGGTTTCATCAGTTTCACCAAGGGTTGCTATATGGGTCAAGAAGTCATTGCACGGCTCCACTATAAGGGGCAAGCAAAACAAACACTGGTCTTGCTCCACCACCCCGAAACGACCGACCTGATTGATGGACAAACGGTCTGCGACGCCAAGGGAGTAAAAATCGGCCAAGTCATCTCGACGATGAACACTAAGGCCAGAATGTGCTTGGCCTGTATAAATAAACGTGCTCTGGCCCAACCCCCCGTCTTCGACCGCGAGGGCTGGGTCCTTGTTAAATCCTTCAGTCCTCTTGGGGGGCCGTCTCACTAGGACTCCCCCATGTTTTGGGGTAACCTGCGCATCAGGATAATAGAGAGGTCGATAGTAAGGCATGGTATCGGAGTTGGAGCTTGAGTCTAATGTGGAGTCGCCAACTTTGGTGTTGCCTGGCGAACGGCTTCAACGCGGCGGACTCAAGTTCGGCGATACGGTCAATCACCTGCTCATGGCGGTTCCTGCGTTACCAGAGCCTGGGGAGATCCCCACTCCACCAGCCCAGATTGGCGAAGTAGCCAAGCTACTTATCCCTCGCGCACAAGGCCTATTAACCCTTGATGTCTCAGTCGAGAACACGTCAATCGACCACATTGCACTACACATCGTGAACCTGGATTTGTCTACCGAGCGCGAGTTACGTGCATCGATCAAAGGGCACCAGCCATTATCGGTAGAGGATGCGTCGCACGAGTTCAGCGAAGACGCTCGCAGACACCTGATTGAGACAGTAAAAGCACGTGCGCTTGAGGAAATAAAGCAGCTTTACACCTTACTGTTTGATGAACTTATAGTGGATCTACAAGAGGCGTCACTTAACCCAAAGCTTTTACAGAGCCAGCAAGAGCTTTTATTTGAGGGGATGCGACAGGTTCAAAACGTCAAGCCGCGAATGCTGGAACTGATCATGCGCGATTTAACGCGTCGCGCAGAGCGGTCGGAGAGTCCAGCACAGCCGCAACAAAAAGGCCTGAGCCAAATCACTCAAGACGAACTCGATTTAGTTGATCTGCCCGAATTCGAGGAGAACCTGGCGGTAAAACGCCTTCTGCGACAAGCTGAGGACTTGCAACGCGGTGCATTTGAGCTGATGATCGTACGCTACGCTGACCTATTACAAACGTCGCCCCGAAGCTCACTCCTACCCCTTTCGCTGAAGCTGCTGATACCCAGCTTAAAAAGAGCGCTCAACCAAAAAGAGATTCCCCTAGAACTGTCAAATAGAACGTTTGATTTCACTGGCGCACGCTTACTCAAAAAAATCCCTTCGATTTACGCCAGCCTCAATCAGCTAATGAAAAAAGCAGGAATACTCCCGGCGCTGGAACAAAAACAAAATGGCATGTACCCCTTAATGCCATCGCCAGCAAAAACACCTTCAGCCCAGCCTAAGCGACGCATAACGGAACCCAGCGGCCCTGATCTGAGTGAGGCTGCCGCGGCATTAGGTGCGGAACCAAACCTCGACACCGTCACGGTCGAGGTAAAAAAAGACAAGGCAGACTTTATCCGACGCCTACTCGCCGCTATGCCTGAACACGGAGACGCGTCGCAGGCCTCCGATGCACTCGTGAGCGACCTATTCGCGGATCTCAGATCCGACGATCGTGTCGCTGACGATTTAAAAGAACCCTTAACACAACTCGAGAGCGCCTTCCGAGACTCCGCCAGAGAGGACCCAAGCTTTCTAGTCAACGCAAATCATCCTTTAAGGACAGCTCTCGACCGAATGATTTCTCTGGCCAAGGCCGAAAACTACCCAAATCCCGCCCTGCAATCAGAGGTGCTCAACACCTTGGATAGTTTGTCTCGCACGAAAACGTGGACCAAGGA
>Ga0182093_1749858_pt1 | contig 16771 bp, 12 predicted proteins | sample 041ome_21_FD_127776 | JGI IMG/M metagenome (GOLD analysis project Ga0182093, IMG submission 127776) | Metatranscriptome of coastal salt marsh microbial communities from the Groves Creek Marsh, Georgia, USA - 041411BS metaT (Metagenome... | ecosystem: Environmental > Aquatic > Marine > Intertidal...
GACAATGTGAAGATGACGGTCACGCTGATTAACCCCATTGCCATGGAACAGGGCCTGCGCTTTGCGATTCGTGAGGGTGGCCGCACCGTGGGCGCCGGCGTCGTCGCCAAAGTCATCGAGTAATAAGGACTTGAATCAACGGGTAACGCAGGGTTCTAGGGGCATAGCTCAATTGGCAGAGCGTCGGTCTCCAAAACCGAAGGTTGGGGGTTCGATTCCCTCTGCCCCTGCCAGCTTTTGTTTATTACCCGTGTGTTCGCTCAGTCGTCCTGCTTACCCTCCCACCTCACTTTAGGCCAACATGTCATCCGCAAATTCAAGCCCGACCGACGTTTCTTCTGGACTGCCAGACAAGCTCATGCTTGCGGCAGCCATCGCGGCGTTTCTTGCGGGTGTTTATGGATATCACTGGTCAGGTGATGCCAGCCTTCAGGCCCTTGGGCTTTTGCTGGCAGGTATCTTGGTGGGTGGTCTGCTTGCAATTGTTTCACCCTCGGGGCGGCGGTTTGTTGGGTTCTCAAAAGAGGCCGTTTATGAGACCAGGCGAGTTGTCTGGCCTGGGCGTAAAGAGACACTGCAGACGACAGGCATCGTCTTTTTATTTGTATTCATCATGGCACTCTTCCTCTGGCTGACTGACAAGTCCCTCGAGTGGGTGTTGTACGACTTGTTGCTGGGATGGAAGTAGCGATGACCAAACGCTGGTACGTGGTGCATGCCTTTTCAGGCATGGAGAAGAGTGTGGCGAAGGCCATTCAAGAACGTATTGACCGTGCGGGTATGCAAGATCATTTCGGTCAAATTCTTGTTCCTACCGAAGAGGTTGTCGAGATTCGTGGTGGTCAGAAGGCTATCTCAGAGCGCAGATTCTTCCCCGGTTATGTGCTTGTTGAAATGGACATGAACGATCAAAGCTGGCATTTGGTGAAGAACACCAACAAGGTCACCGGTTTTCTTGGGGGCTCCGGAAGCAAGCCTTCGCCGATCTCCCAGGCCGAGGTCGATAAGATCATGGCCCAGATGCAAGAGGGTGTTGAGAAACCAAGGCCCAAGGTTCTTTTCGAGGTCGGAGAGGTCGTTCGTGTCAAGGACGGTCCTTTCACAGACTTCAACGGCAATGTTGAAGAGGTCAACTACGAGAAGAATCGACTGCGCGTTTCGGTCACTATCTTTGGCCGATCCACGCCCGTTGAGCTTGAGTTTGGTCAGGTCGAGAAGCTCTAGTTTTTAGTTGTTTGTTGTTTGTTTTAAATCGCCCTCGGGCGAATCGAGGAGCAGGGGCTGGTCGTAAGGGTTTCTGCGCTATTACTCATTATTAAGGAGCCATTATGGCAAAGAAGATTATTGGTTATATTAAGCTGCAGGTACCAGCTGGCAAGGCAAACCCTTCGCCTCCTATTGGCCCTGCCCTTGGTCAGCGCGGCCTAAACATCATGGAATTCTGTAAGGCGTTTAACGCCCAGACCCAGTCGATGGAGCCTGGCCTGCCCATCCCTTGTGTCATTACGGCCTATGCCGATAAGTCCTTCTCATTCATCATGAAGACGCCTCCCGCGTCCATCTTGATTAAGAAGGCCGCAAAAATCGACAAGGGTTCGCCCAAGCCTCATTCCGACAAGGTGGGTTCCATCACAATGGCTCAGTGCGAGGAAATTGCGAAACTCAAGCAGCCTGACCTTACGGCGGCCGATCTTAAGGCGGCCGTCATGACCATTGCAGGCAGCGCCCGAAGCATGGGTATCAGGGTGGAGGGTCTCTAAAATGGCAAAACTCGCAAAACGCACCCAGGCCATTCGGTCCAAGGTCGACCGAGCCAAGCACTATCCCGCAGACGAGGCCTTGGCGCTCGCCAAAGACTGTGCAACGGCCAAATTCACCGAGTCGGTCGATGTGGCTGTTCAGCTTGGTGTTGACGCAAAAAAATCTGACCAGATCGTTCGTGGCTCCATTGTCCTTCCCTCGGGTACGGGCAAGACCGCGCGCGTTGCTGTCTTTGCTCAGGGTGAGAAAGCCGAACAGGCCAAGGCCGCAGGCGCTGAAAAAGTTGGCATGGAAGACCTTGCCGAAAGCATCAAGGCCGGGGTCATGGACTTCGATGTGGTTATTGCGTCGCCTGATGCCATGCGCCTGGTAGGCCAGCTTGGCCAGATCCTTGGTCCGCGAGGGCTTATGCCAAACCCCAAGGTGGGTACGGTAACGCCCGATGTCGTGCAGGCAGTGAAGAATGCTAAGGCAGGTCAGGTTCAGTATCGAACCGACAAGGCTGGAATCATTCACTGCACTATCGGCCAGGCAAGCTTCGATGTGGCTGCGCTTAAGACTAACCTCGTTGCTCTTATTGAGGCTCTTAATCGCGCCAAACCATCGTCGTCCAAGGGGGTCTACCTGCGCAAGGTTGCTATCTCGACAACCATGGGCCCTGGCATTCGCGTCGATACACAAAACCTGTTGCAGGCGCAGCAGGGGTAACAGACTTTGGGCCGCCTTTGTTGCCCGGGCCCTCATGGGTCTAGGCAGCACAGGCGGGTTGTCAAAGACCGTTGGGGATGAACTTTTAGGCTTTGTTCATCTTAATGTCCGGCAGTTCTGCTGGTCCCAACCGAGATGGCGGTCCCGAAGAACACGAGTTTAGGTTGTTTTGTTTGCTCCGTTGTTCGCTAGGTCGCCGGTTTTAACCGCCAAGGGTTTACAGCCCAAGGCATTTTAAGGAGTGAGCTGTGGCATTAAACCGCGCTGCAAAAGCTGCTGTTATCGACAACGTCTCGGCTGAACTGGCCAAGGCTCAGTCGGTAGTGGTGGCGGAGTACCGTGGTCTGGACGTTGCCAAGATCACCGAACTGCGACGACAGGCGCGTGCGGCAGACGTCTACCTTCGTGTTCTTAAGAACACTCTGGTGCGACGTTCCATCGCAGGCACCCCGTTCGATAAGTTAACCGACCAGCTGGTTGGCCCGCTTATTTACGGCATTTCGGTTGATCCTGTCGCGGCGGCTCGCGTCATGTGCGATTTTGCGAAGACCAACGACACCCTAGTCATTAAGGGTGGCAGCCTTCCCAATTCCCTGCTTGATGCGGCCGGTGTAAAGGCACTCGCCTCGTTGCCGTCAAAAGAGGAGCTTCTCTCGAAGCTTCTTGGCACGATGCAGGCGCCTGTTACGACCTTCGTTCAGACCCTCAACCAGGTTCCTGGCACCTTCGTTCGTACCCTTGCCGCCGTGCGCGATCAGCGCGCTGCGCAGGAGGCTTAGTGGGCTGTTGGCTCTTTGCGGCCTACAACCCTCTGCCTAGACGGACGACTAAGTGTCTTGAATCCAATGCAAACAACTTAAACGTAATGAAATGGAGTAACTAAAGATGGCTATGTCAAAAGAAGAAATCCTCGATGCCGTTGGCTCAATGAGCGTTCTCGACCTCTCTGAACTCATCAAGATGATGGAAGAGAAGTTTGGTGTATCGGCCGCTGCTGCCGCAGTGGCTGTTGCCGCTGCGCCTGCTGCCGGTGGTGGTGGCGCTGCTGCCGCAGAAGAGAAGACCGAATTCAACGTCATTCTTGCTGCCGCCGGTGACAAGAAAGTTGAGGTCATTAAGGTTGTACGGGCCGCCACTGGCCTTGGGCTGAAGGAAGCCAAGGACCTCGTAGACGGTGCACCCAAGCCCATTAAAGAGGGAATCTCAAAGGCCGATGCTGAGGCCCTGAAGAAGCAGCTCGAAGAGGCTGGTGCCAAGGTTGAGATGCAGTAAACCAGGCGGTCTGGCCGCTGGTTTGTAACCAGCGGCCGGCTTTGCCATGCCGAGCTCTCGCAGTCTTTTGCATCCATGAGCCGGTATGGCAAAGCCCTACTACGCATAGCCCGTTAAAGGTCGTGCATTGGTTGGACCTAATTTGTCGATGTTTGTGATGGACCCCGTGTTTTTTCAGACCTCAAGGAGCCTTCATGGCCTACAACTTCACTGAAAAGAAGCGTATTCGCAAGAGCTTTGCCAAGCGCCCGCCTGTTTTACAGGTGCCTTACCTTCTCGAGACCCAGATTCAGTCCTATCGCCAGTTTTTACAGGCCGAGATCGCGCCCGATAAGCGTGACACCGACGGTCTGCAGGCCGCCTTTAGCTCCATATTCCCAATTGTTAGCCATAACGGTTTTGCCAAGCTTGAGTTCGTTAACTATCAGCTTGGTAAGCCTGCCTTTGATGTCAAAGAGTGTCAGCAGCGAGGTCTCACTTACGCGGCTCCCCTGCGAGCCCGCGTAAGGCTTGTCATCATGGACCGAGAGGCCGCAAAGCCCACCATTAAGGAGGCCCGCGAGAACGAGGCCTACATGGGCGAGATGCCTCTTATGACCGACACCGGCTCCTTCGTTATTAACGGGACCGAGCGTGTCATTGTGAGCCAGCTTCACCGCTCGCCTGGCGTATTTTTTGAGCATGACCGCGGCAAGACCCATAGCTCGGGCAAGCTCTTGTTCTCGGCCCGAATTATTCCTTATCGCGGCTCCTGGCTCGACTTCGAATTTGACCCCAAAGATATTCTTTACTTCCGGGTCGACCGTCGCCGTAAGATGCCCGTCACCATCCTCATGAAAGCGCTTGGCCTCTCGCCCGAGCAGATACTGGCGAACTTCTTCAGTTTTGACCACTTTGCGCTTATGCCCGATGGTGCTCAGATGGAACTTGTTCCCGAGCGTTTAAAAGGTGAACAAGCCCGCTTTGATATCACGGACAAGGACGGCACGGTTTTAGTTGCCCGTGACAAGCGTATCAACGCCAAGCATATTCGCGATATTGAGAAGTCAGGTCTTAAGCGTGTCTCGGTTCCCGATGACTACCTGCTGGGCCGAATCATTGCTGTGAACCTGGTGGATGAGGAGACGGGTGAAATCATTGCCAAAGCAAATGACGAAATCACCGAAGAGCTTCTGGTGCGTCTGCGCGATGCCAAAATCCGTGACATTACGACTCTTTACGTCAATGACCTTGACCACGGCGCCTATATTTCCGCCACCTTAAGGCTTGATGAAACCCCCGATCCTCTCTCGGCTCGGGTTGCTATTTATCGCATGATGCGTCCCGGTGAGCCCCCCACGGAAGACGCCGTAGAGGCGCTTTTTAATCGGCTTTTCTTCAGTGAAGATTCTTACGACCTCTCCAAAGTCGGCCGCATGAAGTTCAACCGTAGGCTTAGCCGTGAAGATGTTCTTGGTTCGGCTGTGCTGACCCATGAAGACATTCTTGACACCATCAAGCTGCTTGTTGAACTACGTAATGGACGTGGTGAAGTTGATGACATCGATCACCTGGGCAACCGACGTGTTCGTTGTGTGGGCGAACTGGCCGAAAACCAGTTCCGGTCCGGGCTGGTTCGTGTTGAGCGAGCCGTTAAAGAGCGGCTTGGGCAGGCAGAGGCCGATAACCTTCAGCCCCACGATCTTATCAATAGCAAGCCCATTTCGGCCGCCATTCGCGAGTTCTTTGGGTCCTCTCAGCTCTCGCAGTTTATGGACCAGACCAACCCCTTGTCCGAGATCACTCATAAGCGACGCGTTTCTGCCCTTGGACCGGGTGGTCTTACTCGCGAGCGAGCAGGCTTCGAAGTTCGGGACGTACATCCCACTCACTACGGTCGGGTCTGTCCTATTGAGACACCCGAGGGACCAAACATCGGCCTTATTAATTCTCTCGCCCTTTACGCCCGTCTTAACGACTACGGCTTTCTCGAAACACCTTATCGCAAGGTGGTTGACGGTCGTGTCACCAACGAGATTGACTACCTTTCTGCCATTGAAGAGGGCCGTTATGTGATTGCGCAGGCCAATGCGGCTGTGGATGGCTCAGGCAAATTGCAAGGCGACCTTGTTTCAGTGCGTGTTAACGGTGAAACCACCCTCTCAGGCCCTGAAAAGGTTGAGTACATGGACGTTGCGCCTTCGCAGATTGTCTCTGTGGCTGCCTCGCTCATTCCCTTCCTTGAGCACGATGACGCCAACCGCGCACTCATGGGCTCGAACATGCAGCGGCAGGCTGTGCCTTGCCTTCGCCCACAAAAGCCTCTGGTCGGAACCGGGGTGGAGCGCACCTGCGCGGTCGACTCCGGAACCGTGGTCCAGGCCCGCCGGGGTGGCGTGGTTGACTATGTGGACTCCCGCCGCATCGTGATTCGTGTGAACGACAACGAGGCCTCGGCCGGCGAGTCGGGCGTAGATATCTACAACCTTATTAAGTACTCACGCTCAAACCAGAATACCAACATCAACCAAAGGCCGCTGGTCAAACGAGGCGACAAGGTTGAGCGCGGTGATGTGGTTGCCGATGGCGCCTCCACCGACATGGGCGAGCTCGCCCTCGGTCAAAACATGCGCGTGGCCTTCATGCCCTGGAATGGTTACAACTTTGAAGACTCCATTCTCATTTCCGAACGCGTCGTAGCAGAAGACCGCTACACCTCGGTTCATATCGAGGAGCTGTCCATATTTGCCCGAGACACTAAGCTTGGACAAGAAGAGATTACCCGCGATATTTCCAATCTTTCAGAAAACCAGCTTGCACGTCTTGATGAGTCAGGCGTGGTCTACATTGGCGCTGAAGTTCAGGCCGGTGATGTGCTGGTGGGCAAGGTAACACCCAAGGGTGAAACTCAACTTACGCCGGAAGAAAAACTGCTGCGCGCTATTTTCGGCGAGAAGGCCTCGGACGTTAAAGACACCTCCTTGCGCGTTCCCTCTGGCATGAGTGGAACCGTCATTGATGTGCAGGTCTTTACCCGCGAAGGCATTCAGCGCGATAAGCGCGCCCAGCAAATTATTGATGACGAGCTTGGCCGCTTCCGAAAAGATTTGAACGATCAGCTTCGTATTGTTGAAGCCGACATGTTCCAGCGTATTGAAAAGCTTCTTATTGGTCAGGCGGCTAATGGGGGGCCCAAAAAGCTTGCCAAAGGAACTGCCATTACCGCCGACTACCTTGCGGACATCGATAAGCATCATTGGTTCGACATTCGTCTTGCCGACGAGTCGGCGGCGGGGCAGCTTGAGTCACTGAAGGAGTCGCTTGACCAGAAACGTCATCAGTTCGATCTGGCCTACCAAGAAAAGCACCGCAAGCTCACCCAAGGTGACGAACTGCCGCCAGGTGCATTGAAAATGGTGAAGGTCTACCTGGCCGTGAAGCGCCGTCTGCAGCCAGGTGACAAGATGGCAGGTCGTCACGGGAACAAGGGCGTTATTTCACGAATTGTTCCGGTCGAGGACATGCCCTATATGGCCGACGGTGCACCTGTGGATATCGTTTTGAATCCTCTGGGCGTTCCTTCCCGAATGAACGTCGGCCAGATTCTTGAAACCCACCTGGGCTGGGCGGCAAAAGGTATTGGCCAGCGTATTGGTGACATGCTTGCCAAGCAGGCGGCCAGCAACGAAATCCGTGATCTGCTTGAGAAGGTCTATAACACCAGTGGCAAGCCCGAAGAAGTCAAAAGCCTTAGTGAGCCCGAGCTTCTTGAACTTGCCAAGAACCTTAGCGATGGTGTTCCTTTTGCAACCCCGGTCTTCGATGGGGCTACCGAAAATGAGATTCGCGAGATGTTAAAGCTTGCCTATCCCGATGAGCTTGCTAAGCGTATGGGTCTTACCGAAACCCGCACGCAGGTTCAGCTCTACGACGGCCGAACCGGAGACGCCTTCGACCGACCCACCACAGTCGGCTACATGCACATGCTCAAGCTTCACCACCTGGTGGATGACAAGATGCATGCACGATCAACCGGCCCATATTCCTTGGTCACCCAACAGCCCCTGGGTGGTAAAGCCCAGTTTGGTGGTCAGCGGTTCGGTGAGATGGAGGTCTGGGCCCTTGAAGCCTACGGTGCCTCTTACACCTTGCAGGAAATGCTCACCGTCAAATCGGATGACGTCTCTGGTCGAACCCGGGTCTACGAAAACATTGTCAAAGGCGACCACGTCATTGACGCTGGTATGCCCGAGTCCTTTAACGTTCTGGTCAAAGAAATCCGATCCCTCGGAATCGACATTGACCTTGAGCGCCACTGATTTGCTAAAAGGGAAGACACGCTATGAAAGCCCTACTCGATTTATTTAAGCAGGTTCAGCAAGACCAGCAGTTTGATGCAATTAAGATTGGTCTCGCCTCGCCCGATAAAATTCGGTCCTGGTCCTTTGGCGAAGTGAAAAAGCCGGAGACCATTAATTACCGAACCTTTAAGCCCGAGCGCGATGGACTCTTCTGCGCCAAAATTTTTGGCCCGGTTAAAGACTACGAATGCCTGTGTGGCAAGTACAAGCGCCTGAAGCATCGTGGCGTCATTTGCGAGAAGTGCGGCGTTGAGGTGACCCTGGCCAAGGTGCGACGTGAGCGTATGGGCCATATCGATCTAGCAAGCCCTACCGCGCATATTTGGTTTTTAAAGTCTTTGCCCTCGCGTATGGGCATGGTGCTTGATATGACCCTGCGTGATATTGAGCGCGTGCTTTATTTCGAGGCCTTTGTGGTGGTTGAGCCCGGCATGACCCCGTTGAAGCGCGGTCAAATCATGTCCGAGGACGACTACATTGCCAAGGTTGAACAGTATGGCGATGGCGAGTTTGTTGCCCAGATGGGTGCCGAAGGTGTTCGTGAACTCCTTCGAAGCATCGACCTTGAGCGTGAGATCGAGCAGCTACGCAAAGACCTTGCCGAGACCTCTTCGGATGCAAAAATTAAAAAGATCGCCAAGCGGCTTAAGGTACTCGAGGGGTTTCAAAAGTCGGGTGTGAAGCCCGAGTGGATGATCATGGAAGTTCTGCCGGTCCTGCCGCCCGAGCTTCGACCCCTGGTGCCCCTTGATGGCGGGCGCTTTGCAACCTCCGACCTGAACGACCTTTACCGTCGTGTGATCAACCGTAACAATCGTTTAAAGCGTCTGCTCGAACTGCGGGCACCGGAAATTATTGTGCGCAACGAAAAGCGCATGCTTCAGGAGTCCGTCGACTCCCTGCTTGATAACGGCCGCCGCGGCAAGGCCATGACGGGTGCAAATAAGCGTGCCCTGAAGTCGCTTGCTGACATGATCAAAGGTAAGGGTGGGCGTTTCCGTCAAAACCTTCTTGGCAAGCGGGTCGACTATTCCGGCCGATCCGTCATTGTTGTGGGCCCCACCCTTAAGCTTCATCAGTGCGGTCTGCCCAAGCTTATGGCTCTCGAGCTTTTCAAGCCCTTCATCTTTAATAAGCTTGAGCTGCGCGGCATGGCCACCACCATCAAGGCTGCCAAGAAACTCGTGGAGCAGCAGGTTCCCGAGGTCTGGGACATCCTTGAAGAAGTGATTCGCGAGCATCCCGTCATGCTCAACCGAGCCCCAACGCTTCACAGGCTTGGTATTCAAGCTTTTGAGCCTGTGCTCATCGAGGGCAAGGCTATCCAGCTGCATCCGCTTGTCTGTGCGGCCTTCAACGCCGACTTTGACGGTGACCAGATGGCTGTCCACGTGCCTCTTTCACTTGAGGCGCAAATGGAGGCACGCACCCTTATGCTTGCCTCAAACAATGTGCTCTTCCCCTCAAACGGGGAGCCGTCCATCGTGCCTTCGCAAGACATTGTTCTTGGGCTTTATTACGCAACTCGCGAGAAGATCAATGGCAAGGGCGAGGGGATGATGTTCGCCAATGTGGCCGAGGTTGATCGCGCCTATGCCAACGCCGAGCTCGAGCTTGGCACCCGCATCATGGTTCGCATTGAAGAGCGTGACCGTCCCACCGAGGAGCATCCCGAGGGTGCTATTCGACTCGTTCGCTACGAGACAACCACTGGCCGGGCCCTGCTTTCGCGCATTCTCCCCCCCGGAATGTCGTTTGCCATGATGAATAAGGCGCTTAAGAAGAAAGAAATTTCCCGCCTTATCAACGCCTCCTTCCGACGCTGTGGTCTTCGTGACACCGTAATCTTCGCCGACAAGTTACTTCAGTCGGGCTTCTCACTTGCAACACGCGCTGGCATCTCCATCTGCGTCGATGACATGCTTGTGCCCGTGCAAAAGCAAGAGATTCTTGCTCGTGCCGAGACCGAGGTGAAGGAAATTGAACAGCAATATGCCTCCGGCCTTGTGACCCAGGGCGAGCGTTACAACAAGGTCGTTGACATCTGGGGCCGCGCTGGCGACCAGGTTGGAAAGGCCATGATGGATCAGCTTGCTGGCGAGACGGTTCGCGATCGCAAAGGTGAAGAGGTTCGCCAAGAATCGTTCAATTCCATCTACATGATGGCGGATTCGGGTGCACGAGGTTCGGCTGCGCAGATTCGACAGCTTGCTGGAATGCGAGGCCTCATGGCCAAGCCTGACGGCTCCATTATTGAAACGCCAATTACAGCGAACTTCCGCGAAGGACTTAACGTTCTTCAGTACTTCATTTCCACACACGGCGCTCGTAAGGGCCTGGCCGACACAGCGCTCAAAACCGCAAACTCGGGCTACCTGACCCGCCGGCTCGTTGACGTAACCCAAGATCTGGTGGTCATTGAAGACGACTGCGGGACATCCAACGGCATCGTCATGAAGGCCCTGGTCGAGGGCGGCGAAGTCATTGAAGCCCTGCGCGACCGAATTCTCGGTCGTGTCACGGCCAGCGAGGTTGTGAACCCCGAAACCCAAGAGACGCTCTACGAGGCAGGCTTCCTGTTGGACGAAGACGCTGTTGACCAGATTGACCTTCTGGGTATTGATGAGGTTCGTGTTCGTACAGCCCTAACCTGCGAGACCCGCTTTGGTCTTTGCGGTAAGTGCTATGGCCGCGACCTGGGCCGTGGTCACCTCGTAAATGTGGGCGAGGCCGTGGGCGTTATTGCTGCGCAGTCCATTGGTGAGCCTGGCACACAGCTCACCATGCGGACTTTCCACATCGGTGGTGCGGCATCTCGTACGGCCGCTCAGTCTGCCATCGAGGTGAAGTCTAACGGGCTTGTTGGCTTTACTGCCACGATGCGCTACGTGAACAATGCTAAGGGCGAGGCCGTTGTTATCTCGCGCTCTGGCGAGGTTCTGGTTCTGGATGAAAACGGCCGTGAGCGTGAGCGTCACAAGGTTCCTTATGGCGCCACGCTGATGATGACCGATGGCCAGCCTGTGAAGGCCGGGACCATTCTTGCCACCTGGGATCCTCTTACTCGACCCATCATTACGGAGTACGCGGGTAAGGTGCGTTTTGAGAACGTGGAAGAGGGCGCCACCGTAGCCAAGCAGATTGACGACATCACGGGCTTGTCGACCCTTGTCGTTATTGACGCCAAGCGCCGCAGCGCGTCAAGTAAAGGCGTTCGACCGCAGGTTAAACTTATTGACAATGCAGGCGAAGAAGTCAAAATTGCCGGCACAGAGCATTCGGTCAATATCAGCTTTCCTGTGGGCGCACTAATTACCGTACGCGATGGTCAAGACGTGGCTGTGGGTGAGGTGCTTGCACGAATTCCTACCGAGTCGCAGAAGACCCGAGACATTACAGGTGGTCTTCCGCGTGTGGCCGAACTCTTCGAGGCACGTTCGCCCAAAGACGCGGGCATGCTTGCCGAGGTCACGGGAACCGTGTCCTTCGGAAAAGACACCAAGGGCAAGCAGCGTCTTGTCATTACCGACATGGATGGTGTGGCCTCCGAGTTTCTTATCTCTAAAGAGAAAAGTGTCTTGGTTCACGATGGTCAGGTTGTGAACAAGGGCGAACTTATTGTGGACGGCCCTGCCGACCCACAAGACATTCTTCGCCTTCTCGGTATCGAGGCCTTGGCCCGCTATATCGTTGACGAAGTTCAGGACGTCTATCGTCTGCAAGGCGTGAAGATCAACGACAAGCACATTGAGGTCATTGTTCGTCAGATGCTGCGTCGGGTTCAAATTAGTGACCAGGGTGATACGCGGTTCATCCCCGGTGAGCAGGTTGAGCGCTCCGACCTTCTCGAGGAAAACGATCGGGTTATGGCAGAAGACAAGCGCCCGGCCATTCACGAGAATATTCTTCTTGGAATTACCAAGGCCTCCTTGTCGACCGACTCGTTTATCTCGGCAGCCTCCTTCCAGGAGACCACCCGAGTGCTTACCGAGGCGGCCATCATGGGCAAGCGCGACGACCTGCGTGGCCTGAAGGAGAACGTGATTGTGGGCAGGCTGATTCCCGCGGGAACCGGGCTTGCCTACCACCGTGCGCGTAAAGACCGCGAGACGGCCGAGGCCGCCGAGGCCAAAACCTTGGCGGAGCAGGCAGCGCTTGAGGCGGAGGCCTTGTTTAGTTCTGCCACCGACGAGGCATCTGCCCCAGAGGACTCACAGGGCTTGACAGAGACGGATGAAAGCTAAAGAATGTAGGGCTTTTGTCTAGTTGACAGAAAACCATTTTATTGAAAGACGAGTAAAGCAATGCCCACCATTAACCAGCTCGTGCGCAAACCGCGCGAGAGCGAGACCATTAAAAGCAAAAGCCCAGCGCTTGAGTCCTGCCCACAACGCCGTGGCGTCTGCACGCGCGTTTACACCACTACGCCGAAAAAGCCGAACTCCGCCCTTCGTAAAGTGGCTAAGGTTCGACTCACCAATGGCTTTGAGGTCATTAGTTACATTGGCGGTGAAGGTCACAACCTTCAGGAGCACTCGGTTGTGCTTATTCGCGGCGGTCGAGTTAAAGACCTTCCCGGTGTGCGTTATCACATCGTGCGCGGCTCCCTTGACCTTCAGGGCGTGAAGGACCGTAAACAGGCGCGCTCCAAGTACGGCGCCAAGCGGGCCAAGAAGGCTTAACCAGTTGTTCTGCCTCAAGGCTCCTGCAAGAGTCTCGAGTTTTTATGTGGAGTAAGGGCCTGGGCCACTTTTAAAGCGGTTTAAGTGCTTTAAGTTGTTGCCACAACAGGCTGGGTCAAACCCAACTGAAACGTCTTTTATTTTTTGTTCAAGGAAAACACATGCCCCGTCGTCGCGAAGTTCCAAAACGTATCATCCTGCCCGATCCCAAGTTCACCAGCGAAGAAGTCTCCAAGTTTATGAATGTGGTCATGCTTCACGGTAAAAAAGCCGTGGCAGAGCGCATCGTTTATGGCGCCTTCGACCATATTGAAAAAGTGGCGAAGAAAAATCCCATGGAAATCTTCCAGCAGGCGCTTACGAATGCAAAGCCGGCGGTCGAAGTGAAGAGTCGTCGTGTGGGCGGCGCAAACTACCAGGTCCCTGTTGAGGTGCGCCCAGCGCGACGCTCCGCGCTTGCAATGCGTTGGTTGCGAGAGGCGGCCAAGAAGCGCGGCGAGAAATCCATGAACCTTCGTCTCGCAGGCGAGTTGCTTGAGGCTGCCGAGGGCCGCGGCGGCGCTGTCAAGCGTCGTGATGAGGTTCATCGTATGGCCGAGGCGAACAAGGCCTTCTCGCATTTCCGGTTCTAAGCTCTAACCCCGACGTTTTAACTCCCCCGTAGAGACAGGAAGACCATGGCTCGTAAGACTCCCATTGACCGCTACCGAAACATCGGAATTAGCGCCCACATTGACGCCGGAAAAACAACCACCACCGAGCGCATTCTTTTTTACACCGGAATTAATCACAAAATTGGTGAGGTCCATGACGGCGCAGCCACCATGGACTGGATGGAGCAAGAGCAAGAGCGTGGCATCACCATCACATCGGCAGCAACCACTTGCTTTTGGAAGGGCATGGACACCTCCTTGCCCGAGCATCGCATCAACATTATTGATACCCCGGGACACGTAGACTTCACCATCGAGGTGGAGCGCTCCATGCGTGTACTCGACGGCGCCTGCATGGTCTATTGCGCTGTGGGCGGCGTACAGCCTCAGTCGGAAACGGTCTGGCGTCAGGCCAACAAATACAAGGTGCCTCGCCTGGCCTTTGTGAACAAAATGGACCGCACGGGGGCCAACTTTTTTAAAGTGGTCGAGCAGATGAAGGGTCGGCTGCGTGCCAACCCAGTGCCCATCGTTATTCCCATTGGTGCCGAAGAAAACTTCAAGGGTGTTATTGACCTTGTCAAAATGAAATCAATCGTTTGGGATGAGGCAAGCCAGGGAACCAAGTTTGAGTACGCCGATATTCCTGCAGAGCTTCAAGATCAGGCTGTGGAATGGCGCGAAAAGATGCTCGAGGCCGCCGCGGAATCAAGCGAAGAACTCATGAATCATTACCTTGAGAACGGTGATTTGACCGAGGAAATGGTTGTTAAAGGCATTCGTGATCGCACTATTGCCTGCGAAATTCAGCCCATGCTCTGTGGCACCGCCTTTAAAAACAAGGGCGTTCAGCGCATGCTTGATGCCGTCATTCAGTTTCTGCCGAGCCCTGTCGATATTCCTCCGGTTACCGGCACGGACCCCAGTGGCAAAGAGCTTGACCGCAAGGCCGACGACAAAGAAAAGTTTTCGGCTCTGGCCTTCAAGCTCATGTCCGATCCTTTTGTAGGACAGCTTACCTTTATCCGGGTCTACTCAGGTGTTTTGAAGTCCGGTGATACCGTACTTAACCCAATCAAAGGCAAGAAAGAGCGCATTGGCCGTCTTCTTCAGATGCACGCCAACAACCGTGAAGAGATATCTGAGATTCTCGCAGGAGATATTGCTGCTGCTGTTGGCCTCAAAGAGGTCACCACGGGCGAAACCCTCTGCGACCCCGATGCCGAGATCATTCTTGAGCGCATGGAGTTTCCCGAGCCCGTTATTTCGCAGGCCGTCGAGCCCAAAACTAAGGCCGACCAAGAGAAAATGGGCATCGCTCTTAACCGACTCGCCAAAGAGGACCCATCGTTTCGTGTGCGAACCGACGAGGAGTCGGGCCAGACCATCATCTCTGGCATGGGTGAACTCCACCTTGAAATTCTGGTCGACCGCATGAAGCGGGAGTTTGGTGTTGAAGCCACAGTGGGCAAACCTCAGGTGGCCTATCGCGAAACCATTCGTAAGCCAGTTGAGATCGAGGGCAAGTACGTGAAGCAGTCCGGTGGTAAGGGCCAGTACGGTCACGTCTGGCTCAAGCTCGACCCTCAATCGGAGGGCGGTGGCTACGAGTTTGTTGATGCTATTAAGGGCGGTGTGGTCCCACGCGAGTTCATTCCTTCAGTCGACAAAGGCTGCCAGGACACCATGAACTCCGGTGTGCTTGCAGGCTTCCCGGTGGTGGATATTAAAGTCACGCTCTTCGATGGTTCCTATCACGACGTGGACTCCTCGCAAATTGCCTTTGAGCTGGCTGGATCTATGGCGTTTAAGGACGGCATGCGCAAGGCAAACCCTGTTTTGCTCGAGCCCATGATGTCCGTTGAAGTCGAGACACCCGAAGACTACGCCGGTACGGTGATGGGCGATCTGTCCTCACGTCGCGGAATGGTGCAGGGCATGGACGATATGGTGGGTGGCGGCAAGCAGATTAAGGCCGAGGTTCCGTTGGCTGAAATGTTTGGCTACTCGACCACTTTGCGCTCGCTTACCCAGGGCCGTGCAACCTACACTATGGAATTCAAGCATTACGCCGAGGCACCTAAGAACGTCGCGGAGGCAGTTATGAGTAGTCGAGCCAAGTAAATTAAAAAATTCTGTAACCACCAACAACAAGGAAAAAGTTATGGCCAAGGGCAAGTTTGAGCGGACGAAGCCGCATGTGAATGTAGGGACGATTGGGCACGTGGACCATGGGAAGACGACGTTGACGGCGGCCATTACGACGGTGTTGTCGACGAAGTTTGGTGGCGAGGCGAAGGACTATGCGGCCATTGATGCGGCACCTGAGGAGAAGGCACGAGGCATTACGATTAACACGGCGCACGTGGAGTATGAGACGGCCAATCGGCACTATGCGCACGTGGACTGCCCGGGGCACGCGGACTATGTGAAGAACATGATTACGGGTGCGGCGCAGATGGATGGGGCGATTTTGGTGTGTTCGGCCGCAGACGGCCCGATGCCACAGACGCGTGAGCATATTTTGTTGGCCCGTCAGGTGGGTGTGCCTTACATCATTGTGTTTTTGAACAAGTGCGACATGGTGGACGATGCCGAGTTGCTTGAGCTTGTTGAGATGGAGGTGCGCGAGCTGCTCTCGAAGTACGACTTTCCTGGCGATGACACGCCCATTGTGAAGGGTTCGGCCAAGCTTGCGCTTGAGGGTGATACGGGTGAGCTGGGCGAGGGCGCGATTATGAAGCTGGCCGAGGCGCTGGATTCCTACATTCCCACGCCCGAGCGTGCGGTGGATGGTGCGTTTTTGATGCCCATTGAGGATGTTTTTTCGATCTCTGGCCGAGGCACGGTGGTGACTGGTCGAGTCGAGCGTGGTGTGGTGAAGGTGGGCGAAGAGATTGAGATTGTGGGTATTAAAGACACGATCAAGACGACCTGTACGGGTGTGGAGATGTTCCGCAAGCTTTTGGACCAGGGTCAGGCCGGAGACAACGTGGGTGTGTTGCTGCGCGGCACCAAGCGTGAGGAGGTTGAGCGTGGTCAGGTGTTGGCCAAGCCCGGATCGATCATGCCGCACACGAAGTTTGAGTGCGAGGTCTATGTATTGTCGAAGGACGAGGGTGGACGACACACGCCGTTTTTCAACAACTACCGTCCGCAGTTTTACTTCCGCACGACCGATGTCACGGGCTCGGTGGAGCTGCCCTCCGGGACCGAGATGGTGATGCCGGGTGACAATGTGAAGATGACGGTCACGCTGATTAACCCCATTGCCATGGAACAGGGCCTGCGCTTTGCGATTCGTGAGGGTGGCCGCACCGTGGGCGCCGGCGTCGTCGCCAAAGTCATCGAGTAA
>Ga0182093_1469028_pt1 | contig 16633 bp, 13 predicted proteins | sample 041ome_21_FD_127776 | JGI IMG/M metagenome (GOLD analysis project Ga0182093, IMG submission 127776) | Metatranscriptome of coastal salt marsh microbial communities from the Groves Creek Marsh, Georgia, USA - 041411BS metaT (Metagenome... | ecosystem: Environmental > Aquatic > Marine > Intertidal...
CGAGAGACGTATATCGGAGGCTTTTTGTCGTTGGTTCCGACTTTGAGAGAGGCTTTGTTCTTTTGTAATGATGGAAAACTGTTTGAAGGAAAACGAAAAGTTCTTCGCGAGTGTGGAAAAAAAGAAGAAAAAAAGAACGCAAGAGAGCAAAGAGGGACCCGAATGATGATTGGCGAAAGGACCGCGGCGGTTTCAGACAAATTCCAGGCGAGTTGAGGTACACGTATGTATATATAAATACATGAAGGAGAGAAACAAATCTATCGGTATCTATTAATGCTGTCGGGCACGTTCCACAAAACGCCGTTCGTCGCCGTGGCGACGACGGTGATTAAGAGAGGCACGGCGACGGCGATGACTAATCCTACGGTTAATTCGTTCCACGGGCCGTCGCCGACGTATTCGTCGCCCTGCCACTTGTCGGAATAAAGATCCGGTCGTTCTTTCTCGCCTTGGGAAGGACGAGCTATTCTCTGATTGTTGTTGTTGTTAGCAGCCGACGCCGACGGGGAAGCTGCCGCCGACGAAGAGGAAGCACCACTCATCATCGCGCGTCGAATCTCGTCTTCCTCGATTTGTCTCCTCTCTTCTTCCTCTTCGTCTCCAGCTTGCAACGCTTTCGCGTACTCCACCATCTCCCGCGTGATCGATTGTTCCTTCTCAAACGTCAACTGAATATCATAGGCTCTCGTCGATCGAATCGCATCCATCGCTCGAACAAAAGTCACATTTTTCGGTATTTGCCACATTTCTGATTTATCCACCGGGTCGGTGATTGCTACTAATCGCATGCCGGGTTTGATACCTTTCTGCTCCGCCTCCGAATCGAACGCTACGCCGGAGACGTAAATCGCTCGATTTTCATCTCCAATGGCTAGCGAATCCCACTGAATGGCTCTTCGAGCGACGATCGTTTGCACTTCCACCGTGAACGTTTCTTTCTCTCCCTTATCGTTATCATTACTGCTGCCACCAATAGTGGTCGTGAACGTCGCTTCGTTGCCCTCCGAAGAAGCACTCGCCATTCTCCTCGTCGTCGAACGAGGACGACGTCGAAGCGCGTTCGTCGTCGTCACTTTCCCATCGCGAGAAGAAGAAGAAGAAGATGAAGAAGAAGAAGATGATGAAACGGTAGCGCTTAAAGAGGAGCGAAGAGCAACGCGGGAAGAGGTAGATAACGACAGAGATGATGCCATCATAATTCGCGGTTGTTGTTCTTATTTATTTAATTCGCTCTGTCTCTCTGTGTCTCGTGCGGGCAAATACTCACGACGAGTGCGTGGTTTTTGCAAGTCGAGCGTATCTATACGAGAGTACAAAAAATTGTTTAGGGTTTAGATGTGAGACCCTAAACAGCATTGCACTCGAAAGAGAATTTGTTTGAAATTTCACACTTACTTTACACGCACGAAAAACAAAAACAAAAACGGCATGTCTGTCGCGTTGTGCTGCTGTTCGACGTCGTCCGCTTCGACGACGACGACGTCCGCGTCCGCGTCCGCATCGCTCTCCAGGAAAAGAGCGACTTCGGGGTGCGCTAATAACAATCACAGCATCAGTAGTAGGAATAATAATAATAATAATAATAATAATATGAACGAGGACGGCGGTTTTAGAAAACTTCATCATCGCGGGCGGCCGCAACGACAGAACGCGCGTTGTCGAGGTTTCTCCTCTTCTTCTTCTTCTTCTTCTTCCTCGTCGAGAGCGACGAGGATCGTCGCCAGAGCTGCTGCTTCGGAAGGAGAAGGTGGAGGAGTGAAAGAGGAGCGGTACATGGCGAGAGGCGTTTCCGCGTCTAAAGAAGACGTGCACAAAGCCATAAAAAACGTCTCGAAAGGTTTGTTTCCCAAGGCGTTTTGTAAAGTGGTTCCGGACATCGCGATGGATCCGGAATATTGCACGTGCGTCCACGCGGACGGGGCGGGGACAAAATCTTCGCTCGCGTACGCGTACTGGAAAGAGACGGGAGATTTGAACGTGTGGAGAGGCATCGCGCAAGACTCTGTGGTTATGAATACGGATGATTTGTTATGCATCGGGTGCGCGGACGACATATTGTTGTCGTCGACCATCGGGAGGAATAAAGGGTTGATTACTGGGGAAGTTTTGACGAATTTGATCGAAGGGACAGAGGATGTGCTGAAGACGATGCGAGAGTGTGGGGTCGGGATTACGAGCACGGGAGGGGAAACCGCAGATCTTGGGGATTTGGTGAGAACGGTGGTGGTCGATTCCACCGTATGCGCGAGAATGAAAAGAGAAGACGTGATTTCGAACGATAAAATTCAAGCCGGCGATATCATCGTCGGGTTTAGCTCGTACGGACAAGCTTCGTACGAGACGGAATATAACGGCGGGATGGGATCGAACGGGTTGACCAGCGCCAGACACGACGTGTTTGCGAAATCTGTCGGCGAGAAGTATCCGGAAACGTTCGATCCAGCGGTTCCGGAAGATTTGGTGTATTCCGGGAAGTATCAGTTGACGGATATCGAACCAGAAACTGGGATGACGGTTGGAAAGTTAGTTCTTTCACCGACGCGAACGTACGCGCCGGTCGTTCGAGCGATTTTGGACGAAGTTGGCGAGAAACGAAAAGAGGAAATTCACGGCATGGTGCATTGCTCGGGAGGCGCGCAAACAAAAGTTTTACACTTCGTGGACGACGGGTTACAGATTATTAAAGACGACATGTTCGACGTCCCTCCGTTGTTTCGATTAATCCAAGAGTGTTCGAATACGGACTGGAAGGAGATGTATAAAGTATTCAACTGCGGCCACAGGTTAGAGGTGTACGTGCCGTCGGTCGGCATCGCGAATAGATTGATCGAGTGCGGGAAGAAGTTTAACATCGACAGTAAAATTATCGGACGAGTGGAAGAGAAGAGCGGCAAGAGTCAAGTCACGGTAATTAGCGAGTACGGAGAGTTCGTGTACGATCCTTAATGTGATCCTCTTTATTGTTATTGTTGGTACTAAAATGCATGTAAAAGAGAGAGGGAGAAAAAAGAATGGAGAGAACGAGAACGAGAACGCTTTTGTTTGTTTGTTTGCGTGTTACATCGTAAGTATTATTCGAAGACTAAAACGTTGTTGTTATTATTATTATCATCTATCAAACCACCGACTGCGCGGACCCACCGGTCGGTTTCTTCTCCTCGCCGTCCTCGATCTCTTTGAGTCTTCGAACCTCCCGTCTCCTTTTCAACTCCTCGATGGGAACTCCTCTCAACTCGCTCCTATAATACACCAACCAATTCGCCGCTTGCGCTCGTCTCGTCATGTTCGGCGTCAACCCTTCCATTTTAAACCCTTTCCACCCTAACGGTCTGAGCTGTTCTTTCAAGCCGTTCTTGTATTCACTCGCGACAGATCTCGTCAAGCTCGCGCACGCCTCCTTCACCGGCTGGTCGATTTCCGGGTAATATTTCCTCGTCACGCCGATGACATCGGGAGGTTCCGGAAACCGCTTCGCCCAGTTCGGGAACACCTTATCCGATACCTTCCACTTCTCCGTCGCGGTTAACGTCTCCGGATCTAATTCTATCTCCATCTCGTACCCTAAACATTGCCAAACCAGTTTGTTCACCTCCTCGTCCGAGAGTTCCGACTGAACGATTTGCAAGAGCACTTCGTTCCGAATCGGGTCCAACGCGCCGTCGTGTTCGCTCGGGTCCCACGGTTCCGCGCCAGAATCCGAAAGACCTTCAGACGAAGCGCGCGTTTTCAAAATCGCACCTCTGGAAAACCCGACGTTCCCACTTCTCTTCGCGCCTCTCGGCGTCCTCTCGTTCTCGTCGTTTGGATAACGCGTTCGAGAAGCAAAAGCGCTTCTTCTCTCTTCTTCGATTTCATTCTTACCCGAAAAAGAAGAAGAAAAAGAGCAGCACGTCGTCGAGCCGCTCTGTCGTCGAGAACAGAAAACTCTGTTGGTGTTGCCGCGCGCGCGGACGACGGCGGCGACGACGACCGTTGGTGTTGTCGTCGTCGTGAACATAGTTTTGCTCTTTTATGGTGCGTGAAATTTCCGATTTTTCTTTTTCCCCAAAAAAACGAACCCAAAGAGGGGAAGAAAAGAAAAGAAATTGCCCCCATAAACTTGACTTGAGCGCGCATAAATCGGACAACAGATACGCGCACACAGACGCGCGGGCGCATTTTCATTACAAAAAAAGGTATGAGAGCAACGTTCGCGCTCGTCGCGTCGTCGCTCGTGCTCGTCTGCGTCTTGCGCACGTTGAGATATTTTAGCGCGAAAAACAATCCGAGCTCGGTGAAAATGCAAGTGTTTCTCTCGTGGACGTTGAGCGTGTCTATTTTGACGCTGGTGCCGTTGGACGTCGGGTACGCGCTCTCGAGAATGAACGACGACGGGCAAAACGGAGAAGATAACGACGAGAGTGGCAGCAACGACGACCCCGGGAACGCTTCGACGACGATGGGAGTCATGTGGGGGTTGACGTACTGGTCGACTTTTTTCCTCACGTGGGTGATTTTACCGTTGCATCAGATTTACGAGGACAGCGGAGACTTTACGTTCGCGTCGAGGTGCGCGACCGCTTTGAGAGAAAATATGATTTTCTACGGAGTGTTAGTTGGGATATTATTCGTCGGCGCGACTGGGTTGCTCTTTTTCGGGTCGTTAGATGCGTCGAGTTTGAGCGCGTACGGCATCGTCGTCGCGAACGCGTGGGGTATTTCGACGGGTATTTTGCTCGTCGGGTACGGTTTAGTCGAAGTGCCGAGAGCGTTGTATAAGAGATCGTTTTTAGACGATCGACCGACGAGGGCGTATAAAAGAGTCGCGCACGTTTCTAGGAGTTTACAAGAAGCGCACGAAGATTTGAAGAAGGTGTGCAGAGCGGTCGCGACGACGGCGAGGGTGATGCCGAGAAGACACGAGTTGAGATGGGCGATGGAGATCATCGAGAGCGAAGTACCAGACGCGGAAACTTTACGTGTGGAAAGTAGCAATAGCGGTAATACCAATATTAATAACTCTGAATTAGGACCATCGTCGCCCATGCAACCAACTCGGAGTAATAGAAGAGGGTCATACGGGGAAATGAACGCCATGGGAGTGATGATGGACGACGACGATGACGACGCGATGTTAGATTACGATTACGATTTAGAGAAAGATTTAGCGAGGTTGAGAAGACGATTAAAACGGTCTTTGCGAGTGTACAGAAGAACGCGAGCACAGTACGTGGAAGCGGTGGAAGACGCGTTCCAAGCCGAAGCGACGTATCAAACGAGCAGATCTACGCACGGAAGATTGATCAAACCTCCCTCTGCGGGCGGTGGGATAGTCTCGCAAGATTTGTTACAGAACGGATCTGCTTTACGAGACGGTGGCGGTGCGTCGTCGCCCTCGTCATCAATCAGAAGCATCAGAGACTCGATTGAAAAGTTTTACAGGTGCACGTTTGAACCGATGACGTGTAAAGTCTTGGCTTTCTCTTTCGGCTTTTTGTCGTTGGCGATTATTTTAGCCGAGAGTACAATTTGGACCGGAGACGCGTTAGGTGAGCACGCCACTCTCTCCTTATTCGGCGTAATCGTCGAACACAACGTGAACAACGCTTTGACTTTACACTTGGCGATTTTCGTGCCTTTATTTTACGTGTGCTTTTGCGCGTACTTATCGCTCGGTCGATTGGGGATGTTTTCGTTTTACACGTTGGTGCCGTACGGAACGGACAGTTTATCGCTGTTGTTCAACGCGTCTTTGGTGTGCAGATACTCCGCACCGTTGGCGTATAACTTCTTGGCGCTGTTACCGGTGTTGTCTCGCCCATCGGTGCCTCCGACGACGTTCGCGAAGAAAATGGCCGAGCACATTCCGGAAGCGGCGCAGAGATTCAACACGATCGTTCCTGGATTTTTAGCCATTTATTGCGCCCTGATTGCCTTTGATGCGTTCGATGGCATTGCCAGTTACGGGTGGAAAATTTTGTGTTGTTGCTGCCCCGCTCGATTACGAGGAGGCTCGAGCGGTCGAAGCAGTTTGCACCATCGAACTTCAATCGGCTCCGACGGGTTCGGCTCGAACATGATCGGCGACCAAAACGCGTTTCACTTCGCATCCGCTAAAGACGAAGAGATGGAAGACGACAGTCTCGGGAGGTCCATAGTCGATCGCGAACGCGCGGAAATTGTCGAAGGTGGTCGATTAGGGTGCGCCAATCCGGAATATTACTTCGACGAACCGTCGCCGAGCAACGCGAGAGCGCGCGGGAGTAAAAATTTCTCCTCTTTTACCAGAAACCTGGAAGAAGAACAAATTAGCATCGACGACGACGAGGACAGAGGAGGAGGAGGAGGACCAGGAGGACGTAACTTAGAAAGCGTAAATTTACTCTCTGGAACTGGCGTGGGATCATCGTCTTCTCCGTCTTCACACGCCAACCGAGACGAGCGATGGGCGCAATCCAAGGAGCGATTGAAACAAGCCACCGCGCGCGCCACCGCGGCCAATAATAACAAAGAACCCGGAGCAAAACAAACCGCGCACTTAGACTCGATGTTCTCCGGCTTACGACCACCGGCTTCGAAACGATAATACTACACTACTACTACTAATTACATTCTACCGGTACTGCGTTCTATTCTATTTTCGCCAGCGCGAAGCCGTCCACGTACACTTTCCCTTCATCCTCCGCGCATCTCACCTTCGTCTCAAACTCGACAATCGCACCACCTCGCGTCTCCTTAACTTTCCTCACCGTCGCCGTCACTCTCGCGCCGACCGGGCACTCGTTTCGAAACATCGCCGTTTGGCGCAAATATTTCGCCCCTGGAAACGTGCTTCCCACTATCGCCGGGAACATCGAGACCAACAACGCCCCGTGCACGATGTTATTATCATCAGTAGTAGCAGTGCGACTCACGTGAATTGGATTTGAATCGCCGGTTATCTTTGCAAATTGTTCCACGTCTTCTCGCGCGAACGTTCGCGTCTTCGAGAGCACGAGCGCACGTTTTGCACCGTCCTTTTCGTTGTTCGCAGAATTGGATTGAAATCGCTTCTTCGCCGTCGCGTCGTCGCGCGTCTTTCCTCTTTGCGCTTCTCTCGACGATGACAACGACGAACGCCTCGTGCAAAAACGGGAGGAGCCGTGGAAGCAGAAAAGGGCATACCCTCGCCTCGAGGCGCGAGGAAGCATATCGAATACTTTTTGTCGTCTTTCGACGAGTGTTCCACGCGCGCGTCGCGGTTGTGATGACATTTTATTTGACCTTTTCCCGCCACGTTCTCGAACATCTTCATTTGTACGCGCGAGGGAGGCGAGACTTACAAATGCGGACCAACGCGAAGCAAACGCGCGATCCTTCGTTTCATCGTCGTCTCGACCAAATCGTTGTCGTTCAAAAGAAAGAGGGGGAAGAGGAAGAGGAGGAAACCCCGACGAAAACATCCCGGAAACGAAGAATCGCATCCGAAAGCGCAGACGCGATGCGAAAGCGAAGAACAACGAAAGCGAACGCGAACGAAGCGAAGACCACCAAAAGAGGCACGCAGAAAACATACTTCGTCGCGAGGAAAAACGCGGGAATGTCGAACAACAACGCGTTCAATCTGTATCATCGCGATCGCGTCGAACACGCCTCGGAAGAGGAGGAAGAGGAAGAGGAAGAGGAAGAATCCATCGCCGCTTCCTCGTGGGAAAAAACATCCACCGAAGGAGAGGAAGACACAGAGGAAGAGGAAAATTTTACGCCGCCGCGCAAAATTCGAGAAAAGAAGCGCAAACACAGGTTCCGATGGGAATGCGTTCGTTTGAGCTGGAAATCTTTGGTCGATGCGTATTACGTTTCTGAAAAGGAGGAGAAGGACGCGATGCCGGGACGAGTGTTTATAGCGATTCCGGGACGGGCGTGGATGATGAACTCGAACGAGGAGGATCCGGAGGACGAGAACGACGACGACGAGGATTTGCGGAGCGAATATTCAGGAGAAGAGGAAGAAGAAGAGGAAGACGAGAATGCGAAGGCGCTGAGAAGGACGCGCGAAGACTGCGCGAAGTTTTCGAAAGAAGTCATCAATCGCATCGTGTTTGGCGTCGCGTGGAAGAAAGTACACGAGAACTGTTTGGGTACGACTACTACTAATAATACGATCACTTGGAGCAAGTATAATCGAGACCCGTTGGATACGATGAATACGGACGAGTACGAGGAGGACGTGTACGAGAGAGAGTTGCACGCGAAGGCGAGATTCGATCGACGGTGGGTTTTGGAGGAGAGGGTGAATTGGTTAAACTCGTTTCGTAAAATAGTGAGAAAGTTTAGGGAGGAATCGTTCGGTATCGTCGGCGGTAAGAGTCGAGGTGGTGAAGAAGAAGGAGGAGGAGGAGAAGGAGATGGAGGAGAGAAGAAGAAGAAGAAGGAGAAGAGCGACGCGAGTTTGGGTTTGCAAAAAGCGTTGGTGGAAGACGCGGTGTTTAGAGACGCCGCGATGCAAGCGACGCGGAAGTGGCCTTTACCGGTTGAAGGAGAAGAGAAGGCGTTCCCGATGTACGACGAGTGGGCAGAGAAGGAAGATCCAAAGAAGAAGAAGAAGAAGAAGCAGAAGAAGAACAAGAAGGAGGAAGCCGAAAACGATGGAAGAGGAAAAGCGAGGAAAATAGACGACGAAGACGTCGTAATCATCGAAGAAGAGGACGACGACAAGGAGACGAAGGATCTGGTGCGACTGGTTCAAAATATAAAGCGTAAATTTGGTTCGCCCACTACGAGAGCGCCAGGACCGAGCGAAAGACTACACGAGACACCAGCAGAGAGAGCGAGTGCAGTTATCGCGCGAGATTTATCTTCTCTCGCGATAAACTTAGAAAACTATAAGCGCGCGTTGATTATCTTGATCAAATGCGTGAATGAAGAGAGCGCGAGCTGGGAATCGGCGGAGCAAGAGCTGATAGCGAGAAGAGCGTTGCGACGTCAAATGCAATATTCCTATCCCACCAATCCGCGTAAAGACGAGTTAAAGAGAGAACTCGTAGAAATTCGAAAGAAACGCCTCGAAAATCTCAGATTACAGTCGAGGAACGAGTTCGATTCGGAGAGATACATGGCGGAGCTCTTAACCGAAGAAAAAGAGAAAGAATGGAAGAGGCAAGAGTTGCAGGAGAAGGCGATGGCGACGCCGCAACATTCAACCTACAACGCGGAGCCAATGACCTGGTTTCCTGGCGTTCAAAACATTGGAAAACAAGATGGAAGTAAAAGTAATGATAAAAAGCAAACGACGACGACGACGAAGAAGAAGAAGAAGAAGAAGCCAAAAGAGCCGAAAATCTCGACGAAGAAGGCGAAAAGAGTCCAAAAGAAAGAGAAGAAAAAAAAGGAAACGGAAGAGGAAGAAGTCGTTACCGGGAAAATAGAACTCGAGCACTTAGCTCCGGGCATGTCCATCGAAATCGACTCGGGAGATCCCGAGGACCCGTGGTGGGGAGAAATCGTTCGATTGAAAAAATCCGACGCGTCGATCGAGTCGAAAGACGAAGACGAAGTGGAGATCACGTGGATCGTCAAAAACTCGAAAGGTAAATACGAATATTTGAAAGAAAAAGGAGGTCGGGGTCGCCAAAATGACGTCATCAATGTCTATTCGATTAAAGAGTGCGGGTTTCACTTGCCGTGCGCGCAAGCGTCGCAGAAGAAACGGCAAAACATCGCCGCCAAAAGGAGCGAGCCGCCAAAAAAGTAACGTCCGCTCGATTCTTCGCGAGAGCGTTGTTAAAGGTTTCACTTGACGCTTGAACACAAAAACACACGCACACACACGCGTGTACACAGAGCACTACTACGCGCAAAACAAAGCAAAACAATGCTCAGAAGAAACACGTCGTCATCGTTCGCATACAAAATCATCCGTCGCGAAAGCTTTAAAGTTGTTAAAAATTTCCTCACTTAAAATGCTTCCGTTATGTATGACTCCTACGAATTCAGCGCAAAATCGTGCGGTTGTTTTCTCCGTCAACAACAAAAGCCTTTCCGCGAGGACGACGAACTCGACGAGACTGACTTTTACGACAAAAACGACGACGCTTCGTCGTGGCAGCAGTAATACTAGCAGGAGCAGCGTTGCGGGTAGGTTTTCTCGTCGTTCTTCTTCTTTGAATTCTTCATCCGCGTTGGGGAGAAAAATGGTCAATTTTGCGGTGAACGAAGCAGATGGAGAAGCAGAGGACGACAGAGACGAGGAGGCGTTCGAGACGGACGAGGAGAGAAGATTTAGCGCTGCTTTTTCTTCGTCCTCGTCGTCTTTTAAAAACGACGACGGGGGTTTTCAACGGCAGCGGCGAACTGGACGGCGGCGGCGAAAATTGAAGAATTCGTTGGACTTTGAGGACGATATCGAGGAGGAGGAGGATGTCGGAACGGGAAGAGGAAGAAGAGAAGAAACAGAAGAAAGAGACGACTACGACGAACGACGACGAGGAAGAGGAGACGGACGACGGGGACAACGGGAGCGAGAACGACGACGACGACGGTCTTCATCGTCATCGTCTTCTTCTTCTTCTTCGTATTCTTCGCCGGCGCTTCCGAACGTGACTTTACTCACCAACGGCGAAACGGAAAAGTGCCTTCCCATAGCGGCGACTTCCAACCAGTACGGATACTTTTGGGGCACCACCGATGCCGCCGTGCAACGCGTCGCTATTTCTTTGCTCGGCGTCGTTTTATGTTCGACTATTAATGATTTTGAAATCGGGACGGCGTTGCAAGTGCCGTTCGCGACATTTTTTCTCTGGGCGCCCATCGCGTTGGCGGCGAGAAGGAACGCAGCCGCGCGCGCAGGCGAATTCGTCGGATTGTGGAGAGCGCGAGTGAAAGACATCGAAGTCGTCCCGGTCGTTGCGAAAACCTTCGAGAACGCTCGAAAAAAATCATCGTCGCGGGGACGAAGAAATACTCGAAAAACGACGAGCGAGATGCTCTTGATTGATTTCATCGACCCAATCTCCTCGTTCGAAGTCTCTTTTCGCATACCAAACGAACGCAGATACGACGACGTGCAAATAGGAGACGCGTGCGAACTCATCGTCTCCTCGGACGACGATTTGTTCCGAAACTTTGTCGCCATTCGGGAGGCGTACGTCCCCGAGTTGGACGTTTGGGTCGGCGAGTACCCTTTTCTGGACAGAAACGGGTTCGTCTTGGTCTCCAAAAGAGTCTCAAACAACTAGAGAGCGAGAGACAAAAGATGTTCAGATAGCTCACAGTTGTAGTCAAATGTTTAGAGAGCGTTTAGAGCGTTTTTACCATTTTTCCTCCCTCACAAAGAAAAGTTCGTTACCGAGAAAAACTCACTTTAAAGAAACAACCAAAGATGTCTAACGAAGATAAATCTCTATCTCTCGCCCGCGAGCGAAAAGCATGGATCGGGTACGATTTCGCGAACAGCTGTTACGCCACCGTCGCCATCGCGACGTTCTTGCCGTTGGTGTTAAACGCGTACGCGGAGAGTGAAGCGTGGCGAGGGAAACTGAAACCGAAAATGTGTTCAACCTTGGACGCGGAATACAGCGAGAAATGTCTGGAGTGTCGAGTTGGAGAGGGGAATTTGCTCTGTTCCGGTGAGGCGTTTTGGTTTTGTGGTCGCGTTGAATCGATTTATCTCTTTTAGAACGCGTAGAAACGCATCAGCCGCTCGCGTTTGTATGCTCTTTTGAATTCTCTCTCTCTCGCTCTAAAGGAGCAGAGGAAAGATATTTTGTGTTCTTTCTCGCTCACATCTCTCTCTCTCTCTCTCTCTCTCTCTCTGAAATCGGATACGAACAGGTCCGGGATTGAATCGAGAAAACTGCGAAGACTTGGAAACTGTGCGCGTTTCCGGCGGGTTTCGTCCGTCCTCGTTCGCGTTCGTGATTATCAGTTTCAGTTGCGTCTCGCAGTTGCTCGTGTTCGCCTTGTACGGGGCGAGAGGGGATACCGGGTACCGGAAGAAAGGGTTGAGGATGACGACAGTTTTAGGAGGCGCGAGTTTGCTCGTGTTTGCGGCGTTCAGTGAACGACACGCGGGGTATAAGCACGTGTTGGCGGCTATATTAGCGGTGTTTAGCAACACCATGTACGGGCTGTCCGTTATTTTTTACAACAGCTACTTGCCTATACTCGCGAAAGAGAGCGAGGCGATTTTATCGGAAGGGAAGGAGGAAGATCACGATTACGAAAACGAATTGAGCACGAAAGGGTACGCGGCGGGTTATTTAAGCGGCGTTCTCGGCTTATTGTTATCGCTGGTCGTTTTGTTCCTCTCTGGTGGTTCCGACGAAGACGCGAGCGATAACAAAGCGTCTTCGGCGTTTCGCTGGTGCATCGTCTTGGCCGGTGCTTGGTGGTTAGGTTTCGGCGTGTACTTTTGCGAAAAATTAAGAGACGACGAAGTAAATGAAGAAGAAAAACAGGAACAGCAAGAGAACTCGGAACTCGCGAGAATGAAAGACTCTTTGGGGAGATTCGCGAGAACCATCGCGGAGGCGAAATCAAAGTTTCCCGTGACGTTTTCGTTTCTGATTTTGTATTTCGCTTACACCGATGGATTTTCGACAATCGCTGGTTTAGGCGTCTTGTACGCTCAGAGAGATATGTGCACGGGGACGACGGGTTTGTTCTTGATTGCGTTGTTGGCACCTTTATCCGCCGCGGTCGGGAATTTCCTCTTTCTCCTCATCAAGCGTAAATTGAACGCCTCGAATCAAGCGATGGTGGTTTCCGCGTTATTTTCAATCTCGTTGTTACCCATATGGGGTTTGCTTGGCTACGTTTCTAATTCGATTGGATTCAGAAACTCGTGGGAGGCGTATTTTCTCGCCATTTGGTTTGGATTAAACCTCGGCGCGATTCAATCCTTCTCGAGAACGTTGTTTTGCGAATTGATTCCGCCGCACCGAGAGAGCGAGTTTTTCAGTTTTTTCGAATTGACCGACAAAGGAAGCTCATGGGTTGGCCCGTTAGTCATCTCCATTATGGCCAACAGCAGCGGCAACTTGCGGCGCTCGTTTTGGTACATTCTCTGCATGACGATCATTCCGGCGTTTTTCGTTTTGCGACTGGATGTCGAGAAAGGTAAACAGATGGTGAAAAGAACGAAACAAATACGCGAAGAAGACGAGGAACCAATCTGATGACGATGATGATGACATACACGTGTTGTGATGAGTCGTAATGATGATTACACTATTTATTTAATTTTATTTATTTCCTTCTCTCTCTCTCTCTCTCTCTCATCCCCCCTCTCTTAGACTCATCATCATCATCATCCAGTCTCACTTTTCGTTCTTCGCTCTTTCGCTTTCGTCCATCAACGCCATGAGTTCGGATTCCGGCATCTCTTCCAACCTCTTTTGCATCACCGCCTCTTCGTAATCCTTCAACTGCTTCCCGTACGTCATGTCCTTATTAAAAACTCTCTGAATGTAACTCCCAACCCACAACAACGTGAGTAACATGACGAACGTCAACTGCACGACGTTCCCCGCCCACTGCGCGTCGAACCCGGCGAATTCTTGCAAACCGTAGTAGGCTGCAAACCCTAAACCAGTCACCCCCCCTCCGATGAGCATGACGTCCAAGCGCGTGTACCCGAACGGAACGTCGTCGCCGTCGTCTCGAGTCGCTTTTACTCGATATCGTGTTTGTTTTTGTTGTTGTTGTTTTCTGTTTGGTACTACTACAACTCGTGAAATGGTGGTCGTCGTCATCGTCTTCGAAGACGACGACGACGACGACAAAGTCGACGACGACGGGGAAGATCCGTCGTTTCCCAAGACCGCGTTCGTCGTCCTCGCGTTCCCGTTTGCCTTTCCTTTTCGTCCAGACGAAGACCTCCTCTGAGCGTGACGTAAAGAAAACGCAGGCGAAGAGGTGACCGAAAGTAAAGCGCGCATCTTTATGTCGTCGGGTCGCTGCTCAAAAGTTCAAACGGAGTGTTCTTCTTCTTTCGCGCGCGCGCGAACGTTCTGACGTCAAACGCATCGCACGAACAGACGACGTTTGCGTTTCATAAAAGCGCGGGTCTTTCGCGAAAGAAGACGACGACGACGACGACGAAGTTGCGCGCAACAAAACACTCGCACAAACAAACTTTATTTAAAGCGCTTTGGCGTCGTCGCGTCTCTCGTCCTCTCTCGCGCGCGCGCGTCGTCGTTCTCTTCTCGAAACGATGACGACGAGACGAAGGAACGTCGCGCGCTGCTTTTGCAAAACGTCGTCAAAGCGGCGCGTTGTTTTCGTCGTCTTTTTCGTCGTCTTTGTCGTCGCCGCCGCCTCCTCCTACTCCTCGTCTTTTTCGTCGTCGATCGCAAAAAGCTTTTACGAGAAGAAGAATCAAAACCGCTTCGGGAGCGCGCGACGGGGAGGACGCGATCTGTTGCTGAGAAGCGAGGATTCGGAACTGGATTTTCAGTTGGTAAAGACGAAGGAAAAGAAAGACTTTGAAAAGAAGAAACTTTTGCCTCCTCTGTTTTCGCGAGCCGCCGCGCGTCTTCATCATCGGCGCGATGAAGAAGAAGACAAAGAAGACAAAGAAGAAGGAAAGAAAATGTATACCGCGGGAACGAAACATTTGGAGGAGAAAGAACGCGCGTACGTCAACGCGATGGAACAGTTTCGAACGCGAGCGATGGATCGAGATCGGTTGACCGAGGTTGGTAAAGAGTACGAAGAAGAGGTGGAGAAGTTTGAGAAGGAGAATGATAGTAGTAGTAGTAGTAGTAGTAGTGGTAGTAACAACGACGACGGAACGGATGAGAAAACATCGTCGTCTGGATTGACCGTGTTCTTCGGCGTCGCCGGAGGCGAATCGAATTGCGAGTTTACGATGGATAAAGGAAGATGGATCGCGGATCGGTTAAAGGCGAAGAAACTGGTCATTCCAACCTGCGATCATTTGTTCCACTCCGACGCGGATGTTGACTTGTTAGATTACATGATTCCAGATACAGTGAATCATTGTAAAAAAGAAGAAAGTTCGAACACGTTTGAATTGGCGTCCTGGAATCACAACGTCAACACGCACGGCTTGTCTACTGCGGAACGATTTTTCGGCACGAACGACCACAATAATAACGGAGAGAACGTCGAAGAGAGCACGGAAAACGAGTCTAATCCGTCGCACCATCAACAGTTGGTCGCCAAGATTGAAGACGCGTCGCAAAAGAAAATCTTGTGCGTCCAAGTGGGCAACGGCGGATGCGATTGGGAAGGCAAGCAGTTTACGCCCAAGCTCGAATTCGACAGCGTCATCACCCAGGCTCAGTTGAATAAAGAGGAAATCGAAAGTAAAGGGTACGAGTACGTCTACGTCGCCGGCGTGTTCGATTGGCATCCTCAAGACGATAAAGTCAAAGAGTGGCCAGGCCTTTTCAAAATGTGCGATCCGCCTCAATACCAGGAGAAACTTTTCAACGAAGCGCGAGACTCGATCAAGAAATACAACGCGGACCACCCAATAGACCCGGAAAAAACCTTGTGCGCGCACTGGCGTCAAGAAGACTTCGTCGGTAAAGGTGACCCGTACGTCTACGACCCAGTCCAAGGCGCGAAAATCATGTCCGAAAAAGCTGAAGAACACGGCAACTTGAAGGACGTGTTAATCCTCACCAACGACCCCGTCGCCGACGAAGACAAGCAACGATTGGAGACGTTGAAATCTGAACTCCTCAGTCACGGGCTAACCCCACACACGGTCCATCACGACAAACTAAAGCACTCGCACGATGTTTTCGTCGACAAAGCCGCGTGCTTGTTAATGAAAGGTTTTATAGGCACCCGATCTTCTACGTTCAGTCAGAGCATCGCGGAGATGCACGCGTTGCGAGACAAGTATATTTAGAGAGGATTATTCAAAGAGATAGCAGCGGTGGCGAGTACTACCACCGCTACTCAAACGATTCGCGAGGAGGAGGAGGTGCGTCATCTCGCCGTTTATCTGTCACTCCGATCTGAGCGCGAGAGCGGAGAGAGAGATTGAGAGAATTTTTTAGCTAATTTTAAATATCCGCATTAACTCCGTACGGTAGTAAATCACTTAGAAGAGACCGACCTTTCCCTTTCTCTCTCTGCCTCTCTCTTCGATTCGAAGCACAATCCACCGAACGAGATAAACTCCTTTCGCGCGAGGATATAATAACATCTTCTCTCCGGCGTCGCTTTCTTCCGAGCGCGCACGCCAGCGCGCGCTTCTCGGCAAGTTTTTTTAAATCCAAAAATGGAATCGCGCGTAGTCATCGACTCGCGAGAAGGAGAACATCATCATCGCCATCAAAGCATCATCATCAACAACAACAACGTCGGGAACAGAAAAGGAGCGATATTGAACACCTTCATCGTTTTAGTCTTCATCGCGTGCGTTTTACTGTTTGAAGAGTTGGTCGCGGTTGGGTTAGTCGTGCGACGTCGAGTCGTTGTTGGTTTTCCTCTTTACGACACCGGAGAAGAGGTCGACCGGGAGGCGGAGGATGCGAATGTTTGGACGATGACGCCGGAATACGAGGAAGAAAAGCAGCGAGAGCAAACGTCGCCTGTGTTCATCACGTTTAGCGATATCGTCGGCGACGGCGTGTGCGCCGGGGTCGAGACGGCGCTGTTGCGCGGGATCGAGTTGAACGTCATCGGCGTA
>Ga0182093_1122183_pt1 | contig 16155 bp, 17 predicted proteins | sample 041ome_21_FD_127776 | JGI IMG/M metagenome (GOLD analysis project Ga0182093, IMG submission 127776) | Metatranscriptome of coastal salt marsh microbial communities from the Groves Creek Marsh, Georgia, USA - 041411BS metaT (Metagenome... | ecosystem: Environmental > Aquatic > Marine > Intertidal...
AAACTCCGCGCCCACGGAGAGGTGGCCGAGTGGTCGAAGGCGCACGCCTGGAAAGTGTGTATACGGCAACGTATCGAGGGTTCGAATCCCTCCCTCTCCGCCATTTAAATTAGAATGCCTCCGATGCGGAGGCATCTTTGTCTAGCGAAAAGTGGGCGGCTTGATGGGAAGCCTTGGGCTTCGACAAGCTCTGCGTAACGCAGAGCTTGGGGGTGCAACCTTTTTGTGGCGGAGCGTCCCGCAGGGGTGACCCTGATAGACCAGTCCTTGTTAAGATCAGGCTATGTTGCCGTTTATCTTTCTGATTATTGACGTATTGATCGCGCTGATTTTTATTGCCGGGCCCTGGGTGATCTTGGCGAGACTGAACATCGAGTGGCCGACGTGGTTAAAGGATGGGATTGTCGCCGTCATCGCGTTCGTGATCTGGACGGGCTTTGCCCTCTACTTTGCTACGCAAACGATTCTCTGGCTGGGTTTCGTACCGTAGCTGTCTCAACCTCTGCTTAAGCTTTCTTCTCGGTGAGCCAATCTCGGGGAGTGGCGGATAAGGCTTTTTCGTCCCTGCACACCTTTCTCAGAGCCATACTGATTGCTTCATCGTAGACGCGGACAAAGGGGTATTGGTCATCTTTTAGTGAACCCGGTGGTAAGCTACTTCTAGGGGGGTTCTGATATGGCCAAATCCATCATAAGAAACGTGGTCTGGGTCATCGCTTTCTTCTTGGTTTTCGGCACTGTGGTTCAGACTGAAATTATCCACGAGGGCGAGGGCGAGGCGCGTCGAATCCTATGGTTTCCCTTCGTTTTGCTTGTTGTTGTCGCAGCGTTATTTGCCAATTCTCTCGACAAGGTTTTGCAGCGACGGATGTAAGTCGAGGGAAGCAATCATTGTGTCATTAGGCAAATCGATATGAACCTGCGCTACCAACAGCCTGAGTGCGCCTTGACGCTCAGGGAGGGTGTAGCAGAGTACCGAGCCTATCTTGAGAGCATAGGCCGAAAAGTCATGACAGATTCGGTCGATAGTCGCCTGATACTGGAGCACGACGTTACCCACGTTATCTTTGGAATGGACACCTCGCTTGAGCAAGAGGCGGGTTTGGATACTTGGGTCATATTCGGCTGCCAGTTTAATTGGCGATACCTCAAGAGCTACTCGCAGTTACCGGAGATCAAGGCGCTATACCGAGTCCTCATCGCAGAGGGGGGCTGGTGGTTATTTCTGCGCTTATATTGGAAGTGCCTCGGGTTGAAACGGCGCATTTTTTTAAGAACCCGACGTATGAAGCAAAAATGGCCGTTTCAGTTTCCGGAGGAGTGGTTAGACCTCCCAATTTCCGCATTACGAGCCATACATGGCATAAACATATTGGGCGTCGAGGAACGGTGTACCGGCGAATTGATTGAGTGGAGTGGTATTTACTGAATGCGTGCCGAGCGGTAGCTGCCGTATGGCAGTTTGAGGCCCCTATCAAGGAGTGAACAATAATGATTAACACGCACCTGCATGAAGTTCAGATGTCATATTTAGGTCACTTGGCTCATGCGTGGCGATTGAGTCTGGTGCTTATCGTGCATGGGCTCATACCCTGGATTTGGACGCACAAAGTGAGCGACGAAATCTGTGGGTCTGGTACGAGCTAGCAGGGAAGAACAGTACGGGCGGTATCTCCATAGTACAGGGGTCATCGCTCCTGCAGTGAATGGTAGGTGCCGCGCAGTGACGTAACCTTAGTAACTATGGCCGCTGCTACCTTGCGGTCCTCAATCTGCGCATGACTTTGCAGATGCCCGTTTACTGCCGGCTTTGTTTGCGTTGAGCCAGTGGCGCGTTTTATTCGATATTGCATTCCTCTACCCTTTGGGCATGGACTACGGACAATTCAAGGGTCTGCAGGCTCTGTTGTTCTTCGGCCTCCCCATTGTTTGGGGCGTCTGGCAGCTAATTGCGCTAAGGCGCTCTAAGAAGGCTGAGCTCAGGGATTCCGATTCCTAATCGGAGTTTCCTTTGTGGTCCTCGCCCGGCACCTTTGTTGCGCAAAATTTATTTGCTGCTAACTCATTGGCGCGATAGCAGTCCGTGCTGCACCCCCCGACGTAGGTTGTGCATGTCAAAAGACAACTCCATTTTGAGGGGCGGTTTGGGCCGTGGCCTCAGCCTGTCACTGGCGGGCGCCCGAGCGGGGGGCGCGTTTGCGCTCGATAGCGCCCTCAAGAGGCTCCGTGGCGATGCAGAAGGCGACAGCGCTCGTTTAGAACACGAGGCTCAGCGTTTCGCACAAAGTCTAGGGCAGCTCAAGGGCAGCTACGTCAAAATCGGGCAGTTACTCGCGCTGTTGGGCGAGCACTTTTTGCCCGCACCCCTGACCCGCGCGCTTCACGACCTCGAAGCGCAAACCCAGCCGATACCCTGGCAGCAAATGCAGCCGGTCTTTCAAAACGGCCTCGGTAAGGCTTATCCCGAAATGGAGTTTGAGACAGAAGCCTTAGCCGCCGCGTCGCTGGCGCAGGTGCACCTTGGGCGTATTGTCGCCACTGGGCAACAGGTAGTGGTGAAGGGCCAGTACCCCGAGCTGGTTGACGTGTTAGAGGAAGACTTCAACACGGTCGTGAAAATGCTGCGGTTGGCGCGCTGGGTACCTGCCAGTCGTGACTTTGATAGCTGGTTGAACACCCTGCATGGGCAGTTGCTGGCAGAGGTGGATTATCTGAGGGAGCAGGCAGTTGCAGAAGCCATGGCCGATGCGCTGCGACAACACCCTGTGTTGCAACAATCCGCGGTGAAAGTTCGGGTGCCGCGATTCTGGCCGGAATACTGCAGTCAGCAGGTGCTGACCATGGAGTACGTTGAGGGCTACCGTGCCGCCTCGACAGAGGTGGCGGCGTTGCCGCAGTCTCGCCGAAATGAGTTGGGCAGGCTCATGCTGCAGCTCTTTTTTATCGAGGTGTTTGATCTCGGGCTAGTGCAGACCGACCCCAATTTTGGCAATTATCTGATTGGTGATAAGGGTGAGGAGCTGACGTTACTCGACTTCGGCTCAGTGACCCAGCTGGACGAGTCCGTCCGCACTGCGCTGTGCGACACGATTATTGCTGGGCTCAATGATGATGACTCGGGGCTTGAGGATGCGCTGATACGCTTAGGTTGCTTAACGACTGACGCCGGGCCCAGTGCCCGTGAGACGTTCAAGGGATTTATCAAAGGCCTTTTAGAGCCGCTTCAAGCCCCTGAGCATTTACCTTCAGAGTATCTGAACCGGAGAGGGGACTACTGCTGGGGTCGATCGGAGCTGATCAATCGAACCGGTCGGCGCGTGGCACGCTCAATGGCTAATAGACAGTTCGCGATGCCCACCGGTGACTTCGCCATGGTTGCTCGCAAGCTAACCGGTGTTTTTACTTTTATCTCGGTGTTAAACGCCGAATTCAATGGTCATGACATCGCCAAGCCCTATCTTCAGGAGAAAGGCAGTCAATGACAGACGGGCGCGATAAGTCGACAGTGTTGCTCACCGCTGCGGAGCAACATGCGGTGCCAAAGAGTCGCGCACGTCGCTTTGGTAAGTTTGCCCGGCTCGCTGGCGGGGTGGCCGGCAACATGCTGGCGCACGGTGCGGCACAGCTAGCGACGGGCAAGCGGCCTCGAGCCAAAGACCTGCTACTGACGCCCAAAAATGCGATGCGCCTGACCCGACAGTTGGCGGAGATGCGCGGTGCCGCCATGAAGCTGGGCCAGATCTTCTCTATGGATACTGGAGATCTGCTACCGCGTGAATTGGCCGACATTCTGGGGACCCTCCGTAATGCCGCCTACGCCATGCCCGATAGCCAGTTAAGAGAGGTGTTGGAAGAGGGGCTTGGAGATGACTACGCAGCAAAGCTGAGAGATTTTGAGCGCCGTCCTTTCGCGGCCGCTTCTATTGGGCAGGTGCACCGTTTGTCGACACGCGATGGGCGTGCGGCGGTGCTTAAAGTGCAGTATCCGGGTGTGCGCGAGAGTATCGATTCGGATGTCGATAACTTGGCGACGCTATTGCGGGTTTCGGGCCTATTGCCCAAACACATGGATATGACGCCGCTATTGGCTGAGGCGAAGAGTCAGTTGCACGAGGAGGCTGATTACGAGCAGGAGGCTCGCTATTTAAAGGCATTTGTCCGCGCGCTGGGGGATGACGAGCGTTTTTTATTGCCGCGACTCATACCCAGTCTGAGTTCCTCTCGAATTCTAGGTATGACCTTTGTCCCGGGGGTGCCAATAGAAGATGTTGCGCAGCAAGATGACGCCGAGCGTGCCCGCGTGCTGGCCGTGCTGTTTGAACTGCTGATGGTTGAGTTGTTTCAGCTGCGGTTAGTACAGACTGACCCCAACTTCGCCAACTATCAGTACAACACCGATACCGGCCAGGTCGTGCTGCTGGACTTCGGCGCCTCTCGTCGCTTTAAGGCCGGTTTGACGAATGGGTATCGCGACTTGCTGGCAGCCGCCGTCGCAGGTGATCGTGAATCGATGGCCAAGGCCGCAGAGTCGATCGGCTACCAAATTGGCCCAAAAGGATCCACATACCGCGAGACCTTACTGGACCTCGCCGAGATCGTGCTGGTGCCGTTGACCGTTAATGAACCCTACGATTTTGGTCGATCTCCAATCCCTCAGCAGGTGATGGCGCGTATCGAGCCGCTCAAAAACGAGAGTGCCTTCTGGCAGGTGCCGCCGGTGGATGTGGCTTACATTCATCGCAAGATTGGTGGCCTCTTTATGCTCGCAACCCGGCTCGATGCCACGGTGAACGTGCATGAGCTACTCCTGCCGTGGCTCGAAATAAAGAGCTAGCGGCTCACCATCAATTTGCGCCGACGTCATTTCGAACGCTAATCCGCGGTGGATATCGCTGCGCGATTCGCTCCGTGTTTATTTGTCCTCGATTGCAGCAACCACTCGCTCAATCACCTCATCGGCATGAAAGAACGGTTGGTCCGGCAAGATGTTCCACCCGGTGAGGACAATCACCATATCCAGCTCGGGCAGCAAAATAGGGCGCTGTCCACCAAAGCCTTTACCATAGTAGGCGCGATGCTCGGCATCCTTCACCATATAGAGGCCGGACCACCACGCGTGGCCATACGACTCCTTGCCTTCGTTGTCGGCGCTATACGCCGGTGCCAGAGACTCACTCACCCACGCCTTGGGAATCACTTCCTGCCCGTCCCATTGGCCCTTTCGCAGGAAGAGCTGAGCGATCTTGGCGAGGTCACGTGTCGATAGATACAGGCCTTCTTGTGTGTCGGCGAGGCCGTAGGGCGTCCGGTCCCAAAAGTAGGTCTCGATACCGAGCGGTTTGAACAGGTGCTCGAGCACGTACTCCTCGATATCGGTGCCCGTGGCGATATTAAAAACATGCCCCAGTATCAGGGTGGCGCCGCTGTTGTAGTTAAAGCGCAGGCCGGGGTCTCTTTCCATCGGCAGGTCGAGTGTGAACTGTACCCAGTCGTGCGTCTTGGCCATCACTGCAAAGGAGTTCGCCGGATCAACATAGGGAACGTTTTCGTTCCACTGCAGCCCGTCGCTCATGGTCAGCAGATGACGAAGTGTTAGCCGTTGCTTGCGTGAATCGACGTTAGCGATGATCTCCGGGTCAAAGAAAGACAGCACTGGGGTATCCAAGTCAGGAAAGTCGCCTCTGGCGATCGCGATGCCGATGATCGCCGAGACCACCGATTTGGTGACCGATTGCAGGCTGTGTAAGTCGGTATTGCGGTAGTAGGGGTGCCACCAGGCGTTGAAGTAGTTGTAGGGCCCGCTGGTGTCATTGACGACCAGCGCGCCGGGTTGGCTGGCTTCGCGTCGATAGATGTCCCGATAGTCGTGCTCGTAATACTGCTCAAAAACGATGCGACCCTGCCGGGCCACCAGAAACGAGTCGATATGGCCGTACTGGCCGGCCAAGACATCTTCGTGAATCTCAGTGAGTGCGGCTGGTGACAGACCCACCGAGGTGGGTTCGGCGACAGGCCATCCGTTTGCTTGAGCGCCTTGCGCGGTTGCTAGGCTGGCAATGAGCGCCAGTAGCAGGGCGATAAAGGGCACAGCGGCCCCACGCACGGCAGATGGACTACCGGCGCATTTGCTCATCATCGCGACTCTTCGCCCAGGCTTTGAAGCGACTGGCACTGCGAACAAACCAGACGACCGCGACAACCATGACCACGCTGAATAAGATAAAAAAGAGCTCATTGGATAGCTGCATGCTGTTTCCCCCGAAAGCCACACTCCTCAGTTAAGCATGCTGGCTCACTGAATCAAAGTGCTCGCCTCGTACCAGATGGGAGCGGTCCAAGCGCGCTCTTGGATGACTTTGGGTATTCGCTCATTGTCACAGCCATCGGGGCGATCACCCTCGGGTAGTGACAGGCACAGCCGGGTTGACCAGCGGCAGCTGGGATTTTCGACCGCGCGGGCGTAGTAGACGGCATCTTGCGCCGGATCAAAATCAGGATCCTCCCAGACGCCGCAGAGCGTTCGGAAGCCTTCACCGGTCGCTGCACAGCTCAGGGGGTCCACCATGGCGCCGTTATCGGCATTGCCAGCTACGTCGATCACGGACTGATGAAAAGTGCCTCCGTCGCCCACCCAGCCCTTGATGATTTGCAGTCGCTGTAGCAGATGTCCAGGCGCTGCAGCGGTACCGGGGTCTGCGCTGGCGGCCACTGCAAATCGGGGGGCACCGGTCTCGCCGTCATCTGCTGGCATCACTCCCCCCATTGGCACGCCGGCGCGATACGCCTCCTTAACGAACTCCGGGCTGTCACACAGATTTGTGGGTAGCGCCCAACCGCCGAAAAATCGCGGTGCAATACGCGGCCCGCTGGTGGCAAAGGTTTCGCGCCGCTTCAGCGCATCGAAGATCGCGTCACGGGTGTTTTCTTCGGCCCACACGCCTGCCAAGCCACCCGGGTTCTGGAACGCAACGGCGCGCGGCCGCTCGTTGACGGTGAGCGTTTGGGTGATTGTGGTGCCGTATTTGTAGGGCTGCTCGTATTCACTGACTGCACCGGGCGCTGATGTATGGGCATCGGTGCTGCCGATAAAACCAAATTGATACGGGTTCGCGCCAATGCGCTGTTTTTCTCTCAGTCCATCAATCAGCGCATAGCGGACATAGTCGTTCCGGCTGGTGCAGCCTTTGCCGGCCTGTGCGCCTTTTCCTTGCTCGTCCTTGCAATCCTCCAGGTCAGGCTGACCAAAGTCCCGGATCTTTTCGAAATCGCACAGCTCATCCTCGCCGCCCATGACGCCATACATGCCGTTACGGCACTCGCTCTCTCCTTTGATTTGCATCATCTCGACCACGGGTTCAAGCCGGGCCCGGAGGGCGGCTTCCTGCCGCTGGCGCTCGAGGGGTAGGTCTGCATACTCGGCTCGGAAAAGCTGGCCGTTGGAGAGGTTGGGGTTGTGAGGGATGGCGATCGCCTCACACCCGGACGCTGAATCATTACATTGCGCCAGCAGCTGTTTGCGCAGGTCCATTTCAACGGGGGTCTCCAGTGCCGAGATAGGCAGCTCTGGGACGATTTCGTTGCGTAGGATGATGTTGCGATGAATTTTGGTCGACTGGGGTGAGCGGCTGTATTCCCATGCAGGGAAGGTCGTAAAGCGGCACTCTGCTGATCGGTCGTACCAACGCTCGGCCGATGCTTGCACCGACTGCCAAACGCCTTTCAGGGCCTTTCGGCACAACAGATCATCATCTCCGCAGACATCATCGCGGCGCCCGCCGATTTCGATCAGTCCGCCTATCCTTGCCCGGAATCCTTTGGCGCCCAGAAGCTTGGCCAAGAGCGATTCCTGCTCGCCGCGGTAAATGGCACAGCCAGTACTCGCGTAGGAGGGGGAGTCGGGGTCTGTGCAGAGTGCGACCTCCGCCATCCACTCGGCGTGGTCTGTTACCGCCGCGAAATCCAGCGGTCGATCAATTTGAATCGTCTCGGATGGGGCACCCGGTGAGCCGCCGTAAATGGGAATCGGCACGCCGGTCGCAAAGCCGTAGGCATCATCGGGCAGTGTGCGGGTGCCAAGCGAATTGGCATCCATTGATAGCGAGGTGTGTAAATGCAAATCGCCAAACAAGGGCTGTCGATCCGTGACGTAATGATGGCAGGGCTCTCTGGGGGCAATGGTGCCGGGTTGCGCCGGTTGGGCAGGGGGTTCCCAAGGCTCTGTTGTGAGGATCAGCTTGCCCATGTCACAGCCGGGCAGGCTCAGTAACGTCGCGCCGATCAACAGGCCCAATAAATCCCGTGTAAATCGTTTGTGCACCGGTCCGGCCTCAGAAATTCGACACGCCGAGCCCAATGCCGCCGTCGACTTCGAGCGCGACGCCGGTGACCCATTCGGCACGGATCAGGTATTCAACGCCTTCTGCCACCTCGGTGCCGGTGCCAATGCGCCCGAGGGCATGGAGGCCCGCGACGGCGTCGTAGCGATCTTTAGCTTCTTCTGCGGTAAAGAGACCGGCCCTCAGATTCAGCTCGGTCGATACCGCCCCCGGCAAGATACAGCCAACGCGAATGTGTTTTGGCCCTAATTCAGCCGCCATGACCTTGGTGGCGCCCTCGAGCGCCGCCTTGGTGGTGGCGTAGGGGGAAGCACCTGGAAACGCACGGCGGGTATGGGTTGAGCCAATGAATACGATCGCGCCCTGAGTGGATTCGAGGTGTGGCACAGCCATGCTCGACAGCATCATTGCGGAGATGACGTTGGTATTAAAGGCGTCTTTTAAAAAGGCTTCGGTGTAACCCTCCACAGGTTGCCGATACATGTTGGCGGCGTTATTCACCAGCGCATCAAGCTTGCCATTGCCATGCTCGAGCGCGGTCTCCATCATGTTCGCCCGGTCAGCCTCGGCGGTCACATCTCCTTGAGTAATCTGGCACAAATCGCCGAGTTCCGCCTGGACGGCCTGTAGCTTTTCAGACCTGCGTCCGCTGATCGTCACTCGTGCGCCCTGACGACAGAAGCGGCGCGCACAGTCGGCTCCAATGCCCGATCCGCCACCTGTGATCAGGATAGACATGCCTTCAAGACTTCTCATTGAATCTCCTTGCAGGCTCCCGCATGGGGTGGCCGTTCATCTGTTGTGCGGTCCGTTTGCTGTCGGTGTCGCGGTCGCTGTCGTTTTACTCTCGCAGACCGGCTTGGCGCATCATCGGCAACAACGTGTCGTGAAACTGGGTTAGCCCCTCTTCGTAGTTCACCCAGCTTAAGGTAATGCCATCGAGGCCCGCGTTTGAAAAGGCGAGCATGCCGTCTACGATTTGTTCCGCTGTACCCACCAAGGGTATTGCCCCGTAGCCAGCTATAAGGTTGGCCGCCATCGCTTCCCAGCCCTCACCCAGTGCACTTTGGGAATTCGGGATCAGTACATCGAGAAGGTTCCTCACGCCCTCCCAATCGCCCCGGTCATAGACGTACTCGCGAACAAAATCCTGCGCCTCTCGCTCGGTCTCACGGCAGACAATGTAGGCTTGACCAAAAATTTGCATGTCCCGGTTATATCGCTCGCGAGCCAATCGGCGACCATTGGCAGCGACTTCCCCGGCGGCGGCCATGTCCTGCGCAACGACGAAGTTAAAGTCAGCGTGGGCCGCGGCAAATTCCTGGCCTCTGGGACTGTTGCCGGCGCTCATCAGGGCGGGCCAAGGGTTTTGCAGGGGCTTGGGCTCGGAATAGCATCCGGGTGATTGAAAGTGGGGGCCGTCGTAATCGAATTCGCCTTCAACGGTCCATAGCTCTTTGCAGAGTGAGATCCAGTCATCCGCCACGTCGTAGCGTACGTCGTGCTCTTTTTGGGGAATCCCGAACATCGCGATTTCTCGCTCATTCCAGCCCGCCACAATGTTCAAACCAAACCGCCCCCCGGAGATATGGTCAATGGTCGCGACCTCCTTGGCCGCGCGCACGGGGTGCACGGTCGGCACATGGAAGGTGGCGAACACGCCAATCTCTTCGGTTTTGGCGGCCAGTCCGGCGGCCCAGGTAAAGGTCTCAAAATTTCGGTGGTTGAAATTCACCTTGCCGCCCATGCCTTTCCAGCGGGCGACGGGTATCACGGCTTCGATCCCGGCTTTCTCAGCAAGCTGGGCGACGCGTACGGATTCTTCCCACTCGACTTTGAGCGTGTCGGGTCGCTCTGTCATGGAGCAGCCGCTGCTGACGTTGAGACCAAACACACCTAATTTGAGCTTATGCGCGCTGGCTTTGAGGGGGTGCTGGGGGGGGATGTCAGTCATCGGGCCACTATCTATTGTTCTAATGTCGAGCTATCAATGAGTTGGTCTGCGACGGACTGGCGGTCGCAGCGCCGCTCCGGCTTTCTTCAGTGTGTCAGACTCCCAGGCAGTTGCCTAGCGCATTCAAACAGACACTTTATAGTCAATTAAAACAGAGCATTACAGACTTTTAGATATTTGCTTTCTAGGTTTTTGATCAGCTTGAATCCTGAGTATCAAACCGGTAGGTCGCGTGTCGCGTACATTCAGTGTATGCGTTCCATTCTATGGAGTCGGTTATGTCCAAACTCAGCGCCATTAACGCCGATTTTTCCTCAGAGCACTGCAGTCGACGAGAATTCGAGGCGCAGCGCGAAAAGCTGGAGGCCTTGCTACGTGAGGCCGGCCGTGCGGCGCTGCGGGATGCCGATGTCTCTGCCGGCGAGCGTCGTCGTGCCGAAATGACGCTAGAGAATGACGTAGAGCATCGTCTGCAGCGTTTGATTCTGCGTGCGAAGGGTATGGTGTCTGAGGAAATGCTAGTGCGGCATCAGCGAGAGATTCCCGTGGACGAAATTCCCGACTATGCCGTCACAGACTTACTGATCGAGCTGGGCGAAAAAGAGTTACACGCCTCAGCAAGCTAGCGCTCTCAGGACATACTTTTTATCTCAGCGTAGTGACGCCCACATCGCAGGCAACATGCCGCTACTGTTCCGACCTAAGCCGCCTTAGGTGAAAACCTATCTTTTGTCACCATCGTTCGACTCGAGCAAACCCTCTCAGCGGTCAAATTGGTGGCAGTCATCATCGTCACTGTTGGCATCAGCTTGATGCTCCGTGGCGTGACAGCCAAGCATTTTGCGCTCGGCTTTTCGGCGCATTATTAAAGTTAGCCTACTAGTCTGAGCAGAGTCATGCTGATGGTCTGTCTGATTTATCGATGCCATTCGCTGATACCATAGGCAGGGTCCAGCGGTCTCAACGTATCGCTCGCTTTGGAGGTGATGTGCGGCAATTCATCAATGACTACATCGGCCAGCATCAGGCGGCGTTGACGCAGCTGTCCGAGTGCGCGGAGGTAATTGAGGCCGCGGCTGAAAGCTGTGTTACGGCGCTTTCGCGCGGCAATAAACTGCTGATTTGCGGCAACGGTGGATCTGCCGCGGATGCACAGCACTTTGCCGCTGAGCTGGTGGGTCGCTTCGTCGCTGACCGCCCCGCGCTGACCGCCATTGCGCTCACAACTGATTCGTCGGCGCTGACAGCGATTGCCAATGACTACGGTTATGACGCGGTCTTCAGCCGTCAGGTCGAGGGTTTAGCTCGGGAAGGTGACGTGCTGGTAGCGATCTCAACCTCTGGCAACAGCCCCAGTGTGCTGGCTGCTAGTGACGCAGCGCGAAGTTTGGGCTGCCAGGTGATTGGTATGACCGGCCGCGATGGCGGTGCATTGGCTCTGAAGAGCGACGTCAGCGTGGTCGCGCCAGCCGCCGAGACCGCTCATATTCAGGAATGCCACATCGTTGTGGTGCATTTGCTCTGTGCTTTGATTGAACAGGGACTTGAGCTCGCTTGAGTCGCACTGGTCAAAGCAGCTGGCGCCGCGCTAGATGAATCGTGCCGCTTTTTTGGACCGCGACGGGGTGATTAACCTCGATCATGGTTATACCTACCAGTGGGAGCAGTTCGAATTTTTACCCGGAGTCCCGGAAGCGTTGCGTCAATTGCAGGACGCGGGATTTCAGTTAATCGTTGTCAGTAACCAGTCGGGGATCGGCCGGGGGCTTTACACTGAAGGCGACCTCGCAAAATTAAACACACATATTGCGCAGTTTTTGACCGCCGAGTTTGGTGTGACGATAACCGGCTTCTACCATTGTCCTCACCACCCTACGGATGCGCAGGGCGAATTTTTGCAGGTCTGCGGCTGCCGTAAGCCGGCGCCTGGGATGATTATGACGGCGGCGCGAGACCATCACATCGATATCAATGCCTCGCTATTGGTGGGCGACAAGTCGTCCGATATCGAAGCCGGCCGTGCCGCAGGCGTGGGGCGATTGTTCCGCGTGTTGTCTCGGGATGAAGTGGCCCCCAGAGATGACCGCGTAACCTATGTCAGCACGCTAAGTGAAGTACCGAGGCGACTCTGAGTTAGCGCTCATCTACAGATTCGTACCAACCCTGTGGCGCTAAGTGCCGTGGGCGCTGACCAAACGCCAGGGCGTTCGGCGTGTCAGCCTCAGAATTCGTAACCGAAGGCCTCAATGTCCATCGCAAAGCGTGCCGCAACCAAAGCGCGCGTCGACTCGTCATAGTACTCGCGATAACGGGCACGATCGTCGGCACGACGGCGATGGGGCAGGGTTTGCTTTGGAATACCAATGCGATCGCAACACTGGTCGAAGTCAGTCTGGAGTGACTCATACCGGCCGACAAAGTCCACGATCTGGCGTCCATCGAGATCTACCAGATAGTGGAGCTGAGGCGTGATCGAGGTATCGATGTGATACTGCCAGGGACGATCCGGGTCGAGTTTGCGGCGAAGAAAATTTGAGAACGACTCGTCTCTCTCGAGGAGATGAGGCCGCTCGCGTTTGATGTGATGGTAGGAGCTCACTTGCAGATCCCAGGGGTTGCGCACAAAAGCGAACTTGAATAAGCCCTCAAATATTTCTCTTGGCAGCATTTCTTGCGCGGTAATGGCCTTGCAGTGACGGGGGAGCTTGATGCCCACGCTGTGCCCGGTCAGCCCACTCATTTTGCTGGCGATCCACTGCGGTAGGTAGTTTGGGTCCCGCCATCGGTAGCGCTGTAGGGCATTGCGCACACTGGTGCCGCCGGTCTTTGCGATATGCACGAACAAGAACTGATAGCGTCGTGAAAGCAACATGAATGTCTGTTTGTCCTGGGTAGCCCGTGGCCTGCTGAGCACTGCGCCACCGTATCGGCACCGTGGGCGGCACGCGAGACGGGAGAGTGCGGTGTTAAACTAGCACATCGGCGACACAGACGAGCGTTTCATGTCTATCCCTTCTCCTTTGCAGGCCACCCTCGAGGCCTGGTTTCGGCGCAGCGCTGCCACCCGGACTGCATGGTGTGTCGTGGGGTTTGTTGCTTTGTATGGGGTGTTGGCGGCGGCACAGTTACTGATATGGATCGCGGCGGTGCTCTCCATAGCTTTGATTCTGGTGACTAAAGGCGAATGGGCGCGGGTGCCGGGTGGGCGCATCTACTGGCTACTGCTGGGTTGCCTGTTGCTTCCCGGATTGATCTCCAGCTTCGACGCCTTGAATCTCGATAAAGCCTTGTCCACCAGCGGCCGGCTGCTGGCTTACGGCCTCATTGGTTGGTTCTTTTTGCGGCTGGCCCCGACCGAAGATCAGTGGGGCCGGACGGTGCTGTGGCTAACCGGGCTGATTGTCGTGTGGAGTCTCGATGGCATTGTCCAGGAGTGGCGCGGGATTAGCTTGAGCGGCTACCCCCCTTTTACCGGCCTGCCCGAGGGACACAAGGTGACCGGCTCCATGGGGCTGGACTACGGGCCCACCCTCGCAGTGCTGTCCCCGCTGCTGTTTGAGGCGCTGCGCCTGCACGGGCGCAGGTGGCCGGTGTTGTGGTTGGCATTGCCACTGCTGGCGGTCGCTATCTCTCTGAGCGCCAGTCGTTATGCGGCGGGGTTGTTTTTAATCAGCGCTTTGCTGTGTGGCTTGTTGTGGGTGAGGGGGCGCAGTTCCCAGAGCTACTGGACTCCTTTGCTCGTGATGTCGCTGTCGCTCTGTGGCCTGCTGCTGCCGCTGGCACTGGTGCCGCATCTTGCTGAACGCATTGCGCTACTGGGTACCACCGCGAGCGCCTCACCCGAGGAACTGAACATTGCTTTGGCGTATCGCCCCGAGTTGTGGCAGGCCAGCTGGCAGCTTTTTATGGACCACTGGGTGAACGGAGTGGGTGTGAGGGGTTCGGCCGGAGCCGTCAATCCGATCCTCGCCGCATCGCCCATCTTTCCCGAAGTGATGCTGAGCAGAAGCTGGCACCCACATTTGGGCGTATTAGAGATTGCGGCCGACACGGGAGTGATTGGCTTGGCGGGCTATGCGGTGTTCATCGGTGCCCTGATCACCATGATGCTTCGTGCAAATGAGCAAAGTCGCAGCGCGGCCACGGCCTTACTCACCATCGTCTTCTTGGCGATGTTTCCGCTCTCCAGCGCACTGTCGATGTACTCATTCACGACAGGTTCCTTAACCTGGCCATTATTGGCCCTGGCTTTGGGAAGTTATATCCGGAGTCCTGCATCGCGTGACGGCTGACGAGGCGCCAAGTCCGTAGTATTCACACCGTCTGGTGCGTGCTGTCGCTAATCAATACACTGAGTCGGTCTTTGGCAATGGGTGTTGCCCGCGTTCGCGTCGGGCGACGGCAGTGATGCAGCGACTCTCAGAGCTCTCGCCTTCAATCATTTGGGTGATATTGTTTTTCACCCTCTCGTTATCTTCTGCGACGAGACAGTTCATCTGGCTCATGGCGTTGGTTGGCTTGGTCGTTTTCGCGCGAGGGCCCAGAGAATTCCTTTCCACAGACGGCGTTCGTAAATTCTGGATTGTGCTGGCCTGTTTTCTGGTGCCAGCGGCATTCTCGCTGTTTGGCGCCATTAATTTTGAGCGCTCACTATCGGGCGCCGTGCGGTTTTTGTCCTATGGATTTGCAGTGTGGGTGTTATTGCAAATCAAATTAGATCGCGACGAGAGCCATCGGCTGATGTCACTGGTGGGCGCTGTGATGATGCTGTGGGTGGTAGACGGTCTGGTGCAGTTACTCACGGGTTTCAGCGTATTTGGTAATCCACTCATTGAACTGGATTCAGGCCATACGCTGGTCACCGGCAGTCTGAGAATGGGTTACGGCTCAACCCTCGCCATTCTGTCGCCGTTTTATTTAGAGGCGCTGCGGCGCACAGGTTCAGGGCCCTTCAACAGCATCTTGGCATTGCCGCTGTTTGCGGCCATTGTGATGAGTGGTAACGAAGCGTCAATGCTACACGCGCTGGTGGCATTAGCAGGGTATGCCTTTATTTTGCGACGTCTGGAACCCGATGCTCAGGTTACGTCCTGGTTGTTGTCGCTGGTGTTCTCTTTTGCGTTGGCGGTGCTGTCAGGGTTGATTTTAAGCGATACCTTCAGTGCATCGGCGGCGGGGCAGGCCGCCTCAGATGCCTACAAGGCGTTTGATTACCTGCCTGTTTTTTGGGAGTCCGCCTGGCAGGGGTTCACCGATCATTGGGTAAACGGTGTTGGTATCCGCGGTTGGGGATCCATGGTGGTATCGATGGAGAGTATCAACGTGCTGCCGGTATCAGAGCGTTGGCATCCTCACCTCTATCTGTTGGAGGTTGCAGTGGATACCGGCGTGCCCGGGCTCGTCGGTTATGCGCTCTTTTTTGTGTTCCTGGGTCGGCGGTTGTTCGACAACAGGCCCGAAGTGGCGCTCACCTCACTCGTGGTGATTTTGGCGCTGTTTCCTTTGAATAGTTCTGTTTCCTTCTACTCCTACTTCAACGGCAACATCTTGTTTTTGACGCTAGCGCTATTGATCGCGCTGGACCGCGACCTGCAGCCGTTGCCGCAGCTGGATCCGGTTGATGCCAGTCAGCCTGCCTGAAGCGGGATTAGACGCGCCGCCGCGGCGCATCCTTATCATTCGTCTCAGTGCGATCGGTGACGTCGTGTTTGCCTCGCCCCTTGTCGACGCGGTGACACAGCGCTACCCCGACGCCGAGGTGTTTTGGTTGGCAGAGCCCATGGTGGTGCCGTTACTCGAGCACCATCCGGATTTGCGCGGAGTGATTGTGTGGCCGCGGAGTGAGTGGCGCCGGCTGTTCCGAAC
>Ga0182093_1104833_pt1 | contig 16035 bp, 27 predicted proteins | sample 041ome_21_FD_127776 | JGI IMG/M metagenome (GOLD analysis project Ga0182093, IMG submission 127776) | Metatranscriptome of coastal salt marsh microbial communities from the Groves Creek Marsh, Georgia, USA - 041411BS metaT (Metagenome... | ecosystem: Environmental > Aquatic > Marine > Intertidal...
CCATACAGGTATTTATAAATGCCATGGCTTAGTCCATGGGGTGTGAGCTCACCGTCTAGCACCTGCAGCATGTGTCGCCGAAGCAGGGCGATGTCTCTTACGGGATTATTGGCAATATCAATCATGGGTCGGGACGTTTTCAGGTGCGGAGCTGGGTAGCCGGCGGGGCAGCATACCAACCATAAAAATCATAAGGACTATAATACCTGCGCCGACGGTGTAGACGTCCTGTTGTGCCATGGTGCGTGCTTGTTGTGTCACCAAAGTGTCTAGCAACATCAGCCCCGCCGACGGATCTCCGCTCGACTCACCCAGCATACTCATCATGTGCTGGCGCTCAATGGAGGGCTCCGACAGCCCAGCGATTATGTCGGCTCTATGTACAACCGATCGATCGTCCCAGAGGGTAATGCCACCCGCGGTGGCAAGGCTTGATGCAAGCATTCGCATGAAGTTTGAGATGCCGGTTGCCGTGGCCAGCTTTTCTGGTGGTACGCCGCCGAGGGTAACCATCATCAAAGGAATCCAAAGGAAGGGCATGGCGAATCCTATAAGGAAGCGGATGGATGTAAGGTATGTTGCGGAGACTTGGATTGTCATTAAGCCATGGGCCATGATCACGGGTGCCATCATCAGGCACCCCAAGATAATAATCATTCGAGGATTCTGGTTGCGCAGCCATTGGCCAATCAGTCCCATTGAGAGCAGCGGAAATAAGCTCGTCGTGGCCATCACCCAGCCAGAGCCGCCCGGCGTGTATCCCAGGACAGTTTGCATCCAGAGTGGGTAGATGACTGAGCTGACGACGAAGGCACAATAGAACATCGCTGTCATGAGAGCCCCTAGGGCGAAGTTACGCTGCCTAAACAACGAGAGATCAACAATGGGGTGCGCTTCGTCTAACTCCCAAATAATGAAAAAAATCAGTGATGTTGCGCCGACAAAGAATAGAGCCTGAACCTCTCTTGATGCGAACCAGTCGAGCTCGTGGCCGCGGTCAAGTCCTAACTGCAGGCAAATGACGCCGACGAGCATCAGAACCAATCCCACCAAATCAACTGGAACCTTGACCGTGCTGGTTTCTCGACTACGAAGTAGCGCCAGACAGATACCAATGGAGACAATGCCCACGGGAATGTTGATATAAAAAATCCATGGCCAGCCAAAGTTGTCGGTGATGTAGCCACCTAATACAGGGCCTGCTACTGGCGCGACTCCTGCAGAAAGGCCCCAAAACCCAAGTGCCATGCCCTGCTTTTCAGGCGGGTAGAGCCGCATCACCAGAGATTGGGATAGGGGAAGAAGCATGCCGCCAGAGAGGCCTTGAAAGGCACGTGCGACCAACAGCTGGTCGAAAGTTTGTGCCGCCGCACATAACCAAGAGAAGGCCGTAAACACCGCGATCGACCACACAAATGCTCGTACTTGGCCAAAGCGCGCCCCGACCCAGCCTGCGAGGGGTAGTGACGCCGCTAGACAGACCCCGTAAATGGTGAGAACCCAGCTCCCCTGGGATGGCGTAGCGGACAGGCTACCCGAGATCGCGGGTAGTGCCACCACGGCAATAGTGCTGTCGAGGACGTTCATGAAGGCCGCCAGCGACACGCCGAGGGTGGCCAATACCAATGGCAGACCCGTTAGCCACTCTTGGTCAGGTGGACTCGTAGCAGCCCGCTGATCGGAGTCCTTGTTGGTGGTGTCCATACCAGCTTTACCGCCCAAATTGCGCGGTGGTAGCTCCCGTCCATGAACTGTATTGCGCAATTACCTCATTGATCATCGCATCCGCGCCCCTATCCAGATCTTCAAACACCGCATTGCTGGATATCTGACCTCGGTTTTCTGTGGGTTGGTATCGAGGTCGTTCTCTTTGGTGGGTATCCACTGTAACTGTGAGCGATGCGCCTACCGGTAGCGGAAACTCGTGCAGCGCAGTGGGCTCGAGATCGATACGAATGGGAACTCGCTGTACGATTTTGATCCAATTGCCGGTCGCATTCTGAGGCGGCAGCACTGAAAATTCAGCGCCCGTACCAACGCCGATGTTAGCGATGTGGCCTGAAAATACGTGCTCGTCACCATAGAGGTCGGCTGTAGCGGTTACCGCTTGACCAGGACGCAAGTTGTTCAGCTGGTTCTCTTTAAAATTGGCCTCAACCCAAACGTTATCGGCTTCAACGATGGTGTAAATCGGGCTGCCTGCCTCAATGACCTGCCCCATTTGCGCGTAGCGCTGCGCGACAACCCCCGAAATTGGGCTGATGATGGTGTGCTTGTTCAGGGTCCTTATGGCATCCCGGAGCTGTGCCGCAGCTACATTAATCATGGGGTGAGCCGCCAGTGGACCGTCGCCCGCTTGCACCTTAGCTTTGGCAAGGTTGCGCTCGGCGATGCGCAGTTCCGCGCGGGTCTCACTGGCTCGTGTCCGAGCTGCATCGACCTCTTCTTGGGACACGGTTTGTTTGCTGACCAGTGCCTGACGCCGTTGATATTCTTGGTCGGCCAGAGTTTGGGTGGTGCGACGGAGCTCTAGTTGGGCCTCAGCAGCGGCAACCGCTGCGCGTCGTGTAAGAACCTCGTGCACGGCAAAACCCAACACGTGCTTGGCTTCCTCTACCGAGCGCTCGGCGTCACCGGGTGCAAGCACTGCGACGGTCGATCCCGCTTCGACGCGATCGCCTTCCTCAAATGCGAGTTTGACAACTTGTCCTGGCACTTTCCCGGCGATGCGCACCAGATTACCTTTGACGTACGCGTTGTCGGTGACCTCTCGCCATTGGGCGTGTTCCACATACCACCACCAGGTACCGCCGACTCCGCTTAAAATTATAGCCAGTGCGAAAGCCATACGTTGGCGTCGGCGGGGTGCGTTTACGGCGGTATTCATCGAAGACTCCAAGTCACGGTGCTGCGGCTGGGATGGTTGACTTATCAACGTTGATAAGTCAACTACTTACCGCGCTCAAATGCCCTGGGCGGGTCCGCTGAGAATCTGAGCTCTGGCACTATTTCGCATTTGTTCTCTGGCAATAAGAAAAGCACCGACTTTAAAGAAATAAACGTTAAATCAGTGTTGACACACCCCAAACCCAACACTATAGTTCGCCCTCTTTTTTTCGCGGCCTTTCCTCGCGGTTGGTCGGTTTTTTCAGGAGAAGTATTGTGCAAAACCAGCGTATTCGTATCCGGCTCAAGGCTTTTGATCACAAATTGATTGATGCCTCGACTCAAGAAATCGTTGAAACGGCTCGTCGCACAGGTGCGCAGGTACGTGGTCCAATCCCGCTGCCCACCAAGAAAGAAAAGTTTACTGTGTTGATTTCACCTCACGTAAACAAAGATGCCCGAGACCAATACGAGATTCGCACGCACAAGCGACTTTTAGACATCGTAGAGCCCACAGAAAAGACTGTGGACGCTTTGATGAAGCTTGACCTGGCTGCTGGCGTAGAAGTTCAGATTAGCCTGGGTTAAGAGACAATTTGCAAGACCTGCCCGGTTTCCGGGTGTGTAACGTCCGTAGTGGGGCGGCATCAGCAACTAGTGCCGCGATCTTTGTGGGCGGCCATAGAGGGTGTAGCCCCGTACACTGTGAGGTTTAAACCATGACTATTGGTGTAGTCGGCCGTAAATCGGGTATGACTCGTGTCTTTACCGATGAAGGCGTATCAGTTCCAGTGACCGTAGTGGAAGTGCTTCCAAACCGAGTCACTCAAATCAAAGAGCTTGAGACCGATGGGTATCGAGCAATTCAGGTCACGGCGGGCGACCGTAAGGCCTCTAGAGTTTCTAAACCTGAAGCTGGGCACTTTGCCAAAGCTGGCACCACCGCAGGCGAAGGTCTGTGGGAGTTCCGATTAGACGGTTCTGAAGAAGCTTTTGAGGTCGGTGCCGAGCTGACTGTAGATCGATTTGAGCAAGGCCAGAAGGTGGATGTCGCCGGTCGCTCCAAGGGCAAGGGTTTCCAGGGTGTTGTTAAGCGCTGGAATTTCCGCACCCAGGATGCAACCCACGGTAACTCGCTGTCGCATCGTGCCCCAGGTTCAATCGGTCAGTGTCAGACACCCGGTCGTGTTTTCAAGGGCAAGAAGATGTCAGGACATATGGGTGCGGAGCGTGTTACCACCCAGGGTCTGGAGGTCGTACGTGTCGATGTAGAGCGCAACCTGCTCCTCATCAAAGGCGCGGTTCCCGGAGCTCCGGGCGGTCACGTCATCGTTCGTCCGACTGTTAAAGGTTAATTGGGGGCTAGACTGTGGAATTGAGTGTAGTTAAGCCCGGCAACGCCGCGGCGGGTACGGTAGCTGTATCCGAAGCAACGTTTGCCCGTGAATACAACGAAGCGTTGGTGCACCAAGTAGTAACCGCTTACTTAGCGGGTGCTCGTCAGGGTACTCGGGCGCAGAAGACGCGTTCTGAAGTCGCTGGCGGTGGCAAGAAGCCCTGGCGTCAGAAAGGTACTGGTCGTGCTCGCGCGGGTACCATCCGTTCTCCTATTTGGCGTTCTGGTGGTACGACGTTTGCTGCTAAGCCCCAGGATCATTCTCAGAAGGTCAACAAGAAGATGTACCGCGCAGCTATGCGCTCCATCCTCTCTGAGTTGGCTCGCACTGACCGGTTGGTCGTTGTAGAGAGCTTTGATGTTGAGGCGCCCAAGACCAAGATGTTGGTCGAGCAGTTGAAGGGCTACGGCGTTGACAATGTCTTGATCATTGCCAACGAGATCGACAAGAACTTGTACCTCGCTGCCCGAAACCTGCACAAGGTCGATGTCAGTGATGTAGAAGGCATTGATCCGGTCAGCCTCATCGCTTTTGAGAAGGTTATGGTCACTGTTGATGCAGTGAAGAAGTTTGAGGAGGCCTTAGCGTGAACCAGGAGCGTGTTTTTCAGATCCTGATCGGACCGCACATGTCCGAAAAGGCCGCCGTCGTAGCGGAAGATAGCAACCAGTATGTATTTAAAGTTGCTTTGGACGCGACCAAGACCGAGATCAAGACCTCTGTAGAGCAGCTCTTCAAGGTCAAGGTGGACGACGTTCGCACACTGCGAGTAAAGGGTAAAACCAAGCGTAATCGCTTCGGTTGGACCACCAAGCCGTCTTGGAAAAAGGCATACGTTCGTTTGGAGCAGGGTCAGGAAATTGACTTTGCTGCAATCAGTTAAGGGGGCGATTTGTCATGGCAATCGTAAAGAGTAAACCGACGTCAGCAGGTCGCCGCCACCAGGTCAAGGTGGTTCATAAGGATCTGCACAAGGGTCGTCCCTATGCACCGTTGCTGGAGAAAAACAGCAAAAACGGTGGTCGCAATAATCAGGGTCGTATCACTACCCGTCACATTGGTGGTGGTCACAAGCATCACTATCGTGTGGTGGATTTCAAGCGCTCGAAGGACGGGATCCCCGCTAAAGTCGAGCGCATTGAATACGATCCCAACCGAACTGCACACATCGCATTGATGTTGTACTCAGATGGGGAGCGCCGCTACATTCTTGCGCCCAAAGGCGTGCAGGCTGGCGATACTCTGTACTCGGGATCGGCGTCGCCCATTAAGCCGGGCAACTGCCTGCCGATTCGCAACATCCCTGTGGGTGCTGTTATTCACGCTATTGAGCTTAAGCCTGGCAAAGGCGCTCAGCTAGCGCGTTCTGCTGGTGCGTCAGTCCAGTTGGTGGCTCGTGAAGGTCAATACGCCACCATCCGGCTGCGTTCAGGTGAGATGCGTAAAGTGCCTGTAGATTGCCGCGCTACTTTGGGTGAAGTCTCGAATTCAGAGCACAGCCTGCGCAAGCTTGGTAAGGCCGGTGCCTCTCGTTGGCGTGGTGTTCGTCCTACCGTTCGCGGTGTGGCGATGAACCCAGTCGATCACCCACACGGTGGTGGTGAGGGCAGAACCTCTGGCGGACGGCACCCGGTTACACCATGGGGTGTGCCCACCAAGGGTTATAAGACACGTAAGAACAAGCGTACTGACGGCTTTATTGTTCGCCGTCGGAACAAGAAGTAATCGCTGAAGGAAAGAGGATAAATCTGTGCCACGTTCATTGAAAAAAGGCCCCTTCATCGATCTGCACCTGTTGAAGAAGGTGGAGGCCGCGGTTGAGAGCAACGATCGTCGTCCGATCAAGACTTGGTCGCGTCGTTCTATGATTTCCCCCGATATGGTAGGTCTCACTATTGCGGTTCACAACGGCCGTCAGCACGTTCCCGTTTTAATTAACGAGGATATGGTTGGCCACAAGCTGGGTGAATTTGCTGTGACCCGAACCTATCGGGGCCACATTGTTGACAAGAAAGCCAAGCGTTAAGGCCTGGTGGGGATAGAGACGATGGAAGTACAAGCAAAACTTCGCGGCGCAAACATCTCTGCGCAGAAGGCTCGATTGGTTGCTGACCAAGTTCGAGGCAAGCCAGTTGGCGAAGCCCTGAACCTGCTCGAATTCAGCACCAAAAAGGCTGCGCATCTTGTCCGCAAGGTATTGAACTCAGCAATTGCTAATGCTGAAAACAATGAAGGCGCAGATGTAGATGAGCTGCGCGTATCGACAGTATTTGTCGATGAGGGCCTGACCATGAAGCGCATGCGTGCTCGTGCGAAGGGTCGTGGAGATCGAATTCTGAAGCGTACCTGTCACATCACTGTGAAGGTCGCGGATAGCCAAGGCTAAGGGGACTGACGCATGGGTCAGAAGGTACATCCGACTGGTATACGGCTGGGCGTGGTCAAGGATCACAACTCGGTTTGGTACGCGGACAGCAAGAACTACTCGAAGAACCTGATCAGTGATCTTGAGGTTCGCGATTACATCCTTAAGAAGCTCGACGCTGCATCGGTAAGCCGCGTTGTGATTGAGCGTCCAGCGCAAACAGCCCGCGTCATCATTCACACCGCCCGTCCGGGTATTGTGATTGGTAAGAAGGGCGAGGATGTTGAGAAGCTTCGCCAGGAGCTGAGTGCTCGTATGGGTGTGCCAGTGCACATCAATATCGAAGAGATTCGTAAGCCTGATCTGGATGCTCGCTTGGTAGCGCAGAACGTTGCACAGCAGCTTGAGCGTCGTGTGATGTTCCGTCGCGCAATGAAGCGTGTGGTTCAGAACGCAATGCGTCAGGGTGCTGAGGGCATCAAGGTGCAGGTTGGCGGTCGTCTTGGCGGTGCTGAGATTGCTAGAACTGAATGGTATCGGGAAGGGCGCGTGCCACTGCACACTCTTCGTGCCGATATTGATTACGCTACCTATGAAGCGCACACCACCTACGGCGTTATTGGCGTCAAGGTGTGGATTTTCAAAGGTGAAGTCATTGGTGGTGACGACGATGGGCAAGAGCCTCGTCGCGCGGCGGCCAGCTGAGCCCGGTTAGAGGACTGAATCATGCTGCAACCAAAACGTACCAAATTCCGCAAGATGCAGAAGGGCCGCAACCGCGGTCTGGCAGAGCGCGGTAGCAAGGTGAGCTTTGGCGAATACGCCCTTAAAGCCACCGGTCGCGGTCGCATAACTGCGCGCCAGATTGAGGCGGCACGTCGTGCGATGACTCGTCACATTAAGCGTGGCGGAAAAATCTGGATTCGTGTTTTCCCCGACAAGCCGATTACTGGCAAGCCGTTGGAAGTACGTCAAGGTAAGGGTAAGGGTAACGTCGAGTACTGGGTCGCACAGATCCAACCCGGCCGTGTGCTCTATGAAGTAGAGGGCGTATCGGAGCAGTTGGCGCGTGAAGCATTCACGCTTGCGGCAGCCAAGCTTCCGGTTCAGACCACGTTTGTTAAACGGTCGGTGATGTAATGAAAGCTAGCGAACTTCGTGAAAAATCAGCGGAAGAGCTGAATAGCGAGCTGCTTAAGCTGCGTGAGGAGCAATTCAAACTGCGTATGGCTAAGTCCATGGGTCAGTTGGGTCAAACGCACCTGTTAAAGCAGACCAAGCGTGACATCGCGCGCGTCAAGACTGTGCTTGAGCAGAAGGTAGAAGGCTAATGGGATCAGCAGAGAAGCGTACTCGTGTTGTCCAGGGTCGAGTTGTAAGCGACAAGATGGACAAGACAATAACCGTACTGGTTGAGCGTAGAGTCAAGCACCCGGTGTATGGCAAATACATCACCCGCTCGTCGAAGGTGCACGCTCATGATGAGAACAACACTGCCGGTATCGGCGATACCGTGTTGGTAGCTGAGTCGCGTCCTTTGTCTAAGACCAAGACGTGGACGTTGGTTGAAGTTGTGGAGACAGCTACTGCGATCTAAGGATCGTGTTAGCGGGGTGCGACGTGAGTCGCAGATTGGAGTAGAGAGATGATTCAGACCCAGTCGTATTTAGAAGTTGCCGACAACAGCGGCGCCCGACGCGTTATGTGCATCAAAGTGCTGGGCGGCTCAAAGCGCCGGTACGCACGCGTGGGTGATCTGATCAAGGTGACTGTGAAGGAAGCGATTCCGCGCGGAAAGGTAAAAAAGGGTCAGGTGATGACTGCGGTTGTCGTTCGGACTCGCAAGGGTGTTCGTCGTCCCGATGGTTCGCTGATCAAATTCGACGAGAATGCGGCGGTGTTGCTGAATAACCAGCAGGCACCCATTGGTACCCGTATCTTTGGTCCCGTGACTCGTGAGCTTCGCGGTGAGAAGTTCATGAAGATTATTTCCCTGGCGCCTGAAGTTATCTGAGCGACAGGAAGAGAGGAAGCTGAAATGGCGAAGATCAAGCGTGACGACGAAGTGGTCGTTCTGACAGGCAAGGACAAGGGCAAGCGCGGTACCGTTCGTAAGGTACTTGATGACCAGCGCGTGGTGGTTTCTGGTGTGAACATGATCAAAAAGCACACCAAGCCTAACCCCCAGATGGGCATCAGCGGCGGCATCGTCGAGAAGGAAGCACCTATTCAGGTTTCCAACGTGGCGATCTTTAACCCCAGCGCCAGCAAAGCGGACCGTGTCGGGTATCGTGTTTTGGAAGATGGCAAGAAAGTGCGCATCTACAAGTCTAGCGGAGAGCAAATTGACGTCTGAGGCTTTGCCTAGGCGCGATTGAGGTAGCAGAGAATGGCAACCCTGAAAGAAAAGTACCGCAATGAGATAGCTCCCAAGCTCAAAGAAGAGCTGGGTCTGTCCAATGTGATGGAAGTTCCACGTATCACCAAGATCACTTTGAATATGGGTGTTGGTGAGGCTGTGGGTGACAAAAAAGTCCTCGAAAACGCACTTGCTGATATGACCAAGATTGCCGGTCAGAAGCCTGTTGTGACCAAGTCTCGCAAGTCAATTGCGGGCTTTAAAATCCGTGATGGCTGGCCCATCGGATGTAAGGTTACTTTGCGCGACGAGCGTATGTACGAGTTTTTAGAGCGTCTGATCGGCATCGCTATTCCTCGTATCCGTGACTTCCGCGGTGTCAGTGGTAAGCAGTTCGATGGACGTGGCAACTTTGCCATGGGCGTGACTGAGCAAATCATTTTCCCAGAAATTAACTACGATGAAGTAGACACACTGCGCGGTATGGATATCACCATTACAACCACCGCGGCCAACGACGACCAGGGTCGGGCGTTGTTAAGTGCGTTTAACTTTCCGTTAAAAGGCTGAGGGGTAAGGCAAATGGCCAAGAAGTCGATGATCGCGCGTGAAGCTAAGCGTGCTCGCACCGTAGCAAAGTTCGCCGAGAAGCGTGCCAAGCTGAAGGAAATCATTAGCAGCTCGTCAGCTTCTGATGACGACAAGTGGGATGCGCAGATCACACTGCAAAAGATGCCGCGTGACGCAAGTCCAAGCCGTCAGCGTCGTCGTTGCCAAGTGACCGGCCGCCCCCATGGTGTTTATCGTAAGTTCGGATTGAGCCGCATCAAGCTGCGTGAAGCGGCGATGCGCGGTGATGTGCCTGGTCTGGTTAAGTCCAGCTGGTAACGGAGTAGATATAGTATGAGCATGCAAGATCCAATCAGCGACATGCTGACTCGTTTGCGCAACGCGCAGATGGCAGGCAAGAAATCCGTCGAAATGCCCGGCTCTAAGTTGAAGGCAGCGGTTGCACAAGTTTTGGTTGACGAGGGCTACGTGGCTTCTTACGAAGCTAGCGAGAGCGACGGCAAGCCGCGTTTGTCTATCCAGTTGAAGTACTTCGAAGGTAAGCCAGTGATCGCAGAGATCGCCAGGTACAGCCGTCCCAGTCTGCGTCGGTATGCGGGCAAGGATGAGTTGCCTTCGGTACGCGGTGGGTTGGGTGTTGCCATCGTTTCTACTTCTCGCGGTGTTATGACTGACCGTGCCGCTCGCGCTGCTGGCGTTGGCGGTGAAGTCCTCTGTACCGTATTTTGATTCGACGCATCTGAAGAGCAGACTGAATTATGTCACGAGTTGCAAACAATCCGGTCACGTTGCCTAAAGGCGTCGAAGTCAAGGTCGACGGTCTCAATGTGTCGGTTAAAGGTGGTAAGGGCACTTTAGATATGCCGCTTACCGATGGTATCGGCGTTGAAGTTGAAGATGGTTTGGTAAAGATCATCTACGACTACGACAAGAATCGCGCCATGGCTGGCACCACGCGCGCTTTACTGAACAACCTGGTGAAAGGTGTCAGTGAGGGTTGGGAGAAGAAGCTGGTTCTAAATGGAGTCGGCTACCGTGCAAAGGCAACGGGCAACAGCGTTAATTTGACTGTGGGTCTTTCGCACAACGTTGACTACGAGCTCCCTGAAGGGCTGTCGGTTGAGACGCCCACTCAGACTGAGATCGTGATCAAGGGTATCGATAAGCAGGCTGTCGGCCAGGCTGCTGCGGAAATTCGCAGCTTCCGTCCGCCGGAGCCTTACAAGGGCAAAGGTATTCGTTACGCGGATGAGAACGTCCGTCGTAAGGAAGCCAAGAAGAAGTAAGTAGGTAGGGCAATGAACGAGAAAACTGAATCACGTCTGCGCCGCGCCCGCAAGTCGCGTATCCGTATGCGTACCGCTGGTGCGACCCGCCTTACTGTGCATCGCACGCCTCGCCACATTTATGCGCAAATCATCGCGCCAGAGGGCGATAAGGTATTGGCTAGCGCTTCTACCCTAGACAAGGATCTGCGGTCTGGGGTTACGGGCAACATTGATGCGGCGGGCAAAGTAGGTGCTTTGATCGCCGAGCGCGCCAAAGCGGCTGGTGTCACTCAGGTGGCTTTTGATCGCGCAGGTTTCAAGTATCACGGCCGAGTCAAGGCGTTGGCTGACGCCGCGCGTGAAGGCGGACTGGAGTTTTAAAAATGGCTTACAACGACAAGAAAGGCGATCGCGAGCAGCGCACTGAGGGTGATCTCCAGGAGAAGCTGGTTCAGGTCAACCGAGTGGCCAAGACTGTAAAAGGTGGTCGCATCATGAGCTTTACTGCGCTGACCGTTGTTGGCGACGGTAAAGGTCGTGTGGGTTATGGCCGCGGCAAGGCTCGAGAAGTTCCAGTTGCTATTCAAAAAGCGATGGAAGCAGCCCGACGCAACATGGTGAAGGTGGATTTGGTTGACGGTACTTTGCAATACCCGGTCAAAGCCAACCACGGCGCTTCTAAGGTCTACATGCAGCCTGCTTCCGAGGGTACAGGTGTCATTGCCGGTGGTGCAATGCGTGCTGTGCTGGAAATCGCTGGTGTTCACAACGTTCTTGCTAAGTGCTACGGCTCTACTAACCCAGCGAACGTTGTGCGGGCTACCTACAAAGGGCTGCGAGATATGCAGAACCCTGAGTCGGTTGCGGCCAAGCGCGGCAAAACTGTTGAAGAAATCCTCAGCTGAGGCCGGAGACTGACGTCATGAGTAAGCAAATGATTAAGGTTACACAAGTCAAGAGTGTCCACGGCCGTTTGAAGAAGCATCAAGCATGCGTAGCTGGTTTAGGCCTGCGTCGCATCGGTCACACCGTCGAGGTGGAGGACACTCCGTCAGTGCGCGGCATGATTAACAAGGTAAATTACCTTATTCGCGTAGAGGGTGAGTAATGTCTAACGAAATGCGTTTGAATAGCTTGAGCCCAGCGCCAGGGTCGAAGCGCGCTGCAAAGCGCGTTGGCCGTGGTATTGGTTCCGGCCTGGGTAAGACTGCGGGTCGCGGTCACAAAGGTTTGAAGTCTCGTTCTGGCGGTACGGTCAAGCCGGGCTTCGAGGGTGGCCAGATGCCACTGCAGAAGCGGTTGCCGAAGTACGGCTTCACCTCGCGTATCGGTCGCACTACTGCTCAGGTTCGTTTGCATGAGCTGAACCGAGTAGAAGGTGATGTCATTGATTTGGCCGCGCTCAAGAAGGCTGATCTGATTAAAGAAGACGTGCTTCGTGCTCGGGTCTTTTTGTCAGGTGAAATCGGCAAAGCTGTCAAAGTCCAAGGGCTCGCAGTGACCAAAGGTGCGCGTGAGGCTATTGAAGCTGCTGGCGGCAGTGTTGAGGCTTAATTAATGGCAACACCTATGCCTTCTATGAACACCGCGGGAATGGGCGAGTTATTCGCCCGTTTACGTTTTGTGTTTATTGCTTTAGTGGTTTATCGCATAGGGACGCACATTCCTGTGCCTGGTATAGACCCGGAGCAATTGGCAGCGCTGTTTGATCAGAATCAGGGCACGATCTTGGGCCTGGCTAATGTGTTCTCGGGGGGTGCCCTCGAGCGTATGAGCATCTTGGCGCTTGGTATCCTGCCGTACATCTCTGCTTCGATTATTATGCAGCTGATGTCCGCGGTGACACCCCAGCTCGAGCAGTTAAAAAAGGAAGGCGAAGCGGGACGTCGCAAGATCTCCCAGTGGACTCGGTATCTGACTGTGGCACTGGCGTTGGTCCAGGGCACGGGCATGACGGTCGGCCTCGCCAATCAGGGAATGTCTTTTGACAATTCCATCAGTTTTTTCGTGATCGCGGTGACTTCACTTGTTACAGGCGCTGTGTTCATGATGTGGTTAGGCGAACAGATCACCGAGCGAGGCATTGGCAATGGTATTTCGCTATTGATTTTTGCCGGTATTGCCGCGGGTCTTCCTGCGGCGGTTGGTCAGTCGTTGGAGCAGGCGCGTCAGGGTGAGCTGAACATCTTGATATTGCTAGCGATTGTCGCTCTGGCCGTGGTGGTGATTTATTTGGTGGTGTTTATTGAGCGCGGCCAACGTCGGATTACGGTCAACTATGCCAAGCGGCAGCAGGGCCGGCAGATGTATCAGCAGGCGCAAGCCTCGCATTTGCCGCTTAAAGTGAATATGGCCGGTGTCATCCCAGCTATTTTCGCAAGTTCTATTCTGTTGTTTCCTGCTTCAGTTGCGCAGTGGTTTGGCAGTGCGGACAGTGCGGATTGGCTGCAAGACCTAGCAGTGGCAATTGGCCCCGGACAGCCGCTGAACATCATGCTATTTACAGGCTTCATTATTTTCTTCTGTTTCTTTTACACGGCGTTGATGTTCAACCCCCAGGAAGTGGCAGATAACTTAAAGCGTTCAGGTGCGTTTGTTCCCGGTATCCGTCCGGGGCAGCACACTGCGAACTACATTGACGGCGTCTTGACCCGTCTAACCGTGTTCGGCTCTGCTTACATTGCGCTGGTGTGTTTGCTACCCCAGTTCCTTGTAGTGATGTTCAACGTACCGTTCTACCTCGGTGGCACTTCAATGCTTATCGTGGTGGTAGTGGTCATGGACTTTATGGCCCAAATCCAGAGTCATTTGATGTCACATCAGTACGAAGGTGTGATGAAGAAAGCCAACCTGGCCAATACCGGTCCCGCCGGCCGGCTGCGGTAGGTTCCAGGAGCGAGAGATGAAAGTACGAGCTTCCGTTAAAAAGGTATGCCGCAACTGTAAAGTGGTTCGCCGCAACGGTGTTGTGCGGGTGATTTGTTCGAGTGATCCCCGTCACAAGCAGCGTCAAGGTTGAGGCATTGATCTTTTGTCGGCAAATCAGTAAAATTCGCGCCCCCTCAGTAACGGGACGGGCGACAGCAGTAGTGGTCCGGTAATCTGGGTCCCTACTAGTAACGTGTGGAGATAAATAGATGGCGCGTATCGCCGGTGTAAACATCCCCGACAACAAGCACGCAGTGATCTCACTGACGTACATCTATGGTATCGGTCGCACTCAGGCTAAGCGCCTGCTTGATGCCACTGGTATCGCACCCATGACTAAAGTGGGTGAGCTGAGCGAAGGTGAACTGGATCAACTCCGTAACCAGATCAGCGAGATGACCGTCGAAGGTGACCTTCGTCGCGAAGTGTCGATGAATATTAAGCGTTTGATGGATCTCGGTTGTAACCGCGGTCTGCGCCATCGTAAGGGTCTGCCCCTACGCGGCCAGCGTACCAAGACAAACGCTCGTACCCGCAAGGGACCTCGTAAGCCTATCCGTAAGTAATCTCGGTAGGCGCACCATAAGTGTAGCTACATCCTAATTTGTAGCGTTGATATTGAAGTAGGGAATCTATGGCCAAGAATGCCAAGAATACCAAGACAACCAAGCGTAAAATTACGAAACAGGTTGTTGACGGTGTTGCTCATATTCACGCGTCGTTCAACAACACGATCGTGACTATCACTGACCGCCAGGGTAATACTCTGAGCTGGGCCACCGCTGGTGGTTCTGGTTTCCGCGGGTCGCGTAAATCAACCCCGTTCGCTGCGCAGGTTGCGGCCGAACGCGCTGGTGAAGCGGCGAAAGAATACGGACTTAAGAACCTTGACGTTGAAGTCAAAGGCCCCGGCCCCGGCCGCGAGTCTGCTGTTCGCGCTCTTAATGCCTGTGGTTACAAGGTAAACAACATCACCGACGTGACGCCCATTCCACACAATGGCTGTCGTCCGCCGAAGAAGCGTCGCGTTTAACGCCAGCGCCGAGGATTTAATACTATGGCTCGATATATTGGACCCACGTGCAAGCTCTCTCGCCGCGAAGGTACCGACTTGCAGCTCAAGAGCGGTGTACGTGCTTTTGATGCTAAATGCAAACCCGAATCTGCGCCCGGCCAACATGGCGCCCGTCGTGGCCGCCTGTCGGACTACGGAGTACAGTTGCGTGAAAAGCAGAAAGTTCGTCGTATCTACGGCGTGTTAGAGAAGCAGTTCCGCAATTACTACAAGGAAGCTGCGCGTCTGAAGGGCGCGACCGGTGAGAATCTGCTGCAGCTCCTGGAAAGTCGGCTGGACAATGTTGTCTATCGCATGGGATTCGGATCAACCCGCGCTGAGGCTCGTCAGCTGGTTTCGCACAAAGGTATTTTGGTTAACGGCTCCGTCGTTAACATTCCTTCGTATCAAGTTAAGCCTGGTGATGTGGTTGCTGTGCGCGAAAAAGCCAAGAAGCAGCTTCGCATTCAGTCAGCAGTATCACTAGCTGAGCAACGGGGTGAATCTGTGTGGCTGGAAGTGAATTCCGCAAAGCTTGAGGGAACCTTCAAGTCGAAGCCCGAGCGTCAGGATCTCTCCAGTGAAATTAACGAGAACCTGATCGTGGAACTTTACTCTAAGTAACGCCGTCAAGCGTTTCTTAGTCGTTCCCTTTTTTTTGCTTCAACAGCAGGTGCCTTATGTCCAGTTCTGTTAATGAGTTTCTCACTCCGCGAGTTATCAAGGTTGACGAAAAGTCAACGACCCGCGCACAAGTCACTTTGGAGCCCCTTGAGCGTGGTTTTGGTCACACCCTGGGTAATGCGCTTCGTCGTATCCTCCTGTCTTCCATGCCAGGTTGTGCACTGACCGAGGTCGAAATTGACGGTGTTTTGCACGAGTACTCCGCTATCGAGGGCGTTCAAGAGGACGTCATCGAAGTGCTGCTCAACCTGAAGGGTGTTGCACTGACTATGGGCGGCAAAGACGAGGCTGAACTGTCTTTGGTTGCTAAAGGCCCTTGCACCGTTACGGCTGGCGACATCCAGGTTGATCATGATGTAGAAATTTCAAACCCTGACCACGTTATTTGTACTGTAACCGCGGACAAAGAGCTGGTGTTGCGTTTGGTCGCTTCTCGCGGGCGCGGTTATTCGCCAGCGGATTCTCGAGATAACCCTGAAGAAGAGACCCGGTCTATTGGGCGGCTTCAGTTAGACGCTTCGTTC
>Ga0182093_1018828_pt1 | contig 15949 bp, 8 predicted proteins | sample 041ome_21_FD_127776 | JGI IMG/M metagenome (GOLD analysis project Ga0182093, IMG submission 127776) | Metatranscriptome of coastal salt marsh microbial communities from the Groves Creek Marsh, Georgia, USA - 041411BS metaT (Metagenome... | ecosystem: Environmental > Aquatic > Marine > Intertidal...
AATCGTTGGAAACCACGACGTTTCGGGAAAAAGAAAACAGAAAATTGCAATTAAACGAAAGTGCGCGCGGTTAACTGCTCTAAAGTCTTTGGGAGCAGATCCACGCGCGCGCAAAAGAGAAGTACAAAAAAAGATGATGCGGACGCTCGTCGTCGCGCGGCAGCGAGGAGGACTGGCGTCCACCAGTGGTAGTAGTTACGGTGGTTGTTCGTTGCGCCGCGGGAGAGCGACGCACAAAAACACGGATTGGAAAAAAAGATACGGAGAGAAGAAGAGGACGACGACGACGACGAGCGCTTCTTTCGCGAACGCGCGCGGAGACGACTACAAAGAACTTCTTCGAGGTCCCAAAAAAACGACGGAGAGAGCGCGCGTCGTCAAGGACTTTGAGACGAAGGAGAGCAGCAGGAAGCATAAAAGGAGGGGCGGAGTGTGTTTGAACGTGAACGCGAAAGCGACGACAGAGTTGGAACGAGATCGGTTGGAGATTGAAATTTCGAGCACGTGGGACGAGTCCATGGATGAGTTTGAATTCGACGAAGACGGTCAGCTCGTGGACTCGTTCGGAGAGGATATCGACATGAGCGCGGTGAAGAAGGCGATTCCTGGTGATTTTTATTCCTTGATTCAAGTGCCAAGAGACGCGTCGCCGGCAGAGATTAAGAAGGCATACCGGAGATTGCAGAAAGCGTGTCACCCGGACATCGCGGGAGAAGCGGGCTCAGACGTGTGTATTATTTTGAACGAGGCGTACGATGTTTTGATGAACGATAACGCGAGAGCGGCGTACGACGCAGAGATGAAAGAGCTGGAGCGCATGACGCAAGAGTTTATGAAACGAGGCGCCGGCGACGACGAAGAGGAAGAACAAAACGGGTACACCGGAGAGCCTCTCTCGGTATTCAAAGGCAAAGATCCGGCGATGGGGTACCCGAGAGCGGTATTCGTCAACGAGTGTCAGTGCATCGGGTGCAAGCAATGTTGCCATTCGGCGCCGAAAACGTTTGCCATGGATGACCAGTATGGTCGCGCGCGCGTTTTTGCCCAGTGGGACGACGATGAAGAAGATATAAACATCGCCATCGAATCGTGCCCAGTCGATTGCATCCACTTTGTGAAAGAAAACAACCTTCCGATTTTAGAATACGCGATGACGAAGTGCGAACGCACCTCCGTCGCATCCATGATGTCCGGCTCCGTGCGAGTCGACGACCCTTTCGACGTCGCGAATCAGATGATTCGCCGCGGCGAAGAGCGCTACGGCCGCTTAGGTCTCGATCCGAACGAAGCGTTGAAAGGTAAATCCTTAGTCGGGAGATTGAAAAAGCGAATCCGAGACGCGTGGTTACAACTCGGCGAAAAGCCCCGATTAGCGTGGACTTCGTATAAAATTTTCAAGGGTTTCGGCAGCGAGGACGAAGAGTACGAGGTCAGCATGGACGACGGCGAAGTCCGAAGGAAGGAGGAGAAGAAACCCGAGGAAAAGAAGAAGAGCCGGTGGTTCAACTTCAACTGATTTCTCGAGCGCCCGTCTCCGCAAAAAACTAAAGTAGTATTCGCGCGCCGCGCTCGCTTACATTTGTTTCTAAATGAGAAGACAGAGAGATGATTAGATGACGAGCAAGTAGTGCGTTTGTACGACCACGTGTATGTATCATGTATTCAATCCGCCAACCCGTCCGAGTACGCGCCGTTTCAGAGCACTGAGAGTTCTCGTCGTCGTCCGAATATTTTTCTTCTTCTCTTCTCTCTTTTCGTTCATCGTCACAGAAAAGCATGCACCTCTCGGCGGCGAAGAGTCTCGGCGCACCTTTCTCTGCGTTCCACGGTTATCGTCGCCGTTCTCCTCCTCTCGATAGAACACCGACGACAAAAAAGAAGACGATGACCACCACCACCACCGCATCGCTTCTCGGCACTCCGCTGCCGCAAATGCTCCCGTCGTGCGCGTACCTCGATTACAACGCGACGACGCCCATCTTTCCCGAAGTCGCCGACGAGATGCTTCCGTTTCTCGCTCGACATTTCGGGAACCCGTCGTCCATACACGCGTACGCGAAGCCGTGCTCGGACGCGATAGGTTTGAGCAGAGCGCGCGTGAGGAAAGCCATCGGCGCGGAGAAGGATGCGGAGGTGATATTTACGAGTTGCGGGACGGAGAGTGATAACAGAGCGATCGATGTCGCCTGCGCGTTGTTCGTTGACGACGCTGCTTTGCGCTCAACTTCTGCATTACTTCCGCACGTGATATCGACCGCGGTGGAACATCCCGCGGTTCTCGTGTATTTAGAGAGCGAACGGGAGAAAAAACGATTGACGTATTCGTTAGTTCCCGTGGACGAGGAAGGCGTGGCAGATATCGAGCAGTATAAGAAACAGTTGGAAGAGTTCAAGGAGCGAACGTGTTGCGTCTCGATTATGCAAGCGAATAACGAAACAGGCGCCGTGCAACCGGTGCGCGAATTCGCGGATTTAGCGAAAGAAATGAATCCAAAGATTTTAGTGCACACAGACGCTGCTCAGTCTTTCGGGAAAGTGAAGTTGAACGCGGATGATTTGAAAGTGGACGCGATTACTATCGTCGGACATAAAATTGGCGCGCCGAAAGGTATCGCCGCGTTGTATTTGAGAGAGACTTTTCTCGCCGAAAGAATGAAAGAGAATGATGGTAAATCTCGCGTTGATCCGTACTGTTCGTTCTTTAAAGGTGGCGGTCAAGAAGGAGGAAAACGGGCTGGTACCGAAAATGTCCTTCATATCGTCGGTTTAGGGAAAGCGTGCGAGATAGCGGATGAAGAGTTTGACGCATTCGTGGCGCACACGAGGCGTATGCGGAACTTGGTCTTTGACAAACTGAAAGGTTCTGCAAAAATCGGTGATCGAGTGTTCGCCAACGGGCCTAAAGATGAATCGAAACGTTTACCAAACACGCTTTCCGTTGCCATTAAAGGAATCAACGCCGGTGCCTTGTTAGTAGAATTAAAAGACCAATTAGCGGCGAGCGCAGGCGCTGCGTGTCATTCGAGCGAAGACGGCGGAGGAGCAATCTCTGGCGTTTTACTCGCCATGCGTTTAGAAGAAAGTTTAGCCAGAGGCACTCTGAGATTGTCCGTGGGAAGACACACCACCGAGGAGGAAGTTTCGCGAGCGGTCGAAGCCATCGAAGCAGTAGCGAGTAGACAAATTAGTAATAGCTGAGAAAATGTATGACCAATCGAAAGTATATTATTATAGTATCGCTCTTTCTCTCTCGCGTGTGTTCTGTCTTATTTTACATTATTTGAAAACGATGCATTCTCGTGTATTCTACGTAATTTTCTTCTTCTAAAGAGTATCATCGTCGCCTAAAACTAAAGCGTGAGCGCTTCGTATTCTTCCGCTAACAGGCTCTTATTCTTCCCTCTCCTCTTCTCGCGTTTCGTTTTCGCTCTCTCCCATCCACCGCCGCCGCCAAAATCATCTTCAAACTCGTTCGCGTACTGCGCATTTTTCTCAGTCGCGTCTTCGTTTTCTCCTCCTCCTCCTCCGAATGACAAACTGTCCCTCTCTTTCCTCTCCTTTTCTAACTCTGCCATCAAACTCTCGCACGCAAAATCGATGACTTCCTCGTGACTCATATTCTCCAACTTCCTCCCTTCCTCGATTGCTTTCTTGAAATGTCTCCGAACTCTTCCTATATCTCGCGCGAACCCGGTCTTTTGGGCAATCTCAAAAATCTCGCTCTCCGCGTCCGTAATCAGCCTCAACGAAATCGGCCCGCCTGGAAAATCTGAATCTATGGTGCCAACCATCCTCGCGCTATTATAGTGTTCGCACCCTCGATCGGCGTCGTAAGCTAAGTGATACGCGCAATCTTCGTCCATGATTTCCTCGTTGTTGTTGTTGTTCGCGTTCTTCTTCTTTTCACCATTACTACTTTCGCCGTCGTTGAAATACGGCGACAACACCCATCTCGGCTGCCCGGCCCGATGTACGCATATCCGCATTTTTAACAATCTCGCGCACGCTTGAACTTCCATGTTTCCCGCCCACGACCCATCTTTCCTCATTCGCGCTAAATACGCCGACCATTCCTCGTCGTCTTCCACGAACGGTCGGAAGTCTTCCTCGTGTTTTTCCATGTACTCACACACCTCGTGTCGTAAATCCAAGTGGTGAATCTCCGACCCATCTCTCTGATCGCATATCGCGCGAAAGAAACAGTTCCCATCCGCGGAAACGTCTTTGAGCGCCAAGTTCACCCGGTCGAGTTGTTCTCGGAGGACGGCCATGTCCTCCGACGGCGTCTCTTTGTTGTTGTTGTTATTGTAGTGAGAGTTGTTATTCTTTCGATGATTATTTTTCTTCTGTTGTTGATTGTTGCTACCTCTGTTGTTGTTATTATTATTGTTATTAGTAGTATTAGTGGTGGTGGTAGTGGTACCATCGCTCTTCTTCTTCTTCTTTCCTCCGGACTTGCCCATCGTGCGTGAGAGAGAGAGAGAGAGAGAGCGGCGCCGTGGTTTTATCGCCTCCAGTGAGCGCGGTGCTTCTCTCATCACCCAACGTGATATTTAGGGTTTTCTCACATTTTCCCCTAGAAAACGCACTTTTCCCCTCAAAAGTTGCGCCGCTCGCTTTGCGCAAAACGAAGCAGCCAACGACGAAGAAAGAAACAACGATGCCGCCAAAGAAGAAGCGATCGCGATCGAAAACTCCTCCGGAAGAAGAAAACGTGGACGACGGAAAGGCCGTGGCGGTGGCCGCCGTGCAACAAGAAAAGAAGAAACAAAAGACGAGCAAAAACGAAGAAAACGAAGAGAGGAACGTTTTAGTCCCATCGACGTCTTTAAGAAGCATCGGCGACGGGAAAGTGTACGCTTCCGGCCGCGCGTCGTCTTTGCAAGCGCCAATCGTGCTCTTGGAAGGCCACGAAGGTGCGGTGAACGACGTCGCGTTTTCCACGGACGGGAAGTTAATCGCGACCGGAGGAAACGATCAGTGCGTTCGGTTGTGGTCGTTTGATTTCGGAAAGGAGGAGGAGGAGGACGGCGCCGGCGAAAGAAGAGGAGAAGTTTCGCCGGCGACGATTGCGAACGGATCGATTTTAAGAGGGCATAAAAACGCGGTGTTAAGTCTCGCTTTTCTTTCGGACCAGTTTACGATAGCCTCGGCGAGCGCGGATAAGACGATTCGAGTCTGGGACGTGGAATACGGAGCGCAGGTGAAGAAGTACGATAAGAGTCACTCGAGAGCGATAAACTGCGCGAGCGCAAACGAACGAGGGACGAGTTTAATCGTCTCCGCGTCGGACGACGGGTACTCGAAGGTTTTTGACGTGAGAGTGGCGAAGAAAGAAGTGATGCGGCTGAAGCACAAGTTTCCAGTCGTGTCGTGCGCGGTGAGGCAAGACGGTCTGGAATGCGCCACGTCCGGGGCGGACGGGATCGTGAGAACGTGGGATTTACGAAACGCGACCAAGTATCACGACACTGCGAAGGAGGAGGATCGCGCGCAGTTGACGAAGGATTTATTGAGCTTAGATACGAAAATGACAACGCTTACGATGAAAAACGGACACGCAGACATCGTCACTGGTCTCGCGTACTCGCAACCAGATGGATTCGAGCTCGCCTCGGTTGGAATGGACGGCAAGTGTAACTTGTTCGACTTGAAACCTTTCCGAGAGAACGCGGAGACGAGAATCGAAAAGACGTACAAAGGCGTCCAAACCGATTTCGAAAAGCGCGTGATTAAGTGCGCCACAAGTTCTCCTTCAATCTCATCGAACGCATCATCGAAACCAACGTATGTATCCTCCGGTTCCGCGTGTGGCAACGTCTTTGTCTGGGATCAAAAATCCGGAAAGATTAAATACAAACTTCCGGGTCACAAAGGCAGTTGTTTATCCGTCGCGTTTCATCCGTTTGAACCTATATTAGCTAGCGCGGGTGCGGACGGGAAGGTATTCTTAGGTGAATTAGCTTTGTAACAACAACAACAACAACGATAATAACGAAAAGAGCACGCGTCGATGATGCGCGCGTGATAGTTTGTTTGTTTCTCTCTCTGATCCGCTCGCGTCTCCCCTCCTTTGTCGTTCCGCTCTTCTTGTTTCCTCGGAAATGGAGGAGAGCAAAACCTCACAACTCGCGCGCAACTCGCTATTATTACAATACCACGCGTTTTTAAAAGGAAGAAACACAAACAGAGAGAGAGAGAGAGAGAGAGAAATGTCCTCTTCAAAATCCTTCGCCGGCGAAGCCGCGTCGTTCCCATCCTCTCCGCCTTCAAACTTTGACAAAGCCGCGCCGTATTCCGACCCAGTCGCGTTCATTCAACAAAGAGAACACGAGACGCGAGAGCGCATGATCGACATCGAAAAAGCAAAACTGATCCGAGAACAGCTGAGAGAGTGCTACCGAAACGAAGGCGTGAACCACTTCGAGAACTGCAAAGAGCTCGTGGAGAAGTACACCGAAGCGTTCGAGGGGAAGAGTTTAGCCAGGATTAACATCATGAGAGATTCCAAGTAGATTGAAAGTAGAATAGAAGAAAAACCCAACAACATGAGCTGATTTTGAGAGGTGGAGGAGGAAGAAAAGAGGCTGAACTCTCTTTCGAGGAGCGTCTGTCTCGAGAGAGAAGAAGAAGAAGAGAGACGCCAGAGAAAGTGAGAGAGAGAGAGAGAGAGAAGTTTTGTAGCATCACACGTGTATGAATAATGATATGATAAGTTTACGAGTATTTAGCGTGACGTCGTGTTTAAACGCCTTGATGTCGTCCGTCGCGCGCGCGCTCGGCGATTACCTTTATTATACGAGTTCTCTTTCCCTCTTTTCGAAAATTTATCGTCGTCGTCGCCCGCAAGAAAGCAATCAATCACCCTCTCGAAGTTGCGTGATATTTATCCACGCACACGCGCGAGCGCCCGCGCAAAAACCTCCTCGGTGGTGGTGGTTGAGAAGGCCGAGAGACAGACACACAGACAGACACAGAGAGAGAGAGAGAGATTTAATTAAAGAGCGCGGAGAAGACGCGCGGAACTTCTCTTCTTTTCTTTCTTTCTGGTAAGTTGTGCGCTCTTTGATTTCTTTTCTCGCGCACAAAATTTCTGGCACATTTCTGGGTGTTGAGAGGTACAGCGCGTTGAGTTCGAGACAGAGACGCGGAGGGTGTATTTATTACGCGTAAAAGTAGAGAGACGGAGAGCAAACGGTATCCGCGCGCGTCGATCATGTCGCAATTTCGCGCTCGACAAGTGGGCGCTGCCGTCGCGATCGCTGAACGCGCGAGGAATGAGTCTGGTGCAGCTTTGGTGCAAGAGGAGGATAACGAGGAAAGAAAAGAGGGCGGTTTTTTTACGCGAAGAAGACGACTCACTTCGCCGTCGTTCACAGAGAATGGGACGAGAGATGAGGAAGAAACCTCCTCGAGTACGATTCAAGTTAAAAATCACAAGAAACCCGGAACTATGCGAACGTTGTCGTTCCGTAGCGCGAAGAGCGCGAAAGCGGACGGAGCGACGGAAAACGAAGACGAAGAAGAAGAGTATGAGATGGCTTTAGATAGAAAGGAGGAATTAGGTGTTTTGATGGAGGATTCGTTCGACGATTTATTGGGCGAAAACAACGATCACCACGCGAAGAGAAGCCAACCGTACATGAGAAGAACGAAAACGTCCGTAGCCGCGACCAGGAATGACACGAATACCACTTCCGACGATGCTAGCTACAGGAAAGAATTACAACGAAGTAAAAGTCAAATGAACAGTCGATCGGATTTCGATTTCGTAGACTCGTTTCTTGATGATGGCTACGAATACGGAAATAAAATGAAGATTGAACGCACGCAAACGAAAGCGAGCCGGTACCAGTTACCAAACCCAGAGAACACGTGGTATCCGTCCTTAGATATCGTCAACAAAGCGTTCAAGAACGTTTTAAACGAAGTCGCAAAGAAAGTGACAAAATCGGACACGCGGATAGGGAAAGACTCGAGCGGTGTGCGAAAGAAACAGGTTAAATGGACCATGGACGTTTTGAACATTGAGAGCAAACGAAGACGCAACGACTCGAACGTAAGAATGGACGACAGCGGCTGGGTGCGAGGTACAAGATTTTTTGAGTTTTCGCAGACGAGATTCTTTTCGAGATGGATCGCGACGATGGTTTTTTTGTACGTCCTCTCGGAAGGCATAGATAACTGGAACGGAATTGCAACGGTAAAAGAGGTTGGCGGATGGCGCTTGGCGTTTTTCAACGCCGTACAGATCATGATCAACATCACGTTTCTGATTGAAGCGACTATAAAAATCGGTGGCGCCGGACCGGTGGTAAGACTTACGCACACCGAAATGGTTTACAATGACGATCTTAAAGAAGCTGTGGAAAAGACCGAGGTGACGTATCGATTAGCGAGATGGGAACCGTGGTCGTATTTTTTCAATTTGGGCAACATTTACGATTTTACGGTGAACATTTTAATCATTTACGGGTATATAATAGACGAATGCGGCCTCGACGATGGGTGGTTCAATCCCGGGAGAATCACCGCGTTTCGATTGTTGAGAATGATTCGCGTGTTGAAGTTCTTCTATTCCTTCAGATCGTTTTCTGTAATTTTATCCGGTATTGCCGCCGGAATCAAAGGTATGGGATGGGTGGTTATTTTACTTCTCGTCGTCATGTACGTGTATGCAGTGTTAGGCGCCACTTTATTTTCAGTGAACGACCCGATGCACTTTCGAGATTTATCCACGTCGTTCCTATCTGCCGCAAACATAGCCACTATGAACGATTGGCGGACATATTTACTGACGACCATGTACGGATGCGAGCATTTCGGATACACCGAGGACGATTATTTGGACAAGTGCCCGTATTTGTTAGCCGACGATGGAGAAACGAAAGTTTACGCCCCGGGGCAACCACTCGTTGCTGGCATTTATTTTATTTCCATGATTTTAATAATCGGAAACATCATGATGTCCTTAGTTATCGGTATCATCACCGCAAAAATGGATGAAGCGAACGAGCGCGTCGACGAGTTGAGAAACGAAAAGAAGAAAAAGTTTGCCTCGAGAACGGTTGGTGCTATTTGGAAATCGCGCAAAGCTTTAGACGATGCTTTGCCTTTGTACCAATACAACAAAGTCATGTCTTATTTGCATTTGTTTTCAGGTAAAATGGACGACGAGGAGAAGGATCAATTTGGTACTCCAGATTCGAGAATGGTACAAATACAAAGCTGGATGGCGAGAAATATAGTCGACACGAAATGGTTCGAATCTCTGATCATGCTCGCAATACTTGCATCGGCTGTTTTGAGTGGATACTCCACGAAGTTCATGGGATACAGCGACGATCATGAAATGAAAAAGGACTACCCAACTTGGATCAGAGACGTCGAGTCGACTTTCATATATCTCTTCTTGTTTGAAGTTTCAATAAAGTTCATCGTGTACTGGGATCCGCCGGTGATGACTTTTTTCACGGGGAGGCAAAAGTTTTGGAACATATTCGATTTAGTCACCGTTATGGTAGGTTTAGCCGGTGAGATTGCTGAGCGTGCTTTCGATCAGGCACAATCGTTATCATCTTTCACGAGAGTCGTTCGAGCGCTGCGTTTAGCGCGACTGGTGAAAGTCATGCGCATGGTCCCGCAATTGAACATTATCATTCAATCGTTATGGCTCGGAATGCTTTCTCTGATTTACGTGCTCGTTTTGATGATGTTTGTATTTTATGCCTACTCCATCATCGGTGTGGTATTATTTTCACTGAACGACCCGTTCAATTTTCGAACGGTTCCGGTTTCTGCTGTGACGTTGTTTCAAGTGTCCATGTTGGAAGACTGGACTAACGTGTTATGGGTGAACATGTTCGGCTGCAACGTTGATAAATTTGGCGTCAAAGACAATGGATTTTTCTATCATAACTTGCAAGAAATGGAAGAAGAACCTCCATATCCGTGCGACAATCCGAAAGTAAATCGAATCACCGCGTTCGTGTATTTCTTCTCGTTTGTGATTATCAACGCTTTGGTGTTTGTTTCCGTGTTCATCGGGGTCATCGTCAACGGTATGCAAGAAGCCACGGCTTCCATGATCGGTCAAATCAACCTGAAACGAAGAATCGATGCTATCAGAGAACACTTCGATGTCGGGATACAAAAAAACATGATTTAGAAGAGACGTATCATTTGATGAACTGGGAAGGTCACAAAAAGATGAACCTTTCGCACGTCGAGGAGCTTTTGACAAAGGTACAAGTCGAGCATAAGCCCGGATATTTGCGACGCGTGATTCAAGTGTGGAGCGCTCAGAATAGGAACGCAATCGCACAAAAAATAGTCACCAAATTTCATAATACCCGCTGGGAAAACACGGTATATAATTTGAAAGAAGGCAAATTTCAAAAATTACGATCCATTCGAGGAGAAGGAAAGAACACGATACAGTTGAGCCCGAGAAGAACGGATGACAACGCCGTTCGCAGTCCCTATCACATCTCCTTCTCCGAAAGTCTCGAACAGCAAATCCAAGACGACGACGAGAGCGAACGTTCGAAAATAGCCATCGATTTTCCGGATTTCGTCTTGCTCGTGTGTCTTTTAGAACAAGCCGAGTTTCTTGAAAAATCGTACTTTCTCCGCCCGCTTTCGGGCAAAGAAGGCGCTGAAAGCGACTCTTACGATGACAGCGAGAGCGGATCTGACTTTGAAAAGGAACGCGACGGCGAAGAAGAAGAAGATCACGAAGACGAAGAAAAACAACGCAAAATTGAACTGACAAAAGAAGAATCCGTCCGCATGCGACTCAAAGCTTACCGATTGGGTCTCAAACGATCGCTCAAAAAAGGACGCGTAGCCGCGTCCGCCTCCATCGGCCACCGCGCGAACGCGGCGAGTCACGCCCTTCGAAAACTCCGACTACTCGCGAAACGGTTTAGAATGCGCGCGGAAAACAGATTGATGAACGTCCAAGAGAAGCTGTTCGAAGGGAGCAACCGAGTGATTGGTGAAATAAAAATCTGATTTTACGAATGATCGCGAAACGCGCCCGTAAAAAACCGAGCGTGAGAGAGTGAGAGAGAGAGAGAGAAAGAGAGGTATGTAATGCAACCAACTCCTGTGTTTAGAAACCACCTACCAAATGAAACCCTAAAACCACGCCGTTTTGGCGGCAAAATTCGTTCCAACGCAAAAGGCTCCGCACACTCTGCTTTGCGCTCAGGCGTGCGCTTTTAGAAAGAGAACAAACCAAGAGACGACCACATCATCATGGTCAAAACAAAGGTAAAAATCGATTATCCCATATTGACATCGTGTTCGTCATCGAGAAGAGAGAGAGAGAGAGTTTTCTGGAATACTCTTTTCCTTTTAGTAGTACGATGGGCGGGGGGTAAATTCCCCACCCGCCCACAGTCTTCGCTCGTGATCGAATTTTACTCTCGTGTTTTAGCGCGCACACGCCCTCGTCGTAGTTGCGATTCGCGGTAAAACCGCGCGGAAACGCTCACAAACGACTGACCTTATATTCTTATTCTTATTGTTATTCTTATTATTATTATTACAAAAACAACGACGACGACTACGAAGCAGGACGACACCAACAAGAAACGCCCCAAATCGAACGACGATGTGGTCGTCCCCCGGGACGTGTCGTTGCCTTTAGACGTGCACTCGCGACTGATGTGCCGATTTCGCTCGGGCGAGGAGTTTTACATGGTGAAAATCATCGAAAAGCGAGAGAGTCAGGAGAAACCGGGAGACGCGAAACACGTGGAATATTACGTGCACTACGAAGCGTTCAACAGACGCTTGGACACGTGGGTGAGCTTGATGGATTTTGATTTAGGGACGCTGGAGAAACCGAGAACGAAGGAAGCGGCGGAGACTCAGCCGAGCAAAGACGACGGGGAGAAGGATCCGAAGAAAAAGAAACAGAAGAGAGATAACGATAAAAACGATGTGAAAGTAGAAAACGATGGAGTCGCGGCGGAGAACAAGATGAAAGGCCACGGGGGCGGCCACGGGAACGCGCATCCGGACCCGGAGCACGCCGAGTTTGATCCGAGGGCGTTGCAAGAACACGAGGAGTTTACAAAAGTCAGGAATATTTTAAGCATCGAGCTTGGGAATCACGAGATGGACACGTGGTATTTCTCGCCGTTTCCTCCGGAGTACAACGGAACCAAAAAGTTGTACTTTTGCGAGTACACTTTGGCATTTTTTAAGCGGAAAGAGCAATTGCAAAGACATTTAAAGAAGTGCAAGGTGCAACACCCGCCGGGGGAGGAAATCTACCGAAACGGCAAAATTTCCTTCTTTGAAATCGACGGGAAAAAGCACAAGATGTTTTGTCAGAATTTGTGTTACTTGGCAAAGTTGTTTTTGGATCACAAGACTTTGTATTACGACGTGGATTTGTTTTTGTTTTACGTCTTGTGTGAATGGGACGAGAGAGGTTACCACGTCGTCGGATACTTTTCCAAGGAGAAGTGTTCGGAGGAAGGGTATAATTTGGCGTGTATTTTGACGCTACCGCCGTACCAACGGAAAGGCTACGGAAAGTTACTGATTGCATTTTCGTACGAGTTATCAAAGAAGGAAGGGAAAGTCGGTACGCCGGAGCGGCCTTTGTCCGATCTTGGGTTAGTTTCCTACCGTGGGTATTGGACGAGAGAGTTGTTGGCGTTGTTGGCGGATCCAAACAGACAGTTTGTGTCGATTAAAGATTTATCAGATTTAACGATGATTAAAACGGAAGATATCATCACGACGTTGCAACACTTAAACTTGTTGGCGTATCAGAAAGGCGCGTACGTGATTTGCGCGGCTCCGGATTTAATTCAGAAGCATTTGAAAAATGCAGGAGGACCAGGAGTGAGAGTAGACGCGAAGAAGATTATCTGGACGCCATTTAACGCGGATAAGGAGTACGAAAAGTATCGCGGATAATAACATATAACTTAACTTAAAGATGCAAAAAGCACCGATGTAAACTACACTGGACCAAATGGTCACACAAACAACTTACTATTATTAAACACCTCCTAACGCTACGTATTTCGTTTCTAAAAATGCTTCCATGCCTTCTATCGCGCCTTCGCGTCCATAACCAGAATCGTTCATACCTCCAAACGGCGCCTCGGGCGCGGATATGGCCCCGGTATTTATACCGATGATGCCGAAATTTAAACTTTCCGAAGCTCTGGTTGCTTTCGATATATCTTTCGTGTACGCGTACGCGCACAAACCGGCGCTCGTATCGTTGGCCAACTCGTACGCTTCCTTCTCGGTTTCAAAATCGGTCACGACTGCAATCGGTCCAAATAATTCTTCTCTCCATACCAAAGCCTTTTTTTCATCTTCTCCATCGGCGACGATGCGTTTGCGTTTGATATCTTTGTCCATTCGCAAAATTTGCGGATACACGAAATTAGAATCCAAATCGTCCGTCGACCACCACGGCGTCGTAATTTTATCCGCACCTCCGTAAAAATCTTCGCACGCTCGCATAATTTTCTCCTTTGCTTTCGCGTTGATCAAAGGTCCCAAAGAAAATTGGCCTTTTGGATACGTTTTCGTGTTGTCACCGACGGTTAATTTCCCGGCGCGCTCGCTAAACTTCTCGAAAAATTCATCAAACACACTCTCGTGAACGATGAACCGTTGAGGACTCACGCACGTCTGCCCGGCGTTCCGAAACTTTGCCATCATTGCGCCGGAAACCGCGCTATCGATATCCGCGTCCTCGAATACGATGAAAGGTGCGTTCCCTCCGAGTTCCAGAGACATCTTTTTCAAACCTCCTCGATTGGCCAACCATTTCCCGACTCTCGTCGACCCGGTAAAACTAATCTTTTTCACCGCGTCCAGTTCCGTCATCGCTTCCCCAATTTGCTCGCTTTCGTTCGTCACTATAACTTGTAGCGCACTTTGCGGGACTCCCGCCTCGTACGCTAATTCTACTAACTTCAACGCGCACAACGGCGTCACTTCGCTCGGTTTCAACAACACCGAGCACCCGCTCGCGAGCGCCGCCGCGACTTTCCTCGTCACCATCGCCGCCGGAAAATTCCACGGTGCAATTAACCCAACCACACCAACGGGTTGTTTGATCACCGAACACCGACTCGATGTCGACGTCGACGACGCCATGTTTCTCCCGTACGCCCTGCTCGCCTCCTCCGAAAACCACTGCACGAATGAGTTCGCGTACGCCACCTCCCCCAACGCTTCGCTCCTCGGTTTCCCGTTTTCAAACGTCATCAGTTTCGCCAGCGTCTCTTTCTCTCTCTCGATGTTCTCGTGCCATTTTCTCAGAACGTTAGCTCTGTGTCGAGCCGTTTGCGATTTCCATCTTCCTCCTACATTGCTCTCGCGTTTGGTCGAACTTTTGGTGTTATAAAAGTGTTCCGCTAAAAACGCCACCTTTCGCGCGCACTCATCTTTTATCCGTCTCGAAGAAGACGACGACGACGACGACGACGACTCTTTTTCGCCTTTTAGCTCGCTCGTCACCGTCGCGATCGCGGCACCGGTCGCCGCGTTGCGCACGACCACCACCTCCTCGTCGTCATCGCGTAACTGTCTTTCTCGATATCTCTCGACGCGAACGTTCGAAAACGCGTCGTTGTTGTTGTTGTTGTTCTTCTTTTCGCCCGCTCGAAAATGCGCGAAGCACTCCTCCACGTTTAAAAGTGAGAGAGAAGAGGAGGAATGCATGGGACGCGCGGCGAAGACGTCGTTATTGGAGCGCTTCGTGGTCAGTCTTCTCAACATCCTTTTTTTTGTCTTTTGCGTTTTTGGAGAAAATTTCTTCATTTGTAAAACTCATAAACACGTGTATCACACGTGCGACACTCGCGATACGAAGAAGACGCGCGAAAGAGAGAGAGAGAGAGAAAGAAAGACGGAAGACGAATGCGGTGTCTCGGTTGAGTGCGTTTCATTTTTTCAGCGAGAAGACGAAAAGGAGGAGGAGGAGGAGACGTGAACATCGAAAATGAATTCGCAACAACAACAACAACAGCGGGGAAAGGAAGAGAAAAAGACGTTTGAGATACCGTTAGCCTCGGTCGTCTCCTCCGCGAGTAGCGGCGTAGGCGCAGGCTCGAAAACGAATGATTCTGTTCGCAGTAACGATAGTTACGAATCTATTTTACAGTCGCTGCGCGCGGTCGCGGACGCGTCGGACGAGATTTTTGGGAACGTGGAAAAGGAAATCGACCGGTTGGTTTCGAAAGCGCTGGAGATGGACGGGAGAGTGAGGCGGTGCGAACGGAAAATAGCGGAAGCGCAGAGGAGGTATTACGCTTGTAATAATAATAATAATAATAATAGTGGTAATAATGGTGGTGGAGGAGAAGGAGAAGAAGATTTGCTGGTGTTGGAGTCGTCGAGGAAGTACGTCGTCGTCGCAGACGACGAGAAGGACGGAGCGAAGCAGCGGACGACGACGAGAAGGATGATGTATTACGACGATGAGGTACGAAACGCGATTCAAAGAGCGAACGAAAACAGGCCAAAGAGGAGGGCGTTTAAAGACGTGGAGAATATGGCGATGCGCGCGAGATGCTACGGTGAGAGCGCGAGAGCGTTGGCGCGGTCTTTAATGAAAGGCGACGGGAAGTCGGCGTTAGGGGAAAGCGAGGCGGACCACGAAAGATTAGATCGCGAAGATAACGCAAGTTCGAGGAAACTGGGAGGTAATAGAGCGCATGTTAGGCTCATGAATCGAAAAGGATCTTTGGCGGACGTGATGCCAGCAAAGACGGCGTTTTACGATTGCGAAGCGTTGCGTTTTAGAGGGAAAGCAAAAGACGGCGACGGAGAGAACGAAGAAGAAGAAGTCAGCAGGGACGGTAATGAAAAAGTGGAAGATCTGAGCGACGGTTTTGCGAAAAAACTTTTGCTTTCTTCGCCGCCGCCGAAATCAATCGTACCTCCGGAAATCGTTCGA
>Ga0182093_1452721_pt1 | contig 15901 bp, 12 predicted proteins | sample 041ome_21_FD_127776 | JGI IMG/M metagenome (GOLD analysis project Ga0182093, IMG submission 127776) | Metatranscriptome of coastal salt marsh microbial communities from the Groves Creek Marsh, Georgia, USA - 041411BS metaT (Metagenome... | ecosystem: Environmental > Aquatic > Marine > Intertidal...
CTGTAAAGTGACACCTGCCTGAACCTGAGCACAACGCTGATTGGCATCGACCGCCTCGATGCGATTCATGCGCTCCAGAGAGAGAATCACGCAATCGGGATTGGTATCAGCGCCATGCACCAAGCCGGTCAAGCCGCCTTGGGTCACCACCGATAATCCATGCTGGTGACAGAAACTCAGAACCGCAGACACACCCTCGGTGCTATCAGGACGAGCGAGGGCTGCGCCGCTCAGCACCTCATTGGTGCGCCAGATACCGGCTATTCGCTCACCGAGAGCTTCGGGTCCCAAAACTGCCGTTTCGCCCAGACGCTGACGCAGTTCATTGACGATATCCATGGAAACCCCCACCCTGTACATGGCTTAATCACGCTCGCGCTAGATTATACTGTTGTTACATCTGCTTACTAACGGCCCACACAATGAAATGTCAGTACCATGCCAGTTCCAGTACCGGAGGACCCGAAGATCCCGGGCGTCCCCATGATGGCGATGACGGCGGCCTCGCGGTTGCACCGGCTAAACCAAAACTAAAGCGCCCACCTTTATTTAAGGTTGTCTTGTTAAATGATGACTACACCCCCATGGAGTTTGTGGTAGAAATACTGGAAGTGTTCTTCAACATGAACCGGGAGAAGGCTACCCAGATCATGTTAACGATTCACACGCAGGGCAAAGGTGTTTGCGGCATTTATCCCCGGGATATAGCCGAAACCAAGGCCATGCAAGTAAATCAACATGCCAGAGACAGTGGACATCCATTATTGTGTGAGGTGGAACCGTCGGAAGACGACGATTGAACCCAATCAGCGAAAGGGAACTATCCCAGGAGAGTGGTAATGCTGAGTAAAGAGCTCGAGTCAGTCCTCAATGAGGCCTTTCGTACCGCACGTTCGCGCCAACACGAGTTCATCACGGTAGAGCACCTGCTACTGGCGCTGCTTGATGATTCCGCCGCATTGACGGTGCTACAAGCTTGTCAGGTAGACGTGGAGTCGCTGCGCGGGGACTTAGTGGAGTTTATCGACTCCACGACCCCGCTGTTGGGGGGCGAGAGCGATGGTCGCGACACCCAGCCCACATTGGGGTTCCAGCGCGTCCTGCAACGCGCGGTTTTCCACGTGCAGAGCTCTGGTAAGCGCGAGGTGACCGGCGCAAATCTGTTGGTCGCAATTTTCTCAGAGCAAGAGTCACAGGCGGTCTATTTTCTCAAGACCCAAGACGTATCCCGCCTCGACGTGGTGAATTTCATTACCCACGGTATTAGCAAGAACGGTGACGAAGAGGGTGAATTCAGGCCCTCCGAACAGGGTGATTCCGAGGAGGGGGCCCAGGCCTCTGGGGACGCGAGCCCCTTGGACACCTACGCCACCAATCTCAACGAGGAGGCTCGCTCAGGCCAGATCGACCCACTGATTGGCCGACTGGCGGAAGTGGAGCGAGTAGCTCAAATTCTGGCTCGACGTCGTAAAAACAACCCCTTGTTGGTGGGCGAGTCTGGAGTGGGCAAAACCGCCATCGCGGAAGGTCTGGCCAAAATGATCGTCGACGGCGATGTGCCCGACATTCTGAAAGATGCGGTAGTCTATTCACTCGACCTTGGTGCACTGCTTGCCGGCACCAAATACCGCGGGGATTTTGAGAAGCGTTTCAAGGGCTTACTGGCCGATCTTAAGGAACGAGATCACTCTATTTTGTTCATTGATGAAATCCACACTATTATCGGCGCTGGGGCCGCATCAGGTGGTGTCATGGATGCCAGCAACCTGCTTAAGCCACTGCTGAGTTCAGGCAAAATGCGCTGCATTGGTTCAACCACCTTTGCCGAGTACCGGGGTATTTTCGACAAGGACAAAGCCCTGAGTCGGCGCTTCCAAAAAATCGACGTGCTCGAGCCCTCCATCGACGATGCCTACAAGATCTTGAAAGGGTTGAAATCGCGCTTCGAAGAGCATCATGGACTGCGCTACACGGATAAAGCCCTGCGCGTGGCCACTGAAATGTCAGCACGCTACATCACCGATCGCTTCCTCCCGGATAAGGCGATTGACGTCATTGATGAGGCGGGGGCATTCCAGCAGCTTCAGGCGCCGAGCAAGCGCAAAAAGGTCATTGGTCCAAGCGATATCGAGGCCGTTGTTGCCAAAATAGCTCGAATCCCGCCCAAGACCGTCACCTCCGATGATCGCGAGCTGCTAGAGAAGCTCGAGTCCAATCTACACATGGTTGTATTTGGCCAGGATAAGGCGGTCAGCCAGCTGGTGTCCTCCATCAAACTCGCGAGGGCTGGTCTGCGTTCGGGGGACAAGCCCATTGGTTCGTTTCTTTTGGCGGGCCCTACCGGTGTTGGTAAAACCGAGATCACCAAGCAACTCGCCATTCAACTGGGGCTTGAGCTGATTCGCTTTGATATGTCGGAATACATGGAGCGGCACACGGTATCGCGTTTGATTGGCGCGCCTCCGGGCTATGTCGGCTTTGACCAGGGCGGATTACTGACAGATGCGGTTACGAAGCATCCGCATTCCGTGGTGTTGTTGGACGAAATAGAGAAAGCGCATCCCGAGGTCTTTAATTTGCTACTGCAGGTCATGGATCACGGCACGCTCACCGACAACAACGGCCGCAAAGCCGACTTCCGCAACGTCATCTTTGTGATGACAACTAACGCGGGAGCAGAAAACGTCAGCCGTCGCTCCATTGGCTTCACCCAGCAAGATCACAGTACCGATGCGCTGGAAGCCATCAACCGGATGTTCACCCCCGAATTCCGCAACCGACTCGACGCCATTGTGCCCTTTGAACCTCTGGGCGAGGACGTCATTTTGACCGTTGTCGATAAGTTCTTAACGGAACTCCAGGGGCAGCTCGACGAGAAGCGCGTGCAGCTGGATATTGATGACGAGGCGCGTTTGTGGCTGGTCGAGAAGGGCTACGACAGGACAATGGGGGCTCGCCCCATGGCTCGAGTCATTCAGGAGCACATCAAAAAGCCGCTGGCGGATCTGGTGCTCTTTGGAGCCCTCAACAAGGGAGGCATTGCCCACGTCAGCCTGAAAGCGGATCGCTCAGATTTGGAGGTCTCTGCAGAGACCGAAGAGGTGGGCGCAGCAGTCGAGGTCTAATGTCGACTGCTGGTGCGGCAAGGGCCGTATTACCGCTCGCGGTAAGTGATGCGGCCTTTGGTTAAATCGTAGGGAGTGACCTCAACGCGAACCTTGTCTCCCGTAAGAATACGGATGTAGTTCTTGCGCATTTTGCCGGAGATATGAGCAGTCACCACGTGACCGTTCTCTAGCTTTACGCGAAACGTTGTATTGGGAAGGGTATCGATGATCTCGCCTTCCATTTCGATTTGGTCTTCTTTAGCCATTAAGCTGCCAGTCTCAGTGATTCGGTGGCCGGCACTTTACCCGAAACAGCCGCGTATAAAAAGCGTGAATTAACCGGGATTATCCACGAATCGCAGGGGCATTGACCGGTCTAGGGCACCACCGGATGGCAGCTTTTCCCGGCGCTGCCATCGACCAGACTGTAAAAGCTCAATGGGCCGAAAACGCGACTTGTAGTTCATCTTCTCGCAGTTTTGGATCCAATACCCCAAATAAACATGGTCTAGCCCCGCATCTCGACACTGTTCGATCTGATAGAGCACTGCCATGGTGCCTAGGCTGCGGGCTTCCTCATCGGGATCATAAAAGGTGTAAATGGCTGAAAGTCCGTCTTCCATCTGGTCGGCGACCATCACCATGATGAGTCGCTCCTCGCTGTAAAAGCGAAAGTACAGCGTTGAACCCAGGCCATTGTTGAGAAACGATCGATACTGCTCCCAATCGGGGGGGTACATGTCCCCGTCCGCGTGCCGACCCTCGATATAACGGCAGTAAAGCGACCAAGCTTCGTCGTCAAATATGGAATTTGACGCCAACACCTTTAAGTCCTGGTTGCGCTTCCAGACTCGATTCTGACTGCGGGAACGTCGAAATTCGGCAACGGGCACCCGCGATGCAATGCATGCCTGACAGCGGGCGCAATGGGGTCGATAAATATGCTCGCCGCTGCGACGAAAGCCCATTAGGGAAAGCTGGCTGTAAAGCTCCTTTGAGATGGCTTGGCGCGGATCAACAAAGAGGGTGGTGGCCTCTTCCCCCGGCAAATAGCTGCAGGCGTGGGGAAAGGTGGTGTAAACGCGAATGTCGCGCAGAGAAGCGGTCACAGGGTGTCGTCCTCTAAGATGTCCGTAGCATGCTCGGGCAGGTCACTGGGCCATGCCGGTTGTACCGGCAACAACGTGGTGTGTTGAGTCTCAATTTGACCCTTTTTACCCGCCGTTGGCAATGTGTCATCACCGAAATCTGCTACCACCTGCAGCGGCGGCGATGGTGGAATGGATTCTGCTAGGCGCGCCTCAAACTCAGCGCGAGGTATGTTGATTGCACCAAGGCTCATGATGTGGGGGCTTTCAACCTGACAATCGATCAAGTCGAAATGGCCTCTTCGCGCTAACCAGACTAGAGCGGCGAGTGCTGCTTTGGAGGCATCAGTGACCCGGGAAAACATCGATTCACCAAAAAATATCTTGCCCAGATGAATACCGTACAAGCCGCCAACAAGCTCACCGTCCTGTGACACCTCAATGGAGTGGGCATAACCAAGTGCGTGCAGAGTGGAGTAAGCCGCAATCATCTCCTCGGAGATCCAGGTGCCCGCGCCATCGGCGCGGGGCGCTGCACAAGCGCGCATGACCGCCTCAAAGCGGCGATTGCAGGCCAGTTCAAAGCCTTTGCTACGCAAGGATTTCCTTAAGGTTCGCGACAGTTTGAAATTCTCGGGCAGTAACGCCGCCCGAGGGTTGGGCGACCACCATAGGATGGGATCGCCCTCGCTGAACCAGGGAAAGATCCCCCGCCCGTAGGCAGTTAGCAAGCGTTCTGGACTCAGATCACCGCCAACGGCCAACAGCCCATTGGGTTCGTCGAGGGCTGCCTCTGTGGGGGGGAAGTTATCGATCAAGCGCTGTGAGCGAGGGCATCGAGGTATTTCTCGGCGTCCAATGCAGCCATGCAGCCAAAGCCCGCTGAGGTGATGGCCTGACGATAAATATGGTCCGCCACATCACCGGCAGCAAACACCCCTGGGATGCTGGTGCAGGTGGCTTCACCCTCAGTACCCGAGCGGATTTTGATGTAGCCCCCAGCCATTTCTAGCTGGCCCTCAAACATTTGCGTGTTGGGTTTGTGGCCAATCGCAATAAAAACGCCGGCCAGTGCAAGCTCCTCGGTAGCAGAGCTCTGGGTGTCGGCAATACGCAAGCCAGTCACGCCCATGTTGTCTCCGAGCACTTCTTCTAGGGTGCGGTGCCAATGCAGAACCACCTTGCCCTCATCGGCTTTGGCGAACAGCCGGTCCTGCAACACTTTCTCAGAGCGGAGGCTGTCCCGGCGGTGAATCAAATGTACTTTGCTACACAAATTGCTGAGATAGAGGGCTTCCTCGACGGCGGTGTTGCCACCGCCCACCACGGCCACCTCTTTATTTCGGTAGAAAAAGCCGTCACAGGTAGCGCAGGCACTGACACCCTTACCCATGAAGGCGGTCTCACTGGGAAGCCCTAAATACTGGGCCGAGGCCCCGGTGCAAATGATAAGAGCGTCGCAGGTGTAATCCTGACTACCTCCCAATTTAATGGGCTTGGCGGTCAAGTCCACGCCCTCGATATGATCAAAGACGATGCTGGCATCAAAGCGCTCAACGTGGGCTTGCATCTCCTGCATCAGCTGGGGACCTTGAAGGTCTGCGGCGCCGCCGGGCCAATTCTCGACCTCTGTGGTCGTTGTTAACTGACCACCTTGCTGCATACCGGTTATCACAACGGGGTTAAGATTTGCCCGCGCAGCGTATATTGCCGCGGTGTAGCCCGCAGGGCCGGATCCTAAAATGATCAGGCGATGGTGTTGAATATCACTCATAGAATTCTCTAGGGTTTACGACTTAAAAAAACGACGCGTCGCATCGGTGGCGGACATGGTAGCATTTCGTTTTGGTTAATAGGACGTTCCAGCATTGACGGGCGCACGTAAAACATCGTCAGAAGCTGCACTGGGCAGCCCACATCACCCAAGAAGACGCCTGCGCGACGCGTTGTTCATCGCCGTCGCCGCGGGATGCCTCTTCGTTCTGCTCGCGTTAGTGAGCTATGACGGTGCCGATCCGGGCTGGTCAGCGAGCGGTTCGGGAGGGGCCATTCACAACCTTGCGGGCATTACCGGCGCTTTTCTTGCGGACGTGTTCTTCTCCCTCGTGGGCTACGGCGCCTACCTTGTGCCCTTTCTTCTGGGCTACCGCGCAATCCGCATTCTCACCCACGAAGACAACCATCAGCCCATGGATTGGACCCTATTTGGCCTGCGCACTCTGGGCATGATCCTTGCCATCATCGCCGCCACATCGCTGGCGGCACTCAACGACCTAGGCGCATCGGGGCTACCACAGGGTGCGGGGGGTATCCTGGGGGCAGGTATTGGCAGCGGTTTCGATGCGGCGTTCAGTCCCGTTGGCGCGCGTCTGACCCTGCTTGCTGTCTTCCTGTTCGGCCTCACTATTTTTGCCGATATCAGCTGGCTGCTAGTCACTGAGCAAGTGGGGGGGGCAATCATTACAGGCGCCCGTAAGTGCGGGTTATGGATTCTTAGAACCCGTGATGCCATCGCCGACAAGCGCGCCCGGGAAGCTCAGTTAGAGGCCCGTAAGGCGGTCATTGACGAGTATGTCGAAAAGGAAAAGAAGCGCACCCCGCCCAAAATAAAGGCACCCGAGGTACGCAACGAACCCAGCAAGCGGGTGGAAAAAGAACGCCAAAAACCGCTCTTCGATCTGCCCATCACCGGCGAATTGCCGCCCCTTGAGCTGCTAGATCCGCCCACCAACACCGGTCCCAGGGGTTACTCCCGGGAAGAGCTGGAATCATTATCGCGGCTGCTAGAGCTCAAATTGGCCGACTTTGGCGTCACCGCAGAGGTCACTGCGGTCTATCCCGGTCCGGTGGTGACTCGATTTGAGATTCAGCCCGCCGCCGGGGTTAAGGTTTCCAGAATATCCAATTTAGCCAAGGACTTAGCGCGATCACTTGCTGTAATTTCTGTTCGAGTGGTTGAGGTAATTCCCGGTAAGAGCGTGGTGGGCATTGAAATCCCCAATGCCGATAGACAGACGGTAAACTTCAAAGAGGTATTATCTTCCCGCACCTTTGATGACTCAAAGTCACCGCTGACCCTGGCCCTGGGCCACGACATCGCCGGCATTCCCGTGGTGGCCGATCTGGGTAAGATGCCCCATTTATTGGTGGCGGGAACCACCGGATCGGGTAAGTCCGTCGGCGTGAACTGTATGCTGGTTAGCCTGCTGTATAAATCCACCCCCGACGATGTACGCATGATTTTGGTTGACCCCAAAATGCTGGAGCTGTCGGTTTATGACGGTATTCCCCATCTGCTGACACCGGTGATCACCGATATGAAGGACGCGGCCAATGGGCTGCGCTGGTGCGTTGCTGAGATGGAGCGACGATACAAATTGATGTCCCTCTTGGGGGTTCGAAATCTGGCCGGGTACAACCGCAAAGTGCTGGATGCCATCAAAGCCGGTGAGCCCATACCCGATCCCACCTGGAAGCCCGATCCACTGTCCATGACCCCCGAAGAGGAACAGGTTCATCCCCACCTGGTTAAACTGCCAAGCATTGTCGTGGTCATCGACGAATTTGCCGACATGATGATGATAGTGGGTAAGAAGGTGGAGGAGTTGATTGCTCGCATAGCCCAAAAGGCCCGGGCGGCGGGTATTCACATGATTTTGGCCACCCAGCGACCGTCGGTGGATGTCATCACCGGATTGATCAAAGCCAATATACCCACTCGGATTGCATTTTCGGTTAGCTCTAAAATTGACTCTCGCACGATTTTGGACGCCGGTGGAGCAGAGCAGTTGTTAGGCTATGGGGACATGCTCTACCAACCCTCGGGCTCCAACGTGCCGGTCCGTGTCCACGGTGCATTCTGCTCCGATGACGAGGTGCACCGGGTAGTTGCCGACTGGAAACGGCGAGGGGAACCCACCTACATTGAGGGGTTGCTCGATGAGGGCGGTCAAACCCCCGTGACTGCTGGAGAGTTGCAATCGGCGGCCGAGGACGGCGATCCTGAGGCTGACGCACTTTACGATGAGGCGGTACATTACGTTCTGCAAAGTCGAAGAGCCTCGATTTCTAGCGTGCAAAGAAAACTCCGCATTGGTTATAACCGAGCAGCGCGACTGATCGAGGCCATGGAGGCGGCAGGGGTGGTCTCTGCAATGGGCACCAACGGCCAGCGGGAGGTGCTGGCCCCCGCGCCAGCGGAAGACTGATGGCAAAGGGCATGATTGGCGAGCGTTGGCGCTGGGTCGTGGTGGCATTTTTGCTGGGCTGTTTGTTAATTGGACTGGTGCGGGAGGCGGTGGCTGATACCTCGACCGCCGAGGAATCAGACCCCCAGCAAACTCCCATATTGGCCGATGGGCCCGCCCTCAGCACAGACCGCTCCCTCACCGGCATCGACGCTCTGAGCGGCACCTTTGAACAAACCATTCGCGACCCCAGGGGCGAGCTTGTGGCCACCAGTCAGGGGGAGTTCGCCATTCTTAAACCCCATTTTTTACGCTGGTTTGTGCGTGCACCAGGGCAACAACTGTTGGTTAGCGACGGCGAATATTTGTGGCAGCACGACCTCGATTTAGAAACACTAGTGCGCCAGCCCATTGATCGCGGACAAAACTCACCCCTGCGACTGTTAATAGAGCCCGAAGCATCGCTGACCTCCGATTACAGCATCTCGAGAGACGCGCAAACCATTCGTCTAACGCCGCTCACAGATTCTTCACTGTTTCAAGGTGTAACCCTGTTTTTTGATGGAGAGCACATTCGCGCCATGCAACTACTGGACAATTTAGGCCAGACCATTGATGTGGTCCTGAGCTTGAACCCCGAGACCATGCTGACCCCTGGTGACTTCCAATTCGAAGTACCAGAGGGCATGGATATTATTATTCGAGAGCCTTGACAGTCCTATGAATCAGGACGGACTGTTTGCTGACGACGGTGTAGATGAGCCTCTGGCAGCCACCCAACGCCCCAAGACCCTAGCGGATTTTGTCGGACAGGAGCACCTCGTGGCGCCGGGTAGGCCTCTGGCACTGGCCATAGAGCGGGGCAGTTTGCATTCTTTTATTCTCTGGGGACCGCCCGGTGTCGGTAAAACCACCCTCGCACGCATAGCCGCACAAGGGGCGAAGGCTCAATTCCTGCAGTTGTCGGCAGTGCTATCGGGGGTCAAAGAGATTCGCGAAGCCATTATTAGCGCCAAGGCGGCCCGCAGTCAGGGTCGGGCCACGGTGCTGTTTGTGGACGAGGTACACCGCTTCAACAAGTCCCAGCAGGATGCGTTTTTGCCCCACGTAGAGGACGGAACACTCATCTTCATTGGTGCCACCACGGAAAATCCATCTTTTGAGGTTAACTCTGCGCTGCTTTCCCGGACCCGGGTATACCGGCTGCGGGCTTTAGAAACTCACCATCTGGTCACCATCATGCAGCGGGCATTAGTCAAGCAGCTGAGCGACGTTGATATCAGTAACGAATTACTGCAACAGCTGGCGGTCAGTGCCGACGGCGATGGCCGAAGAGCCCTAGGACAGCTGCAAATAGCCGCAGATCTCGCCCATAGCCGAGATGGACGGCGCTGGATCGATGCCAAGGTGCTTGAAGAGATTGGGCGGGCCAGCTTGCGTCGCTTCGATAAGGGCGGCGATGCCTTCTATGATCAGATCAGCGCCCTGCACAAAGCGGTACGCGGATCAGACCCGGACGCCAGTCTGTACTGGTTTGCCCGTATGCTCGACGGGGGCTGCGATCCGCTTTACATTGCGCGGCGAGTGGTGCGTATGGCCAGCGAAGACATCGGGAATGCCGACCCTCGGGGCTTAGAGTTGGCGCTCAATGCTTGGCAGGTGCAGGAGCGTCTGGGTAGTCCCGAGGGCGAGTTAGCCCTCGCGCAGGCCGTGGTCTACCTCGCTTGCGCTGCCAAGAGCAATGCGGTTTACAAGGCCTACAAGGCCGCCCGCCGCTGCGCGGAGGAATCGGGCAGTCTCGAGGTGCCACTTCACCTGCGCAACGCGCCAACACAGCTCATGAAAGCCGAAAACTTTGGACGGGACTATCGCTATGCCCACGACGAACCCGAGGCTTATGCAGCAGGAGAGCACTATTTTCCTGAAGGGCTATCCCGCCAGACATTTTACCAGCCGGTGGAACGCGGGCTTGAACTCAAGATTCGTGAAAAGCTTGCTCACCTACGCGACCTTGATCGAGCCGCGGGAGGAGATTAGCCGATGATCGTAAAATTTCTACTCAGCGTGCCACCCACCGCAGGTTATCCATGATTTGGCAATTTGTTTTGGTGGCTCTCGGCGGATCACTTGGTGCCATGGCCCGCTATGCCACCGGTATTTTGGTTCGTGACTACGTCACCGATAGCTGGCCCTTGGCCACACTACTGGTCAATGTCGCAGGCTCACTTGGCATTGGTGCGGTGTTCGTTCTGTTAGAGCGCGGCGCTATTCATGCGGATAGTCGCAGTTTGATTGTGGTGGGTTTCTTTGGAGCTTTCACGACATTCTCGACATTCTCCTTAGAGCTTTTGCATATGGCTGAGCGAGGGGAGGGCAGTCACGCTGCGCTCTACGCGTTGCTCAGTTTGGGAAGCTGTTTTGCGGGAGCTGCCCTCGGGGTCTTTGCCGCCCGTACGCTTATCTGAGGTTATTCCCGCCCACTGTCATCCCTCTGCCGCTTCAGTTGCACGGTGGGAACACGGTATGATGCGCACCCTTGCACCCTCAGGGTGGGACATCCTGTCCCGCCTTGATCGACGGTCACGCTAGGAACCCCACCAAGCGCGCCAAGCCAGAGGTAACCCGGAGGCCCCATGCTCGATATCAAAGTTGTTCGTCAGGATCCAGAAGCCGTCAGAGCGGCACTCGCACGCAAGGGCTTCGCGTTCCCTGTTGAAGACTTTCAGCAGCTCGATACCCAGCGCAAAGAGGCCGATGTGCGCGCCCAAAACCTGCTGGCGGAGCGCAAAGCGGCATCCAAAAAGATTGGCGAGTTGGTGGCCCAGGGCAAGAGCGTCGATGAGGCAAAAGCTGAGGTGAACTCCATCCTAGAGCGAATTGCCAGTGAAATCGATTCAGCGACCGCGGAGGCCAAGCGCATTCAGGGAGATATTGAAACGCTATTGATGGGCGTTCCCAACCTTCCCGATGATCAGGTACCCGAGGGCCGCACCGAGGATGACAACATCGAAGTGTTGCAATGGAGTGCCCCGAAAAGCTTTACATTCACGCCCAAAGATCACGTGGACATTGCCGAAGGCCTGGGACGGATGGACAACGATGCCGCCACCAAGATCACCGGTTCACGTTTCACGGTGATGACCGGAGCCATCGCTCAGCTTCATCGCGCCTTGACTCAGTTTATGCTGGACGAGCACACCGCACTCCACGGCTATACCGAGGTTTACGTACCCTACGTGGTCAACCGGGCTTCTCTGGCAGGCACGGGCCAGCTACCAAAATTTGAGGCCGATCTGTTCAAGCTAGAGGGAGACAACGACTATTACTTGATTCCCACCGCTGAGGTCCCCGTAACCAATATAGCCAGAGATCGAATTTTCGAAGACGCTGAACTGGGTCCCGATGGCATTAAATTTGTGGCCCATACGCCCTGTTTTAGGTCAGAAGCGGGGAGCTATGGTCGGGATACCCGGGGCCTAATACGCCAGCACCAGTTCGAAAAAGTGGAATTGGTGCAATTAGTCCGACCCAGTCAGTCGGAGGCCGCCCTCGAGCAGTTAACGGGTCACGCTGAACACATACTGCAAAAGCTGGATTTGCCCTATCGCAAAGTGATTTTGTGCGGCGGAGATTTGGGGTTTTCCGCGGCGCTGACCTACGATCTAGAGGTTTGGCTGCCCGGGCAGAGCGCCTATCGAGAAATCTCTAGCTGCTCCAATTTTAAAGATTTCCAGGCTCGGCGTATGCAGGCCCGCTGGCGCAATCCCGAAACCGGCAAGCCTGAGCTGCTCCATACCCTCAATGGATCGGGCCTTGCTGTCGGACGAACGCTGGTCGCCGTGCTCGAGAATTATCAGCGGGAAGATGGCAGCGTGGTCATACCGGTAGAGCTGCGACCCTACATGGATGACCAGCACGTTATCGCCTGATGGACTACCTTCCCGTTGCCTTTAAGCTGCAGGATCAGCCAGTGCTGTTGGTTGGCGGCGGGGTTGTGGCCACACGGAAAGCGCGACTGTTACATCGAGCAGGCGCGCGATTACATGTCTTAGCGCCCCACATCAGCGAGGAGCTACAAGCCCTTGCAGGGGTCGAGGTTGAATTCGGCGCATGGGATGACCGAGGTCTGACGGGGTTTAGAGCGGTGGTTGCTGCCACACCTGATCGGGAGGTTAACGCTCAGATATCAGCCCGGGCCCAGGCGAACAATATCCCCGTTAATGTGGTGGATGATCCGTCCCTGTGTTCTTTCATCGTACCGGCGATTGTCGACCGCAACCCGATCCTTATCGGCATTTCTTCAAGCGGTGCGAGCCCTGTGCTGGCTCGACGCATTCGCAGTGACATCGAGAGCCGATACCCCGAGGGCTATGGCGTCGCCGCGAGGTTCCTTAGTGAACAGCGCTCGCAAGTTGCCCAGGCGTTAGACAGTGAAGATCAACGCCGGAGCTTTTGGGAGTCGGCCCTTGAAGAAACCGAGCTATTGCCGGCGCTGCTGCAAGGCGACATGTCGAGGGCCGAACGCCTGTTCAACGACAGCCTGGCGACTGCTGCAGAGCGCAGCGCTGACCCCAAAAATCGTGGCGCGGTGTACCTCATCGGTGCCGGGCCCGGCGACCCAGACCTAATGACCTTTAAAGCCTTGCGCCTGCTGCAACGCGCCGACGTGGTGCTCTACGACCGGCTAGTTGGCCCCGGCATTTTAGAAATGGCGCGACGGGATGCCGAAAAAATTTATGTGGGCAAGCAGCGCGCAGATCACGCCATGGCCCAGAGCGATATCAATGCCAATCTGCTTAGACTGGCCCAAGAGGGTAAACGAGTCGCGAGGTTAAAGGGTGGAGATCCCTTTATTTTTGGGCGCGGCGGGGAAGAAATAGAAGGGCTCATGAAAGCCGGCGTGAACTTTGAAGTCGTGCCCGGTATCACAGCCGCGTCAGGAGCGGCCTGCTATGGCGGCATTCCGCTGACCCATAGGGATTATGCGCAATCGGTGCGATTCATTACGGGACACACTAAGAATCATCAACTGGACTTGCCCTGGGAACAATTTCTGAATCCCCAAGAGACGCTGGTGTTCTACATGGGGCTCGCTGGCCTGTCCATTATTGCCAATGCCCTAATCGCTGCGGGACGACGCCCCGATACACCCACGGCATTGGTAGAGAAGGCCACATTGCCGTCCCAGCGCGTGCTCACGGGCACGCTGGAGTCCATTGAGGATGTGGTTGCCCGAGAGCAACCGGGAGCACCGACGCTGCTGATTATTGGGGATGTCGTTCGTCTTCATCCCACTTTGGGTTGGTTCAGATCAGCGTGAGGCGGTTTGGGGCACTCGCACAGCAGTAAGGGCAAGAGAGTCCGCCAGAATCCGTCCCGCCTCCAACAACAGTACGTCCGGTTCATCGGCTTCTGTGTCCCCGTCTACGGCCAGTGTCTGATCTGCCCCTTCGGTGCCGGGCAGGGCCGTGGCATCGCCACTGGGGATAACCGCATCGGCGGCATCAATGTCATCAGGGTCCGATCGTTGAACCTCGTTATCGTCCAGAGCCACCATGTCTGTTTCCTCACGGAGGCTTTCTAAAGGCTCCATTCCCTTGGAGATGCGTCGCTTGTTCTCAATGGCCAGCGCACGAGTCTCTTGGGATTCCCGCAGAGCAATGCGGGCCGCTTCAGAGAGGGGCAGTGCATCCATGCCACGGGTATCCGCGGCCATGGCTACCTGATCGCTCAAGAACACAAAGTCTGGATCCTTGGCGGCGCGCTCTTGGTGTTTGGCAGCCAAGGTGGGTACCAATGCGTCGAACACGGCGTATTCACGATGGCGAACCGGTGATATCTGATCCCAATCGAGGGCATTTTCCAGCGCGCTCTCGCCAATCTCTTCCTGGTCAAAGAGCGAGGGGAAGGCAATATCAGGTACCACACCCCGATGTTGGGTTGAGTCACCCGAGATGCGATAGAACTTGCTCTCGGTGACCTTGAGCTGCCCCTCGGGCAACTCCAGCAGTGTCTGCACCGTGCCCTTGCCAAAGGACCGATCACCCAAGACTAACCCTCGGCCGTAGTCCTGCATGGCACCGGCAAAAATCTCCGAGGCCGACGCACTTAGGCGATTAATGAGCACCGCAACTGGGCCCTCGTAAAACGCCGATCGTCGCCGCTTACCGTCGCGCCATACCCGGCGCTCAGCGCTTCGAATTTGTACGGTGGGGCCGTATTCAATGAATAAGCCCGTCAGATCGTTCGCTTCCTGCAGTGAACCCCCTCCGTTATTGCGCAGATCGATGACTAGGCCCTCGACACCCTGGGTTTCAAGCTCATCGATGAGCCGACGCACGTCCCGGGTGGTTGATTTGTAATCCTCATCACCCCGACGTAAGGCGGCAAAATCGATGTAAAAGGCGGGGATATCAATGACGCCGATTTTGCGGCTGGTACCGTCGACATCGGTGACCTCTATGATTTCGCTCTGAGCCGCTTGCTCCTCAAGTTTGACCTGATTGCGCTGGATAGCGACCACGTGACGCTGGTCCATTTTGCCAGCGTCGGGGATGACCTCTAATCTAACCGTAGTCTCTCTAGGTCCTCTGATGAGGTCTACCACCTCATCGAGACGCCATCCAATGACATCCTCAATTGGTCCCTCATCGCCCTGGCCTACGCCGATGATCAAATCGGAGGGCTTCAATTCACCTTGTTTCTCTGCGGGACCCGCCGGCACTAGGCGAACCACCTTGGTGTATTCGTCATCGACCTGCAGTACAGCGCCGATGCCGTCAAAAGAGAGGCTCATGTTAATGTCGAAGTTCTCTGCACGGCGGGGCGAGAAATATGAGGTGTGTGGGTCGTAGAGTTCGGTCAGCGCATTGGCGTACACCGCAAACACATCGCGCTCATTGTACTGGGAAACGCGCTTGAGCTGATTCTTGTAGCGACGCTCAAGGGTCGGTGCAATTTCATCCTCCGACTTCTCAGCCAGCTTTAAGCTCAACGCCTGATTCTTCACCCGTTTACGCCATCGATCGTCCAACTCTTCGGTATTGACGGCCCATGCCAGGGATTCGCCATCTAACGGCAGATATTCCTCTACGGTGTAATCAAAACCGGCAACCATAGCGGGCAGCTTGGCAAGGACTGTCTCAAGGCGCGACTCAAGATTGCTCTGATAGCGATTGAAAATCGCGAAAGCGGGGCCAAGGTCGCCATCCTTACCTAGATCATCAAGGGTGGTGCGCCAGGCCTGAAAGCTGTCGACATCCTCCCGGGTAAAAAACATTTTCTGGGGATCGAGGGAATCGATGTAAGCCTCGAGGTGCTTTGAGGAGAGGGCATCGTTGTATTCCTTACCCTCGTAGTGCCGATCCTTGAGCACCTCAATGAGTTCCTGCAGTGTCTCGCCCTGAATCTTTTCCGGAGCTAGTGCCAGCGCCTGACCCGCAAGCAGCGCTACCATCATAAGCGCGGTCAGTTGCACCACTAGACGACTCGATTTAGCTACATATCCCATTAAGACTTC
>Ga0182093_1217219_pt1 | contig 15757 bp, 7 predicted proteins | sample 041ome_21_FD_127776 | JGI IMG/M metagenome (GOLD analysis project Ga0182093, IMG submission 127776) | Metatranscriptome of coastal salt marsh microbial communities from the Groves Creek Marsh, Georgia, USA - 041411BS metaT (Metagenome... | ecosystem: Environmental > Aquatic > Marine > Intertidal...
ACCTCCATGTCTTTGTACAAATCGTAGTGTAAGAGCAGATTATGTGTCATTCTCATACGGTGCGGTTTCATTGGATGTCCCTACGAACGTAACAATCAGAAGCTGTTGCGTGATCCCTCTTCGTTTCTCACCTGTCCGTAGTAGAAGTTTCCCACTTCTTGGTCATAAAAGTATGCAATTTTCTTCTTCATCGCTGTCCCAGAATGATCCCTACGATATGGCGTTGCGTGTGCGTTCGCTCTCCAGGTTGCGTCCAGTAGTCGCGCGGCTGCGTTTCGCAGTTCTTCGGGCGAGAACCTTTTCCAGTTTGACTTGCGCGAAGCGCGAAACATAGCTTTCAAATAATCTATATATTGTATCTTTAGAGGCCGCTGACAAATTCAGCTCCAGTTGGTGTCTACAGTTGCCAGGTCGAGCACGTCGCGCTTCATACGTCGAGTACGCACATTTGTCCTCGTATGGGCCAATGTTGATCGCGCGGGGTGCATTTTTCGGGTTTGCGGGTGCGACATTTTGTCTAGTACTATCATGTACGTCTACAATCGTGCTTTGATTTGATAACGAAACTTACTAATACGTCTGACGCCTAGGTTTGGGTGCTGCGTATGGTACGTCGCAAGCTGGGATCGGGCTGTGCAGAGGATCCGCAAAACGTCCGTCCGTCACTATAAAAGCGATAATACCAGTTGCCATGGCTGGTGTTCGAGGGATTTATGGACTAGTTCTGAGCATAATCATCTTAGCAAGTGCTACAAGTGCTGGGGAAAGCTACTCTGAATTCAGTGGTCTACTGCATCTATGTGCAGGCGTTTGTTGTGGTATGGCGCAGTTCGCGAGCGGAATTACAGTTGGAGTAATCGGTGAGAGCTCAACGCAAGCTATTGTCACAAGACCAAGGCTGTTTGCACCCGCCATTTTGATTCTCATTTTCTCCGAAGCTCTTGCACTGTATGGACTGATTTCTGGTATGATTCTTGTGCAAACTAGCTAGCAAAATGAAATGCAGCAGCGCGGCATTATACGGAAGTGCGAGGAAACGCTTTCAACTAAATCACTGCAGACTAGTCGTCTCCTGATCTTGCATGCTTAGATTCTGCATACTTGACGGCACGTCTATTTGCTACTAGACGAAAGCTCTTCACTCAACTCATCTTTACTTATAAAACGTGCCACGGCTGCAAATCTTAACAAGCTTGGCGTTGCCCGAAAAAGTGTAGGTGTAAAAATCAGACTTAGGGCTGTAGTTCCGAGGAGTAGAAGATAGAGCTTTCTCTCAACAAGGTTTGCACCAGAGGCTCTTGAAAGCAAAACGAAAGACAATTCACCCACTTGTGCGAGAGATACCCCAACTGTAAAACTAGTGTACAAGTTATACCCGAACGCCCGCACTACTACTGCGATCAAAGTTGTCTTAAATATAATTACGGCGAAAACTGACATGACCAGCACGTCCAAGTGTAACCATAGGAAATATGGGTTCATGATAAGTCCAATCGATGTTAGAAAAAGCGCCGTAAAGATGTTACGAAAGGGTTCGAGACTATGGAGCGTCTGATCGGCGTAAGGCGTCGCCGACACCGCGACGCCAGCGACGAAAGCACCCAGTTCCATGGAAAGTCCTAGACGCTCCGAGGCACAGGCTACGATCAAGCAAAACGCAACACCCGTTAATTGATAACTCTCGTCACTGTGAGCTGCTACGAATCTGAATATTCGTTTAGTGATAATTCCAGAAAGGAGTGTAAATACTAGCACAAATATTATCATCTTCACAACAACGCCCGCAAAGCTCCAAAGTGTGGAGCCCTGGCTACTAGCAAGAACTGGTATAAGTGCGAACAACAAGCCTATAGTGCAGTCCTGCAAAATCAATGTCCCCATTGTGATTTGTCCACAGAGCGTTCGGAGATTGTCTCTTTCTATCAAACACTTACCGACGACAGCTGTCGAACTCACGGAGAGAAAGGCACCGACAAATATTCCTTCTTTGGCAGATGCACCGGCAAAGTCACTCACTACACCGCAAACGAGCATCGAAAGAAGCATTTGAAGAAACCCACCATATACGGCCACACTTTGCACTTGTCGAAGTTTCGTGATGTCAAACTCTAGACCAAGGCCAAACAGAAGAAAAATTATACCAAATTGGGCAAAGGTCTCAACTTGAACTAGTTCTACTATCATGCCAAACCCACCAGGACCAACTAGTGAACCCGCAACAAGATAACCGGTGATTAGCGGCTGTTGTAAAAGGGCAAACAAAGAACCACCAGCAGCAGCTGAGCAGAGCATAATGACAAGGTCATTTATAAGTCTTAAATCTTGTTGTAGTTCCATCGTTCCCCGCTTTGGATTGGATATCACGAACTCGTTGTCGGCGGCATCGACTAAGCGGTCAACGTCTTCGGAGTTTTCCTTGTTCGCTCCAAACGCACGATCTATATCGCGTTTAACACCGACGAGCTGCGTCAGCAACGTGGTTTCTCTTCTGTTTGCCTGTTGACTATCTTCTGCCCCCTCCATACTCAACTGTTCCAGAGCTTTTTCTGCCTGGATATGTGTCTTTGTTTCTCCAACTGTTGCTTCATTTCGTTGTGTTGATACGCTCTCCACAACTTTATGAGATGCGTCGTCCTTCAGGTCTCTGGTGGCATCGTCAGAAGGTTCCGTAGCTACTTCTCCTCCGCGTGGCCTGTGAAGTCTAATGACAGTCTCCAGTGTTCCGCCTTCACTTCGAACGGTATTACTGAAACTTCTCCCTGCACCAGTTGCTGTTCCATGTACCGCCGTCTCCTCGTCTTCGAACTCTTTTTGTAAAAGTGTGTTGAATTGGGCCGCGATAGTCTTGTTGAAGACTCGCTCCTTGTCGGTATCCGCGGCAGCGAGTTCACTGTCCAGCAACTGACGGGCAAACGTACCACGTCCGTGTGCGCACGCCGGAAGCACTAGTACGACGATGAAACACAAACGCCAACATTGCATGCTGCAAGCACGACTGTGCGCAGCGCTCGAGCGTGCAATTATTCCGCGGAAACCTGAACGACACAAGCGATCGTCGAAATTTTCGACTCGGAGACGAAAGTAGATTTTCCACAGAGAAAAATATAGAGACAAGTGAGCCATTAACATTATACTAGCATAATTCCGCGTAATATATGAAAATCTATATCTACGTGAACCATGATCGCACCCTTTCCTTTCGCAAGAAAACCTTGGTACATTTAGATCATGATATACATCGGCGGCCTTCACACCCACGCCTTGTGTGAAACATAGGTAATTCTTTTACACATGATCGTACGCTGCCACGGTCCGCCAGCGTCACGTGTATTCTCACGACTTGGACGTATTCGTACGGCTCGAACGAGGACGGCTTTGAAGGGAGTAAGAGCCTTAGACGCGGCGCAGCCTTTTGACGGCGAGAACAAGCAACGGATGAGGGAACATAAAATAAAGTTGAAAATTGGCATTATAGGCTTCGGCAACTTCGGGCAATTTCTTTCGAAGCACTTCGTCGATCAAGGACATACAGTGATAGCTACATCGCGAGGCAACTATTCAGACATAGCCAAAGATCTGCGAGTTAGATTCTACCGAGATGCCGATGACTTTTGTGAGGAGCATCCAGACGTTGTGGTTGTCTGCACGAGTATACTGTCTACTGACGCGACTCTGAGGAACTTCCCTCTACAGAGACTCAAAAGAAGTACTCTTTTTTGTGATGTGCTATCAGTGAAACAGTTTCCAAAGCAACTTTTCCAGCAACTCTTACCACCTGATTTTGATATATTGTGCTTGCACCCGATGTTTGGTCCGGATAGCGGCAAGCACGGTTGGAGAGACTTGCCTCTCGTTTTCGATAAGGTTCGAATTGGGACCGAACCTTGCAGAGAAGAACGCTGCGCGAGACTCCTTGGAATTTTTGAGGCTGCTGGCTGTCGAATGGTGGAGATGTCGTGTGAAGAACATGATCGCCAAGCGGCCTCTTCTCAGTTCATAACCCATACAGTGGGCCGAATGCTCGGTACGATGGAGCTTACAGAAACAACGATTAGCACGAAGGGTTTTGAATCACTCCTATCACTTGTCGACAATACCTACAACGATTCGTTTGAACTCTATTATGGGTTATTCATGTATAACAAAAATGCAACTGCTGAGCTTTCTCGACTTGAGCTTGCATTTACAAAAGTGAAGGGTGAGTTATTCGATCGTCTGCATGAACGCATACGAAACGATATATTTGAGGAAAGTTGAGAGGATTTGCATATTATTTAACACTGGCGATCGCTCCAAGAGAGACAAACCGTTGCTCCATTGAGGGAAATGTCTTTCATTTCACCGCGAAATAATTCGCCAGCGACAGTGCAGTATTCACGTGCACTTAAAATAGCCTCTATCTCGTCCACTTTCGAAGAACCTTGCACACTGACACTATCCATTTTGATCTTTGGTCGAACAACGCTTATATTCATACAAAGTGCCGATGATATCTCAAAATTGTCCCGGCCAAACACAACGTGTCCGTCATCTTTCTCTATGGTTGGTATGCAACCTAGAGACTTAGAAATATAGTCACCTTGAGAGTCCAGCATTTGGTGGATGAATTCTTCGTCGCCGTCTCCCGTAATAGTGTAAAGCACTTGAACTTGATCGTTTGTACGAAGTCCAGCACTTTTACGTAGCTTTTGGACACGGTTCACAAGCAGGCGAGCAGATGCTGAGAACAAAATAGAACTGTCGACGCTTAGATCCAGTATGACCATACCTCCATCGTCCACTGTAGCATAAGCTACGTTAGCATCCTCTTGATGATTGAAATGATACTTAACGATGATATCCGAAGAAGTAAGTTCATGACCTGCAATTACGGTTGACTTGCCACTCTGAAAAGTCGCAATTTTGAACGGATCCCATGATTTGATTTCTTGTGAAATTTCTTTCATGGACTTGCCTACTCGTTTACCCAACGCGGCAAAATTAGGTTCGGCTTTTAGCGTCGCAAACTTTGCCGGGTCGGAGCTCACCTCCACACGTCTCACATTCAGCTCATCTCTCAAGTATGATAGAAGTGCGTTCTGCGAGTCCTCAAGAAACTCAGTGTCAGAGTCGACAATCGTTATTGCTGATAAAGGCATTTTCAGTGGCTTTCCGGTACGTTCGCGTACAGCTCGAACGGTCTCTATCACAGCCTGCATCTTTGAGACGGAGCTCTCGATGCGAGGGGAGGAGCTTTGATTGAACCGAGGGAATTCACAGAGGTGAATACTTTCCTCTGATTCTGGCAGACAACGGCGTAAGTTCTGGTACATATTTTCCACAAAGAAAGGTGTGAACGGAGCCATTGTCTTGCATATAGTGAGAAGGACGTTGAACAACACGTCCAGGGCACATCTTGACTCGTCCCCGCCGTCTTTTCCTTTCAACCTACCCCGGTTGTAACGAACGTATACATTAGTCAACTGACTTATAAAAGAAATCAGCCTTGGCACAACGGTGTACAACCTGTAGCTATGCATCTCTTCGGTGACAAATTGTACGAGCGAGTTGGTTGAAGACAGTATCCATATATCGAGCACGTTTTTTGACGTCGGCTCTCCTTCACTCGGTGTAAAAGGGATCGATGCGGTTTCCTCAAGAAGACGAACGTTTTGCACGAGAAAGCGATACGCATTGTACCAAGGTAAGAAGACATCCTTCAAGACTCCAAAAACACCCTCCTCTTTGAACCTGAGAGGTTCAGCTCGCACAACAGGACTATCAATCAGATATAAGCGAAGAGCATCTGCTCCGTACTTGTCTAAGATGGTGTTCGGATCAGGATAATTCTTCAGTGACTTGGACATCTTCTTCCCGTCTGAAGCCAGTACCAGACCATTGCAAATCAAATTTTTAAACGCAGGTTTGTCGAACAAAGCAGTTGAAAGCACCATCAGAGTATAGAACCAACCTCGGGTCTGATCTAGACCCTCTGCTACAAAGTCTGCTGGAAAAGCGCTTTCAAACCTTTCTTTATTCTCAAACGGATAGTGTTGTTGGGCATATGGCATACTTCCACTTTCGAACCAACAATCAAAAACATCTTCGACGCGACGAAGTGGTGGGAACTCTGGACCGCGACTCGATGGTATTTCAAGATGGTCAATGAAATGACGATGTAAGTCGGTCACAACTTTCCCAGTTAGTTTCTCAAGCTCTGCAATTGAACCCACCACAATAGTCTCATCACCAGATGGAGAGGACCACACAGGTATGGGTGTCCCCCAATATCGATTTCTAGATATTGACCAATCATGTGCACTTTCAAGCCAGTTGTGGAAACGTTTTTCTTTCACGTATGTCGGCACCCACTCAGTTTGCAAATTGTTTGCGACAAGTCGCTCTTTGATCTCCTCTACTTTCACAAAAAACGAGGCCACTGCCCTGTAGATGAGAGGCGTTCTTGAACGCCAGCAGAAAGGGTAAGAGTGCACGATTCTCGCATTATCAATCAGACGACCACATTCTTTCGCCTGCTGAATTAGTAGTTTATCAGCATCTTTGATGTACATGCCTATGTACGGTTGGGCCGCTGGTTCCATAAAACACCCATTCGCATCCACCGGGTCAGGAAGCGCGTCATCTTTTTGGAGAACATTATTTTCAATGCACACACGATAATCATCTTCACCATACGCGGGAGCTTGATGCACAACACCCGTCCCTGAGTCATCTGTCACATAAGAATCACAACACACAGTGAACGCTTTTGGTCCCAAAGAACCCTCAAACCAGTCAAATATCGGTTTATACTTCAAACCTGAAAGTGAACGACCACTGACTGATTTTAAAATGCACCACTCATCGTTTAGAACCTTAGTAATTCCCTTGCTTTTTTTTGTTGCATGAGGTAAGCTTTCCATGCGAGCCTCGGCCACGATATAAACATTGCCTTCTGGGTCCTTAAGGTAAACGTATTGTAATTCTGGATTGACACATAGCGCTGTGTTTGACGGAAGCGTCCATGGAGTTGTTGTCCACGCTACAAGCGACGCTCCAAGTTCACAGCCAACGACTGGAAACGCAATCTGCGCAGAATATGATTTCACAATACCAAGCTGAAATAGACGAGCTTACCATAACCGCTGGGTCAGACACATCTCTGTAGTCCAGGCCAGCCTCAAAGTTTGATAGGGGGGTGTTACAGGCAGTAGAATATGGCATAACTTTAAATCCCTTGTAAATCTACCGAAGCGTTTTAAAAATGGGCTACATCATCACGTGAAGGAAGTTAATACCAGTTTTTTATCGTCCAATGACTTGAAAACCCACCATATGCTTTCCATGAAGTTTGGATCCATCGTTTTGTAATCATTTTCGAAGTCGATCCATCGGCCTATTCTTTTAACTGTTTTCTCCCACTCTGCAGAATACCGAAGGACAATACTTCTACACTCTTCGTTGTAGTTTCCGATACCCATTTTAAGAACGTCTTCTCTCCCACCAATTTCTGAAATTTGACAGTGTGAATACGATGTTCGTATTTTCAGAAACAAACGCACTTAATTTTTTGTCTATCTCATGCTCCACCGGTAGGCCGTGGCAGTCCCAGCCGAAGCGTCTCACGACGTGCTTCCCAGTTGTAGATGCAAATCGGGTCACGATATCCTATAATCGGATGAAACTGCTGTCGAACACGTCCCAGGCAACACAAACCTTGATGGTACCCGCCAAAAGGTGGCCATAGTGAGGAAGACCAGTCGCAAACGGAGGACCATCGTAGAAGACAAACCTGTAGAAATCAGTCAAGCAGTTGAAGTTTGAGAGGAGAACGAGACTTACTCGGGTTTGCCCTCAGTGCGGCGTAGCTGTTCGCCAAACGCATCAATGTCGTCCCATAGTTTCAAGATGCGTAGCTCCTACGTCGAGTGCGTGAATTTGGCGCAGTTTACAGCGTTTCGTTGGGTCTCGCACTTCGTCGGGAAAAGAGTATTGCTGCCCTTCGACGACCTCATATAACGTCATTCTGGGCGATGACGCAGAAAGCTCCTTTGAAAGCTGCTGTCGAAGTTTTCGTCGTCTTGAAGCCGTGCCGCTTCGTGAGGAGGGCTTTGTGTACACCGCGTTGAGGTTTTGGCCCTTCCGAGGTATTTATTACTGTTCGTATTTTTCGACTTGTAGCCACAAATCTACATGGTATAGCCTGAAAACGCCATCATGAAAAAACAACATCCTTCGTACTTACACAGAAAATCCATCTTCTTCACCCACACACCGCGAACTAACTATAGTAACTAGTACAGATCTACCTGTTCTGTGCCTGTAACACGCGCGCGCCCGCCGCCACACCTGTCGTCAGCGAGGGACGACGAGCTATGGGCGATACGAGCATAGTGCTGGAGCGCGCATCGCAAGATTTGATGAAACTAGAACTCGCTGGTATCATCACACCGCAGGAACGTAAGCATATATTTTCAACGCGCTCCAAACATGAGAATTCGCTGGCACGGCAGCGTGGTTCCAGTGAACGCGCTTTTCTTGCATACAGTTCGTATGAGCTCGCTCTTGAGACTACGCTGCGGCTACGAATGAGAAAGAGCCGACATCACGCTCTCGCATCGACAGTCCAACAGCACGTACGCCGAGTCCTGGGTCGCGCTGTTCGTCAAAATACTTCGAGCCTTCATCTCTGGTACGTATTTGTACAGTACTGCGAGAAGCATGGTAGCAACAAATTATTATCTCGTGTGCTTGCGAAAGCGCTGAGATATCACACCGACAGCGTTGGACTTTGGTTGTATGCCGCAACCTTCGAGTTTCAGAAAAACCTCAATGTGAATGCTGCTCGAGCTATCTTGCAACGTGCGCTGCGAAACTGCGCCGAAAAAGGCGACATCTGGTTAGCTTACTTCAAGATGGAAATTATGTATGCGAACGTCATCAAGTCTCGGAAAGCGGCGCTACTATCCCAAAGTTTGACCGAAGCGACTGAGAGTAGCAAGGGTGGGATCCAACTGAAGGTTGAAGATGGCGCGATTGCATTTCTGGTCTTTCACAAGGGCGCGTCTCAACAAGAACGAGATTCAAACTTGTGCCTGAGGATGCTCTGTGCTGCCATGGGCCTACATCACGCTAGTACACTAATCGAGCGCATGCTCGCATCACGCATAGCATACGAGCAAGAGACAGCTACGGTAGCAAATTTTATTCTTCATAAGAAACGAACTCGTGCTACTTATCGCAGCTTGCATAAGTTGCTTAGTACGCGCGACGTATCAGCGCACATGGTGAACCAACTTCATGCCCTCCGGCGGACCCTGGAAGAATCTGAACTCAGCACCAGTACCTCGAGTAAATTATCTTTCCTATTAAAACGTGTCCATTATTCGGTGGAAGAAAAAGCCTTGCAAATGTTGAACAAGGCGCTCGTACTGCATTCGCTTGGTGTGGACACAAGATTTTCAAAGAGGCAGGGCGCACACGCAATGATAACATGTTTCAACTTTGAAGAACACGAATTTCTACAAAAAGGGCACTTTTTCAGTGCCCGAATGTATTGACTCATAAATAACCACCGCTTATACCTACCATCTGAAACAGAATCACATTGCAGAAGTTGGAAAATAAGAGTCGTGCAGTCACGTGTTTCCAGTTCAACATCGGTACTTCAGTTCCTGTGTTCGACATATCGATGTGGGTACTCCGTAAATTATGGGTGCCGCTCCAACAAGGTACTTTAGCTGACACGCGTATCGTGCAACTCGTACAGCATCACTCGCACATTGGAACTCCGGAGATTCGTTCGTAGAGTACGATAACCACTGCTCTAGCAATCGCGAAGAGAATCTATCAATGTCGCGATCAGTGACGTCCCACATATTAGCTATCACGATGGGAGCGCCAGCAAGTAGATATAGCATAGAGATACTAGATAGTGATGAACACTCCATAATATCATATACACCACTCGAACAGCCCATTAATACCGTTGCAGTACAAATTGAAGCATCCTGGAAGGAGCCCGTCTTCAAAATATCTTGTCCTCCACCATGACCGAAATAAAGGTAGAAATCAAAGCTCTGGAGTGATTGGATCAATTCACTTGCGGTAGGCGACGTTCCGCTGACACCATCCCACCCTGCTTTTGTCAGCAAAGGTTCAAGCTGTTGCTGTGTGCCGAGTAGATCGCCAGTCGGATTCAAAACAAAAAAAGTACTACTAATATTCTTTGCATGTCTTGTGTTGCTCTGGAAATCAGCGATACTTTGAGCGATAGCAACTGAGGGCGTTCTATATATGCGCTGATTATTTAAAGAATCAAGAGATTCCCAGGTGAAATGTCGCGTGACATCGTCAAGTGAAACAATGACAGCACTCCGCTGCAAAAAGCAACCAGCATTTGTCAGAGAAGTAGTTCTCTTCAGTTCAGCCAGATATTTCCGCGCAAAAGTGACCATGTCAGCAACATGTTCGCACGTGGATATTTTCTGTAACACGCTTTGTTTATCAGAAGATAAAACTAGGCACACTGGAGCTGATTTATGTTCGCATGGATTCAACAGAAGAGACGAAAGTGCGAGCCTGAACTCGTCGTCTGTCATGCAATCTAAGCCATGGATAAGTAGCCGGAGCAGCTGCGAAGCTGATGCAACAAGCTGTAAATCTAGCTTTGATGCAAGAATCCGAAGTCTAGACATGAGTTCATCGTATAAATCTCGAAGTTGTTGTTGTTGCTGCAGCACTAAATCACCAAGTAATAGAACCCTCCACGCACCAAGTACGTCTATGTCAAGTTGAGAAAGTATCTTGCGGAGGCTAGCATCAAGTTGAAGTCGCTTTTCCCACCAGACAATTTTTGAACTTCTGCTGTCCACCGAAGTAGGTAGATTTTTCTGTTCTTTGATGATCCGTGAAAAGTTATGAAATATTTCGCTAAGAAATGGGTTGGCGATTTGAACACAAAGCGCAGATCCGTCGACGCCACTTACTCTGGAGATGATCAGTTTGTCGCGGCGATTATCGTTGTCGGTGTGAGTGCACTTCACTATCCCTATTGTCAGCACCGGTGAACCCGTGATCGCTGTCTGTCGACATTTTTCTCCCAAGGCATTGTCTACACCAGCAAGTTCAGCGATTTCTTCACGAGATACTTGAAGACACTGGACTGCAGACGCAAACTGAGGAAATTGATCGCATTTCATCTTTCTCATCTTCCGAACGAAAGCCTCGTCGCACTGTAGCCGCTTGACGGTTTTGAGCGTCAGTAAAGCTAGATACTGACTCCTTGTGACTGCTCCGTAGCAAGTTTGTAATCCGCTTGCTACTTTACAGGGACTTTGTGTGTGATCAGAAATCATCAACGACAGAAGTCTCGACTGTAGTTCCCAAAGGATGATAGGAGTGTCACGACATCGCCATAACAGCTCCATTACTTTGTTTCTCATTTCTATGGACATGCACACTGCGGGAGAGCGTGAATCCAAGCCCGGGCGAGGCATATCAAGTGGAAGGACTATTGAAAAGTCAAGCTTCAGTTCACATGAAAGTGAGAGAGCAACCAAAATTGGCTCATAATTCCGACAATCTTTCAACAGAGCCCCCAGGAGTGAAAATGATGTATCTGTATCTGGATCGTCCGAAGGTGTTAGAACTCCAAGATATAATAGCCTCGCATAAATTGAGCGAAAAGGACCCAACAACGAGGCACAAAGTGAGTGTTGTAAATGGTCAACATGCGCATTCACCTGACACCCACGTGACTCTGCCCTTCTATGCACAACGGCAGATATTTCGGCTATGGTTTCTCTAACTCGTGCTATGTTCGTACCACGAAACTCCGACTTATGCTCGTTTTCACAACACGAGCACTCTATGATTGAAGATAAAACCTTCGCATACACGTCCATCCTGGTATCGAAGATACTTTCTTGCGTTCTTCGGAAAAGGGCTCCATCGATAACCTCATGATAAGTCAAAAGCTCATCTCTAGCTTCTGTCAACCTTCCAAGTCGTTGATAAGTACCCGCCTTGCGTAAGTGTACAGCTCCTTGCAACGCATGCGAGCATACTCGGCGAGATAATTTCAAAGCTTCATCAAATGCGTGCAGGCTGGAAGACACCATGCCTATCTCAGCGCAGATAGTTGCTTTCGTGCAGAGCGCTGATATGTAAGTCCCGACCACAAAAAAGTAGGAAACTTTTGGATCACATATACTTGCTTCTCCAGTTACCTCTTTCACCGAGTCATGGTAGGAGCTGAGGCAATTTCGCAGGGAAGAAAGAGCAATTTCCACATAAGAGAATGCCTCGCTAATATGTCCTCTTTCTGCAGCAACACCTGCTAGAAGAAGTTTGGATCTCCCCTGATGAGCGCTACACGTTTTGGATATGCGTCTCTGCCACGGACGATGTCTATGAAGCGATAGTAGTAGACATGGCGCCGGAATTGGTGCCAGAAGAATAGCAGCAACATGGCTTGTTGTCTCCGGACAAATGAAATGTCTTAGCCTGTTTGATAAATGAGTAGAACCTAAGGTATTCAACTTCTCGCAAATGTCTTGTATAGCTTCGAACATGCGTCGAACACCGTCTGAACTTTTTGCATTCAAGTGCTCTTCAAACACGCGACAAAATTTTTCCAACTCGTGCAAACTGATTTCTTCCTGGATAAACATTTGTGCATGTTTAAAAGCTCCGCTTTCGTTGATGCTGATCAAAGCTAACGCAGTACGACATGCGAACTCAATTGAAACCGCTAGGCGCAAGTATTCAGCATCAATTGCGCGCGCAACTTTCAGTAAGACATCATGATACACTTGTATTATTCCCGACTGTCCACACACCGCACATGCGCGGGTACGACACTGTCCAGATCCATGCGACACAGGAGGGAACATAACTTGGAGAAGATCAGAAACAGCTGCGATATGCGCTGAGCTATAATTAATTCGCAACTTTTGCCAATCACTGAGCACTTCGATTGCGAATGTGAACAATGCGCTTTTCAACTGATGCCTCAAACACATGGAAATATTTGAACTGTCCCAAAATAGACATTCCTCAATAATTCTGATCAATATCTCGACAGTTTTCTCACGCTCTACTAATTGGGGAATGAAAGGTTTGAATGTTTCCTTGTTTCCTGCAAAGCTGGTTGAGATTTCGGCATAAAGTACCAATATTGCTTTGAAAGGCATTTCAGACGTTCCGTAGTGATGCGATTCACTTAACAAGAGTTTGACAGCATTTTCTTTTGACGTTTTGTGCAAGTGGTGGAATAGAGTTTTGATTCGACCATGTCTTTCGCCGCTTGTGTTGACTTCATTTGCTTCGAAACCACCCAAATGATCGCAACACCGCAAAGTTGTCCTGTAAAGTGCCTCTGCGGCTTCTTGGTGTCCTGTCTCGGCGCACTTCTGTGCAAGCGTGTGGATAGATCTACGTGTGGCTAAAGTATTGAAGCCATTCAAAAGCACGAGTTGACTCAAGGTGTGCATCGCAATCGAATCGTGTGTGAACTTGTGTTCCAAGTTATTCGTCTCGAGCTGAATGGCAAGCAGAGCGTTTGATAAGCATAGACTTGGCAATGCAGCACAGAAAGCATGGGGTGTTGTATCAATTTTCAGGCTATACTCTGCAAGCTGCGCTCCGATTATAGCGAACTGTCGTATTTGGCATAAGAAGTCTGCGGTGCAATTCAAGTCTGCAGCACCTGCATCATATGCAAAGCGTTGGACTTCTCGTGCAAGTAAACAAAATGTGTGAAACAAATACTGAGGGTGGTCCAATTCTAATGCTCGTGAAAGCTCAACATTTGCGCACGCCAGTTCGCGCGACAAAACATTCTGATTGGACCGCAGAGTAAAATGAAGTGCAGTTTTTAGGGTCACAAGAAGCCAAGGTTCAACAGCACTTGGCAACATCGTATCAAGAAGTCGGAGGGCCTCAGCTTGAGTATCTGTTTTAACCGCTTGCTGCATAAGCTGCTTATAAATTGAAAAGAGCATGTCTTGCGTCATAAGCGCTTGCATACGCGTCAAAGTTTCTCTTGAGATATCCTTGGCGCTACTATAGCATACAAGTTTCGTCGAAACTTGGAGCAAATATTCTTTGTTAAAGGTAGAGTTTTCCAGACAAAAGAGTATGACTTGAACAAATTTCTGCCGCGTATACATGGCCTCAGAAGAATTAGTCAAGCCTGATATCGCGATGAAAGCTTTCAAGGCACTGTTTGTAAAACTGCGAACATATTTATCGGCGAAATCCCCAGACTGAGCAAGAACAAGTTTGAGGACAGGCTGCATGATGTTTGATACCTGTAGATAACCGTCCACCAGAATTTCCCTTCTATCTGGACTTGCTATCAGCGCGCTGATCAAATTCAAAACCAATCCAATAACCATCGTCACAAAAAGTTTATCTCCTCGTCGTTCGCCACAAATTTTCTCTACTTGAGATAGATCAAAGTTCTCAGTGCGCAACTGTTGAAAAAGATCTTTGAGTAACGCCCAGCAGTTATGGATTGTCTTGTCATTTTCATGTAACGCGGCTAATCTTCGGATCAAAGTATATCGCAGACCAGAAATATTATCATCGTCGCCAGGTTTTCTCAACACCCAGAGCACATCACACAGTTTTTCAGCAGCTGCCAAAAAACGTTGACGCTGTGACTTTGATTGTAGCGAAGTGCCAGCCAATAGCTTCAACGTGTCTTGTACTGCAGTAAACATGTCTTGCATAAGATGATCTGATAGTGTCTGCAACTGCGATCGGTCTACTCTGATGAGTAAGTTGCAAGCTTCTGTAGTGAGAGCCTCAAAGTTCAGACAAGCTTTTCCGTATTCTGCTTGAGTGTGCGCGGCGGAATACTGACGGACAAGCCTTGCTATCTGTGCGTGCGAGTCCATCCCGACTGTGCTACTCTACTCGCGCATATCTAACTCCATTCTTTTCTCTTTTTCGCTGCTTCCTTTCAGCAGTGACGGCGTTGCCCGAGAGCTGTTTTTTTGAATTCCCTCGCTTGCTCTGGTGCGCGCTCTCGGCGGTTATCTCTCTCGTTCGAGAGCCGGTGCTTACTGGCGTGAGAACATATATTAACAATCTCTAGTACTATATATTGTATATTTCCACTTTTTCGGGTAAATCATGTTATCTCCGCTTTAGTAAAAAAGAGGAGCACATCCACCTGCCATACATATAATGTGGCAAGATATGTCAAACTTTGCCTTTCTACGTTGGGATTTTGAATCGCCTGTTTTCGAGTAAATTGAACGATATCAAACGGTGTACCGATCCTTTGCCCTACGCTCCAGTCGAATGGCATCATCATGTACCATGTACCCGATTTTCTCACTTTCAGGGATGTCCAAAATGTCTTTCAAATGTCGACCAATAGCTACCTGTTCAGGTTCGCTTGACGCTGTCTTTGTCCACAAGGCGATTCGATGCTGCTTCTGCCGCACACTGATGACGGCTCCGCAAACTTCGGTGGTTTCACTGAATTGCTCGCCAATCATACACAAAAGAAGATTCAACCAACTTTCGTCAAGCTCTTCCCCATCTTTCTGCTTTGGGACATAATATGTCCATTTGCCACCTTTTGCGCATGTCTCATCTTCCCACTTTGGCTCGATGCCCTCCTTGAACAAATGAAAATCCGTACCCATGATTAATTTGGAAGGTGTAAGGATGTTGTTGTACAGACACCAAAAGTCTTCCACAGTGTTGAAAGTATATACACTCCGAAGTGTTTGTCCCCATGTGGTCTGCTTCTGGCGAC
>Ga0182093_1295026_pt1 | contig 15735 bp, 13 predicted proteins | sample 041ome_21_FD_127776 | JGI IMG/M metagenome (GOLD analysis project Ga0182093, IMG submission 127776) | Metatranscriptome of coastal salt marsh microbial communities from the Groves Creek Marsh, Georgia, USA - 041411BS metaT (Metagenome... | ecosystem: Environmental > Aquatic > Marine > Intertidal...
CTGCACTATCCTCCCGTACCCGAAGGCTCTGAGCTTCCGCGGGCCGCGGCGCATGAAGACATCAACTTGCTGACTATCTTACCGGCCTCGGACGGCCCGGGTTTAGAGCTCCAGTTACAAAGCGGTGAGTGGATCGAGGTGGTCAATCGTCCCTCACAAGTCGTTGTGAATATCGGAGACATGCTGCAAGAGGCGACTGGTGGCTATCTACGATCCACCACACACCGTGTGGCGGCCACCGACCCTGCTGTTCTAAAGAAAGGGCGAATGTCGTTACCACTGTTTTTACACCCGCGTCCGGAGGTTGTGCTATCGGAGCGCTATACCGCAGATGACTATCTTCAGCAGCGATTACGGGAGCTGGGGGTTATCTGAGCACGCTAATTTTCTTAGCGTGCTTATTTACTGTTGGCTATTTATTGTTGATTGCAACTTGCTGTCCCCCCAGTCCAACCAAGATAAATACCAGCCCAACGAGTGTGCTTGTCGCTACCGCCTCACCTAAAACAGTGGCAATGAATACGAGGGAGAGTGGCGGTGCTAGGAAGATGAGGCTGCTTACCCGAATCGGTGTATCGGTCAGCTGCATTGCTTTCATCCAGAGTACAAAAGCCACGCCCATTTCAAAGAGGCCGATGTAAATACCACCAAGGACAGTGCCACTATTTAACGACGGCAGGCTACCGGTTATGCTCAAAGTAACCCAAAGTATGGGCACAGCGGTGGTGAAGTTGAGAAGGAGAGCCAGCTCCGCATCGACGTTCGCGCGCTCGACGATAAGTTTGTTCAACACCCAAGACAGCCCCCACAAAACGGTCGATCCAATAGCGAGCGCAACGCCAGTGACGTTGTCGAATTCGAACGATGTGAGATTGCCATCGGTCACAATGATCAGAATACCGACATAGCTCAGCAGTGCTAGGGATGCTTCCGTGATCGAGGGCAGAACTCGAGAAAAACAGGCTGCAATAAAAGGAAGGGTTAGTCCCCAGGTGTAGTTGATGGCCATGGCGTCTTGCGCAGGCAGTAAGTCGTAGGCCGTGAAGAGCACCCCGTAAAATAGCACTGGGTTGATACACCCCAACGCGAAGCATCGACGCAAGGTGCCGCCGGAGATGGTCTTAAGTTGAGAGATCTTTCCTTGATAGACGAGCCTTGCCGCAAAGAAGAGCCAAGACACCGTTACAGCAATCGCTATTAACTGTATGGGAGAGCTGAACTCTAGCGCCCATTTAAAGGCGGTTGCCATAGTGCTCCATAGGCCCACTGCACCCAATCCGCAGGCCAAGGCAAGACGATCTGACGAAAAGGCTGGTTGCGACATCGGTTCGGACTGTATTCCTTGTTAGCCAATGAGTAGACTCGAATCCAAGTTCGAAGCCTATCTAAGAGGAGCCAACAATGGGGCACATCAGTAAAAATGTCACCCTCGACAACCCTGCTTATATTCACGAGTCAGCGTGGCTCTACGGGAAAGTCACCATTGGTCCTGGTGCCTCGGTTTGGCCCAATGTTGTGACACGTGCTGAAACCTATGAGATTCGAATTGGCGCGCGGACCAACATTCAAGATTTTGTGATGATCCACGTTGGTGCCGCTTCCCCTACGATCGTCGGTGAAGACTGCTCCATCACACACCACGCGACCCTACACGGCTGCACGATCGGCGATCGCTGCTTGATTGGTATTAACGCCACGATTATGGACGGCGCAAAGATAGGCAATAACTGCATTGTTGCGGGACACACTATCGTCACGGAAGGCAGCGAGTTTCCGGACAACACCATCATCGCCGGCGTGCCCGGTAAAGCTGTAGCAACGCGCGACTGCGGTGATGCGAACCTAGTAAATGCTAAATTCTACAGCGCTATGGCAGAGACTTACGCATCTGGCGATGATCGTTTATCGAAAGAAAAGGTCGACGAGGTTCTCAGCTCAATCGGGTCGTGAAGCAAATCCCCGTCGTACTCATATGAGCGCACGGCAGGTAAATCGTGCCGAGTCGCCGTATGCAACGATTATGCACGGGTCAACGACTCAACGAGTGGGTGCCTGCTGAGCGCAAACCGCTTTAAGGTCCCGCAAAGCCCACAGGCGCAAATAAACTTTAGCGTTCGTAAGCTTTGCTATGTCAAACGCCTGAGTCTTTGGAGGGCGTTAGGACTTCGACTCGTTGATCGCTTCCTCAAGTTTGCTCATCGCACCACCATCAAAGACCAGTTTAAAGCCTGCTGCCTTCAACAGTGATTTTGCTTGAGCAGAACGCCGGCCGCTTCTGCAGTAAACGATCACTTCCTCGTCAAGCTCAACGCCCATGTCAATAAGTGTTCCCGGCAATCCTTGCACCGGATGATTTAGAGCGCCCTCGAGGCCGCCAGAGGCGTACTCCCGTTCTGTACGCACATCAATGATTACAGGTGATGAGAGGCCTTCACGAATGATTTCAAGGTCATTGGCCAGTGTCGGAGTCGCGCTCATTGAGAGCACTGCTGCGAGGGCAACAAAAAGGGCGCCAATCTGCGCCCCAGCGAATGAGGCGCGACGAGAGACCCGCCGCGCTTTCGTGGTATTAGTCAATCTTCTTTGATCCATGTGCTTGCCGCCATAAGTGCGTCCTTGCGGGTAGCATACTGCATCTCAGTTGACAGATGTTCCTCAACGCCAAGTCCAGAAAGAATATCAATGACCTCGTCTCGAAGCCCACAAGCGTAGACGCGCTTCCCAGCTGAGTGCGCATCCATGGTGATAGTCTCTACGGCGCGTGCGGCAGATACATCCATGAACGTTACCTGGCTAAAGTCGAGCAGCAGGGCTTTGTGATCGTTACGACCCACGCGCTCGCGTACCTGGTGACCGAGGTCAGCGGCCGCACCGAAACTCAGCGGGCCACCAAAATCAAACAGCGTGATATCACTTTTGATATCGCTGTATATGGCGTCTTCTTCTTCGGTAAGGCTGTGGTCCTCTTCACCGTCAGCACCACTCGCTTTTCGAAGTTGCTCATCTGCGATCTGCTTCACAAATGCCAGCGCTGCAATAACAACACCAGCCAGAACTGCAGTAATGAGATCTACAAAGACGGTAAGGCCCAGTACCAATGCCATCAGCAGAAGGTCAAAACGGGGTCCTCGGTGCGCGCGTTTGAGGTATGCAACGTCGACGATATCGTAGCCGACCTTGACCAAGATGCCGGCAAGGACTGCATGCGGAATCTTTTCCGCAAGGGGCGCAAGGACCACGACAACAGCCAACAGCAACAGGCTGTGGAGCATGCCAGAGATTTTCGTTCCGCCGCCAGTGCGGATATTGACCACGGTCCGCATTGTCGCTCCAGCGCCTGGAATGCCTCCGAAGAAACCGGCGATCGTGTTGCCTACGCCCTGACCGATCAACTCGCGGTTTGAGTCGTGGCGCGTTCGCGTCATGTTGTCTGCGACGAGCGAGGTCAACAGCGAGTCGATGGCACCTAAAACTGCCAAAATGAAGGCCGCCTCGAAGATGATGATCGCTACGTTCGACTCGATGGAAGGTACGACGAAACTGGGCAATCCTGTGGGAATATCACCCAGAATCGGTATGCCCTCAATAAACAAGCCGATGACAGTACCAGTGATTAGAGCGGCAAGAGGAGCCGGCACGAGTTTTCCCCACTTAGGAGGCCATGTGAAGACCATGGCCAGCGTGAGCAACCCCACGAAGAGAGCGCCTAAATTCGGGTTTGATACGGCAGTTGGCACTTCAAGTAACGCTGGTATCGTGCCGCTTCCCTGAGGCTCGTGTCCAAAGAGGCGCGCGAGCTGCAGGGCGATGATGATGCAGCCGATACCACTCATAAACCCTGAAACCACGGGGTAAGGTACTAGTCGTATGTACTGACCGAAGCCTAAGACGCCAAAGGCGATCTGGATCAATCCAGCAAGAATTACTGTCGCAAAAACAAGAGAAAGATCGCCACTTAGGGATGAGAAAACACCCGCGAAAACCACAACCATAGGACCTGTTGGTCCTGTGATTTGTGAGCCCGTACCCCCAAACAGCGCGGCAAAGAAGCCGACGATGATGGCGCCATAAACCCCCGCAATAGGACCTGCGCCCGAGGCCTCACCAAAGGCGAGCGCCAACGGTAGTGCAACGACGCCGGCAGTGAGACCGCCATAAAAATCGCCGCGAAGATTACTCGTATCAAAAAATTTCATATTTCTGTTGCTCGTAGTGAACGTTCGATGAAAAGAAGATTTACTGGACGATAGATTTGAAGCTGTCGGTTTCAGCGTCGTAGGCGGTCACATCACCGTCAGCGATGTGGTATACCCAGCCGTGCACATCGATGTCACCCGCGGCAAGTCTTGCGGCGACTGCTGGGTGGCTGTTGAGGTGCGCCATCTGCAGGACCACGTTGCGTTCGGTTGCGGTAAGAAGGTCAACCTGCCCTTCACCCTGTATGGCCTCAGCGGCTTTCACTGCAGCACGTGAGTTATCGACCCAGTCTTGAACACGTGGAATGGCGTCGAGATTTTGAGGTGCCATCGCACCTTGGATAGCGCCACAGTCGGTGTGCCCGCAAATGACGATGTGCTTTACGCCAAGAACGGCGGTTGCAAATTCGATGGAGGCCGCAGTGCCTCAATGTTCTGGCTGTGCGGCGGTACGACGTTCCCCGCGTTTCGGCAAACGAAAAGATCGCCCGGCATAGTCTGTGTGATCATAGCGGGATCAATACGCGAATCAGCACAGGTAATGAACAGCACATCGGGGCTTTGACCCGTAGCGAGCTTATCAAACAATGCCTGGTGCTCAGGCACAACTTCTGACTTGAACTTGGCAACGCCATCGATCAATTTTTGCACGTCTAAAACTCCTGAAAGTAGGTGTGGGTTTAATACGTGCGAACTCTATTGATTAGATACGATAGTTGTTACTAATATAACGATATCTTTTGATAGTAAATTTCTATCACCTTGCATGCGAGGCGTTCAGTAAAACGAGCGGTTCTGTTTCTGCGAGGTTCCGACTTAGCCGGCAGAGGTAATGTGGCAATGCAACAAAAATTGAACATCAGCCTGAGACAGCTTGAGTACTTCAGGACCATTGGCGATGTAGGGAGTTTTCGTGGTGCAGCTGAGCGATTAGGCGTTACTCAGCCGACACTCACGGCACAGATCGCGGCGCTCGAGGACGCTATTGGAGTTAAGTTATTTGAGCGAACCCGTTCAGGTTCAACGCCCACTGTGGCTGCAAGGGAGTTGATGCCCGTGTGTAACCGCATTCAAGAAGAGTTACAAAGTTTTGTCGATACGGCACATGGCTTCAGTGGTGGTGTTGCTGGAACTTATCGAATCGGCGTGACACCCACCCTCGGTCCTTATTTGTTACCCCAAGTGTTACCCGAGATTCATTCGCGGTTTCAGGAGTTGAGGTTATTTGTGCGGGAGGGTGTGCCAGCGGTTCTGAGTCAAGACCTCAGAGCTGCCAAGCACGATTTGATACTGTCAACCCAGCCTATCGCCGAAGCAGGTTTGGAGATTAGCCCGCTCTTTCGCGAGCCGCTTAAGCTCGTTATTCCGCTTGATCATAAGTTGGCACAGAAGAAAGTGATCAACCGCATGGACTTGGTCGGCGAAGAAGTGCTTACTCTTGACGAACAACACCTTTATCACCGGCAGGTGACAGAGCTATGCCAGACGCTAGGTGCCACGACTCGTCGGGACTTCGAGGGCACCTCGCTTGATACCCTTCGGCAAATGGTGGTGATGGGAATGGGCATTACTTTTTTACCTTCACTGTATGTTGCTTCTGAGATCCGAGACGCTGATCCACTGCGGGTGGCAGATGTATTCGGGGTCAACATGTATCGAGATCACGCACTCGCTTGGCGGAGTCGATCGCCCGCGCGCCCACTCTTTAGAAGGTTGGCTCAAACGATCAGAGAGCTCGTTCTGCAGACTGCGGGTAATGAGTTGCGATTGCTTTACTAAGAAATATGCGCCGTGTGAGGTGGCAGAAGTTGATGCTTGGCGCATGACATATGTGACAGGTCCGCGCTCGCAGATATCGTGCGCCGTAATCCCGAACCCTTACGTGCTCGTAAGCCGTTGCCCGCGAACTTTCTACTCAGTACCTAACAAGTATGGCGTGGCCGCATTGTAACCACTGGCTTTTACTCGGGTTTCAAGGTACCTGTGCGCGCAGGCTGATCATACGGACGTTCCTGTTTCATAGGTCTTGCGGTGTGTCAGCAAGACGGGGATATTAGGCGTATCCGCTTTGGGGACAATCACACTATGACTTACGAATCATCCACGCCTTTTATCAATGCTTCACTTACAGATCACTGCTTGAGCATTGAATTTAATCGCCCTGATGCGCTGAATGCACTTCGTCCTGAGATGCTCTCTGAGACTGCGCGGCTAGTGCGTCAAGCGTCCAACGACGCGGGTGTTCAGGTAATTGTTCTTCGCGGTGCGGGACGTGCCTTTTCCGCGGGCGTTGATTTGAAAGTGCTGCAGGGGATCAAACCCGAGGGCGGGATCATCGGGAATGTCTTTGACGAGCCTGCGGCCGACCTCGCCGCCGCGATCCGCGACTCGGGCGTGCCCGTGATTGCTCGAGCAGTGGGCGCTTGCTTTACAGGAGCTCTCGAGATCGCGCTCCATTGTGATTTTGTCTACACCACCGATTCGACCAAGTTTGGTGATACCCACACAAAATTCGGTCTGCGCCCAACCTGGGGAATGTCGCAAACACTCTCACGCGCAGTCGGCCAGCGCCGTGCGCGGGAACTCTCCTTCACGGCCCGAATATTCACGGGCGCTCAGGCGGTTGAGTGGGGTGTTGCGAATGCTAGCTTTGAGTCGCCTGAAGCGCTCGACGAAGCGCTTGGTGCCACCTGTGCGCAAATTGCGGGCAACAGCGCTGAGGCAGTGGCTGCTATGAAGGACCTCTATAGGTTGGCAGAAGCTGAACACGGCGTTCGTCCCTCGCTTGAGGCTGAAACAGCCTTAACCTACGTAATCACTGATACGAACGAGCGTTTGTCAGCCTTCTAGGCTACTTCTGCTCGATCCGTATCCCCCGCCCTGCTAATGCGAATCTAACGCTAAAGAGGGAGGCATCAGTTCGATCTATTGCGTTCCCAAAGTGAGGTAGTTACCGTCCCCTATCGAATAAAAGGATAGCGTCGTGAGTGCACTGACACCGTTACTTGAATCATTGTATTTTGAAGTCATTCCTATGAAAGGCTTTGAAGAAAAGCTGGATGTTTTGAAGGCAGGCGATCGCGTCGGTATTACTTGCTCTCCGAAGCAAGGCTTACAAGTCACTTTGGACACAGTAGCCAAACTCTCGGACCGTGGTTATTCACTTACGCCACACCTCGCCGCCCGCCAGGTAAAGAACAAACAGCACCTTAAAGATATTGTTGCGCAGCTTACCGATAGCGGCATCACGTCGATCTTTGTACCCGGTGGTGACCTCGACGAGCCTTTGGGTGAGTACGATAGTTCCGCGGCTGTTTTGCAAGATCTCGCCGGGATGGACCACCCATTCACACGTATTGGTGTCGCATCTTATCCGGAAGGCCACCCCGCTATTTCTAATGATCTTTTGTTCGAGGCGTTGGAAGCGAAGCAGGGTATCGCCACCCATATGGTTACCCAGATGTGTTTTGACATGCCGTTGTTGGTTCAGTGGCTCGCAGAGATGCGGGATCGTGGCATAACGACACCCGTATGGATTGGTCTTCCGGGTGTCATGGATCGGATGCGCTTGTTCAAGACATCGCTGCGTATAGGCGTAGGTCAGTCGGCTAAGTACGCTAAGAAACAAAAGGGCCTCATAGGCATGTTTCTGCGAAGCCCAACATATAAACCGGACTCGCTCCTCAAAGATTTAGAACCTGCGATGGGCGAGGAACGTCTGGGCATTGAAGGCTTATATATCTTCACGTTTAACCAAATCGATAACACTGTTCAGTGGTCTCAAGAACAATTGCAACGCCTTAGGTAAGCGCACGACCAGGAGCACACTCATGTCTCAATTACCCTCTTTCGCGATGGCTATCGGGCCCCGCGTACGCCGGTCCGCTTTTTTCGACGCCACCGTTGCCGCGGGTGTCAAATCATTCACGATCTATAACCATATGTACTTACCCGTGCATTTCGGCGACCCGCTCGCTGAATACTGGGGCATGGTAGAAGGCGTAGTGCTCGCCGATCATGCAGCTCAGCGACAGATCGAAATCACCGGTCCCGACGCGCTGGAGTTGGTTCAGCTGCTGACGCCTCGCGAGATGTCGACACTGCCTGTCGGCCGGGGGCGCTATGTCGTCTTCACCGATAACAATGGCGGTATTATTAATGATGCGGTACTGCTGTGTGTGGAGGACAACAAATACTGGCTATCGCCCGGTGACAGTGATGTCATCTTATGGGCACAAGGTTTAGCGTTGGGCCGCGGACTCGACGTCAGTGTTACCGAGCCCGATATTTCGCCCCTCCAACTTCAGGGTCCGTTGTCGCCTCATGTAGGCAAGAAGCTGTTCGGCGATATTGCGCTGACAATGGGTTACTACCACTGTCATTTTCTAGAGCTGAACGGCATCCCTGTTGTTCTTACCCGAACGGGTTGGAGCGGCGAGTTAGGGTATGAGATTTACCTATTGGATGGCTCTCGCGGTACTGAACTCTGGGACCTGATCATGGCGGCGGGAGAAGAATACGGGATTATTCCCGCGTGCCCTTCGCTCGCCCGCAGTGTCGAAGGCGGCATTTTGTCTTACGCTTCTGACATCACGCTTGAAGACACGCCGTTTACGATTGGCCTTGAGCGTCTTGTCGATGTCGATAAGCCCAGCGATTATATCGGCAAAGAAGCGCTGCAACGCCTCGCCAAAGAACCGATCCCGCGCAAGCTTGTGGGCGCTAACTTCGGGGGAGACCCGGTGGGCAGTAACGATAAGTTCTGGGACGTCTACGCGAGTGGCGAGGTGGTTGGTCGTATCACTCGCTGCTGCTACTCACCGCGGCTCGAGCACAATATTGCACTGGTCAACGTACCGACGGACGTCGCAGAGCCCGGTACTCAGGTTCAGCTCGATATCCGTGGTACGTTGGTGGATGCTGAGATTGTTGCACTCCCGTGGTTCGAGTCGCACAAGAAAATTCCTGAAGGAATCTAATCACCGGCCGAGTAACAGAAGTATTGGCAAAAGCGGCTGAAAAACAGTATCGGCACTAAAACGGGGTTTTGATCAGCCCCGTTTTTTTATTGGCGCTAGGCCAGTGCCGTGTTCTTTGTTCCCGATTATTGAGTTGGTTAATCGGGCTGCTCCACCCGCAACGTTAATAGACTCGCGATAATCATACTGACGCCCCCTACGACCAGCGCGTAAACGGGCTCACCACCGAAGAATTGGCCAACAATAATGCCGAGCATACTCGCGGCCAGAATTTGTGGCAGTACGATAAAGAAATTGAAGATGCCCATGAACAATCCCATCTTTTGATAGGGAATGACGGTTGATAGTAGGGCATAGGGAAGTGACAGAATCGATGCCCAGGCCATGCCGACGCCCACCATGCTAATGAGCAGGAAGAAGGGATCTGAGATGAAGACAAAGGAGACAAAGCCAAGACCACCGCAGAATAGATTGGTCATGTGGGACGCTTTAAGTCCCATTCGGCGGACCATGATAGGAATCAGGATGGCGAACAGCATCGCAACGACATTGTAGGTGGAGAACAATAAACCCACCCAGTCTGCACCTTCGTTGTATCCACCGCTGGTAGGGTCAGTTGTGTTGAAGTGGTAGGAGGTCACCGCTGCCGTTGTTGATGTCCACATGGCGAATAGCGGAAACCAGCTGAAGAACTGAACGGCGGCGAGCTGCCGCATAGGTCCTGGCATATTGCAGAGATCAGTGAGTACGACAACAAGGCCGTGCTCGGCCTTACCCTTGCGCATGAGCATTGATGCTGCAATTTGGCAAAGACCAAAAGCCGCTACGCCGAGGCTCAAAATATAGAGATTACGATCGAGCACACCCGAGAATTGGTCGATAACGAGTGTGCCAACAGCACCTACGACTAACCACAGAAGTCCGCCTCTCAAAAAGGACGGCTCAGATGAGTTGCTGGCGCTCGATGCAGCGCCGTCGTCCGGCGATTCATCGAAGAAAGACGCCATCTCGGCAGGGGAATACTCTTTAGTTCGAAAGACTGTCCACGACACGGCACCCAAGAAAATTAAGCCGCCTGCGTAAAACGATAGTTTCACTGAATCAGGGATCGCACCGGCTTCAGCGGTATTCGATACGTCAAACCAGTTGGTCATCATCCACGGAAGCGCTGACGCCACCACCGCGCCAATGCCAATAAAAAATGATTGAAGCGCATAACCAAAGCCACGCTGCTCAGGCGGTAAAACATCGCCCACCAGTGCCCTAAAAGGTTCCATAGACACGTTAATAGACGCATCGAGAATCCACAGCGTGCCCGCGGCGATCCACAGACTGGGCGAGTTGGGCATGACAAAAAGTGCCGCCGTTGAGAGTAGCGCGCCGTAAAGGAAGTAGGGGCGTCGCCGCCCCAGCCGCCCCCAAGTTCTATCGCTGAAGTAGCCAATAATAGGTTGCACTACAAGACCGGTAATGGGCGCTGCTACCCAGAGCAGCGTTAAATTGTTGTAGTCGGCCCCCAGGGTTTGGAATATGCGGCTGACGTTTGCGTTTTGCAGCGCAAAGCCGAACTGAATGCCCATAAAACCAAAACACATATTCCAGATTTGCCAGAAACTTAGCTGTGGTTGTTTACTCATTATTCTTCACCGCTTTTTTTGTCGCTTGCTTGTTGTCAGTTGCTTTTATTTTGATAGCTGTTATCAAGCTTTTTAGCGCTTCTTGCTCGACTCGCTTTTAATCTTTGCTCATTCCAGAGTACTTTCTGCCTGACTAGGGGCGGGGTTTGGCGTCGTAGTTTATCCAATCTATATCCATGAAATCGTTGCTCTCAGCACCGTTACTGGAGGTGTAAAAACCAATATGGGCGCCGGTGTAATACTGGCTAAGCAATAACTTTGAGGGCACCTGGTGCAATAGTGACCAATCACTATCAGCGTTCAGTCGATAACTGATGCTGTAAATGCCCGTTGCTGAATTGATTCTCCACTCAAGCTCGCCTGAGTAGCTAGGAAGTGCTTCTGATACTAGTATCTCGGGTTCACCCCGATTAGCCAAAGTTACGTTGAGAACGTATTTGTCAGCGGTCTTTCGAACCGTGGCGTTCAGGTAATGGTTGTCTTTTTGAAAGATACTGATACCGGCTTCTGTTTCTGACTGGCTTGCCTCAAACTCGGTGCGCGCGGTGAACTGGAACGCTGTCTCGGTTTGCTTAATGCCCAGTTGGGCCACGCGCGCTCGGGCAGAAGGGACTGTCTGCTGCGTGTTCAGTCGCAAAAAGCCACGACGTGCCGACAAGCTGTAAGCGTCCACAGCGGGCATTCGTCTAAACGTCCATTCCACTCCAAGCCTGGGCGACGTGAAATTATCGGTGAAGGCTAATCGCGCTTGTTGATTCTTTCCTGAGAAAGGCAGGGGTGTCTTGCGCTCAACGCGACCAGTTTTTGGAGCGGCTACCGGCCAAAGGTACTTCTTTTCTTTCCACCAGTAGGGCTCGCGCTCCCACTCGACGGGAATCAAGTGCGTTTCACGCCCCATATTGCTCCGTCGTTCTTCGTCGTTTCGAATGCCGAGTGCGACCATGTACCAGCGGCCATCCTCGAGTTCGACGAGGTCAGCATGGCCGGTGCTGTTAACCCAGTTGTCGTAACTAAGATGACGCGAGGTCAGAATAGGGTTGCGCTCGTTCCCTTCATAAGGGCCCTTCAGCGCGTCGCTGACCGCAATGGTGACGGCGTGGTTAAACGAGGTTCCACCCTCAGCGACCAATAGATAGTAACGCCCATCTTGCTTGTAGAGGTGGGGGCCTTCGGCCCAAATAGCGCGTTTTAAAGCCCCCCGCCACAGGAAGTGTCGTTCCCCGACTAGCTGCCATGTCTCAGGGTCGAGTCGTTGCAACCAGATCTCACCCTCACCGGGGTAGGCCGCATCAGCGGGCGCGTGATTACCGAGATACCAAACACTGCCGTCATCGTCGAAAAATAGATCAGGATCGATTCCCGGTGCGCCATCGATGACATGTGGCTCCGACCACGGCCCTTCAGGGCTATCCGCTGTAATGACGAAGTTCACCATCTGAGTGGGCGCCCCGGACGCTTTTGGTGAATAGACATTGGTCGTGATCAGGTAGTACTTGCCGTCTTGGCAACGCAAAGAGGGTGCATGAATGCCGCCGTCCGACTGCACGTCAACCAAGTTGACCTCACCATTAACCTGATCGCGTCTATGAAGTCCGTGACCAACCAGCTCCCAATTCACGAGATCTTTGGAGTGGTGGATGGGCAGGCCCGGAAAATACTCGAACGAGGAGTTGGCGATATAAAAGTCCCCGCCAACTCTACAAATACTGGGGTCGGGGTAACCCCCAGGAATGATTGGGTTGGTGAAGGTCTCTTTAGTTACTGAAGAGCTCGAGGCTGAGCTGGCGACAACAGAAATCATTGCCACGGCTATTAACCCTCGGATTCCGGCCACGAGACTTTTATGTTTTATCGTCTTGCTCAGCCGCTCCATGACATAGCTCTCGATGCATAAGCCTTCATAACTGACTTTCGATACATAGCTCCCCGCATAAAGCTTCCGAGATCAAATTCTTGGCACAGTGCTCGGCAGCCCTCATTCACACCAAAACCTCACTATAAATCTTATTTGAGCTCAAAAACCTGAGCAGACTTGGCGGGAATAAGAATGCGATCCGAGAGACGATGCCGCTCGCCAGTCAGTACATTACGTGCTGTAGAGGCTTGACCCAAGCCTTGCGAATAACGCGCGCTGTCTAGGTGGACGAGATTCTTTTCATTGTTCATGACCACCATTACGCGCTGGGATTCATTGGTGCGGAAGTAAACGTAAATGCCGTCCCTCGGTGCAAAGTGCAGAAGCTCACCGTTATGAATCGCTGAAGCAGATCGACGCCATTGGAATAGCTTTTGGATAAAGTCTTGCGCTTCAGCGACGTCAGCTGCGAGGCCTTTTTTCTTAAACGCATTGACCTTGTCACCTGGCCAACCGCCTGGGAAGTCTGCCCTGAGACGCCCATGATCACCGTTGTCAGGATTGGTCATCAGTAGCTCAGTGCCGTAGAGCATTTGAGGGGTGCCTCGTGTGGTGGCAAGGAAGGTCATCGCCATCTTATAGCGCGCCAAGTTCTCGCCAACGCCTGGGTACAAGCGGCTCATGTCGTGGTTGTCGGCGATCAGCATCAGGCCCATTGGATCTGGGTACAGAAAGTCATCCGCCAAAACGTGATAAAGCTTGGTAAGGCCGCTGTTCCAACCCTCGTCGTTATTGACCGCATCTCTCACCGCCTGCTGCATCGGAAAATCCATCATTTGCGGTGCACCCGAGTCGTATCCGTCAGCGTTGTTCTTGCCGCGCTGCCAGTATGAGACAGTTGCTGGATTCATAGTCCATTCCTCCCCGACGATGCTGAAATTTGGATATTCAGCAAGTACGCGACCGGTAAAGTCGGCGAGGAAGCCTTTTTCATTGTAGGGCCATGTGTCGACCCTAACCCCCGAAAGGCCTGCGGTCTCAATCCACCAAATAATGTTTTGGATGAGGTAATTAGCCACACGCGGGTTATCTTGATTGAGATCTGGCATCGTCGGTACGAACCAGCCTGTGGTCATTTCTGACTTATCGAACTCCGAGGCGTAAGGGTCTTGATGGGATTCTCGTCGATGGTTGGTGGGTGAAAATTCTGCGTTGCGATTTACCCAATCCGCTGTGGGCAAATCGAACATCCAAGGATGCTCGGAGCCAATATGATTAGGCACGAAGTCGTGGATAACACCGATCCCGTGGTCGCTAGCGGCTCTGCTGAGGGCTACGTAGTCATCGTTGCTGCCCAATCTCGGATCGACACGGTAGAGGTCAGTAGTCGCATAGCCATGGTAAGATCCCTCTTTTTGATTATTTTCGAGTACTGGGGTCATCCAAAGCTGAGTCATCCCGAGCGATTCGAGGTAATTCAGGTTCTTCATGATACCTGCAAGATCTCCCCCGTGACGGCCGTACGGGTGCTGCCAGTCCGCGTCTTCGTGGAGGCCTGCTATTGAGTCGTTTGATGGATCGCCGTTGGCGAATCGATCCGGCATAACAAGATAAACGGCGTCCTTGGCGCTAAACCCTTCACGACTTGCTGAACCGCTTGCTCGCGCTAACAGGGGGTATTCGATCGCTTCACGCTCACCGCGTTTTGAATTCAACTCCAAGGTGATAGTTTGAGCGTCGAGCGCCTTATTTAATTCAAGCGTGACCCAAAGGTAATTTGGGCTGTCGCCGTTTGTCACTCGGCTAACTTTAACGCCAGCTGAGCTGCTGTTGACCGCGCTATTTGCAATGTCATCGCCGTAAAGCATGAGTTCTACGGTGTTGTTCTGCATGCCCACCCACCAATTGGGTGGGTCGATGCGGTCGACGATTCCCGCAGTCGCGCTGTTTGAAAAGACGATTAGGAGCAGGAAAAAGGCAATGAATCGTGAGGTCATAGAAATATCTCCCAACTAAAAAAGGGCCGATAAACAGCCCGTACCCATAATTTTTTATTGCTTGATTACGCTGATTGCAAAGCCACCACCCTTAGCCATGGTGAGGTCAATGCTACTCGCAGAGGTTACCGATATTTGCTCGACAACCGCGTCATAAGGGTTGGTCGCCCAATCGGCACTCTCGCCGTCGCGATAAATGGTTGCGGTGTACGTACCTTGGTCCAAGAAGGCAAAGTCTAAGCTTACGTCACGGGCTTCTTCATTGGTTATGCCCCCAATGAACCAATTATCCGATCCGCGTTCCTGACGCGCGTATACGACGTACTCGCCAATTTCCCCCTCAAGCGGCAGTGACTCTTCCCAATCAGCCGGTACGTCTCTAATAAACTGGAAAAGATCGGGCTTAGCCGCGTAGTTGCGGGGAAGATCCGCAGCCATCTGCAGCGGGCTGTAGAGAACAACCATCAAGGCTAATTGCTTTGTGATGGTTGTACGGATGCGTTCGTTTGCATCGATCCCTTTGAATGTGATGTCAAATACGCCGGGTGTGAAATCTAAAGGACCCCCCGTCATGCGTGTAAAGGGGAGTATTGTGGTGTGCGCTGGCTGATTTCCTTCTGACCACGCGTTGTACTCCTGGCCGCGCACGCCTTCACGCGTCATGAAGTTCGGATAGGTTCGTCGGAGTCCCGTTGGTTTGATGGGCTCGTGCATGTTGATGCCGATTTTATATTTGGCCGCCAGATCTATTGATTTCTGGTAGTGGTTGACCATGAATTGCCCGTGGTTCCATTCATAAACTAAAAAGTCTCTATGGTCTTCGTTGTGAATGTCATGCCGAGGATAGCCGTTTGAAAAGCCGACATAGCCGGTCTTTAAATGGTTCACTCCAAGCTCTTGGTAGAGTGCATAAGCCTCTTCCATTTGATCTTCGTAGTTCTTGACGCCGCCAGATGTCTCGTTATGGAGGATTAGATCAACATTCTTCTCCTGCGCGTAGGCTGCAACTTCCTCTAAGTCAAAGAACGGCTGTGACTCGGTGAAGCTGAAGAGATCAGCATTAGCAATCCA
>Ga0182093_1275044_pt1 | contig 15712 bp, 20 predicted proteins | sample 041ome_21_FD_127776 | JGI IMG/M metagenome (GOLD analysis project Ga0182093, IMG submission 127776) | Metatranscriptome of coastal salt marsh microbial communities from the Groves Creek Marsh, Georgia, USA - 041411BS metaT (Metagenome... | ecosystem: Environmental > Aquatic > Marine > Intertidal...
GAAATGTTCAACGCGCCTTTGGATTTGAACAAACTTTTGCGCGAACGCAAACCCGGCTGATCATCTGACCGCTTGACAGCGCTGCGCCCTTACAGTCAACTAAGCACCGCGGGATAGTCCGCTCGTTTGGGAGGCGATATGCGTAAATTTCTAGTGGTCTTAGATGATAGCCGCGAATGCCTGAACGCAATGCGATTTGCCGCAATGCGCGCTAAAAAATCAGGTGGAGCTGTGTCCATCCTTTCAGTCATCCCACCAGATGAATTCAATCACTGGATCGGCGTCGGAGACATTATGCGCCAAGAGGCCCGTGAACGCATCGAAGCCCATTATGAAGTTTTCGCAAAATGGATGCGTGATCGCCAAGGCATCAACCCCGAATTGATCATCCGTGAAGGTGAGCCGGTGCCTGAAATTTTGGCGCATATCGAATCTGACCCAGAAATCGGCATCTTGGTTTTGGGCGCAGGCCTCGATAAAAAAGGACCTGGCCCCTTAGTCAGTCAGATGTCGAAAAACGCAGGGACCCTGCCTTGCCCGATCACGATTGTTCCGGGAAATTTGACAAAAGATCAACTAGACGCATTGACGTGACCCAGCATCTAAATGCCGTGGCGCTTGTCGTTCCTGATTACGACCAGGCAATTGAATACTATTGTGGCGTGCTTGGCTTTGACTTGATCGAGGATACGCCACTGACGCCCCAAAAACGGTGGGTCCTTATCCGTCCACGCGGGAGCAATGGAACCAGCATCTTGTTAGCACAGGCGTCAAATGATGCAGAACGCCAGTGCATCGGCAATCAAACCAGTGGTCGCGTGTTTTTGTTTTTGCAAACGGACGACTTTGACGGTGATTATCAAAAATACTCTGATAATGGCGTCGATTTTATTGAAACACCACGTAATGAACCTTATGGTAAAGTTTGCAAGTTTCGCGATTGTTTTGGCAATTCTTGGGATCTCTTGGAACGATCAAAATCTGTTTAGAATTACTCTAAGTTCCTTGACATTTTTAGCCACCACTTCCATATCTAACGCTAACAACGGAGCGTAAAAATGTTCATTCAAACGGAATCAACCCCAAATCCTGCAACGCTTAAATTTCTACCCGGGCAAACCGTGCTGGAAAATGGTGCTGTCGATTTCCCCACTGCACAAGACTGCGATGCGTCCCCATTGGCAAAACGCATCTTTGCGGTCAATGGCGTTTCGGGCGTGTTTCTTGGGCGCGATTTTGTGACCGTCACAAAAGATGATGCAACTGAATGGGACCACATTAAACCATCGCTCTTGGGCGCGATTATGGAACATTTCCAATCCGGTCAGCCTGCTTTGATCGGTGACACTGCAGCTGCTCATGGGGACAATCATGACAGCGAAGATGCTGAAATCGTCAACCAGATCAAGGAATTGCTGGATAGCCGTGTCCGTCCGGCCGTGGCGCAAGACGGTGGCGACATCACCTTTCATGGGTTTGAAAAAGGTATCGTTTACCTTCAGATGAAAGGCGCATGTGCAGGGTGCCCGTCCTCGACGATGACCCTTAAAATGGGTATCGAAAATTTGCTGCGTCATTATATTCCAGAGGTCGCAGAGGTCCGCCCTGTTGGCCTGTGATCCCACTATCCTCGCATTTGACACCTCGGCCGCGCATTGCGTGGCCGCAGTTCTTTTGAGAGGGCAAATTGTTACCACTTTGTATGAACCCATGGCAAAAGGCCAAGCTGAAAACCTTATGGATGTAATCGATCAGGTCTTGGGTAAGGCCAACATTACACTGAACGATCTTGATGCAATTGCCGTTGGAACGGGTCCAGGAAACTTTACAGGTATTCGCATTTCTGTTTCGGCTGCACGCGGTTTAGCGCTTGCGCTTGGCATTCCAGCGATTGGCGTCACAAACTTCGAAGCGACATGGTTCGGACACACCGGCCCTGTGATCGCAACCGTTCCCGCGCCCCGCGATCAAATTTACATGGCGCATAGCGACCTAGGTGCCGCAAGCGGTGTATTAACAACGCCAAAGGCCATATCTCAATCACATGGGGTCCATTTGACCTGTCCTATGGACGAAACCCTCGCCCAGCAGATTGCAAAGGTCGCCGCTGCACGTTTTGCCGCGCCCGTGCAAAAACCTGTCCCGTATTACATCAAGCCAGCCGATGCGGCACCATCACGTGATATCCCACCAAAGCGGTTATCATGATCGCGGCTGATCTTGCATACCAACATGCAAACAGTGGCATGACCCTAAGAACGTGGTCAGAGCAAGAATATCAAGACCTATTGGATGACCCAAAGACGATCATTGTGCAAACAAACGCGGGCTATGCGATCGGCACGATTGTCTGCGACGTGGCTGAACTTTTATTAATTATAACGCGTCCCGCCCTGCGCCGAAACGGCCACGGCAAAAACCTGCTATCGCAATTTGAAAACACTGCAAAGGCCAGAGGTGGAGACTTTGTCATTTTAGAAGTCAGCGAAAAAAATCTTGCAGCGCAAGCTTTGTACCTTTCAACAGAATATACCGAAATTGGGCGCAGGTCGGGATATTACAAAACACAAAACGGCGACAGCGAGGACGCTCTCGTTTTGCGCAAAGCCCTTTAACGGGATAGTGCTATAGCTATCTAAAGTCTTGCAATAATAATATTTTTTCAAAGTTGATCAAATTTCCGTAAGGTCAAAACCTAGATTCAGGTTGACCATTGATGTGCAAATTGTCCTTAATATACCATCAATAAATAAACACAGAGTGAGTCTGTGTTTTCCATCTGTGGGAGAAGGTAATGACTTTACTGAAAAAGGTACTGGGCGCAACAACTGCGTTGGCAATGACAGCGGGCGCAGCATTTGCTGAGCCAGCGTTGATTTTCGACTTGGGCGGCAAGTTCGATAAATCGTTCAACGAAATGGCATTTACAGGCGCGCAGCGCTGGGCCGAAGAAACCGGCGGTACATTCCGCGAAATCGAATTGCAATCCGAAGCACAACGTGAACAAGCGTTGCGTCGCTTTGCCGAAGCAGGTGCAAACCCAATCGTTATGGCGGGTTTCGCGTTTGCATCTGCCCTAGAAGGTGTTGCAGCCGATTATCCAGACACAAAATTCACAATCATCGATATGGTTGTTGATGCGCCAAACGTCCGCTCTGTCGTGTTTAATGAACACGAAGGTTCTTATTTGGTTGGCATGATGGCGGCCCAAGCGTCGAAATCTGGCACCGTTGGCTTTATCGGTGGCATGGACATTCCATTGATCCGTAAGTTTGCATGTGGTTACGTCCAAGGCGTAAAGGCTGCGAATCCGAATGCAACCGTCATTCAAAACATGACAGGAACGACACCTGCAGCATGGAATGACCCAGTCAAAGGGTCCGAGCTGACCAAAGCGCAAATCTCACAAGGAGCTGACGTTGTTTACGCAGCTGCGGGCGGCACAGGCGTTGGTGTTTTGCAAACTGCTGCAGACGAAGGCATCTTGTCAATTGGTGTAGACAGCAACCAAAACTATATGCATCCAGGAAAAGTCCTTACATCTATGATGAAACGCGTCGACAATGCGGTTTATGACTCATTCACACAAGGTGACGCGCTAGAAACAGGCTTTAACGTTATGGGTCTGGCGAACGGCGGCGTTGGCTATGCGCTTGACGATAACAATGCTGCGCTTGTCTCGGCAGAAATGAAAACTGCAGTCGATGCGGCCGCTGATCAAATCGCCAGCGGCGCGCTGTCGGTTCACGACTATATGTCAGATAACACCTGCCCAGTTGAATAAACAAAATGGCAAGTGGTGACACAAAGGGGCGGCAGGAGACTGCCGCCCCAGCCATTGAGCTTCGTAGCATTTCCAAAGCCTTTGGCCCAGTTCAAGCAAACAAAGATATTTCAATTCGCGTCATGCCAGGCACCATCCACGGGATTATCGGGGAAAATGGTGCAGGCAAATCCACGCTAATGTCCATTCTCTACGGGTTTTATAAAGCGGATAAAGGCGAAATTTATATTGGTGGAAAACGCACTCAGATCCCCGATAGCCAAGCGGCCATCGCAGCTGGCATCGGAATGGTATTTCAACATTTCAAATTGGTGCAAAACTTTAGTGTTTTAGAAAATATTATTCTTGGTGCCGAAGACGGCGCACTTTTGCGCCCATCCTTATCCAAAGCGCGAAAGTCATTGAATGACTTGGCGCGCGAATACGAATTAGACGTCGATCCTGATGCGTTGATCGAGGATTTGTCGGTTGGCCATCAGCAACGTGTCGAAATCCTAAAGGCTCTGTATCGTCAGGCTGATATCTTGATCCTGGATGAACCAACCGGCGTGCTGACACCGTCAGAGGCAGATCAGCTGTTCCGCATACTGGGGCGTCTGCGCGAAGAGGGCAAAACCATTATCCTGATCACGCACAAATTGCGCGAGATCATGGATATCACCGACACCGTGTCAGTCATGCGCCGCGGGGAAATGACAGCGACAGTTAAGACCGTCGAAACCAATCCCGAACATTTGGCCGAATTAATGGTTGGGCGCAAAGTGTTGCTGCGCGTTGACAAGAAACCTGCAAATCCAGGGGCACCCGTATTAGAAATTGATGATCTGCGCGTGCGCGATGACGCCGGTGTAGAACGTGTCAAAGGAATTTCCTTGACGCTGAGGGCTGGCGAAGTTTTGGGCATTGCGGGCGTTGCGGGTAACGGCCAGTCCGAATTACTAGAAGTCCTTGGCGGGTATATGACCGCGACAGGGTCGATCAAGTTCAACGGAGCGGAAATCGCGCTAAGCGGGTCCAATGCAGATGGCCAAGCCCGACGCGCGATCGGCATCGCCCATGTCCCAGAGGATCGACAAAGCGAAGGCTTGATCATGGATTTTTCCGCTTGGGAAAATGTGGCTTTTGGCTATCACACGCGCGACGCCTATCAAAACGGCATGTTGATGAACAACGCCGCTATTTTGCGCGACGCCGAGGACAAAATGGAACGTTTCGATGTGCGTCCGCCAAATCCAAAATTGTCGGCCAAGAATTTTTCAGGCGGCAACCAGCAAAAAATTGTTGTGGCCCGCGAAATCGAAGCAAACCCCGACATCCTTTTGATTGGTCAACCAACGCGTGGCGTGGACATCGGTGCAATTGAATTCATTCACAAACAAATCATCGAACTGCGTGATCAGGGAAAAGCCATCCTATTGGTTTCGGTCGAGCTGGACGAAATCATGTCGTTGTCTGATCGTATCGCCGTGATGTTTGACGGCCATATAATGGGCGAACGTATCCCATCACAGACCAGTGAAAAGGAACTGGGCATGATGATGGCAGGTATTTCACAGGGGGCCGCATAATGCAAAAAATGCCAGTTTGGGCAGACGTTGTTCTGATCCCTTTGATTTCATTGATCCTAGCTGCAATATTATCCGCCTTGGTGATTTTAGGTATTGGCGAAGATCCCATTGCCGCCGTCAAAATGATGGTCAGCGGTTCATTGGGATCCACCTATGGGTGGGGTTACACGCTGTACTATGCCACCAATTTCATGTTCACCGGACTCGCCGTTGCAGTGGCCTTTCACGCACGCATTTTCAACATCGGTGGCGAAGGACAGGCCATGTTGGGGGGCTTGGGCGTTGCATTGGTTGCGCTGTATATTCCATGGCCGCATTGGACGCTTGCGTTAATTGGTTGCACCTTTGGCGCAGCTATCTTTGGCGCGGCATGGGCTTATATCCCAGCAGTTTTGCAAGCAAAACGCGGCAGTCACATCGTGATAACCACGATTATGTTTAACTTTATTGCGGCAGCTCTGTTGAATTATATCTTGGTCAATACTTTACGTCCGCCCTCGTCTATGGACCCGGCGACAGCCGCTTTTCCCGCGTCGACGCATTTGCCAACTCTACACGAACTTTTGCTGCCCTTAGGTATTAAATTTTCAAAAGCAGCCCCCGCTAACGTGACCCTGATTGTCGCGCTTTTGGCGGCGGTATTTGTTTGGGTTTTGATCTGGCGCACCAAACTTGGCTATGCCATTCGGGCTTGACATTCTGAGAGCGCCGCAAAATACGCAGGCATCAACCCGGTAAAAATTACCGTGGTTTCGATGCTGATCTCAGGTGGCCTTGCAGGGATGATGTCCATCAACACAACATTAGGGGAAAGTGAACGGCTGATCCTGAATTCTACCGAAGGTGCTGGCTTTATCGGTATCGCTGTTGCGTTAATGGGGCGCAGTCATCCATTTGGTGTCGTCTTAGCCTCAATCCTATTTGGGTTCTTGTATCAAGGGGGCGCGGAATTGGCCCTATGGACCTCTATCCCGCGTGAACTGATTGTCGTGATCCAGGCGTTGGTCATCTTGTTCACAGGTGCCTTGGACAACATGGTGCGCATGCCATTGGAAAAGATTTTCCTTGCCCTGCGTCGGAAAGAGGGGTGATACAGCATGTTTGATATCTTCAATGATCTTTTGACTGTCTTCGACTCAACCCTGCGCCTGTCGACCCCATTGTTGTTAGCATGCCTTGCAGGTTTGTTTTCTGAGCGGGCCGGAATTTTTGACATCGGTCTTGAGGGCAAGATGTTGGCGGCTGCGTTCTTTTCTGCTGCTGTGGCCTATGCCAGTGGGTCCGTTTGGTTGGGGCTTTTGGCGGGCATCGCTGCATCGCTTGTACTGTCCATTCTGCACGGTTTGGCGTCAATAACCTTTCGCGGAAATCAACTGATTTCAGGGGTGGCGATTAATTTTCTTGCCGCAGGCATGACGGTCTTGGTTGCCCAAAGCTGGTTCAAACAAGGCGGCCGTACGCCGTCGCTTATCGGCGGCGCACGATTTGAGTCGGTGGATTTACCGTTCTTAGAACCCCTTGCGGGTATTCCTGTGTTCGGCCCTATTTATGGCGAACTTGTTTCAGGGCATTCAATCCTTGTATATTTGGCGCTTGCTTGCGTCCCACTGACATGGTGGGTGCTGTATAGGACACGATTTGGCCTGCGCCTGCGCGCAGTTGGCGAAGCCCCCGAGGCCGTGGATACGGCGGGAATTTCTGTTGTCGCCCTGCGATACTGGGCGGTGATCATTTGTGGTGTCCTTTGTGGAATTGCCGGAGCCTATATGGCAACTGCATTGCAGGCAGGCTTTGTCAAAGACATGAGCGCAGGGCGCGGCTATATCGCGTTGGCCGCGTTAATTTTTGCAAAATGGCGGCCTTGGTATGCGCTTTATTCCTGTTTGCTGTTTGGATTTTTGCAGGCGCTTGCCCTGCGCCCTGACATGATCGAACGATATTTTGGGTTTAAAGTTCAAGTTCAGCTGCTGGATGCCCTTCCCTATATTTTGACGGTGATTATCCTTGCAGGCTTTGTTGGGAAAGCGATACCGCCCCGCGCTGGCGGTGAACCCTATGTAAAAGAACGTTAATTATGGCAGGGGAAATGATGCATAAACGCGCTGTTTCCCCCTGCATTCGCTTGCAAATGCGAAATCAATCGCGATAGTAAAGCGCATGCAGATCTATCTACCCATCGCCGAAGTTGCCGTGAATATGTTCCTAGTCCTTGGACTGGGTGGGATCGTTGGTGTTTTGTCGGGTATGTTTGGCGTCGGCGGTGGCTTTCTCTTAACCCCGCTTTTGTTTTTTGTGGGCATTCCGCCCGCCGTGGCAGTGGCCACGCAATCTACACAAATCGTGGCATCTTCTATTTCGGGCGTGCTCGCGCATTTGCAACGAAAGACCGTAGATTTAAAGCTGGGCAGTGTGTTGGTCATCGGGGGCGTCTTTGGCGCCGCGCTTGGTGTTATGCTGTTCAATTACCTCAAATCATTGGGTCAGGTCGATCTGATGGTGCGCTTGTGTTACGTTTTATTTCTGGGCGTGATCGGTGGCTTGATGTTTGTGGAAAGCTTACGTGCTATGCGACGTTCCAAAGCGGGTGTGAATCCAGCAAAAAAAATAAGACGCCGTGATTGGGTTCACACAATGCCCGTTAAAATGCGCTTTCGAACCTCTGGCCTTTATATTTCAGTTTTCCCACCGTTGGTCATCGGCGTATTTGTCGGCATACTGTCGGCAATTATGGGTGTGGGCGGTGGGTTTATTATGATCCCGGCTATGATCTATATTCTGCATATGCCGACAAAAGTTGTTGTTGGTACATCACTGTTTCAAATCATCTTTGTAACCGCATTTGCCACGGTCTTGCACGCCGTCACAAGCCAAACTGTGGATATCGTTCTTGCTATCTTGCTTTTGCTAGGTGCGGTGATCGGTGCACAGTTCGGGACCCAAATTGGTGCAAAACTACGGGCGGAACAGCTGCGCATTTTGTTGGCGACTATGGTTCTTTTGGTTTGTTTCAAGATCGCGTTGGATTTGCTGATTGAACCGACAGAATTATATAATATCGCCCGTATTAAAGGGGCGCACTGATGCATTTTCTTGTCGCTATATTCCTGCTTTTGACAGCCCCCTTGCACGCAGAAGAAATCGTTCTAGGCATGGACAACGACACCATCGCCATTACAACCAATTTTGACGGATCAAGCATATTAATTTTTGGCGCAGTCAAACGGCAAACACCTATTCCTGATGACCAACTTGAGGTGATCGTAACAGTTGCCGACCCAAGTGAACAGTTAGAGGTTCGGCGCATGGCCCGGCAATTTGGGATATGGGCAAACAGTGACAAGATCCAAGTTGACGCCGCGCCCAGTTTTTATGCAGTGGCAACGTCAAATAATTGGGACGCTGTTTTGACCGAAACAGAAGACTTGCGTCACAAGATTTCAATCCCGAAAGCAATCCGTGCTGTTGATACCAAAGTCAGCGACGTTGAAAATTTCAACAATGCGCTTATTCGGGTGCGTCAGAATTCCGGCATCTATTCGATCAACGAAGGCGGTGTTCAAATGGATCAGGACACCCTGTTCCAAACACGGATCTTTCTGCCAGCACAGCTGACCGAAGGTGACTATGACACACGCATATTCCTGACACGCGGTGGAAAAGTGGTGTCGGCATATTCGACAAAAATTGGCGTTTACAAAGTCGGGTTGGAAGAGTTTTTATATTCAATAGCCCATGAGCAGCCATTTTTATATGCGATCATGTCTCTGATAATCGCCGTTTTGGCGGGCTGGGGCGCGTCCACCTTTTTCAGAATGATCCGCGCCCAATAACGTCTAGCGTGGTGCCATGCGAATAGCGCCGTCCAAACGGACCGTTTCGCCGTTAATCATATCATTGTCGACAATGTGGCACACAAGCTTTGCGTATTCCGCAGGCGCACCCAATCGGGAAGGAAACGGCACTTGCTGCCCCAGTGATGTTTGGACCTCTTCCGGCAATGACTCTAATAGTGGTGTTAGAAATAATCCTGGTGCGATTGATGCAACGCGGATGCCGATCTGCGCCAAATCACGCGCCATCGGCAAGGTCATTCCAACGATACCGCCCTTTGACGCCGCATAAGCAACTTGGCCAATCTGTCCCTCATATGCTGCAACGGACGCGGTATTGATGATCACGCCACGTCCACCATCGGCAGTGATCGGATCATTCTTTGCCATCCACGTTGCGGCTTGCGACGCAACATTGAACGACCCGATCAAATTTACACCAATTGTTTTTGCAAACATCTCGGGCGGATGTGCTTCGCCACGCGATACTGTTTTGGCTGCTGGCCCGATGCCTGCACAGTTGACGGTAATATGTAATCCCGCGGGTGCGGCGACGGTAGCAACGGCTTCTGCCACCTCTGTTGCATTTGCAACATCGACCCGCAGAAAATTCGCCCCAACCTCTGCGGCATAGGCTGCGCCCAGATCTTGGTTCATGTCGAAAATTGTGACATGTGCACCCTTTTCGCGTAATGCTTTGACGGTTGCTGCACCCAAACCAGATGCCCCGCCCGTTACAATAGCAACAGTTTTGGATGTGATGTCCATTTACAATCCTCCTTATTTGATTGTGTTTTCGCGTGTGGTGACGATGTGGTCAATCAAAGAATAAATTTACCCCACGTCTTTTTCAGACGAATACTTGATTTTAGAGGGCACGTTTTTCAAACTATGAAAAAAAGGAACCCTCATGGCACGCGCCCATCCCCGATCACGATCTGAATTTTTTGATTTTCAAACCTGCCCCACACGGTGGATGGACAACGATGCCTATGGGCACATGAACAATGTAATCCACTATTCTTTGATTGATACAGCCGTTACCAATTGGCAACGGGAACGCGGATTTTTTGACGATCAGACAGTTCAATTTTTTGTTGTTGAAAGTGGGTGTTTATACCACGCACAAGCAGGCTACCCCGATATTATTCATCTTGGACTTTGTGTGACCCACATAGGGACAACATCTTGGCGCTATGATATTGGCCTCTTTCGCAATAACGAAGACACCGCTTTTGCCGAAGGTTTCTTTGCCCAAGTTCAAGTGGACGCAAAAAGCAATTCACCAATCCCGATAAGCAGCGCGTTTAGAGCCCATTTGGATGCGATCTTTCGCCGTTAAATTCCAGTTACCCGACGCGCTAAGATTTCTTCACAAACTCGGTCAAAATAACAATCCGTTGACCATTTACCCGCCCTTCGATGTGTCCCACATTATCAGAGACCAAAGAAATATTGCGCACAGCTGTTCCACGTTTTGCCGTAAATCCCGCGCCTTTTACAGGAAGGTCCTTGATCAAGACAACAGTGTCCCCTGCCGCCAATACGACACCATTCGTATCGCGATGAATCGTTTGGTCCGGATTATATAAATCTTGCTTTGCCCAGTCTTCGAGTTCTGGATCCAGATATGCAATGTCTAGTAAATCGCGCGCCCATTGTTCTTGGGGCAATTTGTGTAACATGCGATAGGCCACGACCTTTGTTGCGTCATTCTCGCTCCAGATGGCATCATTCAAACACTGCCAGTGTGGCCCTGCCTCAGGCATTGAGGAAACACCCTCTGTGCAAGTATCACACAGGGAAACAGAAACGGGTTTTGGCGTGACTTGAACCGAATGCCTTGCATTCTCAGAACCACACAAAGCGCATTTATTAGACATGTCATTTACTCTTTCCCCTGCCATAGCGCCTAAGATCTAAAAGAAAAAGGGAAATACGGTTCTATGGTTCGCGCAGCGCTTCGCGCGATTTATAGAGTGGTTTCAATAAATACTGCAAAATTGTTTTTTCACCTGTATGCAGTTCAACTTGAGCCTGCATGCCAGGACGAATTTGAATGCGCGCTTGTCGGTCTGTTAACCCCTTGGTATCGACGCGCACACGTACCTTGTAATGCGGGTCACCATCTGGATTACGGCTTCGATCATCTTTGAATGTATCCGCTGAAATTACGTCCACATGCCCCATGAGTGCACCGTAGATCGTATAGTCATATGCACTCAGCTTAACGGTCTCTTTTTGTCCGGGCAGGACATTCGCAATGTTTTGCGGTTTCACCTTTGCCTCGATAAACAGTTCTTCGTCCAAAGGAATGATTTGCAATATTTCTTCGCCAGAACGCACAACACCGCCGATTGTCGTGACAGAAAGGCCATTCACAACCCCACGCATTGGGCTGCGCAAGATGGTGCGGTTCAATTGACCTTGCGATGCTTTTAGATTTTGCTTTAACGTCGCAAGTTCTTTCAAGGTATCAGAATAGTCATTGACTATCTACTTTCGTATAAAATTTTTAGATTGTTTTTAACAAAAGTCATAATTTTGTCATAATCTGTGTGCCAAAATCGGCACAACATCCCGCACATGTATGGATTTACACAACCAAGTATTGCGACTTTCACAGGATCTAGGCCCAACGCGGCTTTGTCTTATTTAGAAATGATCCAATACCATGAACCGCTTCCTCGCCCTCCCAAATATCGGCAAGACATGTGATTGTTGCGTCGATCACGTCATCATCAATGCGCGATCCTAGCGACCGCACCAAGGCTTTGGATGCAGCTGCCGCCTGCGGGGCGGTGTGCAGATAGGGTTCAATCTCTTGCGCGATTGCGTGATCCATATCCTGCGTGGCGACCCTGCGTGAAATGATATTCAATCGCAGTGCGTCATCCGCACCAAAGATGCGCGCATTCATGAAAACTTGGCGCGCATTCCCTTCGCCCATCCGGGCCACGACATAGGGGCTAATCGTCGCTGGAATGATACCCAACTTTGTTTCTGTAAGGCCGAATTTGGTTTGATCATCTGCAATAACAACATCGCAGACACAACACATGCCAATGCCACCACCATAGGCTGCGCCATGAACCCGACCGATCATGGGTGAAGGTATTTCATTCAGCGCCTGCAACATTTTGGCCAATTTGCGTGCTTCGGTCATGCGCTGAAGCCGGTCTGCTTTTATCTGTTCATGCATCCAGGCCAAATCGCCTCCTGCGCAAAAGATGTCGCCCTGCCCCGACAACACTATGGCGCGCACCGATCCATCATTTGGACAGGTCGTTGCGAATTCGGTTAATTCGGCGATCATCTGTGCAGACAACGCATTACGTTTATCTGGCCGAGCCAATTCCAAAAAAACCACCCCGCGGTCATCACGGGCGACGTTCAAGGTGTCATAATTGGTTTTCATGTCCGTAATCCTTGTGCAAATGCCCCGACGCGCGCAAGCCGGTCCAAATCGATACCTGTTTCAAATCCGCGCCGCGCCATCAAATCAACGACGACCTCGGTGGCGACATTCCCCGCAGCCCCCGGCGCATAGGGACATCCCCCCAATCCGCCGACCGCCGCATCGAACACACGAACCCCCATATCCAACGAAACGTCTATATTTTCCAACGCGCGCCCCTGCGTATTGTGAAAATGACCTGCCAATTTTTCGGCAGGCACAACGGTCAAAACAGCCGATAGCATTTTCGCTGTGGATTGGGGCGTTGCGGCACCTATGGTATCGCCCAAGGACACTTCGTAACAACCCATATTGATCAGCGCTTGGGAAACCTCTGCCACCTTATCTGGCGCCGTCGGACCGTTATAGGGGCAGTCCGTGACACACGACACATATCCACGCACGGGAATGCCCGCTGATTGCGCCGCGCGAACGACAGGTTCAAACCGCTCAAGGCTTTGAGCAATTGTACAATTTATATTGGCTTGGCTAAAGCCTTCAGAGGCTGATCCAAATATTGCGACCTCGTCTGCATCCGCGCGCATCGCATTTTCAAATCCCGTCGAATTTGGGGTCAAAGCAGTGTATACAACCCCTGATTTCCGATTAATTCCAGCCAATACCGCCGCCGCATCTGCCATCTGTGGTACCCATTTTGGGCTGACAAAGCTCGTCACTTCGATTTTCGAAAATCCACATTCACTAAGGAGATTTACCAAGGTTATCTTGTCGGTGGTTGCAATCTGCGTTTTCTCGTTTTGCAAACCATCACGCGGACCCATTTCAAAAATGGTAACTTGGTGCGACATTGGCGGGCCTCCTCTTTGACGTCACAATACGGATCAGACAAAGTCGGGCAAGAGGTTAGTGAAACTTCGTTGCGTCACCCATTGCAAGTGGCGCAAAAATCCGCATTGTTTAGCCAAACAAGATTGGATCCAAACATGATCGAAACCATCCCAAACCTGATGCCCCAAATCCGTGACCGCTTTGCACATGTTGATACCTGCCCGTTTACGGGCGAACGCATCTTTTTCGAAAATGCAGGCGGCGCCTTAACCTTGAAGTCAGTTGTTGACACATCAGCAAAATTTGCGGCGATCCCGGACAACCAGGGGCGCGATAATGCAGCAAGTCATGCTTTGGTTGATATCATCAAGACCGCAAAATCCAATGCAGCGGATTTGTTTGGCGTGACGGGCGGTCAGTTTTTTGTTGGAGAAAGCGGGACAGAATTATTATTCCGCGTCATCCGTTCGGCCGCAATGGGCGCACAGGACGGCGGCAATATCGTCGGATCCACCTTTGAACATCCTGCGTCCCGCAGCGCGGCATTGCATTGGGCGCAGCATTCGGATCGACCTTATCTGTCAGTTGCGCATCACAATGAAACAGGTTTGGTGACCGCCGATGACTATGCCGCTGTTGTTGATGCGAAAACCCGTGTTGCAACGATTTTGCATTCCTCACCCGTCACCGGAATGGGCGTCGACGTGGCTGCAATTTCTGCGGCTATTCGTGCCGTAGCCCCTGAATGTTTCATCATCGTAGATGGCATCCAAAACGCAGCGCACGGTGCGATTGATATCGAAAGCTATGACATTGATGGCTACGTTGTATCGCCCTACAAAATGTTTTCCCGTCATGGCTATGGCTTTGCATGGGTGTCAGATCGGTTGACGGCATTATCACACGAACAGCTTTTGAATGGCCCGAAAGAGGCCTGGGAATTTGGTACACGCGATACTGGCAGCTATGCGACTATGTCTGATGTGGTCTCATACCTTGATTGGTTGGGGGGGCATTTTAGCACATCGACAGATCGTCGCGAACGCCTTGTGACCGCTGGTCATGCTATTTTGGCGCATGAAACTGAATTAACAAATGCAATGATACATGGCATCGGCAATCTAAAAGGATTGGCACAAATCGACGGCGTCGAGATCATTGGCGGCATAGATAACCCAAAGCGCAAAGGGTTGGTGTCTTTCCGCATTCAAGGCCGCCCATCCCCCGATATTGTCACCGCGCTGAATGATCGAGGTATTCGCACCCATACCCGTAAGGCAGATCATTATTCTGGTGGCATCCTAAATCCACTGGGGTGGAGTGATTGCGTTCGCGTTTCTGTGTGCCATTATAATACGCTGGACGAAATTCGTGCCTTTTTGACCGCAATGCAGGACATAACGGCCTAAAGGGATTTGATCCAAAATTGCAGCGGTTTTTTGGTCTGGTAATCATGCCCTATATCAGTCCATGAAAATTCTGCAATGGCCCCATCTAATTTTTGATAGCCTCGCTTGCGCCAAAAAGGATCAAGCGGTCTATATGATGCGGGGCGCAGGGGATGATCATTGGGACGCATCACGCCACAAAACGCGATGTGTTTAAACCCAAGCGCACGGGCATGCGCTTCGCGATGATCAAAGAATGCATGCCCGATGCCATGGCCACGGTAATCAGGCAACAAAACCGATTCAGCACAATAAAAGATTTCGCTTAGCTGATAATCCGTTTTCGAAAACGCTGCTGCGAAATCATCGGCATGATCGGTCATTGGCGTGCCAGTGGATGCACCAACCAAACGATCACCATCAAAGGCACCGACCAAAATTGCATCTGCGCTGTCACGATAGCTTTGCAAATACCGGCGTTCATAGTCAAAGTCGCCGTCATAAAGATAAGGCCATTCGTAAAACACCGCGATACGCAATCGCGCGACATCATCCAATGCCGCTACCAACGCATCCCCCGTCAAAACGCGCACATCGATCATTTGACCTGTGCGATCCAGTCAGACAGGTTATAATATGTGACCACGCGGGTAATTTTGTCGCCATCAAGTGAAAAAAACGAACCTGCAGGCAAACGATAGCTTTGGCCATGCGCCGCAGGTAAATCACCATCGGTTTCCAAATAGGTGCCGTTCACGATAAATTCGGCAGCGGCACGCGTTCCATCAGAATTCCCAAAAATCACCATGTCCGTCAAATTTTCGCGATAACACCGAGACATATGGGCACAAAATGCGCGAAACGCCTCTTTCCCGACCCGAACGTTACCTTCGTTC
>Ga0182093_1101377_pt1 | contig 15689 bp, 7 predicted proteins | sample 041ome_21_FD_127776 | JGI IMG/M metagenome (GOLD analysis project Ga0182093, IMG submission 127776) | Metatranscriptome of coastal salt marsh microbial communities from the Groves Creek Marsh, Georgia, USA - 041411BS metaT (Metagenome... | ecosystem: Environmental > Aquatic > Marine > Intertidal...
ACCGAGGCCGTATTGTTGAATTTTCCTGCAAAGAAAACCTGGCCCGACTGATCCGCCTCAATCAGATCGGTATTCCCAGCAGCGAGCAGTTTCGTCATCAGCTTGGAGGCCTGAACACGCTCGCTGGGCACTAGGTTTCGATCCATAAAGCTGGGCAGACGTCGATTGGGATAGAGTAGATACGAGTGTTGGCGCGCCGTGTATAGCGCAGATGCTCGCAGTGTTTTGAGGAGTGCGAGTGACTCCTCTGCGCCCAACAGCTCCGAGCTTAAGACGGCAACCTGACCCTCGAGCATTTCATACAGGCACTTGATCTGAACACCGTCATCGCGCACGGCAATGCGGTTGTAGGCATGATAGAGCCCATCTTCTCGGCGGTTAGATCGAATGCTCACGGCACTGATATCACGTGCACGCGACAAACAGTCGGTGACGCTGGAAAGTTTGACCGACGCTTTTGAGCCCGAGAAGCCGTTCTCGTAGATGCCTTGGCGGTAACGCTCGGCCGCAGTGCCCAGGGCTTCCATGACTTCTTTTCTGACAGCGTCTGACACTGGTCCGGTACCGATCGAGTCCTGATGGGTCTCCAGGACAGAGGCCACCTCAGACATGAAGTCGGCCACCTCAGCTGATAATGGCAACGAGTCCTGCTCAAGCTCTGCAAAGAGGGGGACGACCTTGTTCAGGAATCGATGGAGGTAACACAAGGTCACGACGGAAACACCGGTCCCAACGAGTGCGTTATTGGCATCATTCCACTCGGGGCGCTGGGTATTCATCCAGATACCGGTATCGGGAACGAAGTTCGCAATTTTGGAGAGTAAGGTGACCAAAATCTTTTCTGCCAGATTGACCTGATACACCTCGCCGTTCGGATTCGGCATCAGCCGACCATCAGCACCCATGGCATCCACACGTTCATCGATGATTCGATCCAACGTCTCATCGAACTCGATCGTGTCGTAAGGGTCTTTCAGAATGCTGGCATAGGACTTTATTCGGTACGGTACGTTGGCGTACGCAAACGCATCGCTAAACATCATGGACTTAAGCGCAGCTGGATTGTGTGCCACTGACTGCTCAATCAGTTTAAGAAGGTATATGAGCTGGTGATCACCCCAATAACCGATATTTGCCCAGGGGTTTTCGGGCTCCGGCCGCTCCCAGTCGATCCCCTGACGCGTGATTCGATAGGGGTTGTAGCCGTCTGCAGTCGTCGCGTTAACGAACTTTGAAATCATATTCGCGCCAAAGCACGGAATGGACGAACTGAGCGCCTCCCAGTTCTGGAAGATATCGCGCCAATTGCCCTCGTAATTCAGGAGTTTCTTCCCTTTCTCGTCCTTCACCTTGATGGCGAATCGATTCCAGGGACGCGATGGATCTCCGTGACGACGACTAAAGCTCAGCGGTAAGTACTCTCTACACAAACGCTGAAGCTGCGGATCTGTGCTGTTTTCCAGCGCAGCATCCAGATCGTGATAGGTCATGCTCGCGGGCAATGCGTCGAAAAACGGCTTGTTGGCCTCAAAGACCGCACGATTCCATTCGCCGCAGAAGGCTGTTAAATCGGCCTTTCCGATGGCGTAGTTGTCGATAAATAAGCCGCCGCGCATGATGTTGAACAGCACATTAGAGGCATGATGGTTCGCTCCCAACGTGTCACCGGTCATCTGTATTCCGTCAGCGGTACTAATGAGACGCTCGAGATTCCGTGAGCCGCTCTCGATGTCACTTGCAATCAAGGCCGGAATGTCGGTCTCGCTTTGAATTAGCGATACCGTGTCTCGAACTGCAGCGGGGCCTTGGTTTACGTCAGCGACGATTCCCCAACGACGTTGATCGCCTCCGGACAATTCGAAAGCCTGATGAATAAAGTACGACCCTCTGCGTCCAAGCACTTCCTGCTCTTCGCTTATTGAGCGACCGGATCGAAATTGGCTCAGCTGGTTTGAGCTAATGAGGTAGGTTGCGCCGACCACGCCATAGGACCAAACTGTGGTCGCTGACAGCGCCTCACTGGGTTCCGCTTTATCCGACAGGATCGAGCTCATCGCGTACACGGCAAGACCGGAATCTGGCACTAGCTCATTTTTCTTATAAGCGTCGACTAAACAACTGAGCTCGTTTTGGGTGCCCGCTAAAACGCCATACGGAAGTAAATTCTCAATGCCGTCCAGTATTTCTATGGTTGCGCGCGTGTCGCCGATCGCCCCAATGACGGACTCCTTAACGAAACCAAAGCGGTCAGACGTTGACCAGGAGTAGGTAAATTGAAGCCCTAAATCGTGATTGATTTCCTCGAAAACAAGCTTGTCACCCAGCACATTCTTGTAGAGGTTCCGAGTAACGCGATAGATACCCGCGTGCGATCGAGAGAAAGGCTCCCACAGCTTCCTTTTGCCGTCTTGTTCGGCAATGACGATCGTTCGACTACCCGTATTATCCGAATTGTCCCGAATCTTGTCCTCGGTGTAGTACGGGAACAACGCACTGTCGCAATCCGTTCGCCCGGCAGACAGACCGCCCCTCGTCGAGATGAACATCCAGTGGTTGGAATCGCTAACGACACTGATGAAGAAATCATCCATGCCATCGACATTAGCGATGCGGTAATAAGACTCACCATCACGAGTGACGTAGTCACCCTGCACGGCAGCGGAAGAAGCAATAAGGGGATTGTCACCCAAATACAGCGTTTCGTTAGTCATATCTCTCAATCATTAATTTCGTGATATTCGAACTGTGAGTTGTTGCAGCCGTCTCGCGATCGACCGCCCTACTCTCGTGTCACCGGTTATCCTAATTATCGGCGCATCAGTTCTACTGACGGACTGAGGTTCGTGACCCTGATGAGCCACAACCCTCTAAACTCGGGACGATATGCTAAAACACCACCCATTCTAGTGATACCGAGGTTCATCCAACTTATCCAGCGAATACGCCCGCTCGTCGTATTGAAGGTGTCTAAAGAGGCATCCTTGCTTAGCATCGCGTCTCCACAGTCACAGACACCCGAGGAGAAACATGGGTAAGCGAACCGGAAAACACCATTATTTGATCGGGCAGGACAATCGTAGTGCCAGCGAACACGATTTGGACGCCCGCCTCGAGCAATTGCTCGAAGAAAAGATGCATGGCATTTCCTTTAGCGCCTATACCAAGGGTCAGAAACCCGGGAATGAACTCACACGCGAGCAGATCGAGCACAGGATGACATTGCTTGCGCCACGCTTTAATTGGATCCGCTCTTTTTCTACCACGCAAGGTAACGAGCACATCCCCCAAGTTGCCAAGGCGATGGGGTTAAACACCTTGGTCGGTGCCTGGCTTGGCGAAAACCCTGACAAGAACAGGAACGAAATAGAGAAGCTTATCGAACTGGCTCATGAGGGAGCGGTCGATGTCGCCGCGGTTGGTAATGAAGTTCTCTATCGGGGCGACCTCGATGAGATGGAGCTCCTCGACTTCATGGCGGAAGTCAAAGAACGGTTGCCATCAACGGTTCCCATGGGCTATGTGGATGCCTACTACGAGTTTGAGGCGCGGCCACAAGTAACAGACGCCTGCGATGTCCTGCTCACCAACTGTTACCCCTTTTGGGAAGGGTGTGCTCTGCCTTATGCAACGCTTTATATGCAGGACATGTATCGTCGGGTACAAAAGGTTGCCAATGGGAAACGAGTCATCATTTCGGAGACGGGCTGGCCAAGCTCTGGTGGAAACTTCTACGGCGCTGAGTCATCTTTACAGGGTGCCTACCTCTACTTTTTGAAGGCCATGGAGTGGGCAGCTGAGGACGATGTGGAAATGTTTTACTTCGCATCGTTTGATGAAGAGTGGAAAGTGTCTGGCGAAGCGGGTGAAGGTGACGTCGGTGCCCACTGGGGATTGTGGGATGAAAATGAAAAATTTAAGTACTCGAATCTACTATGACTAAATCGAAACGCCTGTCTTATAAGCGCGCCATCTGCTACTCGGGATTCCGAGACGGGCAGAGTCCTGATACGGGCGTATTCCCCACAGAATCCGAAATTCTGGAAGATTTAAAGTTACTCGAAGGGCATTGGGATGCCCTCCGGGTTTACGCCTGTGACCTGCACACCGAGCGAGTACTCAAGGTGATTGAGGAGGAGCATCTACCGTTTACGGTCATGCTCGGCGCTTACATTGGTGCGGAAGTAAGCAACCCGAATTGTCCTTGGGGCGGTGTTTACAGCGACGAGACACTAAAGATCAATCGCCTTCGCAACCAGCAGGAGCTCAATCGAGCGGTGCAGTGGGCAAATCGCTATGAGGATATCGTCGACGTCGTCTCCGTGGGTAACGAGGCAACGGTAGACTGGACTGACCATCTCATTGAACCAGAGACGGTCACCGCTTACGCGACATTCCTGCGCTCGCGCATCTCACAACCCGTCACGTTCTGCGAAAACTATGTGCCTTGGCTAGATAAGCTTACGGACCTAGCTGACGAGTTGGATGTCATCGCCATCCATACCTACCCCGTCTGGGAATATAAAACAGTCACCGAGGCGATGGCGTACACGCGCGAAAACTTCAATGCGGTTCAAAACGCTCATCCCGACAAACAGGTCATTATCACGGAAGCGGGATGGGCTACTGCGTCAAACGGTCGAGGTATTCCGCCCGAGAATGTGGGTGAACTGTTTCAGGAGACCTATCTGCGCGAGTTGCTCGCGTGGGCTGAGGACGAACAGATACGCGTCTACATCTTCGAAGCCTTCGACGAGAATTGGAAAGGCTCTGACCATCCATTAGAGCCGGAGAAGCATTGGGGTATCTATCGGGCCGACCGCTCGGCAAAGCCTGCGTTGTCACTTCAGTTGTAGTTCCCAATCATAAATACCCCTCATAGGGCTAATGAATAGGACAGTGCCAGATTCGCGACTGTATTCCTGCGTATACTGGCCAACAACAATAAACAGTGTAGAGATTTAGCAACCATGAACGGAGCGGATTTACTCATAAAAAAACTAGCTGACGCGGGCGTCAGCGCATGTTTCGCCAATCCGGGTACGTCCGAAATGCAGCTTGTCGCTGCACTCGATAAAGAACCTCGAATAAGGGCAGTATTAGGTTTGTTTGAGGGTGTCGTGACCGGCGCGGCGGATGGCTTTGCGCGTATGACTGATACGCCAGCGCTCACACTACTTCACCTTGGGCCAGGTTATGCCAACGGCATCGCCAACTTGCACAATGCATCTCGAGCACGTGTACCTGTCCTGAACATGATCGGTGATCACGCGACTCACCATCTCGAGCTCGACGCACCGCTCACCTCCGATATTGACGGACTTACCTCCGCCGTGTGTTCCTGGACTGGCGTGTCAACCAGTCCGGATGACTTACCTGAAGTAGGACTTAATGCGTGGCACGCCAGCATGGAATATCCGGGCAATGTCACTGCCTTTATCGCCCCCGCAAATCACGCGTGGGATCCCGCTACTGGCGATGTCGATATTCCCGACGTCCCCACTCCCAAGACGCTGGATGACCAACAAATTAAAGATGCCGCTCAAGCACTGAAAACCAGTAGCTCAGCGGCTTTATTTATGGGGGGGCATGCCTTACGCGAGGCCGGTCTCGTTCAGGCTGGGCGTATCGCCGAAGCAACGGGCGCTCGCCTCATTACAGAGACCTTCTTTACCCGCCAGCAGCGAGGTGTTGGGCGCGTCGAAACCGAGCGCCTGCCTTACTTCGGTGAAATGGCGGCAGAGCACTTAAAGGAGCTCGATACCCTTATCATCGTTGGTAGCAAACCACCCGTTTCCTTCTTTGCCTACCCCGGCAAACCCGGATGGTTATCACCCGAAGGAGCGACCTTACTGCAAATGGGCGATCACAGGGTTGACGCCATTGACACCCTAACGCGCATCGCGGATGCCTTGGACGCTCCAGAGCAGGTTACGAAAGTCGCACAGAAAGTCGAACACGCCTTAGAACCCGGCCCCATTAATGCGGTCGAACTCGGTAAGGTCATCGCCAATCGACTTCCTGAAAATGCCATTGTTGTCGACGAAGGTGCGACGAACGGGCTCGGGGCGTTTCTCATGACCGGAAATGCAGCGCCACACGACTGGCTGACTCTTACGGGCGGCGCCATTGGCGCAGGATTGCCCATGGCGGTTGGTGCCGCAATAGCCTGCCCCGATCAAAAAGTCATAGGCTTAGAAGCTGATGGGTCAGCCATGTACACCGTTCAGGCACTGTGGACCATGGTACGAGAAGATCTCGACGTGACTGTGTTGATCCTCAACAACGGATCGTATGCCATCCTGAATATTGAACTCGCTCGGGTCGGTGTTGAAGCGCCCGGCCCCACGGCCTTGTCATTGCTCGATCTGACCAACCCTGCCATTCAGTGGACCGATATTGCGAAAGGCATGGGAATGTCAGCAGAGCGCGTAGACACGGTTGAAGCACTGGACCAAGCAGTAGCGCATGCAATGGCAGAGCGAGGTCCGCGCCTCATCGAGGTCATTCTGTAGATATCGGTCGCGGCTTTGTCGACCTCCGTATTGCCAAAGTGACAAAATAATTGGCTTGCAATTCTGAAATCTCGGATATACTCCGCCGATGGTGAAATTTCGCTTGTCTAAGCGGTCCTCAGGTATGTCAGCAGTGCTGGTATGCGCAGTCTTGGCCGCGTGTTCTGATACAACGGACGAACCATCAACTAATGCGCGTGGTTCATGGGGGGCGCGGGAACTTCCTGTTGTGACGGCTCCCGTCGAACGCGCACCTCTTATAGATTCGATTAAATCCGTCGGCACCGCTCGCGCTCGTCAGAGTGTAACGCTGTATCCGGAGAGCTCTGGGGTCGTGACGTTCGCAAGGCTGGCACCCGATACATCCGTAGTTAAGGGCGAGACCCTGCTCAAATTGGATGATCGTGACCAAGCCCTTGCCGTACGACAGGCGGAAGTGGAACTGGCGGAAACGAAACGAATACTGACCCGGTATTTCTCTCTCAATGCGAGCGAAGCGAATATTCCTCAAAGCACGATTGATACGGCGCAGAGTAGTGTTGATCTGGCTGAGATTCGCCTCGCCCAAGCGCAGGTCGAGCTGTCTCGTCGGCAGGTTACAGCGCCTTTTTCTGGGCGTATTGGTATTACGGATGTGGAAATTGGCGATCGCGTGGACACATCAACAATTGTTACCACGCTAGATGACCGAAGCATCCTGCTCGTTGATTTTACGGTACCAGAGAGTTTCATCGGCCGGATCGTGACGGACCTTGAAGTGAAAGCCCGGCAGTGGGAATCACCCGACGACAGTACCTCAGGTAGAATTGTTGCGGTCGATTCACGAGTGGACTCGGCCACCCGCGCTTTCAGAGCACGTGCGGCAATCGACAACAGCATCGACAACCTTCGCCCGGGCATGGCATTCGAAATTGACGCGTCTATCGAGAAAGGTGAATACCTCAGCGTGCCTGAGTTATCGGTTCAATGGGGTGCCGACGGTCCCTATGTCTGGTCGACTGAGGGTGATCGCGCCATGCGCTCCCCCGTGGAGATGGTGCGCCGCGTCGACGGTCGTATGTTGATCCGTGGTGAACTTTCCGAAGGTGAACGTGTGATTCTCGAGGGCATTCAAAGTGTTCGCCCTGGAATGAAGATCAAAGATATCAACGCAGTAAAAGCAACAGCACACTCATCTAAAAGCGAAAAGGCTGATCGCGGCTAAAATGCACAAGACAACCGGATGAAAGTCACTCTCAACACCCTAGCTGGTGCGGGCCTTCCCGCTATGGGTGTCAAGCGCCCATGGCTCGTCACTGTCATCAACTTATTAATTGCAATCGCAGGGCTTGTGGCGATTTTCGCCATTGAGGTGAGAGAATTACCTGACGTCGATGAACCTGTTGTCAATGTTCGCGCGAACCTGCCCGGAGCATCCCCAGAGACAATGGACGGGGAAGTTACACGTATTCTTGAGGGTGCCGTTGCGCGCGTCAGTGGCGTCAAAGAGGTGAACTCCAACAGTGAAGAGGGAAACTCCCGCATTCGTGCTGTGTTTGACCCCGGTGCCAATGTGGACAGAGCTGCCGCCGATGTCAGGGAGGCCGTTAGTCGGGTTCAGCGCCAGCTACCCGATAATGTCGAACAGTTAGCCGTCTTTAAGTCTGACGAAGATGCCGAGGAAATCATGCGCATCGCTGTGCTGGCGGACGGTATATCCGAGCAGGACCTCGCGACCATTGTCGAGCGCGATGTAGTTCCAGCATTCATTTCATTGCCGGGCGTGGCCGACGTCCCGCTGTTTGGCTCACGTCGACAGATCCTAAGAGTCGAACTGGACCCAGGTCGCATGAGCACCTATGGACTGACGGTGACCGACATACGTTCGGTACTGGCGCAGGCGCCGCTGGATGTGCCAGCTGGTAGCTTCAGGACGAGCGATCAGACGTTGCTGGTGCGTGCAGATGCTGCTGTCGAGTCGGAAGCCGACATTGGCAATCTCCTTATCACTGACAAAGTCCGGCTTCGAGACGTCGCACGCATTGCCTATACCCCTGACGATGCAACATCAGTGGTCCGCCTGAATGGTCAGCGAGTGCTGGGTGTTGGCGTGGTGAGACAAGCGGGCTCGAATACGATTCAAATCTCGGAAGGGGCCCACCAAGCGGTTGCACGTTTCAATGCTCAGCGCGATGACATCAAGCTACAGGTGATTTCCGACGAGGCCATCTTCATCAATGGTGCAGTATCTGAAGTACTACGCACATTGGCATTTTCCGTTCTCATCGTGATTCTCACGATTCGTCTCTTTTCCGGAAGCTGGCGGTTTACACTCGTTCCAGCCGTTGCGATACCTATATCACTGCTGGGCACACTCGCTGCAAGTTGGGTTTTAGGCTTCTCCATCAACATCCTGACACTACTGGCGCTCGTTCTGGCGACGGGTCTTATTGTTGATGATGCTATTGTGGTACTTGAGAGCATTCAGCGCCGACAGAAGCGCGGCGAGGGAACCAGCGCATCGTCTGTCCTAGGAACTCAATCCGTATTCTTCGCTGTTATCGCGACGACCATGGTGCTGGTTGCCGTCTTTGTCCCCATCGCATTTTTACCAGGGACCTCAGGACGTCTATTTAGAGAGTTCGGCCTCGTTCTGACCGTTGCGGTTGGTATTTCGTCATTTGTAGCATTGTCACTGGTGCCAGCGCTGATGGCGCGGTTAGGGAAATCTGAGGCTCCCGCCGCGACAGACTTACAATCCGCCAATATTTTTCAGCGTGCCTACAGCGCGAGCCTGCGAACAGTCCTCACCTACCCCATTACTTCAGTGCTGATATCGATTGGTATCGCAGCCGCGGCCGGGAGCGTGTATACGTCGCTGGACAGCGAGCTACTGCCGACCGAGGACCGCGGTAAGCTGAATATGTTTGCCAGAGGGCCTGCAGGCGTTGGCCTTCCCTATACCGAGCGTCAATCGGATCAGATCGAAGCTATCTTTCAGCCCTATTTGGATTCGGGAATCATCGAGAGTCTTTATACCGTCGCCGGCCGCTGGGACCCTAATATCATTTATGTGGTCGGCACGCTCAAGCCCTGGGACAAGAGAGACATATCGCAACAAGACCTCGCCGCGGAGATTCAACCGCAGTTGAATCAGCTACCCGGCGTAACCGCTCGTATTTACGGCAGCAACAGCTTGAATATGCGCGGTAGTTGGCGCGGCGGTATTCAGTTTGTGTTGCTTGGCAGTGAATACGAGGAAATTTATGCGGCAGCTCGCGTCTACGCCGATGCCATACGCGAGCGACTTGATAGCGTAGATAGCCCTCGTATTGACTACACCCCGTCGCAGGCCCAAGTAGCTATCAAGATCGACCGGGAGCGACTCGCTGACCTTAACGTCTCCATTGACGAACTCGCCCAGACCCTACGGGTCATGGTGGACGGTGTTCGGGTAGTCGATTTAAACGGCCGCGATCAATCGATCCCCATTGTCTTAAAAGCGGGTAAAAGCCGTATTCAGGGCCCCAATGATCTGGTGAATCTCTTTGTTCGCTCTCAGACGGGTCAGCTCATACCCCTGGCATCGCTGGTCACCATTGTCGAAGAAGGCGTCCCCGACGAACTTCGACGACTCTACCAACGGCGGTCAATCAGTATTGACATGCAGACGGTTGAGGGCGTGGCGTTGCAAACAGCCGTCGACGACCTTATGGCCTTGGCCCAAGAAGTCGTTCCCAGCTCCATCGCTGTTGTGCCCGAGGGCGAAGCGGCTCGCTTAGGTGAGTCTAGACGCGATTCGTTCTATGCCTATGGCCTTGCACTCTTAATTGTATTCTTGGTGCTCGTCGCGCAGTTCGAAAGCCTGACCTCAGCGCTCGTCATCATGACCATTGTGCCGTTCGGTCTTGCAGCAGCTATCTTCGCCCTGTTCATCACTGGAACGTCGCTCAACGTGTATTCACAAGTTGGACTCGTCATGCTGATTGGATTGATCGCCAAGAACGGCATTCTCTTGGTCGAGTTCGCCGATCAACGGCGTGATGCAGGTGCCAGCGTGCGGGACGCAATCGAAGGCGCCGCGAACATCCGACTCAGACCGATTGCGATGACTTTGATCTCAACCGTGCTCGGTGCACTTCCGCTCATCCTGTCCTCCGGCCCCGGGTCTGAAGCTCGCGAGGCTGTGGGCTGGGTGGTCTTCGGTGGACTGGGTCTAACGGCGTTCTTCACGCTATTCTTAACACCTGTGATCTACCTTGCGGTCGCACGCTTCTCCAAGCCTCGAGCCGATGCTCGGCTGAAGCTAGAGCAGGAGCTAGAGACTGCTGCCGAGCTCTAGTGCCAGCCTAGACGCATTTGTAGGTGGAACAGGGGGCCGCGCCACGAGGCCTATTTAGGTTGCGATATTGAAAACCAATGCAGACCCATTTTCGGCATGATCACCTTTTATCTCGGACGATTTGTGCCACTATTGAACCAAGTAAAATCGATGAGAGAAACGCGTGACCACTATCACCATCAACGAAAAACAGCATTCTTTTAACGGTATTGACCCCACGATGCCATTGCTCTGGGCGCTTCGCGATCACGCCGGAATTCAGGGCGTCAAGTACGGCTGCGGCGTAGGCCAATGCGGTGCCTGTACTGTATGGCTGGACGGCTTCGCCGTTCGTTCATGTCAGCTCCCGGTTGGTACGCTCGATGGCCGCTCGATCACAACAGTTGAAGGCTTGGCTGGCAATGCTTTACACCCAGTTCAGCAAGCGTGGATTGATCATGACGTCGCGCAGTGTGGCTACTGTCAGGCGGGACAGATCATGTCGGCGGCAGCTCTCCTTGAGCGAAATCCTAGCCCCTCGGACGATGAGATCGATGCTGCCATGGCGGGCAATCTCTGTCGCTGCGGTACCTATGTGCGCATTAAGTCGGCGATTAAAGCGGCCAGTGGCGCCATGACGGCATCCGCCCTCTTCTACAACGCCATGGAAGCAGAGGAGGTGTCAGCATGAATCAACCATCCAATCCGATCGCCAATACTGACAGACGCGACTTCCTTAAGATTTCACTGGGTCTAGCCCTATGCTCTTCGGGCAGCATTTCAATGATGTCTCTGGCTTCTGCCGAGGCGTCGGGCACTCTAAACGCTTATGTAAGCATCAACGCCGATGGCAGTGTCACTATTTATGGTCCAAACCCAGAAGTAGGCCAAGGCGTTAATACGTCTTTACCGATGATTGTGGCGGAAGAACTCGACGCCAAATGGGACGATGTTCGATGCGAGGCGGCGCCCGTTCAACAGCAATACGGAATGCAATTTGCCGGCGGTTCGCTCTCGATTCCCATGCGCTGGGATGAAATGAGAAAAGTGGGAGCTACGGCAAAAGAGATGCTGTGCCGGGCGGCGGCAACCCAATGGGGGGTGCCCCGTAAAGAGCTAACAACAGCTGATTCGATGGTGCTGCACAGCCGTTCCGGCAAAGCGGCTCATTATAAAGACCTGGTCGCTGCAGCCTCACTCCTATCAGTACCTGACGAGGCCGATGTACGTCTCAAGGCACCTGAGCAGTACCGCTTGCTAGGTCAGCGTATTTCCAACGCGTCAGCGGAAGGTATCGCAACGGGCGAACCGATTTTTGGTATCGATGCCCAGGTCGACGGTATGGTGTACGCCAGTTTCGTTAAATGCCCCTCTATTGGTGGCGTCGCGAAGTCAGCCAACCTGGAGGTGATCAAAGCGCTACCAGGGATCATCGATGCTTTTATTCTTGATGGAACACCCGGGCCCTACAACTTTAATATCAGAGAGTCCTACGCGATTCAGAGTGGCGTGGCAATCGTAGGCAAGGACACATGGTCTACCTTCAAAGCCCGCGAGACCCTGAAGGTTGACTGGGACTTGTCGACGGCATCAAGAGACGATTCCGATGCGATTGAGGCAGAAGCACTTGCTGCACTCGCTGCGGGGAAGGTTGAGACTGAGATTGAGCGTGCAGGTGATGTGGGCGCAGCTTTTGCAAGTGCCGCTATGACAGCCGATGCGACCTACTCGACCGATTTTGTCTCGCACGCACAACTAGAGCCTCAGGGCGTAGTCGTTTCAGCGGCAACCAGTGCCATCGAAGTATGGACCAGCAGTCAAACCCCGGTCTTTGTTACATCAAATCTAGTCAAGTTGCTCGACGTCACTCCCGGCAATATCACAGTGCACCAACTCCGTGGCGGTGGCGGTTTCGGGCGTCGCTTGTCCAACGAATACATCTACGAGGCAGCGCTTATTTCCCGACGTGTGGGCGCACCGGTCAAACTTCAGTGGAAACGCGAAGATGACATGGCATTCGATTACTTCAGGGCTCCCACTTACTACCGACTGCAGGGAGCTGTCTCCACTGACGGGCAACTAACCGGCTGGAAGAACCTCGTTGCCTCTGCATCCGCTGATGGTAAAACCGCCAACTACGGCGCGGGTTATCGACCCTACGACTTTCCAGGCAAGGTCATACCCAACGTCGCAATTGAGCAGAGCTTCGTCAAGTCTCAAACACCCACAGGTGCGTGGCGAGCGCCCATCTCGAACGTCTATGCATTTGCGGAGCAATCCTTTATCGCTGAACTTGCGCACACGGCGGGGCAGGACCATCGAGACTTCTTGCTCAGTGCGATCGGTGACAAGGGCTGGATTAAAGAAGGCGACATGGCCAGTCTCAACACGGCGAGAGCACGAGCCACCATCGAAGCGGTGACAAAAGCCGCGGGCTGGGGACGGACGTTGCCTGAAGGGCATGGTCTTGGTCTTGCCTTCTTTTTAAGCCACTCCGGCCACATAGCCGAAGTCGCTGAAGTCAGCGTCGAAGGCAAACGTATTACGGTTCATGATGTCTGGGTCGCAGCCGATGTGGGCCAGGTGGTTAATCTGTCTGGATTGGAGAACCAGTTGCAGGGATCCGTTATTGACGGTTTGAGCAGCATGGCGGCCCAGAGCATTAGCATCAAGAAGGGTGCCGTCGTACAAAGTAACTACGATAGCTATCCCCTCTTGCGAATGCCGCAGAGTCCGCGCGTGCATGTGCTCGCTCTGAATTCGGGCTATCGGCCTACGGGTGCGGGTGAACCCGCACTACCGCCTTTAGCGCCCGCCGTATGTAATGCCGTTTTCAATGCCTGTGGTGAACGCATCAGAGCACTGCCGATCAGCAAAGCGGGATTTACTATCGTTTGATATTCATTATCGAGCGAGACCATCCCGACTCATAAAAAAGCCCCCTGACGGGGGCTTTTGCTTATTACCTTAGGGCCAGTTGTCAGGCGCCCAATGCTGCGACGGCGGGCGTTGCCTCCGAGTCACTGCGAAGATCCGCATTCATTATCGGTAACGTCCGTATTCGCTTACCGGTCGCATCAAAAATGGCGTTGGCTAAGGCAGGTGCCACACCGGGAGTACCGGGTTCACCCGCACCACCTATCTCTTCACCGCTGTTGATAATGTGAGTCTCCATAATCGGAGAATCGTGCATTCGAATCGCGTCATAATCGGAAAAGCTACTTTGCGCTACAGCGCCGTTCTCGATGGTGATCTCGCCGTACATCGCGGCACTAAGGCCATAAATAACACCCGACTCGATCTGAGCCTTGGTGCCATCTGGTGATACCGCGTAGCCGGCATCGATCACTGATACGACTCGATCCACCCAGGTTTTGCCATTCGAGACAGTCACTTCAACCACTTGAGCCACGATTGAGCCAAATGACTCCTGAAGCGATATACCTCTTCCGCGGCCCTCTTCGAGCGGCCTGGTCCAGTCGGCCTCCTTGGCAACACGTTTCAACGCAGCCAGAAGCCGAGGCTTGTCTTTTAACATCTCCACACGAAACTCAAAGGGGTCTCGGCCCGCCGCGTGCGCTGCTTCGTCAATGAAGGACTCCGTGAAGAAGCCGTGCTGAGAATGGTCGACACTTCGCCAAGCACCAAACGGTACATGAGTGGGACTCGCCACGTGGCCGATATCCTGTGACGTCACCGAATACGGTATCAACGGCGCCTCAATAGGCTCATGTTTCTCTACATAAGTGTTTTGCCAGGCGATCAGCTTACCGTCTGCGTCCAATCCTGCTTTGAATCGACTTTGGACAGCGGGCCGATAGAAGTCTTGTCGAATATCTTCGGCACGCGAATAGACCAACTGCACGGGTCGACCGACGGCCCGTGCAATCACGGCTGCCTGCAAGCCATAGTCTGCATTGCTCTTTCGACCAAAGCCGCCGCCCATAAAATGATTGTGGAGCGTGACATTCTCGACATCTAGCCCAAGTTCAGCCGCAATATGCTGCCGGAAGCCCAATGGATTCTGACAGCCGATCCAAATCTCCGCATGGTCAGCAGATACCTCTGCCGTTGCATTTGGAGGCTCCATACACGAGTGCGCCAAAAACGGAACGCGGTAGTCAGCCGTTAGAATAGTGGTCGCATCGTTAAAGGCAACGTTAGCATCTCCCGTGACAACGTCATGTTTGCGATCGACGCCATTAGAGATATCCCGGTCAAATTGCGCAAAGATAGTCTCGCTGGAAACCGTCTCCTTACCGCCGGTTTCCCATTCGACGTTCAGCACGCCCAGCGCTTTTTCGGCTCGCCAGTAACTGTCAGCAACCACAGCAACTGAATCACCTGCCTTGTAGGCCCCGACAATGCCTGATGCGCTCGAAGAACCAATCGTTACGACATCAATAACACCGGGCATAGCTCGCGCTGCACCGTCGTCAACACGGCGAATCGTGCTACCGAAAACGGGCGCCCGTCTGACCGCTGCGTAAACCATCCCGGGACGCTTCACGTCCATGGCAAACATGGCAGTGCCGTCCACTTTTGACGGAATATCATGACGGGGTTTGCTTTGACCCATGACAGAAAACTGACTCATTTTCTTAAGTTTGGGTGTCGATGACGGTGTCATTCCAGCGGCCGCTGCCGCAAATTCGGAATAAGGCGCTGATCGACCACTGCCATCGTGGTGTAACACACTTTTAGCGGTTCGAATCTCGCTCTCAGGAACGCCCCAAGCCTTCGACGCAGTCTTTACGAGCATCTCTCGTACCGCGGCTCCGGCAGCACGAAGGAAGTACTGGCCGGTCGCACGGATGCTTAGACTCCCCCCGGTTACTTGCATACCTATCGCATCCGCGACATTGAGCATTAGGCCA
>Ga0182093_1714926_pt1 | contig 15675 bp, 11 predicted proteins | sample 041ome_21_FD_127776 | JGI IMG/M metagenome (GOLD analysis project Ga0182093, IMG submission 127776) | Metatranscriptome of coastal salt marsh microbial communities from the Groves Creek Marsh, Georgia, USA - 041411BS metaT (Metagenome... | ecosystem: Environmental > Aquatic > Marine > Intertidal...
CACTTTTTGAGGCGAAAACGGCGGCGGCGGCGGGTGCGCGGGTGTGTTGATTTGGACGACGACGACAGACGACGACGACGACGACGACGACGACGACGACGGCGGCGGCGGCGGAGGCACAGCGCACGTATCGACGCATTCGTACACGACGATACGGTGACGATGCCACCGCGACGACGTGGGACGACGGGGAAGAAGGGTGGCAAGGAGGCGTGGATGGATGACGATGTCGATGCGGCCAATGAGGTTGCCGACGCGCGGTTCGCCAAGGTGGATAAGTCGTACATCGGGCTCGTTGGGTCGGATGATGACGATGACGATGAGGATGAGGATGATGAGGAGGCGCTCATGGATGTCACGGATGAGGATGACGACGACGACGACGACGACGACGAGGACTCTGAAGAGGATGATGACTCTGAAGACGACGACGACGACGACGGCGAGCGAGACGACGATAATGACGACGATGCGTATTCTGATAGCGAAGAAGCCGCGTTGTCAAAGGCGATGAAAGCACAGAAGAAGCGTCTCGACGGCAAAGTTCGTCGCGAACAGGTCATGAGCGAGGATGAGTCTGAATCCGAGGATGCAGATGAAGGTTTCGGGATTCGAGGGAAGAAGAAGACTGACTTTTATGGCGACGATGATGTCGATCACGAGGGATTGAGTGACGAAGAAGACCGCGTTGAAGAAGAGAAAGAAGCGCGGCGTATGCGCAAGCTCATGGCGCAAGAGATGCGCGCTGAGGATTTCGGTGTCGATAGCGAAGATGAGGAAGAAGCTACGCTCGGCGCCAAGGCGGCGGACTTGCGCCGAGGCGACGGCAAGTCAAAATCTGCGTCTCGTGGCGGCGTAGAAATTGAAACCTTGACTGCAGAAGAACGCGATGAACGCTTGGCTGCTGAGGATGGCGCCGCAGCGGCTAACGACGCGCCTGAACTGATGGCGTTGACGAAGGAGTTGACGTCCACGTTGAGCGCCATCGAGGCGAGCGTTGAACCGCTCGTCAACGCTGCGCGCGACGGCGCTTTTGCCACCGCGGAGGGCATATCGTACTTGGACACAAAGTATTTGCTCATGCTCAGCTACTGCTCGTCCATTGTTTTTTATCTTCTACTGAAAGCAGAAGGTCGAAGCGTCAAGGACCATCCAGTGATTGAACGGCTCGTCGAAATTCGATTGTATCTCGAGAAGCTTCGCCCGATAGATAAAAAGCTTCAGTACCAGGTGCGCAACGTGGAAAACTTTGGTTTTATATTTGCATTCCTCTGATGATGGTACCCCATGGCGGTGATGAAAATGCTCACGGCATTTCCTGACTACTCACTGACGGTTATTATTGAACATCTAAGGGACTGAGCCTTGGGTGTCGTCGTCAGAGGAATGTTATTTTTTTGCTTTGTTTCTCCTCTTGTTTTCCGTTCGTCATCTAACCAGTGCCCATGCTTTCTTCTTCATTCATAAACAGATTGACAAGCTGTTGAAGCTTGCGAACGCCACTGAGCGCGCCACGGCTACAAAAGATGAAGACGACGACCCGCTTAGATTTGGCCCCAATCCAGGTGCACTCGTTTCGAAGACTGGTGAAGACGAGGAAGGGGGTGACGGTATGTACCGTCCTCCGAAAATGTTACCGACATCCATGGATTTCGAATCCGGGGGTAAGGATGCGAAGGAGCTCCGAAGAAACAAGGAGCAACGCCGCCGCGCTGGCCGCTCGCAGCTCATCAAGGTGCGCACGTGTTCGCGCGCGCGTGTTTGTGTGTATTTGTGTGTTTACTCGCGTGTCGCATTCGCAAAAACGCCAATTTGCCCCCCGGGTCTCTTTCCATGAGACAGTCCGGGGCTTCCTTATCTATTTGGCGGATATCAAATGTACCAAATCTTGGGCAGGGTGCCACCTTTTTAGCAGTGGGTGAACATCCAATCAAGAGTTGGATATCTATCTGTCTTGTCGTCGTTCGCGTACTGACTTTTACGTACCCGTTTTTCACGTCATGTAGGAACTTGCGCGCGAAGTTGGCGAAGCGCCCGAAGAAGTTGGTCTCGGCGACGAAGATATGGTGCAAAGCGCATTCGCCAAGCGCGAAATGGCGCGCATGGAGGCGCGCGCTCGCGTGGAAGAAGATTTGTTCACTCGTGTACCGCTTTCTAAACAAGAACGCCGAAGACAAAAAGCTTCGACACGAAACGTCAACTCACTCGCTGCCGTTGGCGACTTTGGCGACGACGTCGCAGATCTCGTGGAGCGCACTGCTGAGCTTGACGAAGGCTCACGCAAGCGGCGACTCGTGGACACAGTCGCTGAAGGCTTCAAGTCGGCGAAACGCGATATTGTTTCAGGGGAACAAGATGTTCCGTTGCGTGATACACTCGGGGTACGTACATATTCGAGCGAACATTCTCGTTCAAACATCGCATCATATCGAAGCTTCGGGTGTTTTCTTCTCCATGATCTTCCGAGGTCAAAATTGATGCTACACGAAACACCGTTTGCTTCAAACCTTGCTCGACTTTGCTTTTATCGATTTCAGCATGCGAAACGAACGGGACATCTTTTTACACGTCGACTTTGCTATCGTGATTTACTTGTGCGAGATCGTTGGTGACGAGTAAGTACTGACCATGAATATTTTCATCCTTTTCTTTTCGCGCGCAGGAACGGAGAACGAAATACGAACGCGGCGTCGCTCGCTCGATGCAACGCGCGCAACAAATGGAAATGGACGATTACGACGATGAAGCCCGCCCGAGTATCGCGGAAGATCCTGAGTATGACAATGCGGCTACTTTACGTGATCGTAAACGTCAAGCAAAGGAGGAAAAGTATGCGAGAGGTCCTGGAACGATTGCTGTGCCGGAGGAGGATGTTTCGGGCAAACGCGAGATTGGCCATACAATTATGAACAACAGAGGTTTAACACCGCATCGCAGCAAAGAAACGAAGAATCCACGCGTGCGTCTCCGTGGAAAGCACGCTCGTGCGGTGACGCGCAGAAAGGGCGCGGTTCGCGATGTCAAGGAAGGTTCGACGGCGTACGGCGGCGAACTTACTGGCGTGAAGACGAGCGTTGTGAAATCGAGAAAATTCTAATAGTCGTAGTAGCATTGTTCAATGGAGCTAATAATCATACTGATACCACACACTTGTACCACCCCATCCATCTACTGTCGTTTTCTACATCACCTTTGTCGACTTTGACATCAAGCTATCGACGACGCGCTCCATGTTGGAGACGGTGTCGAGCGCAGCCTTATACATGGTTTCCGCCTTTGGATCGTCGAAAACAATCAAACATCCCGATCCTTGGTCTAATATGCCCTCGAACTTGCGATCGAGGATCATCTGTGAGAGCTTCATTTCCACGTCAGCCAGTGGAAGCTCGATCAAATTTGCGACGTGCGCGATTTCAACTCGCGAAAACGGTTCGATGAGACGCTTCAAGTTTTCCTCCATCAAAGAATCTTGCAAGCTACCCAAATGAGCAGCGATGATAGGATCGTCACCGAGTTGTGCGGAGTAATTGTGGAGAATGTGTTGCAAATCCTTCAGCGATCGCGCCTTGTACGCCTCGCTCACCGCCTTCATCGCGTCCAACGCGTCACCTTGATGTTGCAAACCACCTTTGCTTGATATCAAAACGCTCACATCTTCAGCCTGCCCGCACATAATCTTACACATCAACATATACTTCAACGCCGTCACAGCCGCAGGTTTATCATCTAATGAGTTGAGCTGCTCGAACGCTTCGAAAAAGTACGAGTACGCCGTCTTGTAGTCCTTTTCGTCGGCGTGCAAAATACCCGATTGGGCGTCAATCTGGCACTGCACGCTGGGCGGGACGTAGATGGCATTGGCGTTCGTTCGAGCCGCCGTCAACGCCGCCTTTGACTTGGGCAAGTTTCTCAGCGCATAGTGGATTCTCGATTCTAACAGGTGAATGTCGACCAACAGCAACTTGTCGTCGAGCTTTTTGACTTCTCGCGACAACGCCCCGACAACCTTGAGCGCCTCTGGGTAATCTCGCATCGTCAGGTGCAGGGTCGCTAAGCGAAGCTCAACGCGATGACGCAAGAACGTGCGCTTCTCAGCGCGCGCCCATTCTACGTGTTCGCGGCAAAGTTCGACTTGAAGCGAGTCATGACCGCGGATCTGAGACATCGCGTCGATCAACAAACTTCGAATAATCTTCGCCACTTTCGCCTTTGGCGCGGACGCCAAGAGCGGTCTGAGATCCACGAATAGCTGTCTAAATGCCGGCGCATCATCTCGAGACGCATACGCGTTTCCAAGCGCCTCAATCGCGCTCTCCTTCGCCTTTAACGCGTCCGAGCGGTTCAACGTCGTCGTCGTCGTCGTCGTTGAACCTTCATCATCTCTGGCGAAAATCACCGCGCGCAGTCGCGCGATTTCCTCATCCGACGCGCGCGTGGTATCCTTCATATCGTTCGTCGTCGTCGTCGTCGTCGTCGTCGTCGTCGTCCTGGTCCTGGTCGTCGTCGCCGTGGTGTCCGGTGCGTCGCACTGCCGTTGACTCGCCCTCGCGCACAGGGGTCGCCGTCCATCGCGTGGTCCGATGATATCGCCAGGTGGCAAGTTCCTGGGACCAGGACCAGGCGGCGGCGGCGGCGGCGGCGGACCGTCGCGCACGGCGTCACACGCCCACGGTCGGGGTTGTCGCGCCCGCGCCTCGGCGACACACGCACGACGCACACACACGCACGACGCACGACATGCAGTATAACTTTAAGAAGATTGCCACCGTGCCCACGGCGACGGACTTTATCGACGTGGTGTTGTCGCGCACGCAGCGGCAGACGCCCACGGTGGTGCACGCGGGCTACGCCATCACGCGGATTCGGCAGTTTTATATGCGCAAGGTGAAGTACACGCAGACGAGCTGGAACGAAAAGCTGTCGAGAATTCTAGAGGATTTCCCTCGCGTCGACGACGTGCACCCGTTTTACTCTGATTTGTTGAACGTGTTGTACGACAAGGATCATTACAAGCTCGCGTTGGGTCAGCTGAACACGGCGAGGAACATGATTGACAAGATTGCAAAAGATTACGTCAAGTTGCTCAAGTATGGGGATTCTCTCTATCGGTGTAAGCAGTTGAAACGTGCCGCGCTCGGGCGGATGTGTACGATTATGAAGAAGCACGCGGCGTCGTTAGCCTACTTGGAACAAGTTCGCCAGCACATGTCCCGTTTGCCATCCATAGACCCAAACACGCGGTCTATTTTGGTGTGCGGCTATCCGAACGTAGGAAAGTCCAGCTTCATGAACAAAGTCACGCGCGCGGATGTCGAAGTACAACCGTATGCGTTCACCACAAAGTCCATTTACGTCGGTCACACTGATTACAAATATCTTCGTTGGCAAGTGTTGGACACGCCGGGGATTTTAGACAGGCCGTTGGACGAGCGAAACACGATTGAAATGCAATCAATCACCGCTTTGGCGCACCTTCGGGCGGTGGTTCTTTACATAGTAGATATTAGCGAACAGTGTGGGTTCACGATTGCCCAGCAAGCGACGTTGTTTCACTCGATCAAGCCGTTGTTTGCAAACAAACCGCTCGTCGTCGCCGTGAACAAAATTGACGTCCGCAAGCTCGAAGATTTGAGCGCCGAAGACCGCAGTTTGATTGATGGGATGCGCGAAGCCATGCGTGGACCGGCGTCGATGCAGTTGGGAGACGATGATGCGTTACCGACTATGTCTACGTTGAGCGAGACGGGCGTTATGGAGGTGAAGAACAGATGCTGCGACTTGTTGCTCGCTCACCGCGTCGAGCAAAAACTCGCCGGTCGACGCGCGGGCGAAGTGATGAATCGTTTACACGTTGCCATGCCGGTACCGAGAGATTCCAAAAAGCGTCCCGCATTTGTGCCGTCCACACTCGAAGACAGTCGCGCGAGAAAGGCTGCTGGGGAAAAGATTACTACTGAGAAGGATTTGCAGGAACAAAATGGCGGCGCCGGCGTGTATTCCGCCGATTTGCGCAAGCGCTACTTGTTGGACGACGACGACTGGAAGTATGACATTATGCCAGAAATTTACAACGGCAAGAATGTGGCAGACTTTATTGATCCAGAAATTGAAGCCAAGCTCGCCGAGCTCGAGCGAGAAGAGGATGAGCTCGAAGCGCAATGGGAAGCCGAACGCATGGACCGCGCACCCATGGAGGAGGAATTGGATGACGACGAAAAGGCGCTTCTTGGTGAAGTGCGCGCGCGTCGTAACAAACTCGTGGCTGAACATAGACGCAAGAAGGCTGCTGGAAACAACAACCCTGTGGTTCCTCGCAAGGTGGACGCGCAACGCAAGTTGAACACGAAGAGCATGAAGGCTGGTCTTGAGTCCATGGGTCTGGATGCCACTGCGGCGGTGGAACGCGCTCGTTCGCGCTCTGCGTCGCGTCGCGTCGTCAAGCGCGGCCGCTCCACTGGTGATGCCAGCATGAACGATGGTGACGCTGGAGGTGATGAAAAGAAAATGCGCACGTCCAAGTCGCGATCGAAATCCGTCGCACGGCGCGTCAAGGATGTGCCAGAGCCTGGCGCCGGCTTTGCGAGCAAGGATGCGAAGATGCGCGCGATTAAAATGGCTGACAAGGCGCAACGCAAGAGAAACAAATTGGCGAAAGCAGGCGAAGGTGATCGTTCCATACAAACGGCTATGCCAAAACATCTTTTCTCAGGAAAACGCGGGAACGGCAAGACCGATCGCCGTTAGAGAAAACTGTGCGCGTTCGCTCTCGTGTTTTGCTTCTCGATGTCATCCGTCGCACGCCAAATATTCATTGTATTCCTATAGAAGAAGTCCAATTCATGCATTTTTACATTCTTATTCGACATTTCGCGTGTTTGAGCGTGGCGCGCATTCGTTTGACTACTCGTTTGACAGCCCCTCGACGTAAGTAGCACACTCCACGCGTCCTGTTGCGCAGTCAACACGATTGGAGTGTGCGCGGGAGTGGGACTGCTCGAGACGCTTCGATATATCGATGTATAGGTGAGTTGGCTATATTGATGTATCTCGATTGCATGTATTTTATTGGTTGACGCGGTCGGCGATGCGCGACGCCGCCCAGTTGGCGGTGTCTCGCAACGACGCGTCGTTTGACTGCTGGCATTCCTTCAAGAAATCTTTGTAGAATGGTCGCTGGGCGAATAACGGGCCAATTTGATCAATCGTATCCGCCATGTCACCCAGCACACCAACCATCGATCTTGTCACAACTTCATCGCGAGACGGATCCGCGGCTACAGTCTCGACCAACGCCAACACACTGGGCGTGTGTTCGCGAATCATCGTCAACTTGGACGGATCTGATTTGAATCCCTGCAAGATGCCAGCGTAGGCCTCAAATATGCCGTTGCGAAGCTGATTGTTGTACTCGTTCATTTCATCATCATCCGATTTAGCACCAATGGTTAACTGCGTAGCGCTCTGCAACATGGACAAAACGTACGGCACGTACTTCTCAAAGGCAGGACCAGTGGCGAGCGCCAAGTCACCAAAGCACGAAAGAATGGGTGGTTTAACGTTGCGATGGAGCTTTTCGCTCTCTAAATCTCGCAAGAGTGCGTAGACGATGCCATCGCAGTACGGAACCACCTTTTCATCCAACGCTCTACAAATGTCGCCGACGACGCCCACCGTCACCGAGCAGACCTGATGCTCTTCGTGATTTTCTAATCCTAGCTTGACAAATGGGAAAAACGCATCCATGTACTTGACGAATCCTGAGCCTACGGCATATGCTAAAGCGCCGACAGCCAACATCGCTTCCTCGTGCACTGTGGCCGAGCGGCATGCGAACACCGTCAAGAAGGCTTGCATCAAGCTATCCGCGTACTGCGAGAGAGCCGCCTTGGTCGCTTCGTTGGCGCCGCCCAGGACTTGAATAATCACCTGCAATGTGCCGCAGAGCAACGCTTGAGCATCCGCCTGTTTTTCAAGAAGCTCGGCACCCATGTGTTCTTGACCTTCAAATGTGGCCGCGAGCTTTTGGAGCACGTGCGGGATGAGCTGACCAATTGTGCTGTAATTTTCTTGAGTCGCAGAGCGAATAATTTCATTCATTGCCTCGTAACATTCCATCTTCAATCCAACCTCGGCATCAGGACGTTCACTTGTCATCAAAAGAGCCTGAATGATACCCTGGAAGTGTTGCGCTACAGTTTCGCGGATGTCATCATCCTCAGCTACGGATGAAACGAGGTGTTGAATCGACCATACGACTTTGCCTGCGACGTGCGGCACGTCCTTCACCGACTCAAGCATGGCTTGTAACACTTGCGGAAACTTTTGAGCATCCACCAGTGGAAACCCTTGTGATTGCACAAACTCGAACACGCGGCCGATGGTCCACGCCGTGGTGTCTCTGACATGTGCGCTTTGATCCTTGAGCGACATGATGAGGTGCGGCAACGCTTCGTTTGCCACATTTGCTAATTTTGCTGGGTCGGGGCCTTCTAAAATAGCACCAAATGCAAACGTTGCCGCCTCACGCTGACGCCATTCGCCGGATTGAATATTTTGCTGAATAAACATCATCACTTGATCTACAACAGGATCGCGCACGAGCTGCGAGACGAGACCCAAACACGTGCCGCCAGCCATGGCCATGTTCCACGCGTTTTCATCCTCGTCTTGGTCATCCTCCTGCTTTGTGAGCTGCTCGAGTAACATTGGCACGAGCGCAGTCAAAGCTTTCGAGATAAACCCAAACATTTCCACATCAGGCTCACCACACTCGATGGCCTCTTGTCGGCCGATTTCTTCCTCACAAATTGTTGACCAAAACTCAATCGCTTGTAAACCGACTTCTTGCTTGTCCTGCTTGGCGGCGTTCACTGTCAACTGATACACGGCTTCGATGTACGCCGACATGTATTCGTAATAATTTTCGGCAATACTCACGAGAACTTCGAAAGCGGCGACGCGAACGCGCACATCCTCGCACGTCGTCGCCTCGCACACGCACTGCATGATGAAGTCGCGTTCGTTTTGGCGCGTAAAGTTCTCATGCGCGAAATATAACGCATTGTTCAACGCCTGTGTCGCGGCTAATCGAACGCTTACATCCGTTTCATTCTTACCCATGCCGGAAACAACCGCGGTTAACACTCCATTCACGTCAGTTTGGTCGAGATCATCCGCCTCAATTTCTTCACAAATATACCCCAAAGCCTCCAACGCCGCCTGTTTCGCCGCTACCCCGCTCGCCCCGCTCGCGCCCGTTTGCAAATTCGCGATGAGATCTGGCCATTGCTTATGTGGGATCTCCGCACCCGCAATCTTAGCCACAACTTGCGCGGCGACGTGTCGAATTTCGCTCGCCTCATCCCCCAGGGTCTGCCAAATCGTCGCCTTGATCGACATCCGTTGTTCGTTCGCAATCGCCAACCACTGCTGCTGCACCTCTCGCTTCTTGGCCTCATCCTTGGCGTCGAGCGCATTCTTAAACATCACCCCCGCGAGCTGTCGCGCGTGCTTGGGGGACGTCGACGACGCCACCTCGCACGCCAACGCGCGCAAATACTCGCATCGATTCTCCACCCGCGCGCGCGCGAGCGTGGCTTCCGCCTCCACTCGCACGCCCGCGTCGTGACTGAGCGAGTTTAACAACAGTGGAGTGATTGATGTCATCTCGTCGTCGTCTATCGCGTATCACCACCGCCGCTTGTCGTCGTTTCACGCGACGCAGAGTGCTGCGGCGTCGCGATCCATCCAGCCATCCATCCATCCGCATCCCCAACGCACCGTTTTGAATAATCACGAGCAGCTGAAGCCGCGCCGTGGACAGGTGGGTGAAGGGGAACGCGCGCGATGGATGGCTGTGGATGGTTGGCTCGGCAGAGTTTGACGCGCGAGTGGCGCCATGGCGCGACGCGTGAGCGCGCGCGATGTGTTTTGGCAGGTGAAAGAAAGTTATGGACGCGACCGAAGTTTATGCGTGTCATTTGCGGTGGCTTTGAGCGGGGTGAGCGTGTACGCCGCGCACCAGACGCGAAAGAAGGAAATCCAGTTGCACTTTGCGTTGATGCGCGACGTTCTTTTTGGGGATAACAAGAAGGTGCGACACGCGCGAGCGACGAAAGGGTCGACGAACATTGGTGGTGGTGGCGAACGTAGTGAAACATCCAGTGGCGTACGTGCGTTGAGCAGCGGCAAGCCCCCGTCGGGTATGGAGGCGAGCGAAAAGAGTCTGGCGGCGACGAAAGTAAAAACAAACAAGTCATCCTCAAAAGCTGCGTCAGTCGACCGAACGTTCTTAAGGAGGTTAAAGTTCTTGATGCGAATCGTCGTCCCATCATGGCACAGCGAAGAGGCGTTTTTACTTTTTGTACAATCCATGGCGCTCGTGTCGCGGTCGTACATTTCGTTGCGCATGGCTGAAACTGGCGGAGCCGGTTTGCGCGCGGTAATGGAGCGAGACTGGCTCAGCGGTGCCGTGGTCTTGACAGACTTTTTTATTTCAGGCGTCGCTGCGGCTGCCGTGAATTCCGCGCTGAAGTACATGACGAACTCAATCACCACGTGCTTTCGAGAACGGCTGACGTTGCACGTGCACGACGCCTATCTTTCACATCGAGCCTACTACAAAGCCGCCGTGTTAAGATACGGCGACTTGGACAACGCCGACCAACGCGTGGCTGAAGACCTGAATCAGTTTTGCTACACAATCAGTGATTTGTACGCTCGCACGTTCAAGCCTTTGCTAGATGTTGTGTTGAGTACGTCGCGTATGTCGCAGACGATGGGATACGGCGGTTTGTTAACATTGTATGTTTACTTTGGTTTGTCCGGTGCCATCGTTCGGGCTTTCTCGCCACCGTTTGGGGAGTACATTGCGCAGACGCAGAAAAGAGAGGGAGATTTCCGACGCACGCATTCGAGACTGATACAACACGCAGAAGAAGTGGCGTTTTTGGATGGCAGCGCTAGAGAAAAAGCAATCTTAAACGGCGCTTTGCGAGAACTCACAACGTGGAGTCATTTCTACTACTACTTGCAGTTCAAGCAAGGCATCATAGACCAATACGCGTTGAAGTATTTTGCATCGATGATAGGTTGGCCCGTGCTTGCTGTGCCATTCATGCTGTCGAATAGAGATTTGAGTGCGTCTGAGATTGCGGCGAGGTACAAGGAGAATGACACTTTGATTAAAAGCGCGAGCGGATCGATTGGTGATTTGATGCTCGTGTACAAAAAGCTTCAACGCCTCGCGGGTTTTACGGCTCGTGTCACGGAACTTATCGAAAGTGTTGATTCGATCCAAGTCGAACCGAGTAACGTTGAAGTCGCCGCGGAAGGCGACGACGGTATCCATTTTGAAAACGTCACAGTTCACGCCCCCGATGGTCGACTCTTGGTGCAAGATTTGACGCTCAGTGTCAATCCTGGAGAAAGTGTGTTCATCACGGGCGCGAACGGAGCGGGTAAAACGTCTATTTTCCGCGTATTAGCTGGTTTGTGGCGCGCGACGTCTGGTAAGGTGATTCGTCCGTCGCATGGGCTGGCGACAACAGATGATGGCGACGTAGCGATTTTCTACGTGCCGCAGCGGCCATATTTAGTATCTGGTACTTTGCGTGATCAAGTGATGTACCCCTTACCTGGGGATTCATCCAGAGACGACGAAGTCATAGAGTGTTTACAGCTCGCCAACTTGCTGAAGATTGTTGATGCAAGCGCACGCGGATTGGATCGCTCTGAGCACGACTGGGCGGACGTTTTGAGTGGCGGTGAAAAGCAACGCATTGGTCTGGCTCGACTTTATTTTCACAAGCCAACGTTTGCGATATTAGATGAAGCGACGAGCGCAATCAATCCCGATGAAGAGGGCTTACTATACGCGCACATTGACACTTTGGGCATTACAGCGTTTTCCATCGCGCATCGCATGGAGTTGAAACGATTCCACTCGCTTCATTTGCACCTCGCCGCGGATGGATCCGGGAAATGGTCGCTTAAAAACTTGAAAAGAGCGAGCTGGAACGTGGGCGAAGGCATGACCAGCTTGCGTAGGTCGTTTGAATCGAACACGCGAGCGTTGAACAACGCGTAAACCAGCGGGATAGGATAACAAACAAACTGGCAATGTCACCGCCAATCGTATGAGCTGTAAATTAATACTTTTGAAACTGTACAAACTTCTATTTTTACTGGGCCATACGGCCTTCGCTATGATGCTACTAATGACTGTATCAAATCACGTACACACCTGCTCCTCACTCCTCTTCGTCGGCGAGCTCAGCGCAGATGAAATCTTCTGCACCGTGCTCGTGAATTGCCCGCTTCGTTTTCTTCCTCTTCTTCTTATCGCGAGAAGCTGACGCGCCTGACGACGCCGAGAGCACACGCAAACATCCCGCACATAAGTCAAACTCGTCGCATTTAGAACAACTGTAACGAGCGCATCCTGGAAGTATGTACAACGCGCACTCATCGCATGTTCTTGGAAGCTCCCACGTATCCGAACGATCGATATTAGCATCGACGAAGCCAATGTCTTCCGTCAACACCGCGCGAAAACACACCATCGCGTGGCGACGCGGTGTCGTCGAAAGCTTCACCTGCACCATCGTGTTTGCGTCAACAGTGCTGGCACCAGCCTCTTCAGCCGCGCCGCACGCCACCCTCGCATTCACGGCACCAACATCGCCATTCACGCCATCTCGATGTTTACGTTTCGTCGTTATCGTCGGCGCGGCGTCACCGCCCTCCATGCCACCGACTGACGCTCGTGTTTCCACAAACAACGAGCGCACGCACCTCAAACGCGCGCTCGCGGCGTACGATACAAAGCGTAGCGTTGCCGCGCCATCGTGTGGCGCGGCGACTGCTCAGGATGTCAAGGATCTCATCTTCCTTGCGCGCATCGTCGTCGTCGTCTCGCGTCCCGACGTCCGTGCGCGATGTCGCATTCGCCTTGGAGCGATTGTGGTTGCAGCCGGTGCACTGCTTGACAACGTCCAACGCGCCGTGTCTCGCGCCGAGAGCGTTGCACACGCCGCAAATGGCGCGCGGGTTATCGCAAGTGACAACAACGACATCGTCGATCGCGTCGTTGAGTGCGTTGCGCGTCCCAAGCGTTGATTTCCTGGGTCAAGCCGCGCACGCTAGATACAGGTTTGAAGCGGCGGCGCCGTCGTCCCGAACGTATGCCACGAAGCGTCGTCGCTCAAATAAGCAGGTAGAGAATATAGAAGAGATTAATGCGTTGATGGACATGCGCGAACCCGGAGCGTGGTATCCACTTGCGCGCACGTTGCGACGAGAGATAACTCTGCATGTCGGCCCCACAAACAGTGGGAAGACGTACGCCGCGATGCAACGACTGAAGAGTGCGGCGAGTGGTGTGTATTGCGCGCCACTTCGATTGCTTGCGTGGGAAATTTCCGAAAACATGAATCGCGACGGCGTCGCATGTACGCTTACGACTGGGCAAGAGCGTCGCGTCGTGCCGTTCGCCACACACGACAGTTGCACAGTCGAGATGGCCGACGTCACGAAAGTCATCGATTGCGCGGTTGTTGACGAAATTCAGATATTAAGCGATCCATACCGTGGCTATGCGTACACGCGCGCGCTACTTGGCTTGCCTGCGTTGGAATTACACTTGTGCGGGGATCCGCGCGTCGTGCCTTTGGTGAAGAAGATTATCAAAGCGACTGGAGACATCCTCATCGTTAAAGAGTATGAGCGACTCTCTCCACTAGAGGTTGCCGAAGAGACGGTGAGCAACCTTAAGAAGGTACGAAAAGGTGACGCATTGGTGGCATTCAGTCGAACCGCGGTGTATAGGTTGAAACGCGATTTAGAAAAAAGTAGTCAACACAGGGCGTGTGTGATTTACGGCGGATTACCGCCCGAGGCGCGCGCCAGACAGGCGGAATTATTCAATAAAGAAGATAGTGGCTACGATGTTCTCATCGCATCAGATGCCATTGGCATGGGTCTGAATCTGAACATCAAGCGCGTGATATTTACCACAATGTCAAAGTTTGACGGCGCTGAAATGCGCCCTTTAGAGAGCGCCGAAGCGAAGCAGATTGCTGGCCGTGCCGGCCGATACGGTTTGGAATATGCAGACATGGGAATCGTCACCACGCGATCAAAGAAAGATAGAGAAATACTCATCAGTGCTTTAAATGCGAAGATTGAGCCGCTGAAATTTGCTGGTGTTGCGCCGACGTTTGAACAAGTGGAGCAGTACTGCGCTTTGCGACCACACGACGGGCTCGTTGCTGCCCTCGAGTCGCTTACGAGGTCCGCAAACTTGGCCCCACACTTTCGTATGCGAGATATGGACGAAGTCATTGCGGTGGCAAAGCTCGTGCAAAAGCTCCCGCTTGCTCTAGAGGACCACTTTATGTTTGCCATCGCACCCGTCGACGTGCGCGATCCGATGGTCATTTCTGCGATGATGACGTTCGCGCGGCATTTTTGTACTCACGGTCGAGTAGGCGTACGCATTATTTCACTGCCACCCGCTCGAACGCCCACCGGCTCGACGGAGCTCGCGAAGCTTGAAAGCGCGCACAAGTGCTTGGATTTGTATCTATGGCTCGCGAAGCGACTTCCGCAAGCATTCCCAGAAGGAGACCTGGCCAATGCGTATCGTACAGCAACCGCCATCGCCATTTCTGCTGGCTTGCAACATCTGTCGCTGTTGTCCGCAAGGCGTGCAAAGACAAAAAACGCAAGCGCGAAGTCCACGTATGTTCCGAATGTACTCCCAAATAGCGCCGTGCGCGATGCGTTCAGCGCTGTTAAGCACGCCACAAAGGAAACGGAAGATGCACGTGAGCGCCTCGGCCTGCCTCGCGTGGATGATGCCGAACGAAAAGCTGCAACATTGATGAGTTGGAGATTCGTCGCGACGAAACGCGACGGCGAATCTTCTGCAACAGCGAAACCTGGAGCAGTTCCAACGAAACGCGTCGACGTTGCGGCAAAGAAATGCATCGAAACTCGTCACCCTGTTGAACATGCGGTGCGCGTCGTCGAGCTCAAGCGCCCCAAGACGACTCAGCCAATATCTGTGAACTCGCATCTCCGTCCGAGTTGGCTAGCGGATTGACGCGACGACGGCGAAAGCGCAGACGAGTCGTGGAACGATCTGTAACTTCGTTCGTGTATTGTAATACTTGTACTAGTACTACGTTTTTTATAGCGATATCGTGTCGTTTTCGTCGCGCACACGTTGGCGTCGATGTATTGTGTATATCGTCGCCAACGTGCCGCCGCAGCCCGCTCAGACGTGCGTGAGGCGTCGCAAAGTCACACAGCGATGCCATTTTACTTGATGGCGCGGTCAGTTGGACGATATTGTGATAATAAAAAGGGTATAAACTTAAATCATACCAACGTTGGTACGAGCTCTTTGTCATCGTAGCAATCAATCATGATGATATACAGAAACCGCGCAGAAAGGGGGAGAGGGAGGGATCCAGGTTCGGGGCTGCGGAACTCCGGAACTCGCGAAAGGTCGACCCACGGATCGCGAAAGGTCGACCCACGGGATCGCGAAGGGTCGACCCAAAGATCGCGCACGCGTCAGCCACAGATCGTGCACGAACGAACACACGAACACACGAATACCGTCGATCGTCGCGCGTGACCTGTGTTCGCGTCGTCGCGCGCGATCGC
>Ga0182093_1247700_pt1 | contig 15653 bp, 12 predicted proteins | sample 041ome_21_FD_127776 | JGI IMG/M metagenome (GOLD analysis project Ga0182093, IMG submission 127776) | Metatranscriptome of coastal salt marsh microbial communities from the Groves Creek Marsh, Georgia, USA - 041411BS metaT (Metagenome... | ecosystem: Environmental > Aquatic > Marine > Intertidal...
GAGAATCCGAATATCCCGCTTCATAGTCGCCCGGTTGCGAGGTAATGGCTTCTGAATAGAACGACTTAAGGTCATCCAGCGCGAGTTTCAGCCATGAAGGCTCGGGGAACGGCTGTAAGACGTCATCAGCCCATGATGTCAAACCTGTAATGATGTCTGAGATAGAAGACTCACATACCCCAACCGTTGTGCGCCCGCGGCGCTTTAAACCAAGCTCATACCAAGGGGTTAGGGCCCCTACCTCGCGAGCGAGGCGCCCCTGCCATGACTCTTCATCACGCTTGCGTTGGAAGCTAACTGGGCAGGCAGGCGGTGGTGTATCGATGTCAGGGAGATCGATCGGATAATCTTCCAGAACGGGCCCGTGCTCAGCATCCAGCAACCCCAAAGCACGCTTGATGACCTCGGTCTGGAAGGCCGCATCAGAAGGTTTCCCGAGCGGTCTACCCAAAGGGAAGCTGACCCAGAGAATACGCGGTGGCTTCATGGTCTCGGCAATTTCGCGAAACAGGGCAATGCCCGAAGTCTGAATGCCCTCAGACTCAAGGTAGTAGGAAATACCACATACTGTCCTCGAGCAGTTGGGACAAACCGGCACGATAAAGGCTACATCAACACCATCGGCCTTCAGTATTTTTCCTAGGTCCCGCACATTCGCTTCGTAGACGTCGGGCAACATGCCACCACCCATGAAGCTGTAATTGACGTCCGCGAGGCGACCAATAACACCCTCAGACTCGAGCTCCTTGAATCGATCGACGGGGAACACCACGTTGATGTCTTCCTGAAAGCCGCTTCGGTCATAGTTTACCGAGGCATGGGTCATCAAAATGTCTGACGAGGCAAGGTCCCGCGGTAAGGCACGGTAGCTCGAATCGGCGAATTCGAAATTGTGATCCTCACGAAAATTAAGCCCCGCAGTGGTAATGATCACCACTTTCTTTTCAGACAGACGCTTTTGGTTAGTCACCCACGGCAGCTCACCTAAGGGAGGTAACAACTTACTCATTAGGTGATTACGTTCGTACTCGGGTATGTCGGCAATCTCTACCATTGAAAGAAGCACTCCACGTTATGAGTCCAAACCAAGCAGCAGTCGCCGCGTCTTTCGGTGAAGAAAAGGCAGAACCATCAGCACAATGCAGCCAACCGTAATCTGCGCGATAAGCCATAGATCGAACTCGAGCACAGCTCCCCCGAGGACAGCATAGATACTGGCTCGAATGGGTGAGGCAACCATCATGGTCATGACAAACTTAGCGAACTGAAACCGAACGGCGCCAGCCACTATCGTCATCGGACTCTGAGGACCTAAAGGATGGACCGTGATGAGAAAGAGTGCGGGTACGCCGCTACGCGACAAAATGCGTTGCAGCCGCTCATTTTTGTCACCCAGTCGCCTCGTGACCCAATCACTTCCTAGGTAATAGCCGAGTCCGTATTGGACGACACCCGAGAGCGTCAACCCTACGCCTCCCCAAATAATGGCTTCAGTCAGCCCAAACGCTACGCCACCAAGCGTGAGTACGACGTGTGTTGAGAGGCCGAGAAAAAGGCGAATTACCACCAGTACCACGTAGGCGAGCGGTCCCCACCAACCTATCGAGTCAATCCAATCGCGAAAATCATGAACCGAGTCGAGTGTCAGCTCGATACCGCAGTAATAAGCCAAGAAGCGGCCGACCATCAGTAGCGCTATCAATGCGCCAATGAAGACGAGGAGTGGCAACCACGCTCTCATAAAGACCACCGCAAAACACACCTCATAAACAGCGATTCCTCAAGCTGTTCGCGCTAACACCTGGCAGCGAAGCAATAGCCGCCGCTGTGAAGGGTCAATCGACGTCCGCTTATGCAGACATCGACGGTTATCCCAAATGATCACATCACCTGGTGTCCAGTTCTGTTCGACGACGAAATCGGCTGGAATCGCATAGGACCATAACTCATCGAGCAGGGCCTCACTGTCGTCTAACGGCAGACTGGGAATGTACGCCCACTCTCGACGCCCGAGATACAAACACGCATCCCCCGTCTCGTTGTGTATTCGAATGATCGGATGAACGGCGCCCGGTGCATCTCGAGGATCGTCAAACCCCTCAAACCCAGGTCTTAAGTTACCAACACTGTCGTGTGCCGCATTGTGTTTTATCGACAAGCCCTCGATACGCCGGCGCAACTCATCCGGCAGTAACGCCAGCGCTGCTCGCTGATCCGCAAAGTAGGTATCGCCTCCATTTTGCGGAATCTCTACGCCCAGTAATACGCTGGCGGGCGGAGGCACCTCAACGTAAGTCATATCAGAATGCCAGGTCGCCTCAGCGTCACCCAGTCCGCCGATGGGTTTCCCGTCGACCTTGATATTGGAGATGGGCGTCACGTAGAGATTATCTAGGCGTGCCTTCTGCTCTTCGGTCATACGACCTGTAGGAATTTGCTCCAGCGGTCCAAAACGCTGACTGAATGTCTGAAGGGAGTCCTTGCTGAGTGTCTGCCCTTTAAACCGAAGCACGCCAAAGGTGAGCCAGGCACGGTAAATCGCCTCAAACGTTTTATCTTTAAGGTTTGCCAGGTCTACCCCTGTAATGTCTGCACCAAAACCGTTGCAACCAGAACCTTTGCAAATAGGAACCACATTCATTGGTCTCTGCCCTTGCTGTTGTTACCTATGTCGTTCTTCAGATTGCGGTTATAAGATGTGCCTGAAGCACCAGCCATCTAAATTTCGACCCCGACAAATAATATGGCATAGCAACTGCCAAAATAAAACATAATTACATCAACCAAAATTAAGGCGATCCAATGGATATCACTGGCACCTGTCATTGCGGCAACATTTCCTGGAAGGCTATGGCAAATCCCGATCTCGTCGCCGTGTGCTACTGCACCGATTGTCAGACGTTCGGGTCATCGGCGTTTCAGTATGCCGCGCGGGTTTCAAGAGATGACTTCCAGCTAATTAGCGGTCAACTAAAAGCCCATGAAAAAATAGCAGACAGCGGCAATATCCGACACTACAGCTTCTGTGGCGATTGCGGGACTCCCATCCACACCAGCAACAAAGACGGTCAAGGCATTGTCTCGGTAAGACTGGGTAGCTGCCATCAGAAAGATGAGCTACCACCGAAAATGCAGATTTGGTGCTGCTCCGCACCCGACTGGGTCGAGGTGAAAGGTGATGTAAAGCTCGAAAAACAGGGCTAGCTTAGGTCACCCTCAAAGCAGCCTTTATTATTGAGACCAAGACTCATTGGACTTGGGCTACCTCGAACAGTGGCCAGAGTATCCAAGCTGCCGCCAGGCTTCGAATACGGCCACTGCCACGGCGTTGGAGAGATTCAAGCTCCTACTGTCGCTAAGCATAGGCAAACGTACGATATTTTGTTCAGCAAACTGGCTCAACGCATCTGAAGACAACCCTCTGGTCTCTGAGCCAAAGACCAGTGAGTCGCCCATCGAATAGGGAAATTCTGAGTGTAAAGTTTCGCCACAGGTTTCCACCGCAATCAAGCGGCGAGTATCGTGAGCCTTGGCATAACTTGTTAGATCATCCCACACACGCACGTTTGCGAACTCGTGATAGTCCAACCCCGCTCGTCGTAACCGCTTGTCATCCATCTCGAAGCCCAGCGGTCGAATGATATGTAACCCAGCACCAGTGTTCGCACACAGACGGATGATATTTCCCGTGTTGGGGGGAATCTCGGGCTGGCAAAGTACAATGTGAAGCGCTGGCTCGCCCATCAAAAAGTCTCGTCGTTTAAACAGAGTCAGCGCCAAACGCGCGGTTCTCTGGGTGAACGACGCCACCTTGGGAGTCGGCGGCGTCGTAAGCGTGTAGCCTGGTTATATGTCGAGCTTGGCACCCAGTCGCTGAATGGTAACGCCGTTATCCCAGCCACCTTCAATGATGCTCGCAGTAGCCTCTTTGATGCCCGTGTCGATACGCCACTGAAGGTAGGCGTCGTAATGAGCCACACTCTCCCACTCTTCGATCAATGTATACATGTTGGCTGACTCCTCTACGTAGACATCGAGCCCAATACAGCCGTCGAAGCCACGAGTTGCACCCAGCGACGCCTTAAATACCTCGGCCATTTCCGCGAGCTTGCCCTCTTGCGCTCTAAAGTGCGCGATGATGATTGCTGCCATTCTTATTCTCCTTGTTAAACAATTACGAATCGTCGTCTGTCACTTTATGGTCTTTAATGCAGAAACCAAAACTCCACCACCGCTTTGAGCAGGCATAGACTAACCGTCCTCGCTGCCCGTGCTGCATATCCAGAATGCGTTGAATCGACTCTGTAGGCGCCATACCCAAGATCTCATTTTCTTGCAGCTCATCGAGGGGTCTAGGGTAACTCGCCCAGTCCTTGGGCGGCCGCCAGCCAGGAGGCGGAATGAGTACAGACCGAGTTCCGCTTATCGGATAAAGCGCGCGCCAATCGGTAATCGCTCGGGCCATCCTATCGACAACATCGGGGTACTCAGACGCCAGATTGTTGTACTCGTTAGGATCCTCAGCAATACGGAACAAGTAGTTCGTCACGGTCGTTGAGAGCTGATCCTGCTCCATTTCCTGAACCAATTTCCACTGCTCATCGAAAGCCGTGAGCTTGAAACTGCCATAGATGGGAATTTCTGACGCAAACATAATGAGATCATCGCGCTGACTGACAACACCGTCCTTAATCGAAGGCCACATACTTTTTCCGTCAAACTCGAAGGTATTACGCGCCTCAATACCCGCTGCGTCGGCTAACGTGGGAAAAACATCCATAACCGTCATAATCTGATCAAACGTTTGCGCAGGAGCGAGCTTTGCTGGCCAACGCATGAGCGATACGACACGAATACCACCCTCGAACGTCTCCCCCTTGCCCCCGCGAAGAGGCGCGTTGTCGGCACCTCCGACAGAGTACGCGGCGCCACCGTTATCGCTAAAAAAGAGCACTATGGTATTTTCGGCAAGCCCCTCGTGATCGAGCGTATCGAGAACCTGTCCGATCGCTTGATCCATTGCATCGACCACAGCAGCGTACATTGGTCGCGCGCTTTCTCGCATCATGAGCTTGGATAGACGCCGCGTTGAATCAGTCTGGTTCGATCTCGCGGGCGCAAGATCGGTCTCAATGTCTTTGTACTTCTCTTGCAATTCTTCAGGCGCGTCGAGCGGGGTATGCGGTGCTATGAAGGGCATGTAAACAAAAAAAGGTTTCTCTTTGTCGCGCTCACGAATGTAACGACTCACCTCGTTGGCCAAGAGATAGGTTTCGTAGCCCTCATCGTCGATGGAAACGCCGTTTTCCTGAAAATCTTTTCCTCCCACATTGGCAAAGGGAGGATAAAAGCCCACCTCTGTGTGTAAGTGACCGTAAAAGTGCTCAAAGCCTCGTTCGTTTGGGTGATACGTCATTTGCGCATGGCCCAAATGCCATTTACCTACCATGGCTGTCTGGTAACCGGCAGCTTGGAAGGACTGCGGCATAAAGTGCTCAGCTGGATTCACCCCGATATTGTCCCAAGGCAGGATCACGCCATAAGCGATACCCAAGCGCATTGGGTCGCGCCCAGTCATCAGCGCTGCACGGGTTGGCGAACAAATAGGCGTTGTATAAAACCGGTTCAGTTGCACGCCCTGCTGGGCGAGCTTATCGAGCGAAGGGGTGTCGATATTCCCGCCGTGATAACCCACATCGGCCCAGCCCAAGTCATCGGCCACCATGATAATCACATTGGGGCGATCTTTATCGGAAGCGTGAGCGGCGTTAACCAAGACCAGCGAGAGGAGAGCGAAGATAACGTTCAAACAGCGTATTGAGAGGAACATATTTTTTTTCTTTCTTATCGTTTTAATGACAGTCAGTGCAGGCATTGATCACGGCCCTTATCTATGATCTTCGCGCCGAAATACGATTGGAGCAACACGCAAACGGACTGATCCCTCGGACGTACTAACAAGGCGCGAAAACACGAACTCCACTAATCCCTGAGAAAATTACCCACACCAACGTTTAGGGTGGCGATGGTATCAATCGAACACGCCCCCAGGGCGTTCCGTAATGGATGCGACCGTCCTCATCAATCGATGTGCCCGAGTACATCACGTTGTAACGTTGCCCGCCGATCACATAGTGAAAGTCGGACTCGCCAGTGCGCCAATTCAGCGCCTCAAGCGTGAACTCGTTGTCGCGGGCGCCGATGAAATAAACACGATCAGACAATATACCCACTGTCGGTACGCTGCTGGGCGAACTAATATCTTTGTTGACCCATGCGTATTCGAGGGTCTGCGTATCTGCATTCCACTCAAACTTCTGAAGCCCATAAGGTTGGTATTCAGGGTTACTGCCGAGGTAGCCAACCAATAATCCAGTCGCTCGCTCAGGTAGATACCAAGGAACGTTGCGGGGGGCGTTATTGACTACCATCGCGCCATAACCAGAAACCACAACCGACTGCTCGGATTGAATCTGCGTGAGTGACGGATCACCCATGGTAACCGGTAGCTGGCCCGCGATTCGTCGGCTGGGTGCATTAGGCAGTTGCTCCCAGTTTTCGGGAATACCGTTGCGCCAGAAGAGGAGCATATTCATCTGGGGCTCACCATCCGTGATAACCACAAATTGGTCCTCATCGCCAAAGCCCATCAGGGATGGCGTTGCTCCGGAGCCATGTCCCCAGCCGTTCAAATAGGGTGCGCTCCAGGCGCCGTCGCGCTCATCGATACTCAACCGCTTGCCCGTCCAAACCACTTTATGCATGTGTTCTTGGGACGCGATATAAATACCGCCGTCTTCGTCGATCGCAAAGGCGTTGCGGATCCAGCCATAACCTGTGGGTTTGGTGGCTTTATCCTCCGCACCTTCGCTGTGATTAAGGCGCACCCAATGGAACTGACTAAGATCACGACTTACTGCAACGATGTAGCCATGTTCGGTGGCAGCGATTAGCCAACCGTCATAGGTCATGCTGAGCCCCATAACAGGCCCTGTCACCACGCTGGGAAACTGAAACTCGCCCTTTTTGACAATGTGTGAGCGGGAGTCTGCAGGATCCTCATCGCCGAACACCAAAATCTGTCCGGTCTTACTGCCGATGTAATAGTTATGCTCGTGGTCGAGAACCGTATACAGGTTGGCTAGATCGCGCAGTTTGCTGGCCTCTTGAAAGGCGTGGATTAGTGCAAACACCCCCGAGTTATTTTCATCAAAGCGCGCTATCGAGGTGTCGGCTCGCGCCTCGTCGTAATAGGTTGTTCCGGGAAAAGGGTACTCGTCGATTAATTCATAGGTGTCGTAATCCACCTTCACGATACGATCGATGCCGTTACCCCAAAAGACACGTTTGCCATCGGCATACTCGCCCGAAGTAACCTGTCCGAAGTGCGCCGGCCCCGTGTGTAAGTACTGAATTTCGTCATCTTTAAGTCGGCGAGAGGGGCCCGCGGGACCTGCCAACATCTGTGCATCTTGCTGCGCGGGGTCGTTATGCGCCATGGCATTATGGCTGTTTGCAAGAAAGAAATTCCTGTTTGGAAGATTCGGTGTGTTGGCGGCCTCAACAAACACGAGATCAGCTGTAGCTATGCTCGAGAGACCTAGGACGCTGCAGAGAACAAGAAAGGCGCGTCCGCGTCGATACGCTTTATTGCAAGGAGTCGACAGAACACGTAAAACGTTGAGGAGCCTTGGCACTGCACTATGACAACAAAATTTACGGAGCTTAAGGCGTGAACGACCGTCGGAAATCGTGTTCATTATTATTTCCATCACTGGCTACGACGTATGACTCTACGATATTTCCAGGGCGAAAGAACAGCGATGTTGGATACCGAGTGATGTTGATTTAGCTACTCAAGTCGTTGAAGCTGAGGAGCCAACAATAAAATTATAAAAAAGAGCGAATACATGGGACGAATTGCTACGCTTAAGAGTGGCGATCTGAAGTTCACGGCTATCGAGCAGGGCGAAGGTCCATTAGTTCTCTGTCTTCATGGCTTTCCTGATTGCTATCACTCCTTTCGGCACCAACTGCCTTTCCTGGCCGCGCACGGGTATCGAGCGGTATCGGTTAGTCTTCGCGGCTACGAGCCCAGCTCTCAGCCTGCTGACGACGATTACTCACTCGAGTCGATGGCTGATGACGTCATTAGCTTTATCGATCAGCTCGGAGAAGACAAAGTGCATCTCATTGGTCACGACTGGGGGGCTGCCATTGCCTACACGGCAGGCGCCGCGGCGCCCGAACGCTTCCACAGCCTGACGACAATGGCCGTGCCTCACTCTGGCCGCTTTGTGAACGAAGCGTTCTTCAAACCCAAGCAAGCACGTCTGTCGTGGTACATGCTGTTCTTCCAGCTGCGGGGCCTTTCTGACTACACAGTTAAGCGAGACGACTTTGCTTTTATTCGCTGGCTATGGCGGGTTTGGAGCCCTGGCTGGCAACCCGAAGAAAGCGCGCTGGCTGAGGTTATCGACACGCTACGACAGCCAGGTGTGCAACGGGGCGCATTGGCCTACTATCGTGAGGCCTTGAGCCCTAAGCAACTCCCATTGACCCCAGCCCGGCGAGCAGCTAATGCCTACCGGGTGCCGGTGCCAACATTGGCACTAACAGGAAGAGATGACGGTTGTATCGACTGCGATATCTTCCAAGCGTTGTGCCGCGAAGAGGACTTTCCAAATGGGCTTCAAACTCGTGTCGTTGAGAACGCAGGCCATTTCTTACACCAAGAGCAGCCAGAGATCGTCAACGCACTGTTATTGGAGTGGCTAAGCAGACATTCGTAATTTGCCCTCCACAAAAGTCAAAGAACAAACCGGATACCAAAATACCTACAAGGAACCTGAAGACCATGGACAAGCGATTAGACGGAAAGCGTGTACTGATCACCCAAGCCGAGGACTATATGGGTCCAGCCATCGCAGAATTATTTGGCGAGCACGGTGCGACGGTCATCACAGATACCCGCGACCTGACCCAAGCGGGCGCTGTGGAGTCACTCATCGAATCCGTCGGTGATATTGATGTGCTCGTTGCAAATCTTGCAGCGCCTGCACACCTAGGTTTATCAGTCACTGACACTGACGACGCAACATGGGAAACCGCTTTCGATGTCATGGTGCACCCATTACATCGCCTCTTCCGAGCAACGCTCCCGCGAATGTACGAGCGCAAGCGCGGGAAGGTTGTCGTCATCGGGAGCGCCACGGGACTCAAGGCGCTTGAAGGCGTAGTCGCCTATGGCGCCGCTCGGCACGCGCAGGTGGGTTACGTGCGCGCTGCGGGCATTGAAGCAGCGCGCCATAACGTCCAGATCAACTTGATTGCCCAAAACTTTGTTGAGAACCCCGCCTACTTTCCACCAGAGTTCACTGAGAGTGACGAATTCAAACAGTTACTTGCAGCGCATGTACCGCTCGGAAGGTTAGCGACCGCGAGAGAAGACGCGCTTTTTGCACTTTTTCTGGCGTCAGACGAAAGTGACTTTTTTGTCGGGCAGGCAATTCCGTTTAGCGGTGGCTGGGTGCAGTGATCGTTTAATTTGGCACCTAGAAGCAGCCATTCAGGCAAGTGTCCGATTTAATCACAAAAGCCGAGTAGGCGTTGTCCGCCTGGCCCCCTAACGAGCCAGCAAGAGAATATAGCTGCCTACCTCATCTGACCCCGTGCGACGTGGACCTGCGACTAATAACAGTCGATCAGAAGTTACATCGCATAGAAAACACTGGCGCCGGGGCCCAAAGGAAGATCGAGAACGACCCACATGATGGTCATTGCGAGACCTGACAAGAGCAACCCTATCGAGAAGGGCAACATGGTCGCGGCCAAGCTCCCAAGTCCAAAGTTACTCTGCCAACGCTGGCAAAAAATCAGGATCAGAGGGAAGTACACCATAAGCGGTGTGATGATGTTGGTTGCACCGTCGCCGACACGATAAGCCGCTGTTGCCATTTCAGGAGAAATACCCAAAAGCATCAACATGGGCACCATGACCGGCGCGATGAGCGCCCACTTTGCACTGGCAGAACCCACGAACAGATTCAGTAGCGACGACACGAGAATAATCGACGTGAGAAGTGCCCACGCAGGCATGTTCGTTGAACTCAGAAAGTCTGCCCCATGAACTGCAAGAATAAGGCCCAAGTTCGACCACGAGAACATCGCCACAAAATGCGCAGCAGCAAACGCGAGGACTAAGTAATAAGCAAGGTCTTCCATCGCACCCGTCATCATTTTCACGAGGTCACGGTGGTTTTGGACGGTACCAGCACCTTTGCCGTAGGCCCAACCCGCCAACAAGAACAGCACAAAAAAAGCTGCCACTAAGCTTTTATAAAACGGCGCCATTTGCGCTTCGGCGGATGCGCTCTCATCAATAAGCGGCGTGCCCGGCCCAACCGTAAAGTAGGTCCACAGCGCAATAACGAATAGCACCGCCCATCCTGCATTTTTCAGGCCTTTGCGCTCGGCCTCGGTGAGTTCGCGATTGCCCTCATCATCGGCACCTGTGGCAGCAGCCAGAGAGGGATCGAACGCACCTAAGCGGGGCTCGATAATCCGGTCAGTGACATACCAAATAACCGGCAAGAAAACGAAAGTCATGCCTACAATAAAGAACCAGTTGCCGGCAATGTTGGCCGTAAATCCGTCAAATACGGTAAGGACGCTTGCCTCAGTAATACCAAACAGCAATGCATCCAGCTGGCCCGGTAATAAGTTTGCAGAGAAGCCGCCCGATACACCTGCAAAGGCCGCGGCAATGCCCGCAATTGGGTGCCTTCCTGCCGCATGAAAAATAATACCCGCGAGTGGAATAAGCACTACGTAAGCCGCATCAGCGGCAAGATTCCCCACCATGCCAACCAAGACCACGGTTGGCGTCAAAAGTACATTGGGAACATCTCTCACACCCGCTCGCATTGCGGTCCCAAAGAGCCCGACACGTTCGGCAACGCCTGCACCCAACATAACAACGAGAACATAACCCAGTGGATGGAAGTGGGTGAAGGTCTTCGGCATATCCACCCACAGCCTCGCGATATTGTCAGCTGACAACAAGCTGGTTGCGGTGATCACTTGCTGCGATCCGGTCGCAGGGTCGATCTTCGTGGGATGCAGCGCAGAGACACCTGACAGACTGGCAAGTACCGAAATAGCCACTAAGCCAACGATCAGCCAAAAGAAGAGAAAGACCGGATCGGGTAACTTGTTACCGCTGCGTTCGACCCAACCTAAAACTCCACCCATGCCCTGCTGGGCATCGTTCGTTGACGTATTCATGGTGTGCTCCCCAGTTGCTGAATCAAACGAATCAGCACGCCCCAAATTATCTGATTTGCATACGTAGTTTACCTGCGTGACCTCTCATTGCCAGCCGAGTCGTGAACCTCTATAACCGATCCTCAGATGAAACAAAGCAGTTGCGGTTAGTATTGAGTCACGCCCCTCGGATACAGAGCGGGTTTCAGAGTCTTATTCGTTGTTCCGAGTTACTGGTAACCATCCGCGAGCGAGCTGACGTAGCCGGCCTCTTCCAACATCTTCGCCACAGCCAGAGTCGTTCGATCACCATACTCGGGGCCTATGACCTGTAAGCCATACGGCAACCCATCACTATGCCGACCAACAGGCACCGCCGTTGAGGGCAAGCTACACAAGGTGGCAACGCCCGCCCAGACAATATTGTCCGAGTAGGGTCGGGCTTCTCCGTTAACTAGGATTTTACGCGCACCAAACGGTGTGTCCTGATCATGTGGCATTGCTGTCGTTGGTGTTACTGGGCAAATCAACACATCGTAATCGTCAAAAAACGCCGCCCATTTCGCGACCATGTGGGCGCGAATCTCATTCCAGAGAAGCCACTCACGGTGGGGTAGCAATGTGCCCCTCGCCTGAATTGCGTTATGAGACTTGTCCTCAGGGCCCAACTCCCGGGCAACGCGTTCCATGAGGGCAATTTCGCCGGGCCCAAAGCTAGCACCAATGATCGGTGATAAATGCATGAGATAGGTTTCGTGGTGCTCGGCGAGCGAAAAGTCAGGCTTTGCCTCATCCACCTCAGCGCCCTGTGACGCCAGTGCCCGCGCGGCCCGCTCAATACCGGCAAGCATCTCAGCGTCCACTGGACAGTAGTCAGCACTCAGCCAGAGGCCCACACGCAAATGTTTAACCGACTCAACGGTAGACGGCGGCAATGCGAGCTCAGCCCCAACACCGGGTTTTGAGTCAAAGCCAACTGTCACATCAAAAGCCAATTCGAGATCATCCACCGATCGAGCAAGGGGTCCCATGACGCCCAGTGCAGAGGTTGTCATTGCACCGTGTGCTGGAGGTACATGGCCACGCTGGGGAATAATGTCGAACGTTGGCTTATGACCGAAGAGGCCACAGAAATGTGAGGGTGTTCGGATAGACCCACCGATATCGCTACCAAACTCTAATGGCGTCATTCCCGATGCCAAAGCCGCTGCAGCACCACCGGAGGAACCTCCAGGTGTTCGAGCAACATCGTGCGGATTATTGGTCGTCCCGTGGATCGCGTTGTAGGTTTGAAGGTCAGCACAGTGAAGCGGCGTGTTTGTCTTGCCTAAAATGATCGCTCCTGCTGCTCGCAACCGCTGAACCACTACCGCGTCGGTATCAGAAACGCGGCCTTTGAAAGGGAGGTGGCCGACTTCGCAGGTCAGCCCTGTCACTTCGTAGGCGTCTTTGATCGTCATTGGCAGGCCGTGCAAGGCGCCCAAAGGCTCACCGCGCTTTACCATTTCGTCAGCGCGCCGGGCCTCTTCGCGCGCTTGATCAAAGCGCTCTGCAATAACGGCATTAATAGTGGGGTTGTGTTGCTCGATGCGGTCTATGAAGAAGTTCGTTACCCCTACCGAGGACAGTTTCCCTTTGCCAATGTCACGGGCAAGCTCGTTCGCCGTTTGATTCAGCATATGCCATTTCCTCGTAGCAATAGTTTTTATTGGACGCTTGAAGATTCGGCAATTACTTTAGCGGGAGAGACCGCGCACTGAATACACCCGAATAGAGGTGTGCCCAGAAGAATACAAACGGCGCAATACGAACAGAGGAATAAGAATAATGAAGATCGTAGCTAGGCTACTTGTTATTGTCTTAGTCGCAGTGGGCCTGTATGCAACAAACCTCTTTTTAAAGCCAATCAGCAGAATTACAGCATCGCTCGCACAAACCAGTATCAGCGCACCCATCAATGTCGATGGCGAGGTGTTTCGCGATTTGAACCGCAACGGCGCGCTGGACCCTTACGAGGACTATCGGGTCGCAACGACCGATCGTGTAGAAGACCTCCTCAAGCAAATGACGCTCGAGGAAAAAGTCGGACAGATGTTCCATCCGCCGGTGCTCATCGAGCCAGACCCTCTGTTCAGGGTGTTTCTGGAGGCAATGAACGCCGGTACGTCTATTGAAGAACTGATCACTCGAAAGTCACTCACCCATTTCAATTTCTATGGTGGTGCCAGCCCCGAAAACATCGCAAAGCGCTTAAATGAATTACAGAGAATTGCCGAGCGCACCCGATTGGGAATTCCTCTCTCCGTTAGCAGCGACCCGGTTCATGAAGTGCCGCGAGGTGGCGGTATTGCATCCTTCACCCTGGGCGGCGTCTCAAAATGGCCATCACAGTTAGGGTTTGCTGCCGGTCGCGATGCCAGCATGCTCGAAGCCTTTGGCAAAATCGCCGCTGCTGAATATCGCGCAATGGGGTTCACGACGGCGCTCCACCCGATGAGCGATATGGCCACCGAGCCACGCTGGGCGAGAAACTTCGGTACCTTTGGCTCAAACGCTGACTTATCAGCCGAGATGACAGTTGCTTACATGAAGGGGTTTCAGGGCGAGGGTCTTAGTGACCAAAGCGTCATGACCATGGTCAAGCACTTCCCCGGAGGCGGCCCTCAGCTCGACGGTTTGGACCCTCACCTCAAATCGGGCGAGAGTCAGGTATACCCCGGTGAAAACTTTGAGTATCACCTAGCCCCGTTTATTGCCGCCATTGAGAACGACATGCGCGTTGTTATGCCCTACTACGGCATCCCCACGGCGAAAACCGACGAAGATGTTGCGATGGCTTACAACCGTTACATCCTGACCGACCTCCTTCGTGACGAGCTGGGATTCGAAGGGGTTGTTTGCACGGACTGGGGCGTTGTCACAGGTCGTATCTGGGGTGTTGAGGAGCTCACCGTCGAAGAGCGTTACTTAAAATCCGTTGAAGCCGGCGTGGATCAGTACGGTGGTGAAAGCGATCCCGAGTACATCGTCGACCTCGTTAACAGGGGTGCGATTAGCGAGGCGCGCATTGATGAATCGGTGCGCCGAATCCTGAAAAATAAATTCGATCTCGGCCTTTTCGAAGAGCCATTCGTCGACGAAGCAGTGATTAATGAGCTGGTTAACCTTCCTGAGTACACGGCGCTAGGCATGCAGGCACAACGCAACGCCGTTGTGTTGCTCGATAACGAGACCGCTACGCTACCACTCGCCGCCAAAACGCGGATTTTCGTCGATGGCCTCGAGCCTGATGTTGCGGCGAAGTACGGCACTGTTGTTGATAGCCCCGAAGAAGCCGACGTGGTACTCCTCTTTCTCAACACCGTCTTTAATGGCAACCAACCAGCAGGTACCGATAGCACACTTGATCAGATGATGGCCTCACGCTTCCCTGACACTAACTTGGCTTTCAATGACGAGATCCTTACTAAAGCGAAGTCCTACAGCGACTTAAGTCAGCTTGTAACCTTGGTGGACCTTAATCGGCCGGCGGTTTTGACCGAACTCAAAGGTATGAGTAGCGCCTTGGTCGGGACGTTTGGTGTGTCCGATGAAGCCATGCTGGATGTTGTCTTCGGTAAGCACAACCCGAGTGGGAAGTTACCGTTCGAACTCCCCTCGTCGATGGCCGAGGTCGAAGCGCAGCTGGAGGATGTACCGGACGATACTGCCAACCCACTGTTTCCCTACGGCTGGGGATTAACGTACCCGTAGCGATTAGAGGAGAGTGAAAGGCATGGTCTTGTTGCTCTCACTAGTCTGCACGTTTGGCGAAGACACTGTTAAGCCGAGTCTTAAACTGTAACTGGTATCCAGATTTCTCAAACAGCTGAAATAAATCGAGTTTCCAAAGCTCCTGAGAGTTTTCAATCACGATGACATCAGGAAACATTTCACGCGGAGCGTGCTCAAAAAAGGGCGCTAATGCAGCATCTTCTGCGCCCTCAATATCAATTTTCAGACCACTTATTTTTTCAACGCCCAGGTCACGCATCACCGTTAACAGAGGTTTGCACGCTACGCTTACCGTCTCACCCGACTCCGCCACCAGTGAACTACCACCTAAATTATCGGCATTTAAATAAAGATCGAAAGACGCCTCTTCAGCGGCGACGCCAAGCTGCATCAACGCAACGTCCGCACTCACGGAAGCTTCGTTGAGTGACACATTCTTTGAGAGACGATCATGCGCTCTGGGGTTTGGCTCAAAAGAAATAACCCGCCCCTTGTCTGATAGATGCTTAGCAACAAAGAGCGTGTAGATTCCTACATTTGCACCAATATCAACAAAGACACCATCAACCGGGATCGAATCAACGAGAAACAAGCGCTCTCGCTGATCGAAACGC
>Ga0182093_1244868_pt1 | contig 15632 bp, 9 predicted proteins | sample 041ome_21_FD_127776 | JGI IMG/M metagenome (GOLD analysis project Ga0182093, IMG submission 127776) | Metatranscriptome of coastal salt marsh microbial communities from the Groves Creek Marsh, Georgia, USA - 041411BS metaT (Metagenome... | ecosystem: Environmental > Aquatic > Marine > Intertidal...
GCGATAGCAGCAGTAGTAGTAGTAGTAGTAGCAGTAGTAGTAGTAGTAGTAGCAGCAGCAGCAGCAGCACTTTCAACAGAAGACTGCTCCTCGGAGAAACGTCGACGTCTGAACGAAGAGACGACGTAGAGGAAGAGGAACTGTACATCATGGACGGTAAATGGGAAGCAAACGCAAACCGCGGCGGCGTCGACGGCGCATTTGATTTAGGATGCAAATCAGCCTCGAAAAGAAACGAAAAGAGTTTGTTTTGTCCCTCTTCTTCTGCTACGAATAATAATAGCAACAGCAACAAACGAAAAAGGAGAGTTCAGGCGACGTTCATCATGCAATACTTCAACAGAGCGAAAACTTTGGGTGAGATTTTCGACGCGTTGGCGAAGAGCGTCGAGCACTCGTCGATATCTTCGACTTCCTCGTTTACGATGGAAGTGTTGGCGAACATCGATAGTGGGTATAAAAAATCCGACAAATGGGTCCAGCGCGCGCTGGAATTCAAGAAACAAACCGGTAATCACGATTCACCGTTCGTGTTGTCGTTTTCTAACGACATTCATGAACTCCGAGCGTATAATCGATTGGCGCACGTCGCGACGGCTGAATTGCTCGTTTTCGCGCAAGACGACGATAAACCAGACGTGACAGACCAGAGCTCTTTATCGTGGCTTTTAGATGGATTATCGCTAATGCGTCGTCACAAAGATTTGGCTCTGTTGGGCGCCTACCGAGGCCGTTACGACGACGGTTCCCGAATGAAGAAATCATCCAACCAAAACGACGGCTCGAAATTCGGCGGTAACTTTGAATCCGACCGCGAGACTCGCCCGATCGCGTACGTCGACAGCGAACTCGGCGTTCCTTTCCTCTGGATGTACAAAGTCAACATGGGTCCCATGTTGTTTAAAAAGTCCATATTCTTAGCCTCCGGAGGGTTTCACGATCAATTCTCGTGCGCCGGAGAGATGGCGCAAGGCTTCGATTTCGAAATTTCCGTCCGCATGTGGGCGGAAGGATTCAAAGTCGGATTGTACGATCCAAAATGGAAACATCGAATCGATAAGGATTTAACGCAAATCGGGAACCAAAATCGTCATCGAGACGTTCAAAAGAAAGAGTTGACGGATAAAAAAGACGAAGCGACGAGGAGAAACAACCAGAACATTTACACCTTGTTCGCGAGCAACAAAAATTTTCACCACGAGAAGGGCACAAAATTAGCCAAAAAAGCTTTGAAGGAAGATTTAGCGAAGAAGACGTTACTGTGCGCTTTGCCGAAATCGCACGAGTTGTGCGCGAGTTCGTTTTTAGACACGCCGAGAGATACGGTGACGTGCATGTCCGCGGACCGGAAATGTTTCCAACGCAAGTACATCGAAAAGCACAACGTCGCCGGCGCGAGCGACGAAGAAGCGAGAAAGTCGCTGCCGAAAGACGAGAACGGGGACATCGACGTTTCTAAAATTCGATTCACGAAAGGCGAAAAAGTGAGATTTAAATACGAGTGGTTAGAGCACGACGGCGCGCAGAGAGTATGGAACGAAGCTTTGGTGGAAACGCAAAAAGTGGCGCTGAAGACGGCGTCGCGCTTGCAGAAGAGGAAGAAGGGCAATGTTCCTTCCAGCGGCGAGAACGAAGACGAAGGAGACGAATATCTTTCCGTCGAGGATGCCATAAAGCAATGGCTGAACGAAAACACGCCCGCGATAAACGAAAAAGTCGAGCAAGTGCGTTCGCAGCTCGCGAAAGAGGCCGAACCGGAGTTGAAACGCGCGGAAGAGCTCGCCTCGAGAGGTTTGATTTACGGCACGGGTGGCGCCATCAGTGAAGAGGAACGGGCGAGACGCACGAAAGAGGCGAAATTTGTGGATAAAAAAACGAGAGATCGCGTGGTAGAACTCGCTGGGATTAAAGCGTTCGAGGAAGGCAAGGAAGACAGAGCTGCGTGGGAAAAATAAATGTTTGAGATTCTCGAAGGACGTTTCTTTCTTTCTTTTCTTTCTTTCAATAAAATAAATAAAAAATATGTACACGTCATTTTTGTTCCTTCTTTGTTCCGTCGTCGTCGGTCGTCGTCGTCTTTTTGATCGCCGTAATTTAGGCGAGCAAAGCCGCCGCAATGGTTGCGCCGGCAATTGCGAGAAGCGCCTTGGTTGAAGCTCCTCCAGACGTACCAGTGGTGGTAGTCGTCGTGGTAGTCGTTGTCGTAGTACTGGTTGAGCAATCGTCCCTCGCCGTCGATCCAACGTGATCGGTAAAACAGAGCGTTTTCTCCACGGTTTGCATGCAACTCACGCCATCTCCGCACGTCCACTCGCTCGCGTCGTACGAAAGCACCGACGGCGCCGCGATGATCGCTCGCTCGGTGATAGCACCCGTGTTGAGACCGTTTGCGTCAAAGCAAGGACAATCTCGGTCGTAATTGAATGTTTTTTTCGTGCCATCCGGTTGCGGCATGTCCGTGAACGTTTCCGTGCCGTCGCCGCACTCGGTATATAACGCTCTGCATTCGGCGACGGTAACCAAGTTTGTACCGTCGCCGTAACAGCCGACGCCATACGGCGCTCTGTCTTGCACGTGGTAGTGATACACGTCAGTGGCAGGAGAATCCGGAGTCTTCCCGATGTGCGCGCCGCACGCGTCCAAGTGCGGCAACTTCTTGTTCGTGAAATCTTCCCACTTCCCGTACATTATGTACGGTCCAACGTCACCAATTTTTGTCGAATGCGTACCGGATTGCTCATACAAGCAGTGATACCTCCCGTGAAAGTGATAATCGTTTGTGTGTCCGCCGCACGGGCCGACGCATCCGCGATAGCTGCCATCCGATTGAACGTTCGGAAAGGAGTAAGCGGCGGAATCGTAGCACAATTTCCTGACTTTACTTTCCGCCAAGCCGAGATCCAATCCGCCCGCGGTGTCGTAAAAGTCGCTCGGCGTTGAACATCCCCAACCGGAAATTACACTATCTTGCGAACTCGAAAAACCGGCTTCGAAAGAGTTGTAGATGTGCGCGTTTGTGCTCACCGCGCTCCCACTAACCTCATACGTCAACGTTTTCGTCGTTCCACCTGCGCCGGTGTCGGTATACGTTTCCGTGCCGGCAGCGTACGTACATCCGTTGTCATTTCGCAAGTCCGCCGCCGCGGGAAGCGAAGCGAACGTCGGGTTAGAGCACGACGCCGCCCCGCCGCCGCCGCCCGGTTGCGCTTCCGCTGAAAAGGGCGAAGAAAGTGCTAAAATGCACGCCACCGTCGCGAAAATCTTCTTCTTGTTGTTGTTGTTGGTGGTGGTCGTTTTCATCGTCATCATCTTCAAATAAAATAGAGAGCAAGAGCGAGTAGTTTTTTCTTTCTTTCTGTTGTTGTTGTTCAATCACACACGAGGGACAAAAAAAGAGGAAAATATCTCATTTAGGGTTTAGAAGCGGAACGAACGCGATCCTCGCCTTACCCTAGGCAGGAGAAGAGAGAGAGAGAACGATGCGAGAAGAAGCTCACACAAACGGAAAGGACAAAAAAAAAACGACGACGAGACGGACGAAAAGAGAGAAACGCACTCACCGAGGGAAAGAAAGTGCGTCTGCGCGCGTGTGTTTTGTGTGTTCGTGTGTCTGCGCACCGACAAAAAGAGTCAATAAAAAGTGATGTTTTAGATAAATTGGAAAAAACAGTTGCAACTGAGAAGGGTTTAGGGTTTTTTAACTTTTTCTTCGTTTTTCTCTCTTTTTTCTTGCTTTAGAGCAGCCGTCACTCTTTTCTTGGGTGGATAATAAGTAATCCACACGAGCGAACAACGAACAACGAACAACGAACACGCGCGGACACCAGATCGAGAGAAGAAGATTATCTCTTTATCTCTCTCTCTGTGTGTGTGTGTGCGTGTGCGTCGCCTCTTTTTCTTACCTTAAGAGGTTGTTTTTTGGTCTTTTTGTTTTCCATTTAAGAGTGAAAGAGTACGAGAGAGATTTCTTGTTAAAAACATGGGCGGCTCATCATCATCATCATCGTCCGAAATATTCACGTTAACGATCGCCCCAATCCTGGGATTTTGCCTGGCCAACTTCATGTTCTTCTCCTCGTTACCAGAACTGAGACGATACAGAGCGAACGGAGAGTGGGGGGGGTTGAACGCGCACCCGTACCCGATCGTGGTGGCCAACTGCGTCGGCTGGATGATGTACGGGTCGGTGATACAGGACTATTGGGTGTACGTTTCGAATTTCCCGGGGGTGTTGGTCTCGGTGTACGCGGTGATGACGGCGATATCTCTGGCGAGAAACGAGGAGAAACGAAGAGAGCTGGAGAAAATGGTGCTTTTGAGTTGCGCTTTGACGAGTGCGATTGGGTTCGTGTTGGGCGTCGTCATGCACGACGAGGGAGAGGCGAAGCGGCGGTTCGCGTCTGGGATTTTTTGCAACGTCGTGTTGGCGGTGTATTACGCGTCGCCGCTGTCGGAGATGAGACAGATAATAAAGAACAGAGACGCGTCGAGTTTGTCTTGGCCGATGAGCGTGGCGATTACCGTGAATGGGTTTTCTTGGGCCGCGTACGGGTTCGCTTTGAAAGATTGGTTTTTAGTCAGTCCGAACTTTTTCGGCGGCGTGTTGGGAGTCGTGCAGTTGTCGTTTTTGGTAATGTTTAACGGCGGAAGGAGGAAGAAGATTGTCGGTGGTGGTGGTAGTGGTGGTGGTAGTGATGGTGGAGGAGGAGAAGGAAGCGGCGCGGCGGGAATCGTCGCGAACTTATCGAGCGAAGATTTGATCGTCTCTGGACAACCGCGGTCGTCGTTGTAACTAACGATCCATCTCCGGATCCGTCGCGTGTATATTAAAGAGAGAGAGAGAGAGAGAGAGAAATAGAGAGACAAAGAAGCGGCAGGCGGCGTTTATATTCGAGTTGTTGATGTTGTTTTGTTATTGATAAAAAGTTGCTGTAATAATGTGATACTTGTGTACTTGTTCTTTTATTTAAAAAAAAAGTAACGTATAAATCTTCTCTCTTTTCTTCTCCTTCTCTCTCTTCTTCTTCTCCCGTCGTCGCTCGTTCGTTCGTCGTTCGTCGTTCGTCGTTCGTTCGTACTCTTTTTTTATCGTCTAGATGAACTTTGCGTCTCCGAAACGACTAATCCGGTCGCATCCGCGCCTACTTTACCCAAGTTGCAGACATCGCACAAAGCGTCTTTCTTCTCGACGACGTACTTTGCCCCGCAACACGAGCACGAGACATCTTTGGTGCCTCTGTAGATTGGCGTCAACGTTCCGGAGCAGACGACGAAGGGATTGCGCGAATCGTAGTTCAACTCCACGGCGTCTTTGTTCTGTTTCTCGCAGACTTGCAACACTTGCTTCGCTTGCGTGGCCACGTTCGCCGGCGGGTTAAGCTCTAACAATCTTCGGGAAAACCCAGCCGCGGTTTGGAAATTTTGCATTTTGTAAAAGATGGTCATCGCCGATCTCAAGGACAACGAGGCGTGAATCGGTTGCAAGTTTTGGTGCGTGAAATACGCTGCCAATTCCGCGGCTCGGTTCGGATCCGTCTTCGCGACTTCTTTGCGATTCAACTCGATTCGCAACGCGACGGCGTAATCTCTCGCGATCGCCATCAACTCTTTCACTTCGTCCACCTCGCGTCTGGTCTCCACGGATAACAAAGTAATCGAGTGAATAATGTTCACGAACAAGTTCAACGCGTCCGAGAATTTACCTTCCGTGACTTTTCTATACGCTTGCTTCAACTTCTCCTCGAGAATTGGCAACGTGCTCAACAAATTCGGCGGTTTGACTTGGCCGATCGGGTCGGACGAGTCCCAGTTTCTAGATAAGATAACTCGCATCTTCGCGGCGTCGCCTTCGGATAACGAACCCGGTAACGCGCCGGTACTCGCAAACGCGCAATCAACAAACATTTGTTTCAACGGTTTGAAGTTTACGATGCCTAACTGTCTGGATAAGAGCTTCATGGCGCCATCGAACTCGCCGGCTGCTACGTGTTCGCCGGCGACGGCGGATTTGGCGGTCCATTTTTGTCTCGGATCTACGCCGGCGCTCGGCGCGACAAACATTTCTCCCGCTTGGATACCCGTCGGTGATCCCGGTTGGCTTCCGCCGACTAAATCTGCCGCTGGTAAATCCATGTCTTCCATATCCCAACCGGCGTCTGAACCGTCTTCGGACTTGTTCTCTTCGTCGTCTCCGCCGGGTAAAATGTTCGCCAATGGATCGTCTTTTTCCATCTCATCGTCGTCGCCGCCGACGCCCAAATCCAAATCGTCGCCGTCGCCCCAATCGCCGCCGACACCCTCCATCTCGCTCTCGTCCATTTGGTATTGCGAGGCGGAAACTTCGCCCGACAAAACCCCTTCGAAGAATCCTTTGGATACTGTCAACAAAGGCCAGTTATCCTCCTTCAAAATCGGTTCCGGTGGCGTCAACAATTCTCCGACTGAAGCGTCGATATCCGGAACCTTCGCGCCGGCTTCTCTCAGCTCCTCCGCTATTCTCTCCGCGTCGGTTTCTAAACCGTGCGTCTTTGCCGTCACGTACGCTAACGGATGGTGGCCGGCAGACTCTAGGATTTTAACGCGTTCCGAAACGTCGCCTAAGTACAACGCGTTGTGGAATTGGCCCATGACGTCCGCTCGCATTTCAGAAATCTTGAGCATCTTTTGCAGTTTTTCAATGTTCCCCGTGATTAAATACAAAAACGATAAGCGCTCGAAGTTCTTCGTCTTTTGGTACGCAAACTCGACGATTTGGTGGTTGCCTTGTCTCAGCGCTTCCACGCCGAGCTTGTGCCACGTTTCTTTCTCATCCAACGCTTGGGCGGCAGCCAACGCGACTTCAATATTGCCGCATTCAACCGCCAACGCGAATCGAGTTTGTTCGTCCTTCACAAAGTGCAAAGCAATTTCCGGGTACCCTTTCTTTTGCAAATAAGCGATGATCGATTGGCCGCACAAGACGTTTGATTTGATCATCGATAAGACTTGATCGAATTTGCGTTGCACCAGAGCGAGTTTGAAGACGTACTCCGTCGAATCGATTTGAATGCGTCTGTTTTTACCATCTCGGTCCAAGCAGTGGACGACGTTGCCGATGACTTTGGTCACGTACACGGCGTTATCCAAGGTTCGGATGATACCGGAATCACCATTCGGTAACGCGTATTTGATGTGGTTCAAGGTGGTGTAAATGAACACGCCTCTGTCGTCCCAGGCGCCGGATTTCACGCGAATGGTTTCGTGCACCGTGCACGCGTGACCGAGCTTTCTGTTGGCGATAACAATCGCGTGTTTCGACAACATGGCGACCAAAGACATATCGTTGGACCAAATGACGTATTTGATCATCGGCGTCGTGATTTCCGCCATCGCAGCTCTTTGCTGAACGTCGAACAAAATCATGCGATCTTCGGCGCGGCACAAGAGAGATCCGGTGCCGGCGTAAAAGATGGCGTCCACGGTGGAATCCGGAGGAACGCACTTCTTCGTGACCTCATTCTTCAAGTCTTTGATTAAGATTTGGTGCGTGGATTTGTCCAAAACGGCAAATCTGTTGCGCGCGATGAAAGTTGCAGACACGCCTTGACCTCGTCTCGGCTCGTTGCCGATTTCACCCGAGCGACCTTCGTCCTTCGGCAAGACGTGCAACTCGTACGATCCGCCTTCGCTGTCCGAGTTGATCAACACCGCATTCTCGGCCGGGTTGTAGCTCAAGTTGCGGAAGCCAGAGTTGTTTCCACCGCCCGGAGGTCGTCTCACGGACACCAAAGGATTATCTCTTTGACTTTCAAACTCGAAGGAACGCAAGTATCGATCCTTCACGTAATACAACATGTTCGCGTGCGACGCGTACGCCGGTCGTTCTCTTTCCAACTTGAAAACAATCATCCCGGAGTCGTGCCCCGCAGCCAACAAGTTCAAGTTCGGGTGCGCGGACAAAATCCAGAACCGATCGTTTTCTCTTCGAAAGGTTTGCGCGCCCGAGCGTTTACTCATATCCCAAACTCGAATAGATTTATCTTCAGAGTTGGAAACGATAATATCTTGTCTCGCGTGGAACATCACGCACGACACGTTGTTCACGTGACCTCTCAACGTGTCCACTTCCCAGGCTTTCGTGTCGTTCATGCGCCATAATTTCACTTGGCGATCGTCCGCGCCGGAAACAATCAACGGCAAACTCGGGTGAAACGACGCCCAATTGACGCCGCGATCGTGGCCTTCCAACACGTACTTCACCACCGCGTCGCCGCCGCCAAACAAATCCGCATTCATTTGCGGGATTTTCAAATCCAATTCGCTCGGTCTTTGCGGCCCTCCCGGCGAGGCAACTTTCTTTCTCAACGCGACGATATCCCACACTCTCACGGTTTGATCCAACGACGCGGAAACCACCAAATCATCCTTCAAGTGAAAAGAAGCGCACATGACGTAATGGTTGTGCCCCGTCAACACCGAGATGCAATTTCTCGACTGCCAGTTCCAAATTCGAATGGTTTGATCGTCCGAGGCGGAGACAATCCACGGATGCTCCACGTGAAACTGCACCGTACGGATGTAATCGAGATGGCCGAGCAACGTAAACAAGCATCGTCGAAGCTTATAGTTCCAAACCTGTGTATTTATTATTATTTTAGAGAGAGAGAGAAGACGATTTTGAAAAACGTTAAATAAAATATATAAAGCCGCGCGCGCGCGCGCGAGCGTAAACAAAAACGGAAACGACGCGGGGTGTTTGTACTACGAGCAGCGCGCGCCGCGAGATAGAAAAAGAGAACGCGTGCACACAATCTCTCTTTGCGCGTTGCTTTTCTTCTTTCCCGGGAATAATGGAAAAGAGAGACGAAACGCGAATCGATTCTCGATCATCGCGGCGTCTTCGCGCGAAGCGCGTTGCTCTTTAGTTAGACCCTCTCTCTTACATATTTTTAACCCAATCGAAGAGAGAGAGAGATCGATCGGTTCAAATTCACCGCGCGCGTTTCTTTTCTCTTTCATCTCTCTCTCTCTCTCGATTGAAACGCCGATAATCAAAAGATAATCAAAAATCCTACCTTTATCTTATAATCGTCCCCGCCGGAGACGAACAGCGGTTGATTGCTGTGAAAATCCACCCCTCGCACGGGTCCGTCGTGTTCGTCGAATCTATCGATTAACGTCCCCATGCGATAGTCCCACAGTTGGACGACGCCGGAGTGCAACGAGGCTAAAATCCACGGTCGTTTCGGGTGGAAGGATAAACCTTTCACCCGGTTGGATTTCGTTTCGAACTTGGTCAGCATGATGAATGATTTTTTGCGCCGTCGCTTCTTCTTCTTCTTCTTCTTCTTTCTCGCGCGCCACACTCTGAGGAAAGCCGCACGAGAGAGATTTGAGAGATCGGGTCTCTCTCGTTTTTCTAAACCCTAAACCCTAAATGTCATCTTTCTCCTTTTTTTCTTCTCGTCTCTTCGCGAGAAGACGCACACACAAAACACAAAAAACAACAACAACAAAAAGAAGAAGGGAAAGAAGAAAAGAGGAGACGTCGTCGGTTCTCTCTCTCGTCTCTTTCTTTTGGTGGTGGTGGTGGTGGTGGTGCATCGTCGTCATCGTCGTCATCGCGCGGCGTGGTGGTGGTGTTTTTCGTTAAACTCTCTCGCGAGAAGAGGTGGGGGAGTCGTTGAGTGTTACATTTCTTTTTGTTTTTCCCGTACTAATAATAAGAATTTGTCGTCGATAAGTTAACTACTTCTTCTTCTCTGCTGCTGCGCGCTGTGGTGGGGATACACACACACACACGCGCGCGCAATATCAATCACGCGAGAGATGTCTTTATCGTACGACTCCTCTCGACGCGAGTCCTTGACGTCTTTGCTCGACGACGATGTGAACAACAACAACAACAAGAACAACGCGGGAAAAGTTTTAGAGTTAAAGTATCACTTTAACCGAGCGAACGACGTTCGAGAGCAACCGAAGCAGTGGAAGTACAAAATAGCCGTGGTCGGGTACGGACACGTGTACGCGGAAGAAGGAGAAGACGGAGACGAGAAGAAGAGCAATAGTAATAGTAATACTAATAAGAATAATAATAATAAACAGAAAGAGATGATATCGACGGATAAAGATAAACACGGGTACCGGTACGATTCCGTCGCGTTAACGAACGGGTTGATTGAAAACGGCATCTACGCCGTTCGCGTGGACTACAAGCCGCGGGAACACGACCGGTTCGCCTCGCACGTGAAAGAGGAAAAGTTCGACGCGATTTTAGTTCGGATTAACCCCGGTCAGATCACGCCGTACGAGAATCAGGAGAAGTTCGACGATTTGATGGAAGAGTTGGAGAATAAGACGGATATTTTGGTTTTCGGGAACAAGGCGAGTTTACGAAACATGGGATCGAAAATCGCGCTGGTGAAAATACGCAAGTTAGCGTGCGGGCTGCGAGATACCAGGGCGTATTACACGAAGAAAGAGATGGAGAGAGGGTTGAAGAAAGGGTTGAAGGTGTGGCCGAGAGTTTTGAAACAAAATCGAGGGTCGACTGGGTGCGGGATTTGGTTGGTGTGGTTGAAAAACAAGAAACACGATCGGATCATGAACGGGAACAACCACGCGACGACGACGACAACGACGACGACAACCAGTACTAATACTAATAATCGGATAGATAGCAATAGCACTAGTGGTAGAAATAGTAGCAGCAAAGTTGGAAAAGGAAGAAACGATGCCGAGGTGGACGACGAGGAGGAAGATTTTGAAATCAACGACGATACGATAGTTGTCTGTCAAGAGATGAACGATAATCACATAGAAGAGCACACGTTCAAGGAGTTGGTGGCGTTTTGCGCGCGCGGGAAGGACGACCCAGACGCGGGCGGGAATTGGACGTCTGTTTCCGACGGAAACTATTTACAGGAAAAGCAAAAGCAAAAGCGCGACGAGGATGACGATAGTATCACCAACAACAGCAACGATGAGAAAAAAGAGAAGTTTGCTTCGTCGTCTAAAAACGCCGCGCAGTCAAAACAAAGTCAACTTCTCAAAGGCGCTTTCGTCGTCGACCAACGCCTGCTCCCTCGAATAAGCGAAGGCGAAATACGCATGGTATTTGTCAAAGATGAGTTGTTCGAAATCATTCACAAGAAACCCGTCGGCGAGAACGGCCGTTCGGCGGTTGCGTGGAACAACGTGACGACGTTTTATAAACCGGAAGAGCCGCTGTTTCGAGATTTAACCGAGAAGTTTCTCAAGAACGATATTCAGCGCATCGCGAAGAAGTTAAACCTGGCGTATAACGCGTTGCCTTTGCTATGGACGGCGGATTTCATCCCCATGGATGACGAAGAAGAAGAAGATCCCGATAGAAAAACAGAAGACGTCGTCTTCAAAAAGAAGAAAACGCGATACATCCTCGGCGAATTCAACTGTTCCTGCGTCGGTTTAACCAAATTCCGCGCCGCGTGCGGCCCGGACAGAGACATGTCCGACGTCTCCGACCAAGATTACTTCGACGGTGCCAAACTGTGCGATTTGATTGGCAAACGGTGCAAGTTGCGTCTGGACGAACACAAGGAAGGTTTGCGGAGGAAAAAAATGGTCGATCGCATCCTTTGGGCCACGTTCGGTGGGTTCATCGCTTCCGTCGCTCTGTTAAAATCGTCGGCGTCGTCGTCCAATAGATGAACATTAACACGTGTGTATATAATATATGAATGAATACTTTTAGTCGCAGTTTGTTTGTTTACGCGCGCATCGCCTCTCTCTTTGTCAAGGTATTTTAAGGTTTCAACAGATTTTCAAACTTTTCCTCACAAAAAAAAAACGAAAGAAAGATGTTAGCAACCGTCGGGTGGGGTCGTCGCGGCTTCTCTGAGATTAAACTCTTCTCTCGCGATGATAACGATGATAACGATGATAATAACAACGACGAAGAGGAGGAGAAACTCTCCTACGCGGAGACGAAAAGTTCCATCAGCAACAACAACAACAAAAGCGGAGAAAAAGGAGAAAAGAATTCAAAATCTTACCACTCGTCCTTCTCTTCTTCTTCCGAGATTAACTGCATCGAGTGGTCGAAATCGAACGGCAACTGCGTGGCGTGCGGCACCAGCGATGGCAGAGTGGTCGTTTTGGACAAAGAGCTGACGTTTATCGGCGAAGTGAAGGAAGAAGAAGGAGAGAAGAGAAGGAGGAGGAGGATTGGTGCGATTTCTTCTTCGTTGACCACCACTGGTTCTTTAAAAGAAGAAGAAGACGTGATGAACGATTACGACGAGTTCGAGGTGAAATCGATGGATTTTCACTCGTCGTCGAGATATTTAGCCGTCGGTGGGACGTCTGGCGTGGTGAACGTGTGGGATCTAAAGACGAGGCGCGTGTCGAGGCGACTCGACGCGACCGCGAGGAACAACGGAGATACCGCCGCCGGGATAGTAGTCAACGCGGTGAAGTTTAACAGAGACGATCGCGTGATCGCGTGTGGAACCGAGCAAGGAGAGATTGTGTTGCATAAAGGAGGAGAGCGGTTCGACGAGGAAGAGGAGGAGAAGAGCGAGACAGATCGCCGGTGTTGCTCCTCAGAGCCTCCTTTGAGCGCGTTTGACGTCAACGAGTCCACCTCGGTGAATTGTTTAGATTTTTCACCGCACAGAAGGATGATGTTAGCCGCTGGGACGTCCAGCGGCGATTTAAACGTGTACGATTGCGAATCGGAATCGTTGGAGACGAGATTCCGTTCTTCGGACGCGAACAACATCATTCGCTCGATTGCGTTTTCGCCAACGGCGCCTAGAATTATAGCAGTAGCCAACGACGACGGATCCGTTTCTTTGCGAGATGTCGCTATGCATCCGAAAACTGGAGTGTGTTTACACATACCCAATCCGAATAAACGATGGATGCAATCGTCGTCGAAGAACGGTGTCATTTTTGGTACCGCCGGCGCGGCGTCTTCCGTCTCGTGGCATCCAAGCGGTCACGCGTTAGCGGTCGGGTACAGAGGCAACGGCGTCGTTGCTATGTACGATTGTCGAAGCTTGAGAAGTCACATGGACGAGAGGAAGAACAATAATAGTAATAATAAGTATGGTAGAAGAACGAGCGGTAGCAATAACGATAGATTTGATAGCAGCGGTAGCGAAGAGTATCCGAGAGCTTTGTTCGAAACTGAAGCGCACGAAGGCGGGAGAGTGATTGCTTTAAAATGGCAACCGCCCGTGGCAAAGACGACGAAAACGAAAAAAACAACAAGTAGTAATGCGAACGCGTACTACGACGGCGGTAGCGACAAAGAAAACAAGATTGAGAACAACATCGAGCAGAAGCAGCAGAAGAAGAAGAAAGCGCATCCGAAAGAAGCAGAGGAAGATGCCACGGAAGCGATGCGGAAGTCGCTCGAGAACTTGAACGCGAAGACGACGACAACGACGACGGCAACTCAACAACAACAAATGATGATCACCGCAGACGCCATCTCGGATGAAGTGTGCAAGAAGACTAGAGAGGTCGTCAAAGTGTGTTTAGAAAAAGAAGTCAAGTCGTTGCGAGCGGATGTGAGAAATTTGCACGTCGAACTTTTACGGGCGCAGGAAGAAAACGCGTCGATGTTTCGAAAGTTGCACGAGCAACAGTTGGAGTTGATGGATGCTTTGAACAGCAGTAGTCATAACAAGATTAATGGCAAGACCGATGCCAAATACTAGAAACAATAATAGCAACGCGGTAGTTTTGTTGTACATAATCTAATTAATAATACAGTTTCGACTCTAACGATCATCTCTTCTACCCTTCTCGCGAAGCTAAGACGATGGTATGATTTTGCCCACATCGAACGTCTAAAACTTTCGTCGTTCGATCCTTCCATTTTACTTCGGTCGGTGTCGGGTAATCGAAATCGTTCCCTAATCCGAGCTGCCCTGCGGATGACTCCTCGTCCTCGAAATGCGACCCGACCGAACCGGACCAACCCCACGTGAACAATCGATTGTCGCTCGTAATCGCTGCGCAGTGTTTGTACCCGCTCGAGACTTTAGTAAACGTGAGGTTAACGTTCGCGGGTTCATGTTTAACTAATCGAGGTTTTAAACCGTATTTGGAGTCCGCTTCTTGATCGTCTAAAGCCGCGCCCCAGGTGAACAGCAGGCCGCTTGATTTTGCAACGGCGACGGCGAAATTGAAACCCAGCGAAACGTTTTGAAGTAAAACGTCCTCGATCGCACCGAACCCGTTCGTCGCGGCATTTTTATCTTCTCCTCCTCCTCCTTCTCCTCCTCGCATTTCTCGCCCTAAAACTTTCCCAGACGTCGTTCCAATCGTAAACGTTTTCCCGTTTGCGTCCACGAACGCCGCGCAGGCGTCCGAAACCGAGCAGTTGACGATGTTTCGCAAACCAGGAATTTTTCGAAACGAATTCGTTTGCGGTAACTCCGCGGTGTCGGTGGATGTTGAGTCTGGAAAGAAGAATTCTTTCACGTGACCAATCAACGAAAATCGTTCGTCTTTATCCGTCTTAATCTTTCCGCTGTAATATGCGTCACCGTTTGCGCTAATAAGAAGCGTCGTTTCCCTCCCAGTCGCGCCGTCTACGATGATAACATCTTCTTCTTCTTCTTCTTCTCTTGATTCGAACGCAATCAGCGTCCCTTCCTCTCTCTCTTTCCCATCGAACGCGCCTCCGATGCCTAACTGTCCTCGATCGTTCTTCCCGAACGCGAAGACTTTTCTCCCACCTCGAGCGATGCACACCGAGTGACTGCTCGCCGGCCCAGATATCACCTTTTCGATTTCAACTACGGACGACGACGACGACGACGACGACGATCCCGGATCTCGGAACTTTACTCGCATCCATCCTCTCACGATGTCGTTCATGATGGCGCCATCTTCTCCTCCTTTGTCTTCTTCTTCCGGTGCAATCTTAATACCGCACTGACCGTATTCGTTCAGACCAGTCGCGAACACTTCCCCGCTTTCCGTGACGACCAGAGAGTGTGCGCCTCCCGCCGCGATGGAGGCGACGTTGTTGTCGGATAAGTGCACCGGAACAAACGTCCTCTTTGATAAAGAAGAAGAAGATGATGAAGATGATGATGAATCCTCAATTCCTAACCGGAAGAAATCGCCGTTTCCAGCCACGTACGCGTCCGTCTTCTTCGTAGGCGTCGTCGTCGTTGTTGTTCTTTTCGTATTCGCATTCGTCGACATCCATTTTATCTTTCGTTCGATGTGATTTTGTCGCCGGTTGTTGTTGTTGTTGTTAGTAAACGCGGGGAAAGAAGAAGAAGAACACGAAGAAGAAGAAGGCACGTCACCCGCGAACGACGACGAGAACGTCGCCCACGAGACCTGTCCTCGTCTCAGAGAAGAAGAAGAACAAGAACAAGAAGAAGACAAAGAGGAAGATAAACGACGAAGAAGCGCGGCGGAAGTCATTCTCTTTTTGTGACGCGACGAGACAGTTACGAATAAAATCAGAAGAAAAACTCGAGCAGATATTAAAGAATACGTATATTTTTGATGATATGATCACACACACACACACACAACTCTCTCTCTCTCTCTCTTTCTCTGTATCTTCTCTTCTCTTTCTTCTCCTTCTTCTTTTAATATAATTTGTTATTAAACCGCGACGGGAGCGGTCTTCGCCA
>Ga0182093_1299129_pt1 | contig 15539 bp, 8 predicted proteins | sample 041ome_21_FD_127776 | JGI IMG/M metagenome (GOLD analysis project Ga0182093, IMG submission 127776) | Metatranscriptome of coastal salt marsh microbial communities from the Groves Creek Marsh, Georgia, USA - 041411BS metaT (Metagenome... | ecosystem: Environmental > Aquatic > Marine > Intertidal...
AACGACTGAAAATGTCTTCAAAGATTTTGGAAGGTGGTATCCCCCGGCGCGATCTAGAGAAACAACAACAATCTCAAAATTGCGAAGGCAAAAAGCTCTATTACACAACTTCGTTGCGTTCCATTTTCGGAGAAAATTCGGGAAGGAAAAGGGATCGATCTAAGCACCCCTTGCGCGGTTCGCTTCGATTTAGCGATGGAAAATCGTGCGTGTGTACGCCGTTTTGTTTCCTGGACGAGAGAGGGGAAGAGATTCCGATCATCTTCGAGAACGCGTTCGAAGTCGTTCGCGCTTTTTGTTCTAAAAATCAAACGCAAGAAAACGACGACGGAGCGAGGGAAAGGATGGGTGCACATATTTTGGAAAATGTCGTCATACGCACGTGGCGAATGCGCGCAACCACTCCACAAGAGAATAGGAGCGGACGATGTAACAAGCGAAAACAGAGCGACGAACACAGTGACAGTATTTCTCATCGAAAAAATAACGAAGAGAAAGAAGGAGAAAAAGAAGAAAGAATTGGTTCCAGGCATCACCTAGAAGCGCTCTCATTTGAAATCGTACAGCCATCTAGCGAGATGGAAAGCGATTCTGCGCTTTTGGAGAGCGAGACTCAAAATATAAGCAATGCAAACGGTGGAGTAGATGAAGATTCGCAGGTTATACTCATGAAGGCGGAAAAAAGTGATGATAAGAGAAAAGAAGTATCATCATCGACAACGCCGTCGTTCCCATTACTTACGACAACACAAAATGGGAGCGTTCGGCTCGCGTCTATGGAAGAGCTTCGTGCGAATGGGCGATTGGATGTCGTCGACGATGCCGTGAGAGTGCCAAAAAAGGCGTCACATCGCCTTTCTATCGGTATTGTTGATGATATGGAAAGTGGAGGTATCGACGTGAATCACGCGTGCTTCTTGAAAATGACGACACCAATTATTCGCATACCGGAGGAGAAGCCCATGTTCTTCGCTCTTTTCCTTTCCGCCCAAAGTAATTCCAAAAAAAAGCAGGAGGATTCGAAGGATAAGATGTATGGAGAGCAATGGATTATGTTTCAGGGCGAACGAATGATGGCTTTTCACCCGCTTCTCGCGTGTACATCGAGCTCTCAGTCTTGCGAAGATGGTAAGGAAGAACGAAATGATGGTTGTGGCGACGAAAAGATGCGCTCGTTGAACACACACTCGATGACCAACCTTCGATCGGTAAATTTGTACCCAGACGATCCAACGCGCGATAATCTCCGCGTGCTCTTTGCGACGGAAGGTACATCGATTGGTTTCAACAGAGTGACTCGATCAAGCGGTCGTGACGAACGTAGTGTAGATGGTGGAAGCAATCGAAGCAACAAAACCGATACTGAGGTTTGTTTGGATGTAGCGAGTGTATCGTGCGCGTGCGAATCGTGCAAAGACGGATACACTGTGCATTCACACACAGGTATAGTAACTTCCGTAGATTTAGAGGATAACTTCGCGTTCGAGCTTGATAATGATTTAGTTGTCATGGTTTCGCAGCATTTGTTAAGTGTAGATGTCGTGAACCCTGCGCTCCTCTATCCAGGTCTCCAGATTGGCGCGCGAGTGCAAATTACGCATGGTCATCCAATATACGCAAGAGTATGCGCTGCTGACGGAGATGCTCGAATTGAAGATTGGGAAGATGAAGAAGATTTGCTGAGTGAAGATAAGAAGTTAATCGCAGTTGGCGCGTGTGCGCGGACGTTTGTAAAGGTAGTCAGCCTCTCTCCTTTCCTCGCCGCGGAGGAGGACGAAATGCTCGAAATGAAACATTTATTAAACGTGTGCGCGGATGTAAAACCAACGATTCGATCATCATTAAACGGGATGCGCGCGTTGACTTTCAAAAAGAATGTTCGAGTTTCTTCATCTCGCAGAGACACTTTGCGAAGTTTGTGCGATTCTCTAGGATTTGGTCTCGCATTTGAAACTTTGAACGCGTTCGACGCGCTCTGGAAGCGTCTGCCCTCGATGAAAAGTGGGACGTCGAGCGAGACACAAGTGCGAGACGTGCTTACAGTAGCTCGCGAGCCCGATCAAATGTGTTTGACATACTTGAGTGGTATCGTGCCTGGTACCACAAACGCCAAAGAAGACTACGAACAGATTACGAACGCTGCGAGAAAAATGCCGCTATTATTCGCCATCCTGGCGCTCGACGAATACCGTCGCCATCACGTCCACAGTGTGTGCGCAAGCACTTCGCGCGCTTTTTCACCCATTCATCCAATCAATAAATTGAAGTCAGGGAGTTGTAATCCAGTTCGATTGGCGTACGATGAATGTTTGTTCGCACCAAGGAAACTGGGTGGATTCCGAGAATTTGAAAGTCACGTAGAATTCCCGTCACTCTTGGATATAGCCACGGAAGCTCAAACAATGTTATCGCGCGTGACTGTCGCGCGAGAGACATTGTCACCGCTCATTTTCCGTGAAGGCGCGCATAGAAAAATGAGTAATGTTGGAGTAAACGAGGGAAAGATGAGGGACGTTCACGTTGTTCATGGATACGATGCTCGGCTTCCGAGGGGCCACGTTTTGCGCATCTCGGCGGCGCGTGCGTTTTGCATTGAGAAGGCGAAGAGAGAAAAGGCGTCTCTTCTCATCGCACACTTAGAGCGCACACGAGATTCACGGTTCAATCGGGATCGGTTCACACTGAATGACGCGTCAGGAAGTGTACCTATCGAGTTTGAGTTTGAAGATGTAGGTCTGGACGACGTGGCGGCATATTTCGGGGAGTTGGAAAGGAAGATTGAAGAGTCGCCAACGACGTATCTGGTCGCATTGACGGCTTGGAGAACATTATGTGAAGGCATCGAAAGGGACAACACTGGATGCGACGATGATGCGTTCGCGCACAGTAGAACGCGTATCTGCGCGCGATTAAATGATGTAATTTTCTTGGACGAGCGGATTTTTGCGCATTCGCAGAATAATATTTGCGCGTCCCAAGAAAGATGCATTTCTGACCAAAATGCAATTTCCATTAAGCAAGCGTTGTTTTGGAGTGCAAAAACACCATCACACTATGGATCTGGGGCTCTTTGCGAACCCACGCCTACCGATATTGACGTCCGTGGAGTTGTCGTAGTCGAACAGCGCGTCACCGGGGACGCCGGCGCTGCTTCCGCTACATTTGGGAACCACCGCAGAAGAAAGCAGCGCGAACTGCAACTCATTTTGCAAGATTGCGACGATGAGCGTAACGTGATTAAAATATACTGCAGAAATGCGTTTGCTGGCGGCAACTCTGGATTTGGGTTCGGGGTAGGGGCCACCGTTATCATCAAACGCGTTAATAGATACGTGTCTCCGCGAAGCATGAAAGTTACGTATCGTCTGACAGATCGGTCGCGGATTACGGTGGTTGAACCTTGGTTTGCTTCGAAGCATAAAAGAACGATGATGGAGCACCACCGAGAAGATTGTAGCGATGATATCAGCTGGTATGCGGCTGTAAATGCAGATGCAGATGTAGTTGTTGCAAGTCCACCGCAAGCTGTGAGCTCCTACGCTTCTGAATGTTCCAACGCGTTGACAAAATTACCCAGAGACACGCGATGTTCGTTACGAAGCTTATCATGGAACAGTTCCGCGAATCCCGAAGAAGAGGATTCTCGATCTCAGTTTTTATTCGTGCGCGACGACCGATTGATCTCGATCAGAGCTCGGATATCTGGTGTAACGATGCTTCAATCGAGCTTGACGTGTCCTTCGTGCGACGTGACGGCGTGTTTGCTTTCGAAACCCTCGTCACTATATATCACCACAGATAATACTGATCTGTGCAAAGCTACGGAGACTTGTTTTAAGCAAAAGGCGTCACCAGTCTTCCAACTTGAACTCAATGTTACAATAGACGATGGAACCGGCGTTGCCGATTGCTGGATTTCAAACTCGGCGGCGACTGGCTTACTTCCAGAGAAAATGTATCGCGATATCGTCACACTCACACGTAAACACGGGAAAGTGGTCGCAAGAACGTCTACGAGTACGGCGGATGAACGTGAGAATTACGGAGCTTTGGATTTCGGTTACAGCGCGATAGGGTATCAAGGGTACACGTTGAGTAAGGTTGACGCGAGACCAATCGTGGAAGCTATCAAGTACGTCAACGCTACTCCACACATGCTGTTTGAATGCGCACGAAATTATAAAGTTCATTCACATCCACAATACGGCGATACATTTTGCGCATATGACCGCCCTTCGATATTCGCGAGGAACGTGAAATGCGGTGGGTTTCCGATGCGCACGGTATGTGCGCCTGGCGGTCGTTTGCGGGCCGTGCGAGTTACGATCGTCGATACCAAGCTCGAACTTTGTGAAAGGTTGCGTCGCTTTCGTTGTAAAGAGGCAAATGCGTGAAGGAAGACCAACGATACGTTTTTAGAATACATCATAGTGCATTTAGTTAAGCAATAGATCTAAGTTATTTAATCGTAATTGTATAGTTTTATAGTACATTAATCTACATCTTCGATGATATCCTCCTCCTCCACATCTTCCAAGCTATTATCCATTTCATCTATATCCTCGCTCGTGAATAAACGTTCGCTAATGATTCTATCTTCGTTTCGTCTATATCTTTGACTACTCATCTGCGTCCGACATGTCTGTTAGTTCAACGAAGCGAACCTTGGAGGAATTCGAATACGATTAGGGGTTTTGTGATTAGCAATTTTGATATCAAACTGTTTATCTTTCATCGCTCTCTAAAGTATGCTTCACTCGGTGCTAAGAAGAATCTTTTCTATAACTTTCAGCTTAAACGCGTTCGCTTGGATGGCGTCGCTCTGTCGTTGAAGCTCTTCCCGCAAAAGCTTGTCGCTTAAACTGATTTCGCCTTCCTCGTCCTCCTCGTCCTCGTCCCGTTTCCCCGTTCCTACGTAGCCAATCTTCTCCTCTTCTCCGCATACGACATCGCATCGGTCGACTAACTCATCAACGCGAGATTCAATCAAATCTACATCACCTTTATACGTTTCTAACTGCCTTTCAAAGAGAGATTCGGCGCGAGAGAGCATGCCGGGAAGATTCCTTTCAGATTCGACCAAAGCCACCAGTCGCGCGCGGATTTTCCCATGTCTTTCTACGGCGTCGTCAAATCGGGTGCCAAGTGCGTCGAGGTTATTTGTCAACGTGTTTGACATTTCTGCCATGGTTGTAGCTTCTTCGATTTGTCGAGTAATTTCTCTCCCCAATCGCGAGCCGGCGGCGCGTATTTCATCGTGCGCTCGATGACCAAAGCTGACGTGGTGAGCTTTTAAATCAGCGAATGATTTCGATAAGACTGTCATAATTTCGCTATTCGCATCCTCGTCAGTACCTGAAAATTTCGTGTTTGTATCAAAAGCTGCTGAACTGTATTTATTTATCGTATCGGCTGCGTTGAAGGTAGCCTCTGGCCCTTTCGCAAGTTTTCTTAGCGCTTCTCCGGTGACGTTTGACGTATCGTTCATCTTTTTCGGAACTGTTTCGAGTGGGCTCTTCGAAACGTCCATTGTTGCGGTAGAAACGTCCTCCGGAGTCAAGGCTAACACACCTTGGGACGAATGAATCGCGAGAATCAAACCTGCTTCCAACGGATCTCCAAGAGAAATAGCGCCAAGTAAGCTTTCGGTTGCCGAGCAGCTACCGCTTAAAACTCTCTTCACTTCAGGGAGAGGCAAATCATCGCTAATGCTATCTAATTTCAAACCTTCTTCGCGTGCAACTGCAGTCTCAAGAATCGGCAGCCATCGAAGGTCCACACTATGCACAGACCCTTTCAGCGTAGCGAAAAGCCGCTGCTTGATAAAGGTATCCCACTCTACTTTTTGACACGAATCATAAATCGTCGTGCTACCACCATCCTGCGCGCTATTCTCCAGTTTTATAACATCGACGTCGCACAAAATAGGAGTTGGTGACGCGTGTCTATCTCCAGAAGTCGACGAGGCGTGTAAAATCCCCTCAATCGTGCGACTTTCCCGGCTCGTCCACAACGGCGTCAAAGCGGTGGTAATTGCACTCACAATTAAACGATCTGTTTGCAAGGTTGCAATCAAGAAACCGTCGTCACCTCTTCCATCACCCGAAAGTGAACGCACGGCAATCTTTAGATTACCGCGGGACGCGTGCGAGTGCATAGACGACGCGGACGATGTCGTCAAGAAATCTTGCAATGCCACCGCTTCGCCTCCCGAGGCATTCGCAGATAATTTTCGCGCAACTCGAACCGAAGCTTTTGAAGTCATATCAAACGTACGTTCAAGCCATCGCAGAGACTCACCACCGCCTTTCTGCATTTGTGAATCCTTTGCAAGCTCATCCAACACCCGGCTCGATGTTCTCGACCCAGACGCGACGATAGGACACATGCACTTGACAGCCGCTACTTTCTTTTCCTCCGTAGCGCACAAGAAGAAAACGGTGAAACGTCCCCATCCACTCGGTGGACCAAATGTAAAGTCCACAACCTGCGGACGGATTGGCGTGGAAGAAGAATGCTCGTTCGATGGATCCATTTTCCAAATTTGCTCGGGAGCAGAGCAGCTCCTCGTAAAGTTTACAATTCTAAAATATCCGTCGCTCGTTAACATCGCAATCGACTCCTCCGTTCCCGGGCAAAACTTGGCCGATAAAACCGTCGCGCTCGGCGCACTTTCGAAGTATTTTGGCAAGATATCATAGTACGATTTGTTTCCACCTTCGGCGTTCACTTGATCGTCTTGTTGTAAACGAACGACGTACACGCGACTCGTTTTCTTTGTGTTGTTGTTCTCTCTCGCAGAAACCAAAATCGCAAACTGTCCTCCGCTCGAAACTTCTAACGTGCGCACTTCTTCTTCTTCTTCTTCTCCGTTCGACGATAACGACGAAGAAGGAATGCCTGAATATACCCGAACATCTTCGAGCGAAGCTACGCCAGCGGCATGCTGTGCGGCTCTTCGCGATCGATCCGAGGTTATCGTTGTATCTACGCGACCGTTTTCTCGACGCTTCTTCGAAAGAATGTAAATGTTTCCCTTTTCGTCTTCGCACAAAAAGTTTGGCGACGGAGGAGCGCCTCGCGAGCGCTCCGGCGACGGGGCTATCGCATCAAACATTTGCTCCAGAATTAATCTAGGATGAGATGATGATTGTGATGTACCGCCCCCGTGCGCTTGCTGCTCTGCTCAAGTTGTTGTTCAAGTTTTTGTTGTAAAAATGAAGAAAAAGTGTTTGTTGTTTTTCTTTTCCTCTTTTTCTTCTTCTTCAAAACTTCAAATCGATCAAGCGATATACGTTTCCGCCGCTCGCTTCCAGGACTTAATAATAGCCCAATCCTTAGCGAGATCTGCGAGAGAGCATCTGCGCGAACTCGATAACAATCGAGACACCCTCGCGCGGCTTTTTTCATCGAGAAGAAGAAGAAGAAGAGGAGAGAGAGAGAGAGAGGGAAGAATTTGTGCGCGTCTAAATACAAATAATCCAGTTGGTCTTGTTTGTCCGTCATGTCGCACTCGTCTTCTTTTCACGGCACGACGACACCAACCGTGCGCGTTGGAACAAAACTCGCGAGAAACAGTCGCCGTCGCAGATGTAATCGTAGAAACGCGAATACGATGATGACAACTTCTCCTTCGTCATTTTCGTGCAACAAGAACAAGAACAACGACAAAAACGATAACCAAAACGAACGCTCGACTTCTTCTTTATCGTCGTCTTGCTCTGGAAGGCGACCTTTAAACGGAAGAAACGAAAAACGATCGATTATTCCGAGAGCGATTGAAGATGCGCAATCTATTCCAGCCGGTGTCGATGGAGATTGGTCGCACGTCACTCCTGACTTTCTCTGGGAAAGCGAGCTCGAAAGGAGAACCGAATACTTACAAGATTTTGAAAGAGTGCAAGTCCGGACGGCGCTTGATATCGCGTTTCACGCGCACGATGGTCAAAAGCGCAAATCCGGAGAACCATACATCATCCACCCAGTAGCTGTAACGTGTATTCTAGCGTCTTACTATATGGATCACGAGACATTATGTGCCGGGTTGCTGCACGACACCGTGGAAGACACCGAGTTTGTGACGTTTGAAAGCGTGGAGAGTATGTTCGGCCCTTCGGTTCGAGCGATCGTTGAAGGTGAGACAAAAGTGTCAAAAGTATCCAGCACGGTTTCCAAAGCAGCGGATGACTCTTTCGTGAGCTCAACCTTCGACGAACCAGACGTAAAGGCAGACGATTTACAACAAATGTTCTTGGCCATGACGGGAGAGATTCGGGTGATTATCGTTAAACTTGCGGATCGGTTGCACAACATGAGAACGCTCGGGTCGATGAAACCAGAGAAGAGAATAAAGATATCAAACGAAACTTTACTTGTTTTCGCGCCGCTCGCGAAACTGTTAGGAATGTACGATATGAAAAACGAGTTGGAGGAGATTGCGTTTGGGTGGGCCAGTCCGGGATGTTACGAGGCAGTCGCGCAGAGAAAAGAGGAGCTCGAGCGCGTTCACTTGCCAGTTATTAATAACGTTGCCGCTAAATTGAACGAAGCATTGAAAGACGACGATTTTCTGCGCGGCTCCGTGATAAGCTTTGCAGTCGATAAACACGTTAAGGAAAATTATGGCATATATCGTAAGGCGTTGAAGAGCAAGAAAAAGCCAGGTTTTATTCACGACAAAGAAGAAGATAGTCCCGTCAAAGAGGAAGACGAAGACAACGTAGACGAGGAAGAGGAACAGAAACTGAGAGATCTCAAGTCGAGACTACCGAACGTGAACGAAATTGCGCAGATTCGCATCGTCTTGCTCGACGATATGTCTACGAAAGGATTGAGCGAGGCCGCGAAGAGATCCCACGCGATTCGAGTAACGTACCACGTTCTTGGGTTGGTCCACACTTTGTATCCACCTGTCCCGGGAAGTATGAAAGACTACATCGCGACACCCAAATTGAACGCGTACAGAGCGCTGCATACCACGGTATTGCCTATAGAACGAGGAGATATGAACGATACCGATTTCCAAAGCGCGAACGAAAGTTTCATGGAAGACGAACAAAACGAAGAGGTTTTCCCGCTCGAAATTCAAATCAGAACTGAGCAAATGCATCTCGGCGCGATTTGGGGAATATGCGCGGACAGGGAGTTGAAAACGGGATGGCGCAAGCGAGCGATTGTAGATATCTTCAAGAGAAGAAATGAAATGCGTCAAGAACTTTTGGAACGAGGTATTCCGTTAACGGCAGATGAAAAATCGTTCATGGAAGAAGAAGAGGAAGACAACAAGTTTCTTCAGAACTTGTCTCAGAGTACGGCTGGGAACGTGATGGATAACGAAGAGAGAAACGTTGCACCTATGCGTCAAGTTTTGTGGTTGAAAATGATTCAAGCTTGGCAAGAAGAGTTTCTCGGCGTGTTATCTGCGCGAGAGTTTGTTGATACGGTCACGGGCGACTTACTCGGTCGACGTACGTTTGTTTTCTCTCGCGCGGGACAAGTTATAAACTTACCATACGGAGCAACGGTCGTTGACTACGCATCGTACCGCGATTGTTTAAGCGAGATGGTTGAAGTTAAAGTCAACGGCCAAGCGGTTGATTTCGGTAAGAAACTCAATAACGCGGAAGTCGTAGAGATTGTTCGTTCGACAGATTCGGCGGAGACGATGAAGCAGAAAGTTGCACGATTTCGGATGTTTTTGCCGGCGGCTGTCACGAAAGCCGCGAGGTACAAAATTGAGAAGTTTTTAGACGAACACGATTCAACCTTCAGGGAGCGAAAAAGTGAAAACACGTGGGAGATGGAATCGTACGATTTGATTGGATTACCTTCCGGGAAAATACGTGCCGATAGAAAAGCGGTGAGCATGTTTGTGACTTCCTATCTTCGATTGGAGTGTAGCGACCGAAGCGGACTTTTAGCGGATATTTCGTCCGTCATCGCGAATCAAGGAATGAGCATCGTGTCGTACAATGGGAATAAATCTCCTACGGAATCAGAGAGTAATTTTGACATGAATTTCGAGGTAACGTTCAACGAATCTGAATTGTATCGAGGCGAAGCGCTTGGTAATTTAGATGCGCGCTTGGCGAAGGTGTGTACGGATCTTATGACTCGCGTCGACGGAGTCGATAATTGCTCTGCTTTCTGCGCGCTTCCGGATGACAACATGTTCAGCTTCCAAAAATAACACGCTATATGTATTATTCTTATTCTTATTCTTATTCTTATTCTTATTCTTATTCTTATTCTTATTCTTATTCTTATTCTTATTATCATCATATTGTTCGCTATCATTAAGCGCGCATAAGCGCGCATTATTTTCGCTTTTCCTAAAGATGTGAAACACAACTGTTTCCAATCTCCACAATAAATTTTGTTTCCCAATGGTGGTCCTCGACGAGGAGGCAGACGCCGACGACGACGAGAACAAGAAGGTGAAGAAGAAGAGCAAGAAACAAAGGAAAGAAAAGATTGTCAAGAAACGAACGATCGATAACTCCCAAGAGAAGAAAAGAAAGAAGGATGAGGAAGAACAACAACAACAGCAAGGAGAAAAAGGAAAAGAGAAGAAGAGAAAAATAAGACAAACCAGAACGGAGGCGGCGAGTGCAAAAGTTGAAGAGCTTAACATACTTAGCTCGGAGATGACGTGCCGAATATGCGAGCAGACGCTCGTCGCGAAGAAGTTCTCCGCTAAACAGCTGCTCAAAGCGAAACCGGCGTGTATGGAGTGCTCGAAGAAGCGAGCGGAGATGGCGGCGACGAATGGTGGTGGAGGTAAAAACGTAAAGCCAGAGAGGTTGAAAAAGATGACGAAACGCGAAAAGCTCGACGCGGCGATTCAGCGGCGAAAACAACAAAAGGAAGAAAAGAGAAAGAGAAATGAGGGCGCCGCAGATAACGATAACGACGACGGAGAAAAGAAAGACGAGCACGAAGATGATCCCGCGGAGGCTGGCGAAGATGCGCAAAAAGAGTTTGTTCCGGCGAAGATGGTACCATCGAAAACGGAACGAGATGTAGACGAATCCGATGAAGTCGCACAGCGCTCGATGTATTGCGGAGGTATCCCTTTTCACAAAACAGATGAGGATATAAGAGCTGCGTTTGATGAGGAAGGTTTAGATGTCGATAGCGTCGATTGTATGGTATTTGCTGATTCGGGCCGTTTTCGTGGCATCGCTATAATCACTTTTCACAACGTCGCCGATCGCGACGAAGCTTTGAAATTCGACGGCGAAGACTGGGAAGGATTTGTGATGGTTTGTAAACCGTATAAAGTAAAGAAGGCTGACGCAGTTACGAAAGATCCGCCGAAAAAAATAGATGGCCAACGCGTCGTGTTTGTCGCGAATTTAGATTATTCCGTGACGGAAGATTTATTGCGAGAAACTTTCGCTCAAGGTTCTGAGATCAAAGAAATTCGCATGGGTTTGGATAAAGATACGCAAGATTTCAAAGGCTTTGCGCACATAGAGCTTGTATCGGACGGTGATCTCGCGCGAGCTTTGAAAAAAAATGGAAAAGAGTTATTAGGACGCGAAATGAAAGTTGCGTACGCGACGGAGAGAAGAAAAAATCCAACGGCTTCTTTCGGAAAGGGAGGAGGGGAAGGAGGACAGATGAAGAAGAGAGGCAAGAAAAGTAGCGGAAACATTGAGAGGAAATGAATGCAATACATAACGCTCGCGTGAAATAAATTTACTACCGTATATGTGACTGAAACTAGTATCTATCCACTATCAAAGCATGTCGGCGTCTTCTTCTGTACGCGTTCGAGCGTCAATCTCTCTCTCAATGACTCGCGCCAGAAATCCATCCGACGTTAGAATACTTTTCGCATCTATGCCTTCAGATTGTTTATAAATGCTCATGATCGATTGAGGCGTGACGTAAAAGAAGATTTCATCCAACACTCGGACGCAATTCGCCACTCTCACGATGTTTTCTCGTTCCTTTTTATCTACCACAACGAGTTCCTCTTCGTGCGTCTTGCTTTTTTCGTTTGTCGCTTGCTTCGATGTTGCGGCGCCGGGCGACCCGACCCATATGAATCCGTTACATCCTATGAGAACCTCTATAAAAACACCCGGTGCAACTTCTAAAGCGTGAAAGTGCTGTGGCAGCCGCTTCACTAAACTCGGGCATACTTCCACGAGTACGCCTCTCGAAAGCCTTCCGTATTTCGTGGAACGCGCATGTAAGTTTGCCGCGCCGTCTTGAAATAATGACTGTACTTCTGCCGATATGACATCAGCGGTGTCGAATAATCGCGACATGTTCAACTCGTCAGCTTCGTTACGTCGTCTTTGTTGACCGCTTGGTAAGTTTACGCTCGAGAGTTGTAAAACCGCCTCTTGTCTCGAGTTTATATCAACTTTCCACCTTTTCGAGGAAATCATGTTTATCCGACCGACCACGACGTCTCCAGTTTCTGGCGTGTACTTTGCTTTCATCGGTTTCACGGAGACTAACTTATTCACTCTTTCTACGACACCAGACACCGTCGCTCTCAACTCTCCCTCGGAGACTTGCGTCCCGTGGCCTTTTAGGAAACCTTCCGATGCATTGACGCCGTCAACAACTTCCCCAGGCGTCGTGTATAACATCACGCGAGATGAAGGTGCAGAAGACGTCGTTAAAGATTGCAGCGCGGACATCTTCCTCTCCCGCATCTGTTGCTCAACCTCAGAAACAATCATCGCGTCGTTCTCTTCCTTTCGTTCTTCCTTTCAGAGTTTCAGAGTTCACAATAATGCAGTTTTCCAAGTCCATTCGCTTTCAAATTTCTCCATTTTATTCGCAAAAAAGAAGATACCAAATATTATGAGTGCGGAAGGCGGCGACGACGACGACGACGACGAGTTCGACGAGGATAGAATGACGTCGCTCGACGAGAGAGCTTCAAAAGTGGAAGCTAAAATCAAGAACATTAGTGGGAGAGTGATGCACGTCAACTCGACTTTGGAGTTGTTAAGGAGCGAACTCGACGAGCTGAAAAACGAGCTGAAACAGTTGGAGAAAGAAGATGCGACGAACGAGCACGTGGCAAACGCGCGCTTGGTTTTTGATGGCGCCGGTCCGGGTGGGCAACTCGGGGGATTCGTCACGCCAGCCAAGCACAGTCGATTCATAAAGTATTTACTCGGGTCGGCGGTAAACTTAGTGTCCCGTAAAACGGAAGAGAGAATGCGATTGAAGGAAGAATACGTCAACTTCCGGGAAACGCAAACCATCAGCTATTTCCTCTTTCCGCTCGTGTTGTTTATTTGGTACAACTCGAAACATTCGGGGCATTTCTTTCTCCAAAGCCAGATAGCAGCTTCCAAGCACTCAGAATTCGTGGAGACAGTATTAACTGCTTCGTACCCCATCGCGTTACAGGCATATTTCAGTTGGCTCTTGTATTTTTACACCTCGCTCGGATTGCGCGAGAACATCCTAAAAGCAAACGGAAGTAACATTCGGCCTTGGTGGATTCAGCATCACTACTACTCCATGGCAATGGCGTTGTGCGTCTTAACCATGGACGTCGATTCCCCTTCATGCGTTACGTTTATTGGAAGATTCCTTTTCTTCACGTTCTGCCAAGGTATCGTCATGTTTCTTCAGAATCGATACCAGCGCTTTCGCATGTATACGCGTGTCGCAATTGGCAAAGCGTCGCCGATGGACGTTTCGGCGACAGAATCTGGAAGCAGATTAAAACTTCTGTGGCCGCTTTTGTTGACGTTACAGACGATGCAGCTCGTGTTTGGATGTCAGGTTTTGCTGAGGTGGTACAAAGAATTCGCGCGCAACGGAAAAGGATTGAGCGAATGGCAAGCGTTGGTGGCTGGGTCGCTCTTCGTCTTGATGGCACTTGGCAACTTCAACGCCACGGTGATGACTTTCATCCGGAAAAGGGATTACGCCATGACTGAAGCAAAGAGAAAAAACAAGAGGGCGTGAGTGATAAAGCGCGCATAAACTACGAATCTATCTGCCTACCTATTTGCCTATAACAACTCCAATCGATGTTCTACTTCTACGCTCTCAAATCTTCTACTGCGTTGTCCCAACGACCGCCCATGGGAACTCCCGCACAATTCGGGGGCTCAATACGTCGCCAAAAGGAGTCGCGCACAGCAACCATTCCTTGACGTTGTTGCTGAGTCATCTCATCCCAATTCAATTCAGGATGAAATATGTCTGATTTTTCCTTCGCAATCTCGTGTTCGGTCTTCATCGCATTTTCTAAAGCTTTCGGTAATCCCGAGTCGAGCAAATCGATACTTCTTTGCTTCAGCGTTCGAGCAAAGACGTTATGAACGATGCCAAATTGTTCGACCAACTCATCCACGCTCGTTGATTTAAAATGCTCTAAACATTGTTTCGTTCGCCGAGGGAGCTTTATTTGCGCGTTAGCGTTCACATGACACCGATAGTCTAACGAACCAAGTTTTCCCGCGCACTCGGCGCTTTCGCGCACTCGCCACGATTCCAAGTTCCCGGGTAGGAAGAGCGAACTGATTGCGCAGAGTCTATTTCTTTGCTCGTCATATACTTGCCATCCTAGAAGGTTATCATTATCGATCAACTTTACCCGCGCATCGTCATCGATGAAAACGTTTTGCGTGTGTCTGTCACCCGAACAAAAGATGAATTCGTACAAAGCCGCTCGAACGATTTGCTCCGATGGAACCGAATCTATAATATGCGCGACGTCCGAATCCGAGTTGGCAATTTGACATATGGAGTTTAACCCAATGCCTGCAGCCGGGGAAGTGAACGCCCCGAGCTGATCGACAGCGACGGATTCTGGATGCACTGACCATGGATCTATCGGTATGCCCGCCGGTGCGGTAGATTTCACCTTCGCCGACCACGCTCGAGAGGCGACGTTTTCCAATCCGCAGAAATCGCTCAGTTTCTGCACGGACTCAACGTTTCGAATGGATAACAAATCTTTGCCTTTCTCGTCCTCTATGTGTTGCCTGGCGCACTTGCGATTGTGACGCGGTAACCCAGGAATGCACGGAAACTTGACGAATGGTAAAGAGAGTAACTCCCCGGAAGCGTCGAACGATTCTCCCACATCTTTGTTGACGTAATCTGCGCGTAGAACTGTTGCTGCGCTGGCGCCGACTTCACGCTTTACTTTATACTTTTGTCTTTTTTCATTCTTTAACGCATATGTCCCGTTGATGCGACGAAGGATCACGTCGTCGCACCCCGAACACGGAGCAGTTCCCGCGCACACCTGGTTCACAGAGTTTGCTGAAATCGACGCTTTCGTCCAGTCCACTGCGCATCCGTCACATTCGGCGCAAAACGGAAGCGGAAAGTTTGGCGCAGGCAAGGGAGAAATTTCTTGGGACAAATCCGGGGACGACGACGACGACGGTGATGATGATGGTGATGATGATGGTGATGGTGATGATGATGATGATGACGCAGTCTTGATTGAACTCGTTGCTCCGTATACACCTACGTGTGGGCGTTCTTCAGACGACTTTACTGTTGCTGTTAGTGTTTTTGTATCTACTTCTTTGCTG
>Ga0182093_1410129_pt1 | contig 15489 bp, 14 predicted proteins | sample 041ome_21_FD_127776 | JGI IMG/M metagenome (GOLD analysis project Ga0182093, IMG submission 127776) | Metatranscriptome of coastal salt marsh microbial communities from the Groves Creek Marsh, Georgia, USA - 041411BS metaT (Metagenome... | ecosystem: Environmental > Aquatic > Marine > Intertidal...
CGAGAACTGAGAGCATCGTTTCCCCTTCCGCGTCGTTGGTCCGAGCACCGCTCGCGAGTCCACCGCACCCGATTGTACGTTCATCGACCACCAGGCACACCACCGTTGAGCCCGGCGAGGGAGAGTCCGATGTCTCCTACGAACTCGCCTCCACCCCGGCTTCGGCCAGAATCTCCCTCGGATCCACTGCCCGATGTTCCTGAGCCGACCGGTAGGCGGCATCCACCAACGCCATTGTGAGGAGATTGTCGTCACCGGTGCTCACCGCCGGCTCGCTTCCCTCGAGCTCGCGAAGCAGTTCGGCCATCGGACCGATGAAGGCATCCGGAAACCAGCTTTCTGGCCACCGAGGCCGCTGCCAGCCACCGGCGGTTGTGGTGTAGTCGAGCGTGGAAGGCACCTGCTCCGGCCAGGCGGGCCAGCCGATCGTGCCAACGGCGAGGCCCTCCGTGCCTTCCACACGAAACCGCACAAAGCAGTCAGACTCGCCACCCTCGCGAGCTGGGCCCGCCCAGACATCCTCAAGCGACGTGGCAATCAGCCCCGAGTCGTATTCGAGCGTCGAGGTGCAGATGCCGTCGGTGTGTTCGAAGCGACGGCTGGTCCGCGGGTCGGGCCGGACTGCGGTGAAGATACGTCGCGGCAGTCCACACCACCATCGCAGCGTGTCGAGATGGTGGATCGACATGATCCGCAGCGTCACCCAGCCCTGCCGCTCCTGCCAGTCCATCCAGTGCGGAATCGCTCGCATCTCGATCGTGGCCAGCACCGGCTCACCCAGTTCACCACGGGTGAGCAGCTTGCCACAGGCTCGCACCGCATGGTCGTACCGCATGTTCTGGTTGACCACGAGGGTGGTGCCAGTCTCACGTGCTGCCCGCACAAGACCTGCTGCCTCAGAGCAGCATCCGGCCAAGGGCTTCTGGGCCAGGATGCCCTGAATGTGTGGCCGCCGGCAGGCCTCGCGGATGATCTCTGGCTGAACATCCGGCGGCACAGCAACATCGATCACGCGGAGTCGCTGATCGTCAAGCAACGTGCAGACATCAGGATGCACGGTGGGGATGGCATGCCGCTTCGCCACCTCTGCTGCGGCCGCTGGTCGCCGTGATGCGATCGCCTGCACATTGAGCCCAGCCGCTCGATACGCGGGCAGATGGCAGTCGGCCATGATGAAGCCTGCACCAACACAGCCAATCACGGGCGTGAGGTCATGAGGAAGTGGAGCGAGGTGTTCACTCATGCCTGCGGCTCCGTTGGCTCGATACCCGCTGCTGTCGCCGAGTGATCCTCGCGGACATCAAGCCATGCCACATCTGCTACCGAATCGGCAAACCGCTTCACGCCCACATCACGAACGCATGCGTCCGGCACGACAGACAACGGTGTGTAGCGGGGGTGATGCGAATCGAGATAAGGGTCGTTGCGGGCAGCGTTGTAGCAGCAGATCATCGACCACCGCGGATGCTCGGAGCGGTTCATGTCGGAACGGTGCAGAAGATTTGGGTGGAAGAAGATCGCATCCCCGGGCTGCATTTCGCAGTGCACCACAGGCAGCCGTTCGAGCACGGCGTTGACTCGCTCCATGTCAGCGCCCGCCTGATCACCACTCTGCAGATGGTCGATGCGGCCAAGTTCGTGTGACCTGGGAATCACCTGCAGGCAGCCATTCTCACGGGTTGCTGGATCGATCGCAATCGAACAGCTCACCAACAGCGGCCAGAGCACTCCGTTGCGATACCAGTAGCCATAGTCCTGATGCCAGGTCCAGGCACCACCCACCCGCGGATCCTTCATGATCATCTTGGAGTGGTAGTGGTACACCTCACCCTCCAGGATCGCTTCGGCACTTCTGACCATTCGCTCGCAGCGGGCCACCATCCCATAGATACCGTCTCCCGGATGGTTCCAGAGGGAGAGCCGCACGGTGCCCCCTTCGCCATCGGCGCGGCCAAACGCATGCCGGTCGAGTTCCCGATCCTCCCGGGCGGCCCGTCCGAGAAGATCAATCTCGTCAGCGGCAAAAAACGCCGGAGCGATCACAAAACCGTCGCGATGGTAGTCCGCAAGTTGGCCTGCACTGAGGGTTTCTGCAGCCATCATGAAGTCCGGAAGAAGTTTCTGCTCTTGGAGACTCTCGCTCATACACACCTACCCACCAACAACTACTCAAGCATCCGCCATTCTCCAGAAGCCGTTCTGCGAAAGGTTCCGCTCGCTTCGCGAACAACGAGGGACAGCCAGCCGTTTTCTGCGAGCTGCCGAACGCCTTCATGCTTCGTAAGTACGGACGCAACAGCTTCTCGCGTCGCCTCAATCACAACGAGCAGCCGCAGAGGCTCGTGCTGAAATCGCGAACCATCATGGACGGCCTGCCAAGGCAAGCCCGTCATCAAATCTCCGCCATTTCCTTCGAGAATCCCAAACTGGCCGACAACGTCATGAATCACTTTGCTTCCGCTTCCGTAACCGCGGTTGTCCGCCGCTGACGCGTAGTACTGCAAGTTGATCCAACTCGTGACAACCATCGGGGCGGTCATAATCGCTTCGAGAACCTCACCCGCCGGGTCTCTGCTTGCGTCGTAGTCGTGTAAGAACGTGCGGCCTCGCAGGTCTTCACCCAACGTGTGGGTGCGATCGCCAACAATGAACGCTGCATTGCCGGCCAGCCCCCATTCCGGCCTCACCTCAGACCAGTCACGTGCGCGATAGAGCAGCCGCTCATCGGATGCGTTACGCATCCGCCCACTCCTTTCGTGCCTCGCGGCCTCCCCTGCCGCCTCACACCACCGCTGGGCCTTCCCGACCGTCTCAACAAACGTCTCTGGCACCTCTTGCAGATCAAAAAACTTCACCTCGTCAGTCGTGGTGCAGTGAACTGCGGCGAGAAATCGAGTGTTTTCCGGAATCGCAATACCCCTATCGCCCAACAGCTCCCGCACTGCCGGATCATTGAGGAGTGCCGCAGCCGCACGCGCGTTCGGCTCCCCCGAATGGCCGCCACAGGCTCCGCAGTCATACCCTGCTTGATAGGGATTGTTCACCATTTTCGAAGCGTGACCGCAAAACACCACGACCTCGGCAAAGTTCTCCAGCATCCCGAGCCCGCGCAGGATCTTCTCTGCCAAGCCTGCCCGCGCTTCCGTTGAAAGAGAGGTGTCTTCATCGTCGAGATCCGGCCCAAGCAGTTGCTTTTCTTCGTCAGTCAGTCCGTCCAATGACGGATCTCCAACCGGTGGTGTTAAGCCCATTGAATCGGTGAACAGCTTTGGCAGATACCCAAGCCCCAACGATTCGACAAACGAAAAACAAGAGATCGCCGACGTTTGAAATATTTTCCAAGCCTTGCGTGCTTTTCTGAGCCGTCGTCGATAACTGCTCACCTCCGCAAGTCGCTCATGAGAGGCATTTCGAATTCCCTCCTGAACGGTGATGCTCGGTGTGATGAGTACAGGGCAATGTGCGGCACCCCACGAAGCTCCAAGCCGCACAAACTCCAAAGGGATCCCGAAAAAACCGGCAAAACCTGATGTAACGATCGCCTCGTTCTGTTCCTCTAAATGACGTCGAAACACTTCACTACGGACATCAATGCAAAACACCATTTGCACGAGAGGCCTCAGGTTCTGCGCGTTTCGTGACACTGTTCTGCGATCAATCCGATCCAGCAGACGCCGGCGATAATGGACTTCGCTTGCCTTAAGAACGAGATACCTCACACGAACATGAAGGCTTGGCGAATAAGCACTGTCGCACGCCCCGGCCACACGAGGTGCTAACACAGCCGCACCTTCCCGGATGAGTGCCTTGGCGGGATTGGTGAGATTGGAACTTTTTGCGAGTGCGACATCACACGTCAAACGGATGGCGAGCAATCCCACCAGATCCTCTGCGGCGGCCTCCGTCTCCTCCGAGTTCCAACCCTGAAACCGAATAAAAGCCGCCCATCCTGAAATCGACATTAACTGGCTGAAGAGCACACCCTCCCAGTGCTCTTGCGGCACCCCCAGCATCTCCAGCAAGGAACGGATCGCGCGATCGGGCTCAGTTGGAAGAAAACCCATCAATCCGCGGAAACCACTGATCCCGAGCGAGTCGAGCCTCTTGCTAATGCCCGCTCTTTTCAGCCACGCTTCATACAGCGGAAGTCCACGCCAAGGACTCGGCCACGTCGCCTGCCCACGGTCGAAGTGTGCAGCACAGTGCCGGGATATCTCTGTGGTTATGTGACTCTGCCAGCGTGTGTTTTGATCCCGATCAACCAGCTCGGCGACAGTCAGAAACCCACGTTCTGCAAACTCTCCGGGCGGGTCACCGAGTGACTTCTCGTCGACATGGCGTAAGAGGCGTTCCCGATCCGCCTCATCAAACCAGTCCGGATACTCTTCCTGGCATTCCTCGTAGGCAGCCTCGAAATCCCGCCGGGGGATGGCGTCCTTCTCCAACAGACTCTGCAGGTAGTCAGAACCCGGCAAAGGATCACACTGTCGAACGCTTACCAGGAGATGCCGAGCATCAAGAAAACGGCGGTCGCTCATCCCAACGAAAGGATTCACTGCCACGTAATCGGCCAAAGGCCAAAGCGGCGAGATGAGTTTTTCGAGCCGCGAAAGGACCGCTTTGAGGTCGCATGTCACCGAATCATTTTTTCCCTCCCGATCGCGGTAGCCGGTCGCCGAAGACCCGTCCGAGGGTGGATTGTCAACAGACACAGTGAGAACCTTCAAAGGGGACCGAAACAGTCGTACTCAAAAACCCGCGAGCGACTCAGCCGACGTTGCCCAACGCTCTCATGAAACCGCGGCTCGCTGACCGTAGATACGTGCCGTGATGCGTCGCAAAGGGATGTCCAGATAGAAACCGTTGTTGGCATGCACATAGAACCTGTGCATCCACCAAAAATGGCTGAACCCTTGAGTGAAATGCGTGAGAATGAACATTAAAAAGAAACTCGCCATCGCAACGGCACTCACCGTGATGTCGAATGGAGAATCCGCAACAGGCTGATGAGACACTGTCTCTTTCAGTAGCGTGTCCATCACCTCAAACAACGACAGATAGAGCACCGCGACGCCAGCGGCAGCTCCTATTCCCAGAATCGAAAGCCTCAGATAGCCCGTTTCCATGGCGGTGCTCATCAGCCGCGACAAGGCCATCGCAAGCACAAGACCCAACACCCACCCACCAGGTTTCTCATCGAGCCTGAGCCCAAACAAGAAGAGCGATGCTGATAGAATTGCGACAGCGAGGATCGTGCTCAAAAAGCTCATTCCTAGGCTGGCCTTCCATGAGAAACTGCGCGACTGGCTTGGCGGCATACGGGCGGCGAGCGTGAGAATGCTTCCAGAACTGAGGAAGGCGTGGGCCTTATACAGTGAGTGGGCAACAATATGGAGAAGCGCGGCAGAGAAACTGCCCAAGCCACACTGGAGCATCATAAAACCCATTTGAGCGATCGTTGAAAATGCGAGCGAACGCTTGACGCTCGTCTGAGTGAACATGACGACGCCACCCAACAAAGCCGTCAAAGCGCCATTGATCGCAAGAAAACCTAAGGCGGCATCTGAGAGCACCACCATTGGGCTCAATCGAATGACAAGAAATCCGCCTGCGTTGATGATGCCAGCGTGCATGAGTGCTGACACCGGGGTTGGTGCTTCCATGGTGTCTGGAAGCCAACTGTGGAAAGGAAACTGAGCGCTCTTTGTCATCGCAGCGATCACAAACAGACTCGCGATCATTCCCACAAGTGCTGTCTTCCCAAGAGACGTTCCCTGCATAGCGACAGCGGCCTCGAAGACGACGGTGTAGTCAAGACTTCCAAAGGTCATGTAGGAGGCGACGAGGGCGACCACAAGCAAGACATCCCCAAGGCCAGCAATTAAGGATCGCTTACGAGCGGTCCAGAGTGCCCATGGGCGGTGGGCATGGTGCGTAAGGAGTTGATGCAGACCGAAGTCGGTGACAATCCACGCTAACGTGAACTGGAGGAGGTTGCGGGAAACCACGAGGAGAAGGACGGATCCAAGCGTAAAGAGAATCCACCGTAAGAACTGCCCTTGATGTCCATCACCATCGAGATACCGCATCGAGAACCTGACAATAAAAATCCCGATACACGTGATCAGGAGAAGCATCGTGGCGGCAAGAGAGTCGAAGTAGACGCCGAAGTTCAGCACGGGTGCTCCGGGAACGGCCGCATACCGTACATCCACGGCCCCTGTGCCCACGAGCATCACTGCCGCGGCCAGGGCACAAATAAAAGAAACGAGGGTGACGACACTCGCGAGCCCCCTCATGAAGGGCACATGACGGTCTGCCCAAGCACTCGGCGTCAGACCTGCAGTGAGCAGAAGCACAGGCACAGCGAGTGCGACAAGCGAGATAATGAGGTCCACATCTTCCCCTTCAATCCTGGGCCCCTTCAAATGTGGGCCAACGCAACGCGATTTCCGTACATCCTAGCAGGAACCCCCTCCAAGAAGCTCCCGTCTCGCGGTTTGCGGGCCCACGCCGCCTTGCCTTTCTATCTCTTCGAAATGGCGTGCTTTCGCGAAACTTCGGCAAGTCGCCGGCGTTCAATGGCTAGTCGGTTACTGCGTGGTGTGAGTCCCAAAATGCTGAGAGAAACACCCAAATGGTGAACGTTTCGAGTTTCAACCGTCGCCGTCGCCCCGCCTACCAGCCACCTACGAGCGGCAGAGAGGGCAGGCGATCGCAGGTCAACTGGAAGAAGGTCTCCGTTCAGCTGCTCGCGGCACTGGCAGTCCTGGCACTACTGGTGACCGGCGGTCTCTGGGCAGCGGGTGTCTTTTCTGACCCTCCAGAGGTTCGAGCTGTCCGGGCGGCTGTCGACAAGCAGGTCGCCCAGTACAACCAGATCGCTCAGGGCAACGGGAGCTTCTCCAACGCAGGCTCTGACTTCGGCTCGATGTTCGGCATGATGCGGGAGATGCCCGAGGGCTACCGCGATCAGGTTCGCAGTGAAATGGGGCGGCTATTCGAAGCTCGTGAGCGAGCTGAGATTGGCTCCTTCTTCAACATGCCCGCAGACCAGCGGATGGCCGAGCTCGACCGTCGCATCCAGGCGGAACAGGCACAGCGGGAAGCACGTCGCCAAGAGTGGGCCCAGCGGCAAGCCTCCGGTGATCAGCAGCGTGGCCCCCGTGGTGGCGATGCAGGTGGCCGCGGTGGCCCACCGAGTGGTGGACAGGCCAGCGGTGGCACATCCGGTGGGCGACCAGGTGGCGGCGACCGCGGCTGGGGCCGAGGCTCTTCCACCGAAGAGCAGCGGAACGAACGCAGCAAGCAACGGCTCGACAACAGTTCGCCCCAGGCCCGTGCACAACGCGATGAGTATCGCCGTTTGATGCGAGAGCGGCGTGAGAAACTCGGTCTGTCCGGTGGCCGTCGTTGGTGACGACCACCGGAACATGACCGACTCCATGCCGGTGCACTGCATGCCAGCGTATTGGCCCGGCCATGCCTGTGCCGTGCGGCCCTTACTTCTTCTTCTTCTTGGGGCCAGCCTTCATCGCATCGCTGAACTCTTTGAGTGACACCGTGCCATTACCGTCGGCGTCAATCTTCTTGAACCGCTGATCCGCCTTGGCGACAGCTGGTTCCTTCATGCCGGCCTTGAACTCGTCGAGCGTCAGCTTGCCATCGCCGTCAGCATCCTTGCGGCTAAAGATCTTCGCGGGATCCCGCGGCTTCTGCTCCTTCTCGGCGGCCGAGAGCGGCAGGGCAGCAACGCCAATCAGGCTGGCGGTCAACACGAAACACGAAACACGACGAATCGATCGCATCGTTCGTTCCCCCAAGATAAACTTTCGCCCACGTGTTTCGCCCCAGAGGCGAACACGGCGAGAGCACTCGGGGATTGTAAACGTCTACAAGGGGAAAAGCATGCGGCGACCTTCGATGCGTCAGGTGGTGGAGTGGGTGTGTGGGCATGGGGCCGTGTTTGGACGCGGAGCAGTGTGTGTCGCTGCAGTGACCGTCATGCTTGCCGTCGCCACTACGCATGCTGCTGAGCCTGTGGCTGGGCTCAGCCCCACGGTCGGCTCGATCGAGCGGCTCGATCCACGGCTCGATGCGATCATCCCGGTCGACGCCACGATCGACGTCTTGGCGATGGGCTTTGCCTGGTCGGAAGGTCCTGTCTGGGTTCCCTCGGCAAGCCACGTGCTCTTTAGCGACATCCCAAACAATCGGGTGCATCGCTGGCACGACAAGGAAGGGCTCTCGATCTACATGGAGCCTGCGGGCTTCACCGGCCCCAACGAATATGGCAAGGAGCGGGGCTCCAACGGGCTTGGCATCGACGCCGAAGGCCGGATCCTCTTCTGCGAGCATGGCGACCGCCGCATCAGCCGGCTCGACACGGATGGCGGCAAGCGAACCCTCGCCGACGCCTACCAGGGCAAGCGGTTCAACAGCCCCAACGACCTCGCCGTGCACTCCTCGGGAGCGATCTACTTCACCGACCCACCCTATGGCCTGCCGCAGGGTGCGAACGATCCCCGTCGCGAACTCGACTTCTGCGGCGTCTACCGTCTTGGTGTGGATGGAGAGGTGACGCTGCTGTGTGACACGATGACACGTCCCAACGGCATCGGCTTCTCGCCTGATGAGAAAACGCTTTACGTCGCCCAGTCGGATCCAGCCGAGCCGATCTGGAAGGCCTTTGCCGTTGCCGACGATGGCACAGTCGATGAAGGCCGGGTGTTCTTCGATGCCAGCCCGCTGTCGAAGAAGCGGCAGGGCCTGCCCGATGGCCTGGTCGTGGCTCCTGATGGCACACTGTTTGCGACCGGCCCCGGCGGCGTGCTCATTTTCACGCCAGAAGGTGATCACCTCGGCACCCTGCTGACTGGCCAGGCGACCGCCAACTGCACCCTCGGCGACAACGGCCGCTCGCTCTACATCACGGCAGATGCGCTGTTGTGTCGCGTGCGGCTTGTGGGGGAGAATCAGTAGCGGTTTCGCCCGCGATCCCCTCTCCTCGCTCAGTTTGCATGGTTCACTACGGTCTTGCGCTCTCGGGTGGTGGCTTCCGCGCTACGCTCTTTCATCTCGGTGTGATCCGCTACATGCGGGACGCGGGGGCGCTGGAGATGGTCAGCGACATCGCCTCGGTGTCGGGGGGCAGCATTCTCGCGGCGCACCTGGTGCTCAACTGGGACCGCTACACCGGCAGCGATGAGGAGTTTGCCGAGGCGGCGGCTGAGGTCGTTCGCTTTGTGCAGTTTGACGTTCGCAACCACATTGTGCGGCGGCTGCCGCTGCAGCTGGTCGTTCGCTGGCTGGCCAAGCTCAGCCGCTGGGAGAACCAGCGGCTCACGCCCAATGCGCTGCTTGAGGACTACTACAAGGAGTTTCTCTACGGCGACCGCCGGCTATTTGAACTGCCTGAGAAGCCCGGCTTGCACATCCTCACCACCAACGTCAGCGACGGCGTGCTCTCCGTCTTCAATCGCGAAGGCCTGTTTATCGAGCGGCGTGACGAGGAGCGGGTCGGAGAGCACGACCGCTTTCAGCATATTCCCGGCAAGATGGCGAGCATTGCCAAGGTGGTGGCGGCATCAAGCGCCTTCCCGGGCTTCTTTCCACCGGTCACAATCACGGCCGACGACCTTGGCGTACGCGAAGGCAACTTTCCTGATGAGTCGTTCACCGATGGCGGCGTCTACGACAACCTCGGCACCCGGGCTTTCGCCTGGCTAGCCGAGCACCATGGCCAGCCCTACGACCGCGTGATCGTCAGCGATGCCGGCAAGCCGTTTCAGATTCTCGGTGGTGAGACGCTTGGCTTCGTCGCTCAGTCGATCCGTGCCTCCGACATTCTCTGGGACCGTGTCTGGCAGCTGGAGCGGGAAAACTTCGGTGACCAAAACGGTTACCACTTCGTGCCGGTCACGCACATTGTCGATCCTGAACAGGATCCGAACTGCCTGCATCCAGTCGTGCAGACGGAGGTGTCATCGATCCGCACCGACCTCGACGCCTTCAGCGACCTGGAAATCAACGCCCTCGTTGAGCATGGCTACGAAGTCACCCGCAGCATTCAACGACACCTTGGCGAGCGGGCGCTGAAGAAGCTTTTCGAGGGCCGTCCGTGGGAACCGCTGCCCGGCAGGTCGTCGCTCGCCGAGGCAGTTGGCGACCCCGGCGAAACAGCTGTGCCTGCCGAAGGCGTGAAGAAAACCGCGCGGCTGGCCGGCACAAGCACACCTGTTCGGATTGCCGAGCAGCTCCGCAAATCGAGTGAGCGACGGGTCTGGACCACGCTGCTCGACTTCCGCGACTGGCCGACCTACCTCTACCTCGTGATCGCGATCATTCTGTTTGTCGTGCTGCCGGTGCGGTTCTACCGCATCCATCGCCATGCCGCCTTGCTCACGAGCGTGATCAACTCCATTGCCGCCGGCGACCCAGACATCCGGCTCGTGCTCGACCTCGTGGAGAGCAACCCGATGGCGGGCTGGAGCCGCTATGAGGTGAAAGAGGCGGCAGAGCCCACGGCGTCCGACTTCAGCGGCGTCGACATCCTCTCGCGGAGCCGGATCCTCGACCTGCGTGAACTCGACTTCTCGGCAGGCGGCACGCTCTCCAGCGGACGCCTCCACACCCGCGATCGGATTTCGCTGAAGTTCACCGAGGAGGCCAAGAAAGGCCGACCGCTGGTGCTGCGGAGCTACCTGCCGATCACCAATGTGGAGTTTCGCCATCCGGCCGACCAGCCTCCGGTTGAGGTTCGCAAAGTGAGTGAGGCCGATGTCAACGGCAAACAGCACACGGTCTACGAGTTTCACATCGATCTCTCCAAGCAGCCGGTCGAGACATCGGTCACGATCGAGATCGGGGCCTCGCTGGAGTTTGAGGAGGCGATGCCCGGCCGGATCCCCTACTACCTCGAACAGCAGACCGAGTTGATCACCGTCTGGATGCTCTTCCCCGAGAACCATCCCTACCGCACCTACAAGCTCGTGCGGTATCCGATGGAGGGCGACGCGGCCCCCGAGCCAGTCCCTTCCCGCTACACGATCGACCATCCCTACGGCTCGCTCTTGGGCTGGTCGGCGATCAACCCCCGCGCCGGCATGGTCTACGAGTGCCGCTGGACGGGCGACTGAATCCGAGCCGTGGAAAGGCCATCGCGAGCCACGCGCTCAAACCGGGCTGCCGGGCCCCATCAAAAGTTGCAGCAGTCCCCGGGTCCACTCACTCCGCCTCAAGCCTGCTGCGGGCCTCGCGGATCCGCTGCTCGTCTTCGTCGCTGACGGTTGGCCAGGAGAGGCGGAGATCGGCGATCGTTCCGGCGAGCACCGTGGCCACCACCGCTCGGCTGACCCACTTGTGATCGGCAGGCACCACATACCATGGCGCGTGGCTGGTGCTCGTGGCGGTGATCGCCGATTCGTAGGCCGCCATGTAGGCATCCCAGTGCTGCCGCTCGGCAATGTCGGCGGCCGAAAACTTCCAGTGCTTGTCCGGCTCGTCGATCCGGTCGAGAAATCGCCGCTTCTGCTCCTCTTTGGAGACATGCAGGAAGAACTTCACGATCCGCGTGCCATTACGGGCGAGGTGCCGCTCGAAGGCATTGATGTCGTCGAAGCGGTCAAGCCAGGTGCGTTCGCTCGCGGTCACCCCCGGCACTCGCTGGGCGGCAAGCAGATGCGGATGCACCCGCACGATCAGCACCTCTTCGTAGTAGGAGCGGTTGAAGATGCCGATCCGTCCTCGCTCCGGCAGCCGCTTCATGCACCGCCAGAGGAAGGTGTGGTCGAGGTCTTCGGCGGAGGGATGCTTGAAACTCGTGACCTCGACACCCTGCGGATTGACTCCGCTCATCACATGCTTGATCGCGCCGTCCTTGCCGGCGGCGTCCATCGCCTGAAAGATTGCCAGCACGCTCCAGGAGTCGTCGGCCCAGAGCATCTCCTGCTGACGAGTGAGCTCGGCAACGCCATCCTCCAGAATCTCCTCGGCCTTCTTGCGACGGTCTTTCTCGGAGTGGCTGTCATCACCTGCCCAGGCCGTATCGCGAGTTCCCAGCCCAGCCGCCTCCCCCGGCCGCACCCGAAAGAGTTCATTCACCGTGTCAAAGTCACTCGCTATCGGCATGTCGTCCCTCGCATGTTGGCTCTGAGAGAATCGGTTTGTGCGGCGTGCGGTTCTCTACAAACGACGCCCACACAAGGCCGTGCAACAACCGCTACTCGTAATGGCTCCACAGGCGGAGAACTTTGACGGTCTTCTCGGCAACCAAGACCTGGTAGACCAGACGATGCTGAATGTTGATCCTTCGCGAGCAGGCTCCCTTTAAATCGCCCACCAGCCGTTCAAAGGGTGGCGGACTTCGAAATGGATCTTCGGCGAGCACGGCCAAGAGAGCCTCTGCCTTGGGCCGAAGACCAGCCGATGCCAGCTTGCGGGCGTCTTTTTGCGCCTGCTTGGTAAACACGACCTGCCAGCTCACCAGCCTGGCTCCTGGCTGCACTCCTCAACGGGCGTCGCCATCCCCTCTCGAACCGAGTCTCGCATGCCGGGAATAGAAACGAGGTGAAGCGTTTCCTGGATCGCTTCCCAATCTTCTGCTGAGACCAGCACGGCGTTGTGCCTCTCACCAGAGATCAGGAGCGGCTCATGCGTGGCCGCTGCCTCGTCGATCAACTGTTGGAGATTGTCGCGGGCGTCATTTGCTGATACCGGCGTCATGCGATCGGCTCCTCAGTGCTCGTGGCCTTTGTTCACATACGTTCATCATACCACGCCTGATGAGCCCGACTCTCCCTTCGGCTGGCCGCTGGCTTCCCTGCGACGGTATAACCGCGGGCTCGTCAGCTCAGCCAGGCTTGGGACACTCCAGAGGGACGTTGTCATGCGGCGATCGCTCAACAGGCTCGTGCAACTCGTGGTCATGGTAGTGATCTCATGCAGCTGGCTGACGAGCCCGCAGCTCGCCGCAACCGCTGAAACCGCAACCACATCGATGCCTGCCGCAACAGCCCCCGCAAACGAGATTCGTGTGGCCGCGACCTTTGCCGCGACCGACTCGCTCGCGGCCATGCCTTCTGATGCACGCGCCGATGCCCAGGCCTGCCTCGAAGGGCTCTGCTGGACGCCGGGCTCGTTTGAAGTCGAGATTCAGAAGCCCTGGAAAGAAGGAGCCGGTGACTTCTGTGTCTGCTTCCCCACACCGCGGCCAGTGGGCCATGGCAGCAACGACACCGTCGCGATGGAATGGTACGTCGCTCGCGACGAGGTGGGTGAGCCGCTGCTCGCTCCAGCCTGCGTCGTGGTGCATGAGTCGGGCCGCGGCATGGATGTGGGCCGACTGATCGCCCGCAGCCTCAATGCCCACGGCATCCACACCTTCATGATTCATCTGCCGTGGTATGGCCGCCGGGCTCCTGAGACCGGAAAGCCCACGATGGACATGGTGCTGCCAGCACTGGCCCAGGGGATTGCCGACGTGCGGCGGGCCCGCGACGCTGTGGCCGCTCTGCCTGTGGTCGAAAGCGAGAAGATCGCCGTGCAGGGCACCAGCCTCGGCGGCTTCGTGACCGCGACTGCCGCCGGCCTCGACCGTGGCTTCGACAGCACCTTTATTCTGCTCGCCGGTGGGGATGTGGCCGGCGTGATCAAGAACGGTGCCAAAGACGCGGCCCGATTTCGCGAAGACCTTGAGAAGGCTGGCCTTGATGACCAGCAGGTTGCCGACTCGCTGCATTCGATCGAGCCGCTGCGGGTCGCCCACCGTCTCGATCCCAACCGAACCTGGCTCTACTCAGGGAAGTTTGACGAGGTGGTGCCGCCGGAACACTGTGAACGCCTGGCGAAGGCGGCAGGCCTCGCCGACGACCACCACCTGCAGCTCCACGCCACCCACTACTCCGGCATGATCTACCTGCCGGTCGTGCTCGCCCAGATCCACGCCCACATCACTGCAGAGTAAGCAGCCCGCTCATGTTTCGACTCGCCCTCCACTGGCAGATTCTCATCGGCATGATTGTCGGAGCTGCTGCTGGCACCAGCCTCAACTTCTTTGCCGGCACCACCCGTGTCAGCATCAGCGAAGAGCTTCCCGCTGGCCTGGCCTCACTTGAGATCACTGACTCCACCGACGGCACCAGCTTTCGGCTCGTCGCCATCGACCAAAGCACACGCCTGCTCACCGTGGGGCATCCCAGCATGGGCGATGCTGCCGCGGAGATGTTTGGGTCGCTGAAAGAACTGGCCGCGAACGAGCCCGCAATCGCAGCGATCTACGAGCAGCAGGGCAAGACACCCGCACACCTCTGGGGAGATCGTTTCAAGAGGCTTGGCGGCCTGTTTCTGCGGCTGCTCAAGATGGTGGCTGTGCCTCTAATCGTGACATCTCTCGCTTCTGGTGTGCTCGGCCTCGGGGGCACCGCAAGCCTGGGGCGGATGTTCTCACGCACCCTCGGGTACTACCTGGCCACAAGCATGCTGGCGATTCTGACCGGACTGGTGATGGTCAACCTTGTGCGGCCAGGTCTCGGTGAAAACAGCATGCCACAGGCCGCCGCCGCAGAGCCGGTCGCGGCTGAGGGGCTCGGTGAGGTGCTCTTCTCTCAGATCGAAGCGATGATTCCAGAGAACCCGTTTTCCGCCCTCGTCGAACCGAACTTCCTCTCGATCATCGCCTTCACCATCGGCTTCTCGATCTTTGCGATGCTCGCCGGTGGTGAGATCGCCTCCGCTGTTCGCAAGGCTGCTGAGACCGGGTTTGCGGTGATGATGGCGATGACCACGGCCATCATTCGCTTGGCCCCGGCAGGCGTGCTGTTTCTGATGGCGTCAGTGACAGCCACTCAAGGCCTGGCGGTGTTTCGCTCGCTCGCCTTCTACATGCTCGCCGTCGCCCTCGCTCTCGGCTTCCATGCGATGGTGACGCTCCCAGCCATCGTCTGGTTCTTTGCCCGCCGCAATCCACTGACCTTTGCCCGAGCGATGTCGCCAGCTCTGCTGACGGCCTTCTCCAGCGCCTCAAGCAACGGAACGCTGCCGCTGACACTCTCCTGCGTGGAACATCGTGCAGGCATCCGCAACCGCACCGGTTCATTCGTGCTGCCCTTGGGTGCCACGATCAACATGGATGGCACCGCCCTCTACGAAGCGGTCGCGGTGCTGTTTATTGCCCAGCTGCATTTCGGCGAAATGCTCCCGCTCTCGCAGCAGATCGTGGTCGCGATCACGGCCCTGCTGGCGAGCGTGGGGGCGGCAGGGATTCCCCATGCGGGGCTGGTGATGATGGCGATCATCCTGCAGGCCGTCGGCCTGCCCGCGGAGAGCCAGGGCATCATCCTCGCCGTCGACCGCATCCTCGACATGCTGCGAACAAGCGTGAATGTCTGGAGCGACTCCTGCGGCTGTGCGGTTGTCGATTCCATGGAAGAGTCACCAGTCGCAAGCTAACGGTCTCGCTGCCGTGAGGTCGTGTTGGGACCTTCGTGGCCG
>Ga0182093_1489179_pt1 | contig 15420 bp, 18 predicted proteins | sample 041ome_21_FD_127776 | JGI IMG/M metagenome (GOLD analysis project Ga0182093, IMG submission 127776) | Metatranscriptome of coastal salt marsh microbial communities from the Groves Creek Marsh, Georgia, USA - 041411BS metaT (Metagenome... | ecosystem: Environmental > Aquatic > Marine > Intertidal...
GCCAAAAGCGCCTCTGCCATCACCAAACCCAAAACACGGTCCCCAAGAAACTCAAGACGTTGATTATCCGCACGCGTTGCGCTTGCGATTGATGGATGGGTTAAAGCTTCGATTAAAACGTCAAGCGACTGGAACCGATGTCCCAGCCGCTGTTCAAACGCAGTTATATCTGCTGATCGCTTCACTGTATTGCCTTGAAGTAACGGTCAGACCGCCATTGCCAGAAAAACAACATTGATCGTCCCGCGGATGAAAACATAATTCGATCGGCGCGTCCGATAATGTCTTTGGCTGGCACGAAACCGACACCACCACGTACCTGTGGAACGCGACTATCGCTAGAATTGTCCCTATTGTCGCCCATGAAAAAATAATGCCCCTTGGGAACAGTGAACACAGCGGTGTTGTCCGTAAAGCTATCACCGATGTTCAAAATCGAATGCGAAAGGCCATTGGGCAATGTCTCGACATAACGGGATTTCAGACATGCGCCGCCGTCACCGACAGCCCCATTTTCACAACGTGGACGATGGCCGAACGGGCCTTGCGGTTCCATCACTTCTGAAAAATCGTCGACCTTGGTTTGTTTCGCTTCGACGCCGTTGATAAAAACAACGCCGTCTTTCAACTGTACCTTGTCCCCGGGTGTTCCGATCAAGCGTTTAATATAATCACGGCCCGTCACAGGATGACGGAACACAACAACATCACCGGCTTTGGGGTCACCGCCAAACAAACGTCCTTCGCTTTTTTGAAGCCAACCACACACATCTTGCGCATCAATATTGATACCAATTGCAGGGATCGAAACAGTTGGGCAAGATGCATATGAATACCCATAGGCCATTTTGTTAACGAATAAGAAATCACCAATTAAAAGTGTATCTTTCATCGATCCAGACGGGATCCAAAAAGGTTGAAAGAATAAAGTTCTGAAAAGACCAGCCAACAGCAACGCGTAAACGACAGTCTTTATCGTTTCTAGAATTGTGCCGTCTTTTTTGGCGATGTTATCAGCCATCATATGCTCCTAAAATATATCCAAGCTTCTTGAAGCGTGATTGGCCAAGAGTCAAGGCAATGGGCGTGCCTCGATGACCACAAAAGCTTGTGCCCATGGGTGATCATCGGTCAGCGAAACATGAACGATCGCCTCATGTCCGGGGGGCGTCATGTCGTCTAGGCGCGTCTTTGCCCACCCTGTCAAGGTCATCACGGGCTGCCCCGTCCTTAGATTGGACACAGCCATATCTTTCCAAGAAATGCCCATGCGCAACCCCGTGCCCAGCGCTTTCGAACAGGCCTCTTTGGCGGCCCAACGTTTTGCATAGGTGCCCGCTTCGTCTTTGCGTCGGTTTGCTTTCGCCTGCTCGCGTTCGGTGAAAACACGGTTCCGAAAGCGATCACCGTGACGGTCTAGAACAGCTTGGATGCGTTCGATATTAGCTAAATCCGTTCCGACGCCTAATATCATTCAGAGCGGGCCTCATTCATCATTCGTCGCATCTCAGTGATGGCATTTTCCAATCCAACGAATATCGCCTGAGAAATTAAGAAATGCCCAATATTCAGTTCTCGTATTTCTGGGATCGCAGCGATTGGCGCAACCGTGTCATAGGTCAATCCGTGACCTGCGTGAACTTCAAGCCCTAACGAATGTGAGTATGCGGCCATTTCGCGAATGCGTAGTAGTTCTGCGTCGCGCTTTTCAAAATCGCCTTCATAGTGAAAATCGCAATACGCACCCGTATGCAGTTCGACAACCTGCGCACCAATGCGATGTGACGCAGCGATCTGATCAGTGTCCGCCGCAATGAACATCGACACGCGGCATCCGGCATCGATCAGCGGTGCAACAAATCGAGCCAATCGGTTATCATCCCCCGCGACGTTTAGGCCACCCTCTGTGGTACGTTCCTCTCCGCGTTCTGGCACGATGCAAACGGCGTGTGGTCTGTGGCGCAAGGCGATTGCCTGCATCTCTGCGGTTGCTGCCCTTTCAAAGTTGAGAGGTATAGAAATAGCATGACTGATACGTTCAATATCTTCGTCGCGAATATGACGGCGATCTTCGCGCAGATGCGCTGTGATGCCATCAGCCCCTGCGCGTTCTGCCAAGATGGCCGCTTCTGTGGGGTCAGGGTATTGGGAACCCCTTGCATTTCTGACGGTTGCCACATGATCAATATTCACACCAAGACGCTGCCGCATTTCCAAAACCTTTTGTTTATCGCACAACATTAATCAGCGCTCTGACCAGCCTTTTTTGCTTTTATCGCGCGTAATTTCGCCTTTAATACACCTCGCCGGCGGTTTTGATAAGCACGGATCAATGGCACGGATACAATATAAAAAATCGTTGATACAATTATACCAGGAATAATCCCACCAATCAGATATGGAAAAAACACATCATCATAAAATCGGATGAGATTACCCCAATCCGGGGTGTCGCCGTTAAACAAACTAAGGAAATTTGCCTTGAGATCGTGCCCGGCATCTGCAAAATTTTGGATGAATGACGCCCTATGTGCATCATCATGTGAATATTCATTTCCCAAAATAAAGTGACCCGTTTTCAAGGAAACGATACCGATCGGCAAATACGTCAGCGGGTTTCCGAAAAACGTTGCCAAAAGTGCCGCAAGGATATTGCCATTCATCAGGCGCGCAACAGCGGCGGCATGAATAAAATGAAGCCCATAAAACGGTGTAAACGTTGTATAGACACCTGCCCATATTCCACGCGCTATGCGTTGAGGCGTGTCGGGCAAACGGTGCAAACGGTGTTTGATGTAATAAAATGCACGGCCCCAGCCACCCTTGGGCCAAAAAAACCGTAGAATAATATCTAGGATTGGTCTTTTATCTCTTCGTTTAAAGACCACTCAGCCCTCTTTCATCCATAAAACTGTTAATAGCCAGGTCGCCGAAGACGTTTGACCATGGCCACTTCACTTTCTGCTTCTAACCGCGTGTGCACATTTAGCAAGTGTTCAACATCACTTAGCTCGATCGATAACTCAATTTTATAAAAATCAGGTTTTCTATCGACAAAGTTCAGATCTGATATGTTTGCCCCAAGAGAGCCAATCAAAGTACAAACACGGCCTAAAACACCTGCATCATTGCTTATGGTCACTTCAAGTGTAACGGGATAAATCGCCGCATGTTTACCCGAGTGCCAATGTAAGTCGATCCAAGCCTCGTTCAAGTGTTCATAGCGCAATAATTCTGGACAATGGATGGCATGAACGGCGACACCCTTTCCAGGCAGAGCGATCCCTGCAATCCGATCCCCGGGTAAAGGTTCACAACAACTTTGACGGTCAAAGTTCTGTCCAGGCGCCAAACCGATCACGGCACGTTTTTGATCGACCTCTGGCCGTTGGTCAGCTGCTATTTCTGGGAAAAGCATTTTAATCACATCGCGCGGGGCCACCTCGGCGCTCCCCAGTTGTGCAAGCAATTCATTGCTGGATTTTATACGCAGTTTTTTTGCTGCGCTTTCAATCAATTTATCCGTCAGCTTTTTATCATAATGATCGAATGCTGCCCGCAAAAGTTCCTGACCCATCACAATATGGCGATTACGGTCAGCTTTACGCAAGGCACGACGAATCGCGGTTTTTGCTTTTCCCGTCACCGCCATTTCAAGCCATGTCGCCTGCGGCTGTTGACCAACTGCTGTGATAATTTCAACCGATTGCCCATTGCGTAAACGTGTCCATAGCGGCACGCGCAACCCATCCACTTTTGCGCCGACGCAGACATCACCGACCAAACGGGTATGAATTGCATAGGCAAAATCAATTGGCGTCGCCCCTTTGGGAAATTTCAGAACATCGCCTTTCGGTGTAAAGCAAAACACCTGATCGGCATACATCTCGAGCTTAACCGCTTCTAGAAAAGCGTCATGATCATCTTCTGAGTCGAATTCGCTGATTAACTTTGTGATCCATTGCACCGGATCCACGGTAAAGCGGTTTTTTGACCGAATGCCGTCACGGTATGACCAGTGGGCAGCAACACCTGATTCGGCGACTTCGTGCATTTCATATGTTCTAATTTGCACTTCAACGCGCTTGCCATCGCGGCCCGACACAGTCGTATGAATAGACCGATATCCGTTGCTTTTGGGTTGACTGATATAGTCTTTGAAACGACCAGGAACCGCACGCCAACGCTGGTGGATTACGCCCAAGATGCGGTAACATTCCGCTTCTGTTTCGCAAATCAAGCGAAAACCATAGACATCGGATAAGCGTGAAAATGTCAGCTCTTTTTCCTGCATTTTGCGCCACGCAGAATAGGGCTTTTTTGCACGTCCGAGGACTTTGGCCTTGATCCCCGCTTTTTCAAGTTCAAGGTTCATGTCCCCTGTGATCCGTTCGATCACGTCACCCGTTTCACGCTGAAGGTTCACAAAACGACGAATAATCGAATTTCGCGCTTCAGGGTTTAGGACACGAAAAGATAGGTCTTCCAGCTCTTCGCGCATCGACTGCATACCCATACGGCCTGCAAGGGGCGCAAAAATATCCATAGTTTCCCGCGCTTTTTGCGCCTGCTTTTCGGGCTTCATCGATTTGATCGTCTTCATATTATGCAGACGGTCCGCAAGTTTGACCAAGATTACCCGAATATCCTGCGCAATGGCCAAAAATAGCTTACGCATGTTTTCTGCTTCTTTTGTCTCAGCAGATGAAAGTTGCATATTCGTTAGCTTTGTCACGCCATCCACAAGATCGGCGATTTCCGGCGTGAACAGTTCACCAACCTCTTGTTTGGTTGATCCTGTATCTTCGATTGTATCGTGCAACAGCGCTGTAATGATCGTCGCATCATCAAGCTTTTGTTCAGCAAGGATTTGCGCCACGGCCACAGGATGCGTGAAATAAGGTTCACCCGACTTGCGGAATTGTCCCTCGTGTTTTTGTTGGCCATAATTATAGGCCGCGATAATCATCGCGCGATTTGATTTTGGGTTGTACGAATGTACGAGATCGGCCAGGTCTTCCGCGCTTAGCATTTAGGAACCTTGGCCTTTCTGTTTTATTCCTGGCCTTGCGCCGCCATGAGTGCGCGCAGCAGTTTTTCTTCGGACATGTCGTCGTCTTCGGGCTTGTCTGCCTCACCACTCATCAACAGAGCCATTGAATCATCTTCAGGCTCGTCAACTTCGATCTGTGTCTGGTTCGATTCGATCAAACGTTCGCGCAATTCATCTGCTGACTGCGTTTCGTCTGCAATCTCGCGCAGCGCAACAACAGGATTTTTGTCATTGTCACGGTCAACGGTCAACGTTGAACCCGCCGAGATTTCACGCGCACGATGCGCCGCAAGCATGACCAACTCAAAACGGTTGGAAACTTTATCTACGCAATCTTCTACTGTCACGCGTGCCATGATACTCTCCTAGGTGATCGATCGATAGGAAATTTGGCGTATACGCCCATCACAACGGAATGGCAAGGGGCGATTACAAGATTTGAAGCTCATCCTTTGCGCTTTGTGGCAAGGCATTGAACATCTCAGATACGGTTAAACCTGATACAGGATGACGCCAATCGGGTGCAATATCCATCAATGGCCCTAACACAAACGCTCGGTCTTGCATACGAGGGTGCGGCAGGATCAATTCGTCGGGCGCATATTGCATCTGTTTTTCCAGACTCAAACCGACCCAGTGCGCGTGCGATGCCATATCTGGTCTCACCAAGTCACCGCATGCTATCAAATCAATGTCAATTGTGCGCTGACCCCAACGGATATCACGGATCCGACCCATTTCAGCTTCGATCATATGAAATTGCCGAAGCACCGAATCGGGATCAAGCGTAGTGTTCAATTCAAGAGCGGCATTCACATAATTTGGTCCAGAACCAATTGGAAACGCTGGTGTTTCATAAAATCTACTAATTAACCTTACGTTAAGCTCAACACCCCCAAAGTAGCGCAACGCCTGTGCCAATACATCTTTAGAGCTAAATTCCGACCACTCTTGGTTGCTACCGATCAAAACTAGACAACTTATACTCTTTTGCATCATAATCGACTCCATATTTTCACAAAGCTATACTTGCGGGAACGGGATTTTTTGATCATTTTTTGTCACGATTGGCCGTGGCCACTACTCACACAAAAAACTTTACGGTCAAGTCATAGTTGAAAGGAAATTAGATGTTCTATAAGGACGAACGGCTCGCGCTGTTCATCGATGGCTCAAATCTATACGCAGCGGCAAAGTCCCTAGGCTTCGATATAGATTACAAACTTCTCAGAACAGAGTTTATGCGCCGCGGAAAGCTGCTCCGTGCATTTTATTACACAGCCCTCTTGGACAATGAAGAATATTCGCCCATTCGTCCATTGGTTGACTGGCTGAACTATAACGGTTTCACAATGGTGACCAAAGCAGCCAAAGAATACACCGACAGCCAAGGTCGCCGTAAAGTAAAAGGCAACATGGACATTGAATTGACTGTCAATGCGATGGAGCTGGCACCCCATGTCGACCACATCGTCATATTCTCAGGCGATGGTGACTACAAACCGCTGATCGAAAGCCTGCAAAGACAAGGCGTGCGCGTTTCTGTCGTTTCGACCATTCGTACCCAGCCCCCTATGATTGCAGACGAATTACGGCGTCAAGCAGACAACTTTATCGAACTTGACGGTTTGCGCGATGTCGTTGGTCGCCCACCCAAGGACGACGATGATATGTCGCTTCCTTATGATCAAGAAGATTGATCACACTACCATACTCACGGTACCCGAGACGCAGACCACAGAAATGTGTGTCTGCGTTTCCATTTCGGCGTAATACTGCTGCAAAGACTGGTTCTTATGTCTACGATCAGCTAGGACAGTACCAACACACGCCACGAGACCGCCAATGCCGCCCAATCATCAGATCTGGATTTATGCCGCCGATATTGCCAACAAAAATGCCGCTGTGTTTCTGGCAAATCGCCTGCAACTGGCGGTGAATAAACGCGTTCACTTGGTTACAAGCGATGGAATATATCCGTCACGTAATGACCTTTCCACTATTGACCTACATCCGGAATTAACAACGCCGCAGGACCTTGTATTGCAGGTTCAGTCAATGGATGATGTTGCGTTGATTTGGATTGGACCCACCCATTTCGAGCACATCACACGTTTTACGAATGCATCCGAAAACCTCTTTATCTTGTGCAATTTGACCGCATCTGATGTACCTCAAAAACGGCTGGGCCTTTTTTCAACGCATGTCGAAAAAATATTGCGCCAAGCGGATTTCTTTTTCACAAAAGATCCCGCAGCGGCAGAACGACTTGCCAAGCTAAATATTGATTCCGAAAAAATCATCACGCGGGGGGCATTGCAAAAAGCAGGGGCCGCACCAACAATTTTGGGCGATGGTGAAGAATTTGCCATACTTAAGGGACGCGCGCAGTGGACCGCCATAGAAGTGTCCAAAACAGAATTAATTTCCGTCCTATTGGCCCACAAGGCCGTCCTGCGCGAAAGCCACCGCATGCTTTTGCTGTTGGCGCCGGCTGATCCAAAAGACGAAGAGATATTCAAATCGACAATTGACGAAATGGGGTTTCGCGTTGCGCGTCGTTTGGACGATGAAATCCCCGATAACAACACGGCAATTTTTTTAGCGGATGGCCCAGACGAATTTGCCAGATGGCTTTCAATGGCGCCGGTTGCATTTTTGGGGCAATCCCTTTTGCCAGAACTGCGTGGAACTGACCCGATGCCGGCCGCCTCTTTGGGGGTGGCCGTTTTATATGGACCCCATATTGCATCTTATTTAGATGATTATTCACAATTGGCACATGCCGGCGCTGCGCGCATAGTCAGGTATGCAGACAGTCTCGCAACGGCTGTGCTACAGGTGTCTAACCCCCAACTTGCGGCACAAATGGGGCTTGCGGCTTGGGACCTTGTTTCATCTGGCGCAGAAGCCACTGATGCCGTTATTGGTTGCATCCAGAATTGGATCGCGCGAGAGGAGGATTGATGCAGGCGCCAGATTATTGGAATAGGTCTTTTTCGATTTTGGCACAGGCGCTGCGCCCGCTCGGGATGATTTATGCCGCCGCAACCGCACGCCGCATTCGAAATGGCAGGCCACAATCGTGTAGCGTGCCTATTATCTGTGTTGGCAACATAAATGCCGGTGGGACCGGCAAAACCCCGACCGTGATTGCCTTGGTCCAATACCTACAAAACAAGGGATTTACACCACATATCGTTTCACGTGGCTTTGGCGGCACGATCAAAGCAGTTACGAAGGTCGATCCAAAGTTGCATAACGCGAGCCAAACAGGGGATGAGCCGTTGTTGATGGCCGCATTCGCAGATACCTGGATCGCCGACAGGCGCGTCTTTGCTGTAAATGCGGCTATCGTTTCGGGTGCTGATGTAATTTTAATGGACGATGGCCACCAAGATCCCAGCGTGCAAAAGGATTTATCACTTGTTGTAGTTGATGCAAAACGGGGATTTGGCAATGGATATTGTCTGCCCGCAGGACCACTTCGTGAACCCGTGCCATTAGGGCTTGCACGCGCAGATGCAATTATTTCAATTGGCACCGATATCGACAATCAAAGTTTCGCCGCACAGCACCAATTCGCCATCCCCCATTTGCGCGCACAGCTAAGCCCATTGGAAATGGGTATGGATTGGGCAGATGGTCGATATATTGCATTCGCGGGAATTGGGCATCCAGAAAAGTTCTTTGACACCCTCAAATCACTCGGGGCAGAGGTCATCGCAACCCATGCGCTGGACGATCACCAACCATTGTCGCGCAGCTTAATGCAGCGCCTGATGAACGACGCAAAACTAAATAGCGCACAGCTGGTGACCACCGAAAAGGACGCAGTCCGCCTTCCGCCCGATTTCATGGGTCAGGTCTTGGCATTGCCCGTAAGGCTTGGCTTTGCTGATACCCATCAGTTGGATCAGGTGTTGTCAAAAGTCATCACAGCGATCGCCGACAACCGTGCGCATGACCCCCAAAAATAGACAGGCTATTGCGTGTTGTCTTCGCCAAGCTTGGGCGAGGGTCGATCCAGCTTTAACTTTGCGTCTGAAAAAACGAACGGCGACCTGACAGACGGAATACCGTCAAAGTCGACCTGCATGCCGCGTGCGATCACCTGAGGATCGGCAAAGACCTCATCCATTGTGTTAATCGGACCCGCAGGGATGCCTTGGGCCTCGCAGGCCGATAGCAATGCATCTTTGGTCATCGCTTGGGTTTTCGCATTTAACATTTCGGTCATGCTGGAACGGTTTTTGATCCGATCTGAGTTCACAAGAAACCTTGGATCAGTCGCCATCTCGGCACAATCGAGTACGCGACAAAGGCGTTGATACTGCCCATCATTACCGGTTGCAATAATAATATGGCCATCAGAACACGGAAATACCTGATAAGGCGTCAAATTGGGGTGATAATTCCCTGTGCGCTCTGGAGGTGTCCCAGTCGTCAGATAATTTAACGCTTGGTTTGCCATGACGGACACCGCGCAATCCAACAATGACATGTCAATGTGCTGACCGCGTCCTGTCGTATGGCGCATATGCACGGCTGATAATATCGCTGTTGTCGCATAAACTCCGGTAAAAAGATCCGTCACTGCAACGCCGACGCGCTGCGGCATGCCCTCAGGATCCCCAGTAATTGACATCAACCCCGACATACCCTGAATGATATAATCATATCCCGCACGAGGAGAATACGGGCCTGTCTGGCCAAAGCCCGTGATTGAACAATAGATCAAACGCGGGTTGATTTCGGCAAGGCTATGGTAATCCAAACCGTACTTGGCAAGCCCGCCAACTTTGAAATTTTCAATCAAAATATCAGCATCACGTACCAATTCGCGTACCTGTTCCTGACCTTCAGGTGTTCTGAAATCAACGGTAACACTTGATTTTCCACGGTTACATGAATGAAAATAGGATGCCGTCACATCGCCGTCACGTTCCACGAAAGGTGGACCCCACTTGCGCGTGTCATCACCCTGTGGCGCTTCCACTTTGATGACATCTGCGCCAAGGTCTGACAGGGTCTGGCCCGTCCATGGGCCAGCTAGAATCCGTGCAAGTTCAACAACCTTGAGGCCAGCCAATGGCGTAGACATTACGCCCCCAGCTTTTCGTCGATAATGGCTTTTAATTCATCATAAGGCATGTTCGAGAATTTTTCGCCATTGATGATCAAAGTTGGCGTAGAAGTGATTTCATCACGTGTCGCGTTCTCTTGATACCAACCGACCAAAGCACGCAACGTGTCTGCATCTTGCATACAGGCTTGCAGAGTTTCAGCATCAAGCCCTGCCATTTTTCCTAGTTTGGATAGTTCATTAACGATCTCAAGATCGCCACCTGCACGTGCCCACGTTGATTGCGTTTCAAAAATCATTTTTGAGACGCCGAAAAACCGATCAGGCCCCGCACAGCGTGCAACCATGGATGCCCACATGCCGTATTTGTCAAAATACACTTCGCGGAAGATGAATTTGACTTTGCCCGTATCAATGTAATCGGCTTTTAGCTTTGGCAAAACATCAGTTTCGAACCGTGCACAATGCGGGCATGTAAAGGACGCATATTCAATAATGGTGACAGGGGCATTTGCCTGTCCCATGACCATCTCGGCCACAGCGCCGGCTGCACCTTCGGTATTGGTATCTTGCGCCACAGAAACACTGGGCAAAAGGACCAAAGCAATAAGGGCAAAGATTGAACTGAGTTTTTTGAACATTTGCTTTTCCACCTGACTCTGAATGATTTATGGTTTGTTTTTTGATAGAACGTTCTGCGCCAAATCTTCAAGAGCGCGGCGCAAATTTTCGTCACCAACACCCGCAGCCGTTTGCTTTGCAGCGGCAATAATTTCTGGTGCAGGCGGCTGTTTACCACTTTTTTGCTTGCCGACAAATTGCGCCTGCCCTTCGGCAAAACCAATTGGGGCGGTTTGGGTAACGCGAATGCGCGAAATTGCATTATAACCGTAGACGCCATTAATCTTGCCGCACATATCCTCTTTCTGCATGTCTATCAGCGGCGCATTGGGGCCAGTCGTCAAAATGGTCAGCGTGGCGCCAAGCCCCCCTTTTGCATAGGTCACATTTACGGGGCGGCATTGCGCCGCAAGCGCGTCACCCACGATTTCTGCCCAATGTGTCAAGATCCGTGCATGCGAAAATCCGCGCGCTTCGCCTGCTTCGCGAATTTGCGTTTGCATCAGCGAATAAGCGCGTTTGAATCCATTTGACCGATTTGATCGGTTTTGCATACTAAGAGCCCTTGCGTTTGGCGCTATCTTAATTACTTGTGCGAAAGCTACCAGCCCTATTTACATCAAAGAGAGATCAAACTTGCGTGAAACCCCGTCTCCCAACACCTTGCTAGACTGGTATGACCACAACGCCCGCAAGATGCCTTGGCGTATTGGCCCAGCGGATCGTGCAAAGGGCATTGCACCCGATCCCTATCGGATTTGGCTTTCCGAAGTGATGTTACAGCAAACCACCGTGGCCGCCGTTCGAGAATACTTTAATCGCTTTTCAACGCGTTGGCCAACTGTCGTCGACCTTGCAAACGCGAATGATGCCGATGTTATGGCAGAATGGGCAGGCTTGGGCTATTACGCGCGTGCCCGCAACCTGTTAAAATGCGCGCGTGTCGTTGCAAATGATTACGATGGAATTTTCCCCACGTCCTATGATCAGCTGATCAAACTGCCTGGGATTGGCCCCTATACTGCTGCCGCGATCGCATCGATTGCGTTTGATCACCCTGAAACAGTCGTTGATGGAAATGTCGAACGTGTCATTGCCCGTCTTTTTGATATTCATACACCATTCCCGATCGCAAAACCCGAATTAACTGACAAGGCAAAAAACCTTACCCCACAAATCCGGGCTGGCGATTACGCTCAGGCGATCATGGATTTGGGTGCAACCATTTGCACCCCCAAAAAGCCTGCATGTGGCCTATGTCCGTGGCGCACCTGCTGTCGCGCTTTGGACAACGGGACGGCCCTTGAGCTACCTAAAAAATTACCGAAAACACCAAAACCAACACGTGTCGGTGTCGCCTATTTTGTCGAACGCGTGGACGGCGCATTACTATTGGAAACGCGCCCTGAAACAGGATTATTGGGCGGGATGCTGGGCTGGCCCACAACCGACTGGAACGATGCCCCTTTGCCCGCGCCACCGATCCAGGCTGAATGGAAATTACTTAATGCCGAAGTTCGCCATACGTTCACACACTTTCACCTGCGTTTGAACGTTCACAAGGCTTATGTGCCAATGGACCGGCAACCCACGCGTGGCCTTTTTGTTGAACGGGCAGATTTCCAACCTTCAGGTTTACCCACCGTTATGCGAAAGGTTTTTGATCTAGTGCATGAAGGCAAAAAAAGATAAAACCTTTATATTGTTTATAAGAATATGTCAGGTGTTCGGTATGCAAAGCAAGATTTTTCATCCTTTCGTAATGCACTTCCGTTTTGAATGTCACTTGCGCTTTTACCTCTTGTTTGGGCGGCATCCTTTTGGGGTGGATGGAGCTTTTTAATTATTGTCGTTTTAACATGGAATTTCTTGATTGTTTGGGATCTGTATCAAGGAACCGACACAACAAACCTGGACACTGATGCCCAAGAAAAAGATCTATATTGGTATCGTTTGGTCACCATAATCTGGGCGCCATTACAGATTGTCACGATTTTTGGCGTATTATTCTTGGTGACACGGGGCGATTTTGCGATTTGGGAACAGATTGCTACTTTTGCAGCGGTTGGATTTGTCTCTGGCACCGTGGGCATCAACTATTCGCACGAACTGATGCACCAAAAAAACAAGCTTGAGCGCAGTTTAGCGGACGCATTGCTGGCCATGGTGCTGTATTCACATTTCAAATCTGAACATCTGCTGGTTCATCATACCTATGTCGGTACGCCGCGTGATCCTGTTACCGCACGTTACAACGAAAGCTTCTACCGATATTTTCCGCGCGTTTTGTGGCAATGTTACCGCTCAGCGTGGCACGCCGAGGTCCAAAGGCTTGCCCGGAAAAACAAACAATGGTTTGATCTAAAAAATCCCTATTACCGTTATCTCGGTTTGCAAATATCTTGCATCGCATTGGCCTATGCCATTGCGGGTATATTTGGAATTTTTCTTTTTGCGATCCAAGCCTTGGTCGCAGTCTTCCATCTTGAATTGGTTAATTATGTGGAACATTACGGATTGACGCGCAAACATTTGGGCCATGGTAAATACGAACATGTCAAACCCCATCATTCATGGAATGCGGGACATAAAGTCTCTAACTGGCTTTTGATCAATTTACAGCGCCATTCCGACCATCACTACAAACCAAACAGACGGTTTCCGCTATTACAAACCTATGGAACGTTGGATGCGCCGCAACTGCCATATGGCTATCCAGTGATGACAATTGTGGCGCTGTTTCCGCGGCTTTGGCGGTCACGCATGAACAGACGGGTGCGGACATGGCGGGCAATGTATTATCCTGAAATAACCGATTGGACGCCCTATAATCAGGCGTCCAAACCAATGCCACGCTAGGCGCGTTTTGCTTCGATCGCTTGCCAAATCTTTTCGGCCACATTGATACCATCGAAACGTTCAAGTTCTTGGATTCCTGTAGGGGACGTGACATTGATTTCGGTCAAGTAATCGCCGATAACGTCAATTCCAACAAAAACCTGACCATGGTCACGCAAAGTTGGGCCGATCGCGGCACAGATCTCGCGGTCGCGTGCGGTCAACTCGACCTTTTCCGGGCGACCGCCAACGTGCATGTTTGATCGGGTCTCGCCGGCTGCTGGGACGCGATTGATGGCCCCAACAGGTTCCCCGTCGATCAAAATAACGCGTTTGTCGCCCGCAGTTACTGCAGGCAGATATTTTTGCACGATCAAGGGTTCGCGGGAAAATCCTGTGAACAACTCAAATAAAGAGGATAGGTTACGATCATCCTTAGTTAAGCGAAAGACACCTGCGCCCCCATTGCCGTAAAGCGGCTTAAGGATGACGTCACCATGCTTTTCCTTGAACGCCCGAATGGTATCTAAATCGCGTGCAATTGCGGTGGGCGGTGTAAGATCTGGGAACCTGAGAACCAAGAGCTTTTCTGGAAAATTACGGACCCAAAACGGGTCATTCACCACAAGTGTTTTCGGATGCACCAAATCTAATAAATGAGTTGTGGTGATATAATGCATATCAAAAGGCGGATCCTGGCGCAGCCACACCACGTCGAAATCTGCCAAGTCAACTTCGGTGACATCACCCAATATCGCATGGCTGCCTTGAACACGCTGTACAGTGAAATATTGCCCCCGCGCTGTTAAACGGCCTTCTTGAAACGCAAGGTGATCGGGGGTGTAAAAAAACATTTCATGACCGCGCGCCTGCGCCTCTTCGGCAAGGCGAAATGTGCTATCGGCGTTGATGTTTACCGATTGGATTGGATCCATTTGAAATGCGATTTTCATGTGGGCGTGGCCTTTGACGATTTTCAGACCCCCCTTTCATGCCGAGTTTCACCGCACTTTGCAATGGGACACAGGCACAAACCCTAGATCATGACAAAATCTGACAGCGCATCTTGAACCACCCGAACACGTCCACACGCATCCACCAGCGCCGCATCATATCGCAGTGTTCGCAAACAGGCGTCGGGATTATTGTCCAGATAAATTTGCGCGGCTTGTAAAATGCGGCGTGCCTGGGACCGCGAAATACGCCCAATGGCGACTTCATGGGATTTTGCAAATTTAACCTCGACGAAATAGATGCATGCCTCGTCCTCTAAGATCAAATCTATTTCCGCAAACTCACATCGCCATCGTTTTGCTTTTAACTTAGAGCCAGATTGCGTGTAATGGGCACAGACCAAGTCTTCGGCATTTTGGCCGCCCAAATACGCAGCTTTACCCTTCTGTGTTCGATCCAATATCCAACGCCATCTTGTAAATCTGCCGTTTTGGTAAACCCGTCACCTGAGCCACTGTTTCGGCAGCATCACGCACAGACATCGTTGAAAGCGCGTTTCGTAACTGTGTTTCTAAATCCAATTCATTAACGTTTGGTTCATGGGCGCGGTCAATTAAAACCACAACTTCACCTTTGATCGTGGCCCCTTGGGTTTCTTGTGCAAGCGTACCCAATTTACCGCGCCTGACCTCTTCGAATTTTTTGGTGAGCTCTCGACAATATACAGCCTGGCGCGATGCCCCAAGTACATCAGCCGCGTCAGCCAACATGCCAGCAAGCCTCTTTGGCGATTCGTAAAAAATCAAAGTTGCCTGAATGTCCATCAGATCTTGGAACTTTGAACGCCGTTGTGATTTTGAATTGGGTA
>Ga0182093_1114800_pt1 | contig 15391 bp, 10 predicted proteins | sample 041ome_21_FD_127776 | JGI IMG/M metagenome (GOLD analysis project Ga0182093, IMG submission 127776) | Metatranscriptome of coastal salt marsh microbial communities from the Groves Creek Marsh, Georgia, USA - 041411BS metaT (Metagenome... | ecosystem: Environmental > Aquatic > Marine > Intertidal...
ACATTAGTGAGAATGATATATGACATAAATAATAATAATGATAATAATAGTGTATACTTTCTTTTCATTAAAAGCTCTAATTTAAATTGAGCTCGCATGATAGGCTTTCCCCGTTGTAGTGCGTCCGTCTCTCGTTTTCATCAAAAGCTTATTATCAGTCGCAAAACCGCGTCATCGAATGACGTTCAAGTTTTGCGTCGTCACGAGAGCGCAAACAAATTTTCAAATTTGCACTCGAATTGAATCGTTTTGATTTCCTCTGCACGCACCACAGCCTTTTATATTTCATTTCACGCGAACACAAAAATCTGCGCGTCGCCGCTCGAGCATGTAAAAATCTCGAGAACAGGCGACGCGCTTATCCTCAGCAACCTTTAGACTGCGGATCTTCTCCGCTACTACGCGTAATAGTCATGGTCGTGAACTGTTCAGAGACCGTCGGGTGAATCCCAACCGTATCATCCAAATCCTGTTTCGTCATGTTCATTTTCATCGCCACCGCGTAGCCTTGCGTCACCTCACCGGCGTTTGGTCCGAGGTAATGCAAACCAACAACTCTTTCGCTGTCCGCTTTATTCACGATAACTTTCGCGAAACACGCGTTGTCCTCTCTGTGCATGGTTCCATTATCGTGCGCCGAGTGGTTAACAGTCCATTCGAGCGGTTTGAAGTAAGACAAGTACGACTCAATGTTCTCCTCGCCGTACGTCTCCTTCGCCAACTCTTCGGACATACCGACACAACCGTACTCCAACGGTGTAAACACCGTCGTCGGCACTAAATCGTAGTTCATTTTCAGTTTCGGTTTTCCGTCGTCGCCATAGATTCTGTGCGCCAATCGAACGCCAGCTTTAATAGCGACCGGAGTCAATTCTTGTCTCGTATCGAGCACATCGCCGATGGCGTAAATGTGCGGGACGTTCGTTTGTTCATCCACGCACGGGATTTTCCCATTCTTCGGGTTGAATTCCACGCCAGCCGCGGGTAAGTTCAACCCTTCGGTCACCGCGTCTCTACCGACCGCTAAGACTACCGTGTCGAACTCTTCCTTGAACTTGTTTCCAAACATGGTGTTTTTAAACTCCACTTTGATTTTACCGTCTTCGGTCTTTTCAAACTTTTGCGGCGTCGTGTCTCGAATCATTCGCGTCCCGTGGCGTTCCATGTGACCGACGATTTGCGCCGCAATTTCCGTATCGAAGCCTCTCAGAAACACAGATCTCACGACGACGCTCGTGTCGTAACCGAGAGCGTTCAAAAAACCAGCAGTTTCCAACGAGATGTAACTCGCTCCGACGCACAACGTCTTTCCCGGCGGATTCTCCAACGAGAAGACGTCGTCCGAAGTAATGCACAATTCTCGAGCACCCGGGGCATCCAAGTAACTCGGTCGTCCACCAACCGCGATGATGCACTTATCAAACGTGTATTGCTTCTCCACGCCTCTTTTGTTCACCCCTTTGACGGTGTTTGCGTCCACGAAGGAGCAATATTCGTTCTTGTAATCCACCTTCTTCTCTCTCAACGCCGTTCGGTACCCAAAGTTCAAGGACCCGATGTGATCTTGAATCCCACTGACCATCTTCCCCCAATCGTGCTTCTGCTTCTCCTCCACGGTCCAACCAAACGCGTTCGCATCGGAAAATGACTCTCCCAAAATACCCGCCTGGTGCATCAACTTCTTCGGAATGCAACCGACGTTCACGCACGTCCCGCCGAGACCCCACGTGGTCCCTTTCTCGCTCGGTTTCACAAAGTCAAAGCACGCGACTTTCGCGCCGTGCCTCGCCGCCTCCTTCGCGGCCGCTAAACCGCCCGAACCGCCGCCAATGACGACCAAATCGTAATCTTTCCCGTGCGCCAACGGCGACGTCGGCGACTCCGAGCCTTCAACCATGTTGTTGTTTTCTTCGTCCAAAAGTGCCTTTGATAAATCTTTCGGTATATCGAGCGCGCGAAATAAATCTCCGGGCGAGCGACTGTGATTCTCGCGTCTCTGAAACTTTTCTCTTCTCGACAAAGGCGGCGTTTGTTTCCTTCGTCCGGGCGTTACTAACGACGACGACCGCTGTTCGCGAGTAGTACCAGTAGCAGTAGCACTTGTCCTCGTTTCAAAGATAAACGTTGACGCCGATCTTTGTCCCCAAAAAGCGTTCTTCCAACGAAGAAGAGCTTGCTGTTGCTGCGCGAGAGAACACCGCGACAACGCGCGACGGGAAGCGATGGTGAACTTCTATTTCTCTCGACCCAGAAGAACTTTTGAGCGCGAGTAGTCTCTCTCGAAAACGTCGCTCGAGCGTGCGCAAGCGATGAGAGAGTTTAGAATAGAAAAGTGACGTTTTTCTATACCGAGAGAGAGTGGAAAAATTCAAAAAAAATGAAAGGGGTGCCCTTTTCTCCTCTTTTTTTTCTCTTCCGCGCGCGGGTGTACGAGTATGTTACAAGAATATGACGCTAATGTAATGCGCGCGCGTGTACACGGCTGCGACTTTCTTTCACTCTCTCTTTCTGACTCTCTCTCTCTCTCTCTCTCTCTCTCTCGAGAAGAGATGGATTGGATGCGGTGCGGCTTTCTTTTTCTTTCCCTCCGAAAAGCCGCGACGCTCTCTGACTAATAGACTGGAAACAAGACCAAGAGATTGGCGAGCGCGATGGATAAGGCGGTTTTTTTGGATACTCCGGCGAATTTGCTCTCCTCCGCGAAACCTTTTATCGCTCGAATCCATCCCCAGATGTCGCCGTTTAAGTTTAAGGACCAACCGCCGAAGAGGGTGAGCGCCGTTGTCGGCCAGGCGAGGAAGAAACCAAACGCCTCCACGCACTTGGCTAAGTCGGAGTTGTCGTTGGAGGCCCAGAAGAGACTTCGGTTAAAGTATACCGAGAGCTCGAGTTGAAGGATCGATAACGCCGTCGTGTCGTGGTTCATTAATCCGATGATTCGTTTATATCGCATGTTTGCGTCGATTAAATGCGCCAACGAACTGACCACTATTGTCACCAAAGGCAACTTGTCGCCGGAACACTGTATTAAATCCGCGCTCACTTTCAACCACTTGAAAAACGCGTACCCATAAAACCATCTCCTCTTGTGCAAGTGCACGTAAACGTACCTCACCACGCGCTTCCAAAACGGATCTTTCGGTTTGTCGAACTTTTTCTTACACACCGAACACTCCTCGCCGTTGCGGTCGCAGCCGTTTTTCAGCGAAAGCAGTTGCCAACGGTTCAAACAGTTCACGTGGACGAATCGTTGCGATCCTTTACAGTCGCACGGGGAGATTAACTTCGAGCTCTTCGTCTCGTCTTCTAAACAAAAACGACAGATTGGGGGCGGAGAGGCGTAACCGTTCTCGCTTTTCTCCTCCGCCTTATCTTCTTCTGCGGCGAATTCGCCTTCTTTCTCTTCTTCTTCTCTGTCGGTAGCGATGGACACAAAGCCAACTCCGGCGAGGCCACCATTGCTACTTACGCTCGAAAAAAGCAACCGCTTCGCGTCGTTCGTTCGCGTCGTTTGCACGCGTTCTTCGAGGATCGCCAGCGTTTGATTCTTCTTCATCGTCGTCGTCATCAAAACAGTAGTCGTTCGTTGGGGAAAAACGAGCGGAAGCGTTGATAAACGCTCGCGGTCAAAGTGTGATTGTTGTTCGGGTTCTGCCGCTTCGCCAAACGCGCCGAGGGCAAAATTAGAAAAGCGCACGCGCGCAGAACGACGACGGGAAAAGTCTCGTCGCATCTTTGCGCGTCGTTCGTTTGATTATTCGAGCGCGCAGTGCGCTTAGAAGCGTATTCTGTTTATGAGGTTTCTTCCGTTTAATTAAACTATGTACGAGTAGTGTGTCGACCAAAGTTCAAAAAAAAGAGAAGTGTCTTCTTCCTCACATTTCATGTCGTTTCGCGCGACAGCTCTGCTTTCAAAAACATTCATCGCGGGACGACGATCGACCAGGATGACAGCGGCATCGGCAACTACGACGACGACGAGTGGTGCAAAAAAACAACACACCATCTTCTTCGACCTGGACGATTGCTTGTACAAGAACGATTGGAAAGTTGCGAACTTACTCACGGAAAGGATCGAGAAGTACACGGTCGGTAAGCTCGGGTTGAAACCCGGGTACGCGTACGAGTTGTATAAGAAGTACGGCACGTGCTTGAAAGGGATGATGGTGGAGAAGATTTTGGACGAAGACTCGGTGGATGATTATCTGTTGTGGGCGCACGATGTGCCTTTGGAGGAACACATTTCAAAAGATGTAAAATTGAGAGATATGCTGACGAAAGTGAAAGAGGAAGGGTATCCGATGTACATATTCACGGCGTCGGCGCGTCACCACGCGGAGAAATGCTTGCAGCTGTTAGGAATTTCAGATTTGTTCATAGATATTATCGATGTGAGAGCGGTTGAGTGGGCGACGAAACACGACGAGGAGGCGTATGAGAGAGCGATGCGAATCGCGGGCGTTGAAGAGAGGGAGAGATGCGTGTTCATCGATGATTCGACGAGCAACATAAAAACAGCGAAGAAAATGGGATGGCATACGATTTTATGTGGAACCAAAGGACGGGATTGTGGTTCTGTTTTGGTGTGCGCGGAAGCTAATCATATCATCGAAACTGCGCACGAATTTTCCACGGAGAAGCACGTGCCCCCTTCCGTGTTAGCCGACGATCAACCGAGTAAGTAAATAGCAGTTTCTTTTAGGATTGTCAAATAGTATTAGAAGTTAATGAGAGTCTATCTATCATCATATTGTCTACCCGTCCTCGCTTGCGGTGCGGAGCCTCTGCCGAATTGATTCGGTAAAATGCCCTGCGACGGCATCTCTCTCTGAAATTCCTCGTTCTTGCCGAATTGCGTTTTATGCGCGTCGTGCATTTGTGGAGGCTGTTGTTGTTGGTACATTTGTGGAGGCTGCTGTTGTTGGTACATTTGTGATGGCACTGATTGTTGATGTTGTTGTTGCGATTGAAACATCTGCGGAATCGGTGGCATCCCAAAATTCGAACTTCCCGGACCAAAGCCGCCCGCCGGACCGACGTTCCTGACTGACTCGTATTTCCCTTGATATTCAAATCCTTGACTCCTCCCTCCCTCAACTAAATCTCCACTAGTCGTTGCAAAATAACCTTGCACCGCGTGAACTTGCATCCACGCGCACATACACAAAACAATAACCTCTATAAACGTCAACCACGCCGTTCTCAACGCGTTCGAGTCCACCGTTTGCTTATGCCTTTTCGTCCTCCACTTCAAATAATGAATCTCCCCTCGTATTCTTTGAACATCGTCCATCAACGACTCCGCGAGCGCGATCGAATCGTGCAACTGATCCGCGTGTAACCCTTTACTCTGACCAGGTATGTGGTGTCTTTTTAACACCTTCAACTCTTTTTCCAACTCCTCGTCCGAGATGGCGTGGTGCGGCTGAAAAAAATGAACCTGCACGACTACGTGTCCGCCGTCCTTTTCGTTGACACCTTTATTCGTAAAGCACGCGGAATACAAACCAAACCCGACGCCTTCGACGGTTTCCTCCACGTGTCCAGCCGCGGACGCGTACTCTTTCTTCACCCCGTGCGGATCGGAGATTTTCACTTCCACTATCGGCTTCCCGCTCGGAATCGTGAAATGGTTGAAGATGGCAACTTTCATCGTCGATGCATTTTCCGTGCTCAACGCGTGCGATTTGTCGTACGTCTGTTTTTGTGTGCGCGCGTCATTTTTCGCGCATCGCATTTGCGAAACGAAGAAGAAGAAGAAAGAACGAAGAGCGGTCAGCGACGACGACACGCGGAGAAGAAAAGAAGATGCGAACGGAGAGAGAGAGAGAGAGACGAGAGATTTGATTTTCCCCTAAAATCTCGATCTCTCTCCCCGGGGAAAAGTCGCGCGCATAAACACATCGTCAACAACAACAACAACAACAACAACAACAAAAACGCACCTTAAACACGCACTCGGTCTTGTTAAACCCGACGTCCAGCGCGAACGCGTTCACCCGGCGCGCGTTGAACAGCGCCACGAAGAGCGAAAAGACGACGCTCAGCGCGAAAAGACGTCCCGTAGAAAAAGACATCTTCGAAAGAAAAAAGTGAGGAATTATTCTTCTTCAGACTTTTGCGTTCGTTCGTTCCTTCGTTCTCTCGGTCGGCAGAGAGACGACGACGAAGAAGAAAAAATAATGTCGTCCTCGTCGTCGACGACGACTTCCACGTTCCGCCAGGTTTTATATTTGTGGCACTCGTTCGTGCGATGCGTCGGCGTATACGCGTTCCTGCAAGTCGGGAAAACGATTTACATCTACAAGAAGAGGTACCCGTACACGAAGCGCATTCGCGCGTGGGTGCCGTACTCGAAGAACGAGGAAAACGAGGAAGTTTTGGTCGTCGATTGCACGCACCCGAAGAATAAAACGATCACGCACCATAAGGGGTCGTCGACGCCGAGAGAGGTGAAAGTCGGGGACACGAGCACGGAGAATGTTTTGCGCGCGATAAAGACGAGGCATAAATTTACGACCAAGAGAGGGAAGGCGACGCGAGTTACGTGCGACCATTTCGACATCGACGGGTTGATTTCCGTGTTTAGCTTGTTGTATCCGAACGATGCGGTGAAGTACGAGGATGTGTTGGTGGAAGCGGCGAGGATTGGAGACTTTAGAGAGTTTGAACACGTGAATGTGATGGCGCCGACGAGCGTGAAAGCGTTGCGGTTGTGCTCGTACGTCAATCAAGTGGAGAGAGAGAACTTTAATTTACCGTTCGTTGGAGACGAAAGAGAAAACTGTTTGTTGAAGTACAAACACTTTCTGGCGCATTTTAAAGGGTACGTGGTCGCGTGCGGAACGTGCGACGTGGATAGAATCCACGAGGAGTTTGAGTTGACGATGGAAGGCGAGGAGGAGTTTTTAAAGGTACTGAGAGATGCAAAATTGGTTCGGGAACACAAGAGTGGCATCAAGAAATGGTTAGAAGTTTCGACGACTGTGGTGAAGTTACCGAGGCCGGTGCATTATTACGCGTTGTTTGGAGCTACGGTTGGGACGGACACGTGCGTCGCAATCTACGACGGCAACCGGTACGAAGTCGAGCACAAGTACACGACGTTTGTGGACATTCAAAGCCGAGAGACGCAACCGAGACTCGATTTAACGCATTTGGCAAAAACTCTCAACGCGTTAGAGGAAGACGATGCGATCAAGAACGATTACAAGTGGGAAGTCGCTGGCGTCACCGACACCGGTCCGCTCTTGCGTCTCCACGACCTCTCCGCGTCCGCCCGCTTAACGAAAGCGGAACGATACCAACACCCGGACCAACGCAAAATCAACCCGTCTTCGATACCTGAATCCGTCTTTCTCGAAACCGTGAGAAGTTACTTGATCTTTGGCCAAAAAGAAATGGCGCAATACGCGAAGATCAATCCTCTGGAAGGTCGCGAAGTCGATTGCATCGGCGACGGAAGCGGTTACCTGCGAGGCAAAAATTGGACTTGGAAAGAGACGCAAAAGTTAAACGCGAACGTGGATTGGAGCAATTGGGACCGAAAAAGAGCCGAAACATAGAATTTATGATGAAATAGTGTAACGTTTTAATTGTAGCGCGCGCGTATAGCCAGAGCGGCGCGCAAAATATATCGTGTAGATTTCGAGTTTTGGACGGATCGACGCACGCGTATTTGCGAGAAAGCTTTCTTCTTCTTCAACCAGTTCGCCACACAACTTTTCCTCCCACACGATTCTTCTGAAAAGAAACAATGTCAGGGCGACCATCTGCAGGAGGTAAGTCAATTATATCGCGAAACCCGCGACCATTCATCGTCGACGCGCAAAAAGAGCGTGCGCACCTTTCGCGCGCCGAGCTTTTTCGCGTTTTAGCTCGGACGATACGTTTTCATCTTCATTTTTACTTTTGAACGCGCGCGGCGCCAAAAACGCGTGCGAATCCCCCCCGATCGAATTTTGTTTCTCTGTTTGCGTCCTGTTTTCCCGTCCGCTAACGCGCGTTTCTCTCTCCTTCCACGCGCGACGCAGGTTTACGCAAACGACCAGGCACCGGGTCTGGGGCCAACATCGCCGCGAGAGGCGGCGGCTCGAACAATTCCATCCTCAAGTTTTACACGGACGATTCTCCTGGGCTGAAAATCACCCCTGTGGTGGTTCTCGTCATGTCGGTGTGCTTCATCGGTTTCGTGACCATCCTCCACGCGATGTCGAAAATCTATAAATACAAAATGGGTTAAAGAGACGACGACGACGACGACGACGAGTTTCGCGTCGCTATCGTTTCGTGTTGAAGAAGAGTATTTAGCAGAACGTTTAGTGAATTTACAATAGTAGTTTTTAATAATAATACAATCGACATCGACCACACACACACACACACACACATTGTTCGTAACTTTTTTATTAATCGTAGACTCGTCAGGTGAAGGGAAACTTGGTTCCTTCTCCATTCGGTCGGTGCTTATTTCCGTACGCTCTTTGATTCGAGCGTTCTTCTTCTTTCACGTCTACTTCCCGGAAAAGGTTGTCGGGGAACAATCGCGCTCGCCTCGAATCCATCTTTGGTCCTTCGCCGTCGCGTTTATTTACGTGCAGTAAAAGTTCTGCGACGTTTGGGAATCCAGGGCCGTATTTTGCGTTCCAAGCTGTCGTGGATAATTCGGAAAACTTTAAGATGGCGCGCTCAAATTCGGAACGAACGTGCGAAGAGAAGGTTTGAACGCCTCGGCCGCACACGGCGAGCTCGATGAAGCCATCCCGAGGTCTGCGGTATCCGTCGATGCATTCGATTTCAGGCGTTTCCGCTCGAGTGGTGCTTACTTTTGCAACGGTTAAAGTAGACGATGTTTCATCGAAAGATGCGTCCCAAAAGTGCACGCGTTGGTCGAGACCTGTCGAGACAATGTTCTTACCGTCGGACCAAAGGGAGCGAATGGCAGATTCGTGCGCAAGCGTAATTTCGCAGCGTTTCGCAACTTCCATTGGGTTGATTTTGATTATTGAAACCGTCACTTTCTGGTCATCACCACCAGTAACAAGTGAAAGCAGATTCAGCTTTTCATCGTAAACGTTTAAAGAAATGCCGTTCACTCCAGATTGATGCGTTTCCTTCAGAACAAGTAAAGGCTCGCTTAAATTATTCGCGTCCCAAACCGCAACCGTTCCATCTGTACTTCCCGTCGCAAGAAATGTCGTCGTTGTCATTGAGGACGAATAATTCGCGATAGTCACGGTTGATACCGAAAGAACGGGCTTATCGTTTATGCACGTAGCATGTACCTTTTCAAACTTGCGCGACACTTCATCGAGCTCAATTATCGCAATTTCACCGTCGCTACCACTGGTTGCGCATCGAACGACTTCGCTATCGTCCCCTCTTTTATGCGTAAAAGCGGATATATCCATCACGCGCTTATCAGCAGTATTCTTTGGTTCAACGAATCCGACACCTTTTGACCATGTTCTTCCGTGCGCGTAATCTACATATTTTTGCGAGACCAGTCGCTTCGTCGATATTCGCCAATCGTTTTCGTTTTCGTTGTTTTTGTGTTTAATCCATTCGAATGAGAACGCAGCTAGCATGTTTTTTGCGCCTCCAGTTACAACGATGTGTTTATTCCGCGATTTTTGTATCGTGGATATGCACTTGACGGCAGCACCGGCGCCTAGCGTACCTACAACGGAAGCATCGTAAAGGCGTGCGCCGATTGGGCGATAACGGTCCCACAAAAGACGATGAATAGCGCCGCTTTCTGAACCTGTTATCAGACACAATGGATTATGCGAATCCTTATACATGCGATAATCAAAATCATCTTCTTCTTTATCTGCTGCGTTTGAACTTGTGCCGTCATTGTCGTTACTCTCCAAATCAGACTCTGCGGGTGGAAGTATCGTCACCGCATGCGCTTCGCGACCATGTGACCACGTGTGCAGTGATTTCGCGACGCCGTCTTCATGTTTTGAATCTTCTACATTTACACTCATAATACCAGGCTTTGAAACTTTGACAGCGACTATTCCAGCTTTAGCGCAGTGCGCGAATACGGCATTTCTACCCGTTTTGGTCGCTATGAAATGATGCGCTGTTTTCCAAGCGCCGACGTTGAAGCTAAAAAGCTCTCGATCTAATACTAATGAATACATTGCAAAAGACGAGAGCCGAAAACCACCGACATGCGTGACATGCTTGAGATCGTTTTCTGCGATGGATGTCGTAGTGAGAACAAACTGCGACGCGTTCTTTGATGGTGATGTCCACTTGGTATCCTCGCGCAAACGCACGTCTCCATTTTCAGCGACAGCAAGAGTCCAACGACGAATAACACCATCTCTCCCTCCAGTGATAAACTGAACCGTGTCATCACGATTTGAAAACGCTGGATGAACATCAACATAGGTTACCGCATTGTTTCCGTGCGCTGACATTTCGTACGCAACTTTAGAGAGCGTTTTCGAGTCGTATACCCATACACCGCCTCTCTGGTCGCCGACCACGAGAAAACCAAACCCGTCTTCTAAACTCACGACTCGACGATTGTCGTACATCGTGACCTCAATTTCCGTTCTAGCTGTTATCAAGTCCCATCGTTTCAAAGTTCCGTCAGCTTCGTGCGTGTACAACTTCTCGCATCGGTAGAAAACTTGTAAAAGTAAACGCGGTTTTGCAACAGGAAAATCAAACACGAGTTTCTCGGCGACGCTGAATGAGTTTTCCGAACAACGAAATGCTCGACGCAAGTATCCCGTCGCGTCACCAAAGATAAACTCGTCTTTGTTTAACTCTCGCAAACATTCAATGGTTATAATCTTCGAGCGTCGCTCAGGTTTGTACAAGACTGTAAGCCTTGCGTTCTTTTTACTCGTCTCCTGATGCAAGTTTAACGATTCCACCTGAAAGAGGTACAACACACCGTGATTCGTACCCACAACGACAGACACGGTGCCATCCATTCCGTTCTCTATAACGCGAACTATTGTGGCATAATCTTCGCGCTCACTATCTTTTTTCAGTTTAATGTAGTTTGGATTGTCTGAATCAATATCGTCTGGGGCGACCCCTGAATCCGGCGGAATGACTGTCTCAAAATCCTCAAACATTCTATCTCCGTGTGCGTGGTCTGCTTTTGAATCAGTCTTTTCTATCGTTCTAACCGCGCTATCATCATCTATGACGGTATCAACTTGACTACAATCGTACATTTTGATACCTCCGTCTGAACCTCCAGCGATGAGCCAAAGCGTATTTTTTTCGTCTCGCATCCAACATGTGCGCCACGCGCCTTTCCCGCGAAACCCTTTGAAACACATCGACGCTTTCATATCTTCGCCGGTTATTCCCGTTCCGTTCGTGGCTATTGCTATTTTCTCTTTTCTTATGTTTACATCGTTTTCGTTATACGCTTCTAACGTGTAGTTATCTCTACCGTTCACGAGAACTGATTGGAAACCATTCTTGTCCTTTGGCGCTTCGAAAACGCGCACGTTTCTATCCTCGCACGTCGTCGCGATAACGTCTAGACTACCTCTTCCGTATTTATTCAACGATAACGGCTCGCAATCCCAACATCTCGCGTTGTGACCGAACAGAACTTCAGACGCGCGGACGCATTTCAAAAATACGACGTCGTATTCATCTTTTCCTCCTTTCCCATTTCTATTCGCGTTTGTACTCTCGCTCGACGAAATCCCCTCATTTTTCGTCTCTTTCGAAACATCCGGCAACGCGAAAACTCGAATCGTCCTGTCCTCGCTCGCGCTCACGACAAACTTTCCATCCTCCGAGAAACGACAACGCATGATACCACCGTTGTGTCCTTGCAAACTCGCGTACGGATACGTGCCTTGTTTATTCTCTCTTCCGCAAAACCACACCAACAATTCCCCAAACGCCGTCCCGGCGCACACGCGCATCCGCTTCCACGTCTCCCCTCTCAAAGCCGCGCAATACAGCAAACTCTCCGCCGCGCATCGAGAAACATCCAAACAGCGCGGCGCGCAATCCATCTCGCTCACGCTCCACGGCAACGTCCACCTCTCCACCGAGTTATCCGACAGCGCGACTGCTAAAGAATGGTGCCCGTACCCGTCCCCGCTCGCGTCCGGAGCGCACACTTTGCAATCGTGCACCCAATGCGAAAACGTTCCACCCACAGAAACTACGAATTCGCACTTATACGCGTCGACACCATCGCTCGAATCCGAAAATTCCGACTCGTTCTCTCCACTTCCGTTTTCCTGGTCGTTTTCATCTTCCCCGCGGTCTCCCAGTCGTCTCAAAGCCGTTGGCAACCGCAGCGCCACCGCGCTCGCGTAGTTCCCTCCCCAAACAACCACCCCGAAACCGTTTCCATCCGCATCGTCCAGCGACGGTTCGCGTCGCATCCCGTGCACCCTCGCGCCGTCCGGCAACGCCACCGCGCAAGACGCGAGCAAGCACTCCTCTTTATACGCCATCATGGTGATGCGCGATGATGACGATGCCGCCGCCGCCGACGACGACGACGCGTCTCTCTTCTTTTCGTTTCCGCCGGCGCCGTCGCCGACATCATCATCATCATCATCACCCGTTTTGAAAAATGGATCGTACCACAGCACCGAGCTCCCGACGCCAACCAAAAGCGTCTCTCGCCTCAACGACACGGTCGAAGAAGAAGAAACGAGCAACGGTTCGATTTTTAACAGCGCGGTCGCGTCGCCGACGTACGAGTCCCTGGAGATGATGATGGTTCTCTTCGCCTCGTCGTCGTCGTCTCTCATTTTTTTTCCTACGATTTTTTTTCCATTTTTATTTTCTAAAAATGAAGTTTTTTGCTGAGGTGATGAGTTTTGGGGAAAAAACTGGATCGATTTCCTCAAAGCAAGCCTCCCGAGACGACGACAGAGATGAACAACCGTCTCGTTGGATTCTCCTCCTCCAACCGACAACGACAGCGACGGAAGAAGAACGGCGGGTTCTTCTCGTTGTTGCACTCGTCGTCGCTGATGATATTCGTGGCGTCGCTCCTCGCGTGGACGACGACGACGACGACGCTTTTGCAGTTGGGCTTTTTTGTCTCTTCTTTTTTGCCGATCGTTGTTGGGGAAACGGATTTGATGAGCGCTAAACCGTCGCTACCGCCGACGCCGATATTTATACCGCCGTCGGGGTCGTTCGCGAACCCGCTGGTCGTGCGGATCGATGGGACGGTTCGGAGCGAGACGAGTGCGGCGGAGTGTGAGAAGATATTAGTCACGATCGATGGACGCGCGGAGGAGAGCGAGAACAACGACGACAACATCGGAGGAGGAGGAGGAGGAGAGGAAGGAAACGTGAAGACGATCGTTCTAGAGCGCGAAGGCGTGCACGTGGTGAAGGCTTTGTGCACGAGCGGGACGCTCTTTGGGGAACAGAATCAAGCCACGTACGTGATCGGTGAAGGTGATGGCGGAGCGTCGATGATGGGCGAGAATAGTTTGATCGATAGCGGGAACGTCGCCGAGGATGCTACCAACAATAATAGCGCGAAAAGGATAGCGGGAGTTATTTTCTTAGGGATGTTTTTAATCATCGCGATGTTTGCGACGGTTGGCGTGTGTGGTGCGGCGTTTCAAAGCTTCCGGGGAGAGTTTGGACGCGGCGCGCAGAGGTTCGTAGGACCGGGCGTAGGGAACGCGAGACGTAGTAGATTGGTTGGCGTGGGGAGCAATAGCGCGGCAGATTTTGTGAATTGGTTCGAGAGGAATAGAGAGCGAGCGGTAGCGAGTGGGAGTCGTTTATTGAGCGATTTGGAGATGAGTTCGAGCGGAGTAGATTTACCGAGGACAGGGAGCAACAACGCCGGCGCCGCGAGTGTTTCTAGCGACGCGAACGAGGCGTTCACTTTGGACGATCCCGACGAGGCGAACAAGCGCGATTGATTCTTATATGATAAATGTAAATGTGAAATAACTTTGTTGAAATAAAACACGCTTTGCTACTAGTACTTTATACATGTATGTGTTGACTTGTTTACGTTCTCCAGGCGTCGCTCTTTTCGGCGTCGTCTTCCTCCTCCCACCACGTGTTTACGACTAAGCCGCTTCTGGCAGTTTTCATAAAACTCCCCTCCGGATCGCTCAACCCGAGCGCAATCAACATCTCCTCCTTCGCCTCGCCTAAAGTAAATCTGTCCTCGTCCTCTGCAATGCACGCCAAAACACCGTTTGATTGTTTAATCATCACTTGCCACGGCGCCGGATACTCTCGAAACACCGCGCCGGAATAGTTCACCACAAACGGCGACACGGTGATCGATCTCGAATACGCTCTCGATCGTAAATAAAACACTGGTTTAAAATAGCTCAAGAAATCATAGTGTAAACTTTTCGGAGGAAACGAAAACAACCCCAAATCCGCTCTCAACGTGTCCAACTGATTGTTCAACAAAATAACTGGCCTTCCGGCCGCCCTCGTCTTTACGAATTGCTCAACGTCCGGCAACTCCCCACAACTCACGTTCACGATGATAAACGCGTCCGCATTCTCAAAATCATCGTCCATCTCATCATCCGTGCTCCCAGATCTCAAACCTTTGCCCGCACTCATCTTTTGAAACATTCCCGTGATCGACGCGTCTTGCTTCTTCCCGTCCAACGTATTCAGCGAAACGCCTTCGGACATCATCAAAGAATTCGCAAACACCTTCTTCGCTCTGCGAAACTCCACCCCATCCGGTAAACAAATCTGCACGCGCTTTCCTAACTTCTCGTACAAGCTCGACCCAATCACGAGCGCGTATTGCACGTTCGCGTCGATGTACACGTCCGACGCCGCTTTGTAATCCGCATCTTCCCCAGGGACGGCTGGGAACTCCACCTCCAAAAGTTTCTCGCCGTCGTTCAGAGCGTCTTGCACGGCGCCGAACGCGTCCATGCACATGGCCGCGTACGAAGGCGGACAATACGTCGGTCGACCGTCGTTGCGTCCGGTGCGCGGGTTTTTCGGGTCCTCCGGAGTGCCCCCAGGGATTGGGCGGAACGACGAGGAAGACGACGTCGACGTCTCGCCATTTTCGGAGTCTGAAATCTTCGTCGCCGCTAATCTGGTCCACGTCGCGCGTTGTTTTTGTCGCCGCAGCAGCTGCTTTTTCAGCGCGCGAGCGGCGTTTTTCTTACTTCTGACGAAGTGTTGGTGCTGCGCGGTTGTTGTTGTTGCAAAAGACATCTCTTTTATATTGCGTGTGTCTCTTTGCTGCGCGATGTTTTTTCTGGGGAAGAGCGATATCTATCCAAACACACACGAACCATCTCTCGCGGTTCTTCGCGAAGCGCAACGAGCGCTCTCCGCGGAGGGGGGTTGCTTTCCTCGGAGAGACAAAAAAACACAAAAAAGGAGTTGTGGTCACGAAAGACGAGACCCCTACGTA